>JAESFQ010000021.1_pt1 | contig 149006 bp, 129 predicted proteins | sample 9269431 | NCBI WGS metagenome assembly JAESFQ01 (sample SAMN14502588, study PRJNA617103) | algae metagenome | isolation source: Plectolyngbya sp. WJT66-NPBG17 and co-occurring heterotrophs from well... | place: USA: Mojave Desert, Joshua Tree National Park, California | collected 2006-08-06 | reverse complement strand
ATCGCGGGCAGAGATTTACGTGGCAAGTCGCTGATCATGCCCAGATGCAGGTATTTGAACGCTTCAAAACTTCGCACATCGGCAAACAAATCTCGGTAGACAGCGCAGTAGTTGTCGATGAAGGTAATGGTGCTAACGGGTGCACGTGGCTCAACCATCGGCTTGACAAGCATTTCATGAACTTGCTCTCACTCTAGCGCAGCTAGGGTGATGAAAGAGGGTTAACCTGCAGGGGTGTGTCAGTTCTGGTGCCTACACTCGCATTTGGCGCACGATAGCCCTGCTGCCATTCCCCCGTCACCGTAATCTCTTCTTCCTCTCCTGTTGCTTCCGGGGTCACTGCCAACACCAACCCCTGCCCCGGAACAATCTGCGCGATCGGTAAATCATTCACTCCCGTAATGCTTACCCGAATCGTCGTTGCATCTACTTGAGTCACAGAAACCCGATTAATACCCTCAGTCGGCTTTCCTGCCTCAAACGCTTGCCCACTGCTCAACGCCAGCACCGCATTCGGCACAGTCAAAATCAGCGTATTTCCATCAGCTTGTTGCGTCGCCTGCAAAGTTTGTCCTGATTCAGTGACAAGCACCACTTGCAATCCTTGAGTTGTGCGATCGAGCCTCACTTCCGTCACCCGCACAATCGCCGCTTCCACCTGTGCCATCCACTCTTTCACCGTGGTCGCCGGACGATCCGCTTGATTCAACCGCACTGGATCAGGCGCGATCGCTTTCTTTTCCGTTTCCGCCTGAGCAGGCAAACCAACCGAGATCGCACATATACAGACCAGAAGCCACAACTGCACTCTCATCGTCCCATACCTAAATAAGAAGCTTTTTCAAGAGACTACAAGGTTAGGCTTACGAAAAGAAAGCGATTTTGTTCGCTAGACGGAGTTTGTTGTACGATTTTGGCAACTTGAGGGAGCGCGATCGTAAATCCCGCCTATTTGCTATCATGATATCCCGGATACCGATATACTGCGATTATTTCTTTTAGAGATGAAGCAACCGAAGATATTTTTAACGGTGTAGCCTCCAAAAAAGCCCTTAAAGCTTGTCCTGAGTCTCGGTGGAACGTTGCAAAACGCAAACTTGATCAGCTTAACTTCGCGGTTAGTCTCAATGATTTGCGAATTCCTCCCGGCAAGCAATTAGAAGCCTTGCAAGGCGATCGTCAAGGACAACACAGCATCAGAATTAACCAGCAATACCGTATCTGTTTTATCTGGACAGAAGAGGGTGCTGAGAACGTTGAAATCGTTGATTATCACTAAGGAGATTCTATGATTCGGATTCCCACTCATCGCCCACCGACCCATCCTGGAGAACTGCTGTCCCAAGAGTTCTTAGAACCAATGGGCATTACCCAGCGCCAACTCGCAGATGCAATCCACGTTCCCTACCAGCGCATCAATGAGATTATCAATGGTCGCAGAGGAATTACGCCCAGTACTGCGCTCAGACTTGCCAAATACTTTCAGATGTCTCCTGATTTCTGGCTCAATAGTCAACTTTGCTGGGAGTTATATCACGCTCATCAATCTGAAGCGACTGTACTGGACACAATTCAACCGATCGAACAATCCTCGGCGCGTTCTTAGATAAACTTGGATACAATTTCGATGACCCTCGATCGCACTCCCAGCCATCCCATGAATCACCCACCGCTCCCCCTGGCAATTCCTCCGCTCGAAAATGGCGATCGCTTAACTCGCCCCGAATTCGAGCGCCGTTATAATGCGCTACCTAAGTTAAAAAAAGCCGAACTAATTGAAGGGGTTGTCTACGTGCCCGCTGCTCTCAGATTCAAAAGCCACGCCGATCCACATACCAATCTCATCGGTTGGCTCTGGTCTTACAAAATTGCTACACCAGGTCTAGAACTCGGCATCGAGCCAACGGTGCGCTTGGACTTAGAAAATGCACCCCAACCCGATGCTGCTTTGTTTATTAGTCAATCCGCAGGCGGTCAGGCGCGGCTGAGTGCAGACGACTACATCGAAGGTGCGCCAGAACTGTTGGCAGAGATCGCGGCGAGTAGTGCTGCAATTGATTTAGGCGACAAGAAACGGGCTTATCGGCGCAATGGTGTGCAGGAATATATCGTTTGGAGAGTTTACGATCGCGCGATCGATTGGTTCAGTCTGCAATCAGGAGACTATGTATCATTGCCCATTGATCCACAAGGAATTGTAAGAAGTCAGATGTTTCCAGGATTGTGGCTTGCTGTGAATGCGATGTTGTCCGGCGATGTGCAAGCAGTTCTCGCAACCTTACAACTCGGTTTGAGTTCTGCTGAACATCAAAACTTCAAGCGACGATTAACGTCGTGAAAGTTGCCCGTTGCCTTCGGCTCACGCAAAGCGTGTTCGCTTACACTGCATCTGATAATCCTTGGGATTCATGCCGAACTTCTTGCGAAACGCGATCGAGAAATAGCTGCGACTCTCAAACCCGGTCGCACTCGCTACTTCAGACACGTTCATCTCTCCACTCGCAAGTAACTGCTGTGCCTGCTCTAGTCGATAGTCATGCAAATAGCCGAATACCGTATCCCGAACACGCGCCGAAATCCTCGTTTCAGCGCATTGTCATTTAGTCCTACCGATCGTGCTAATTCCAGTAGCGAAGGCGGCTGATTGATGCTTTACAGCAGAATCTTACGAGCTTCATGAATGCGATCAACCTCATCCATCTGTAATGGAACTGCGATCGTTCTAGATTGCTCCTGCTCAGTCATCAACACCAACAGTTCTAGAATCTTACTTTCCAAATACATCCGCTTTGTTGCACCTTGAAACGGACAGCGCAACAGTTGCCGCAATGCAAGCTGCATTTCAAAAGTCACCACACCATGACGGTAGAAGTAAGGCTGACCAACGCTCTAAGCAGATGGTCAAACTGTTCAGGAATGTCGTCCTTCGAGTTTGCAACAAAAGATTGATAGATACCGGGGGCAATATGAATATTTACCTCGACAAGTCGTTATGAAAATGCCGTATGGATTCCTCCTCCCGCCAATCCGCTACCACAAAACCAGTTGATTCCTGCACCAACTTCTTCTTCCCGGCTTTTGTATTGTCCCAGTAGCAGAAATCCGATCTGAATGGGATGTTCATGCGCTTCAAATCGCCGTTTCAGATCTTGGTGCAACAGATAATCGTCGATCGACAAATTCAAGCCTTCCCGCCAGTCAATCTCGCGCCGAAATCCCTGCCCTAACTCAGCCGGGACTTTCCAGAGTGTATCGAGCGGATCAGTGGGGTCGATCAATTCGGTGTCAAGTTCGTCTCTTGCGACAGGTCTAGCGCATCACCGTCACTCAAGCGCACTTGCGACACTACCCTGCTATCAACGTCCGATTTAGCAACTGGGCAATGGCTCTCACGAGTTCTTGGGCGTTGATCGGCTTTGAAAGATGCATTTGGAAACCAGCATTAAGAGATTGGCGTTGGTCTTCGGGTCGAGCATAGGCAGTCAGGGCAATGGCTGGAATTTCTTTCTGTCTAGATGCGCGAACGTGACGAATCAATTGATAACCATCTTCTCCAGGCATCGCAATATCACTCACAATTACGTCCGGTTGGGCACGTTCTAAAACGTCGATCGCATCTTGGGTGCAGCAAACCGCAATGACTGTAGCTCCAGCTTCTTCGAGGACTTTCTGAACAAACTCGCGATTGTCATCGTGATCTTCGACGATTAGAACTTGAAGGTGTTCGAGGGATGGTAATTCCTGCACGATAATAGTTGTCGCCGTGTTCGGTAAAGGAGCAGCGATACTTTCTGAATGCCAGTTGGAAATTGGCAGATGCACGGTAAAGGTCGTTCCTTGATCATCGTCACTGCTGTATACCTCAATCTTGCCATTGTGCAGTTCGACCAACTGACGCACGATCGCGAGTCCCAATCCCAATCCACCGTGAGCGCGAGTCGAAGAACTATCGGCTTGCCGGAAGTGATCGAAAATATGCGGCAGAAACGTTGGTTCAATGCCGATCCCTGTGTCGCTGATTTGAAGTTTAATCCATCCATCGGAAGCAGGCGAAACCTGTAAACCAACTTGTCCGCCTTCTGGTGTGAACTTGACGGCATTCGTCAGCAGATTCCAAACAATTTGGCGCAGTCGCACCGGATCTGCCTCAAGTTTACCGATCGTAGGATCGAGTTGCACGGTGAGGTGAATCACTTTGGCTTCGGCTTGGGGTCGCACAGTCTCAACGGTTGCGTCAAGGAATGAAGCGAGATCGATTGGATGAATTGACAGTTGAACTTTGCCGCGCATGAGCCTGGAAACATCCAGGATATCTTCGATGAGTTGCGCTTGAGCTTGGGCGTTCCGTCCGATCGTTTCGAGTGCTCGTCGCGTCATGTCAGGATCAAACTGACGATCCAGTAAAAGCTGCGACCAGCCAAGAATTGAATTGAGCGGGGTTCGCAGTTCATGAGACACGATCGCTAGAAATTCATCTTTCAACCGGTTTGCATCTTCGGCTTGTTGGCAAGCGGCTTGGGCACGTATCACTTCTGCATTTTTGGTAATCAGTTGTGCTGCTTGATGTTGAACTTCAAGATTCTTTTTGAATAAGTCAATGAATACGGAGACTTTAGAAGTTAAGATAGCTGGCTCGATCGGCTTGTATAGATAATCCACAGCACCTAGGGTATAGCCTTGCGATCGTAAGTCCTCGCTATTTGCAAAAGCTGTGAGAAATATAATCGGGGTATGTCGTGTTCGATCGCGTTGACGAATCAGTTTTGCCGTTTCAAAGCCATCGATTTCGGGCATTTGCACGTCGAGCAAAATTACAGCGACATCATGATGTAATAAGTACTTCAACGCAGCGGCACCCGATCGCACTTTCACTAAGTTCTGCCCTAAGCTTTGTAATACCCGCTCTAGCGCAATGAGATTCTCAGGGCGATCGTCTACGAGTAGAACATTCACAGTTGGCTCAGGTCTCATTGGAGAGGCAGGAGTTGATACTAAGCTTTGGATTTCATGGCTCATTCTTATTCATCCTTCACGATCAGAGGCACGAGATTCTCACCAGAACAATAACACTATCGTTGAAGCCAAACTCGCAGCACAGAGAGCAACTGATCGGTTTCGACGGGCTTGGTGATGTAGTCTGATGCTCCGGCTTCTATACATTTTTCTCGATCGCCCCGCATTGCTTTTGCCGTCAGGGCAATGATCGGCAAATTTGAAAATCGGCTCTCTTGCCGAATTGCTCGCGTGGTTTCATAGCCATCCATTTCAGGCATCATCACATCCATTAACACTAAATCAATATCTGGCTGGTTTTGCAGCAGAGCGATTCCTTCTCGACCATTTTCGCCGTAGAGAATTTCGACCTGATAGCGTTCGAGAACGCTCGTTAGGGCGAAGATATTCCGCATATCATCATCGACGATCAGGATTTTCTTGCCTGCCAGCGTTGAATCTTGCTGTTGCGATCGCTCTAACATTTGTTGCTGCATTTCTGGTAAGTCGGCTTGCACCCGGTGCAGGAACAATGCAGTTTCATCAAGCAGGCGTTCCGGCGATCGCACATCCTTGAGAATGATGGTGTCGGAAATCCGGCGCAGTTCTCGTTCTTCTTGGGCAGTTAGCTCCTTTCCAGTGTAGATAATGATGGGTAAATGGCTCAGGTTGGGTTCTTGCTTCACTTGCTCAAGAAAGGCAAATCCATCTATATCGGGTAGCCCTAGATCCAGTACGAGGCAGTCAAAGCGTTGCGATCGCAGCGCTTCTAAAGCTTCTGCTCCAGTTCCTACAGCCGTACTTACTACGTCAGTCGTACCAATCAACTCAACGATGCTTTGACGTTGGACATCGTTATCTTCAACAATGAGTAAATTTTTAACGGGGCGCTCGATAAATTCTTTAATGCTTGCCAAGGCATTGTGAAGAGACCCGCCGTTCACTGGCTTTTGCAAGTAAGCGATCGCGCCCTGTCTCAAACTGCGTTGCAGTCCCTCCTCGACAGACATGATGTGTACCGGAATGTGTCGGGTGTCAGCGTGATGCTTCAGTCGATCCAAGACCATCCAACCATCGAGAACTGGTAAGCGAATGTCGAGCATGATCGCTGTGGGCTTAAACTGTTGTGCCATTTCTAGCCCGACATTGCCGCGTGTTGCAACCAGCCCTTTGAAGCCTTGCTGCCGTGCTAAATCCAGTAGAATGCGGGCAAAGTTCACATCATCTTCGATGATCAGCAGGGTAAGGTCTCCGGGTTGAATCGCCTCTCGATCGTCCTCGATCGCACGAGTGGTTCCATCGAACCCCGAAGGATCAAGCAGCCTCAGCACCGTCTCTGACGGATCGCTGATAAAGGCTTGAGATTGAGGGATCGATCGAGTTGCTGTAGACCGAACGATCGCGGATTGGAAGGACACTGATTCAGACCCGGATAAGTTCCACCCTCTGCTATCACTTTGAGGCATGTACAGGGTAAAGATGCTTCCTTGTCCAAGCTCGCTTTGTAATCGAATCTCGCCACCTAACAATCGAGCAATTTCTCGACTGATCGATAAGCCTAAGCCTGTTCCACCGTATTTGCGGGATGTCGTGCCATCTGCCTGCTGAAACGCTTCAAAAATGACCTGTTGTTTATCTGGAGCAATGCCAATTCCGGTGTCAGAAACCGTAAACGCAAGCACCCGAGCAGCACGATTCAGGGTCTGTTGATCAAAACTCCAACCCTCAGTTGCGAGGTGAACGCTGAGGCTAACTTGACCTTGCTCAGTGAATTTGAAAGCGTTCGAGAGCAAGTTTTTCAATACTTGTTGCAATCGTTTGGCATCGGTGTACAAGCTGCGGGGCAACTGCGGATCAAAGTGCATCTGAAAGTCAAGATTGCGGTCTTGAGCAACTTGCCGAAATGTGCGATCGAGATGGTTGCGGAGGTCAGTGAATGACACTGGCTCTAAATCGATCGACATAGTTCCCGACTCGATTTTTGCTAAATCGAGAATGTCGTTAATCAGTCCGAGTAAGTCATTGCCCGATGAATAAATCGTTCGGGCATACTCGATTTGCTTATCGGTTAGATTGCCATCTGTGTTGTCCGCGAACAGACGAGCAAGAATCAATAGACTGTTTAGCGGCGTTCGCAACTCGTGCGACATATTCGCTAGAAATTCAGACTTGTATTTCGAGCTTAAGGCGAGTTGTTCGGCTTTTTCTTCGAGCGATCCACGAGCCTGTTCAATTTCTTGATTTTTGCGTTCAACTTCCTGGTTTTGAACCGCTAACAGTTCTGCTTTTTCTTGTAATTCTTCGTTTGTTTGTTGTAACTGCTCTTGTTGATTTTTGAGTAATTCTTCAGATGCTGTCAGCGATTGTGCTTGTTGTTCTAATCGTTGATTGGTTTCTGTGAGTTCTTTCTGTTGGCTTTGAAGTTCTTCTGCCAGCGATTGTGACTGTTTGAGCAGTTCTTCAGTTCGCATACTGGCGGCGATCGTATTGAGAACGATCGCAATACTTTCGGTCAACTGATCAAAGAAAGTTAAGTGAATGTCGCTGAACCGCGAGAACGAAGCAAGCTCGATCACAGCCGTCACTTGTCCTTCAAACAACACAGGGAGCGCCACCGCATTGGATGGGGGTGCTTCGCCTAATCCAGAACTGATCTTGATGTAGTCGGGCGGAACTTCGGTCAGCAAGATTCGCTCTTTTTCTAAGGCACACTGTCCGATCAGTCCTTCTCCTAAGTGGAAGCGGTTTCCTAAGTGCTTGCGTTCTCGATAAGCGTAGGTACTCAGCAGCTTCAGGTAGGCAGGATGGCTGTCGTTGCCTTCCATCAGGTAAAACACACCGTGTTGCGCTGCAACGAGCGGAGCCAACTCTGACAGAATCAGCCTGGAAACGGTTTCGAGATCGCGCTGTCCTTGTAACATCCGGGTGAATTTCGCCAGGTTGGTCTTGAGCCAGTCTTGCTCGGTATTCTTCTGCGTTGTTTCGCGCAGATTGGCGATCATTTGGTTGATGTTGTCTTTGAGGACTGCGACTTCGCCTGCCGCTTCGACAGAAATCGATCGGGTTAAATCTCCTTTCGTCACCGCCGTTGCCACTTCAGCGATCGCTCTTACCTGCGTCGTTAGATTGGCTGCCAGTTCATTCACGTTATCGGTTAAATCGCGCCAGGTTCCCGATGCACCTGGAACTTTCGCTTGTCCACCGAGTTTTCCTTCGCTTCCCACTTCTCGCGCTACGGTCGTAACTTGTTCTGCAAACGTTGCCAAAGTATCAATCATTTCGTTGATCGTATCGGCTAACGTTTCGATCTCGCCTTTCGCATCGAGCATTAGCTTACGTTTCAAGTCACCGTTTGCAACGGCAGTCACCACTCTTGCAATGCCTCGCACTTGAGCGGTGAGGTTACTTGCCATCGAGTTAACATTGTCGGTGAGATCCTTCCAAGTTCCGGCAACGCCTACGACTTGCGCTTGACCGCCTAGCTTTCCTTCCGTTCCCACCTCTCGCGCCACCCGCGTTACTTCCGAAGCAAAAGAACTTAACTGATCGACCATTGTGTTGATCGTATTTTTCAGGTCGAGGATTTCGCCTCTCACATCGACGGTGATCTTCTTCGATAGGTCGCCGTTTGCGATCGCCGTTGCCACTTCGGCAATGTTCCGCACCTGGGCAGTTAGATTGCCCGACATTAAATTCACGTTATCAGTGAGATCTTTCCAAGTGCCGCCCACACCCCGGACATACGCTTGCACTCCCAGCTTTCCTTCCGTTCCTACCTCTCGCGCCACTCGCGTTACTTCGGAAGCGAATGAATTGAGTTGATCCACCATCGTATTGATAGTGTTCTTTAACTCTAGAATTTCACCTTTGACATCGACAGTGATTTTCTTGGATAAATCTCCATTTGCCACAGCAGTCGTCACTTCAGCGATATTTCTCACTTGTGCGGTGAGACTGCCCGCCATGAAATTTACACTGTCAGTCAAATCCTTCCAAGTGCCTGCAACTCCTTCAACTTCCGCTTGTACCCCTAATTTCCCTTCAGAACCCACTTCCCGCGCCACCCGCGTTACTTCGGAAGCGAATGAATTGAGTTGATCCACCATTGTATTGACGGTGTTTTTCAGTTCGAGAATTTCGCCTCTCACATCGACGGTAATCTTCTTCGACAAATCTCCGTTTGCAACCGCAGTCGTCACTGCTGCAATATTCCGCACCTGTGCTGTTAAACTTCCTGCCATGAAATTTACGCTATCGGTGAGATCTTTCCAAGTGCCTGCAACTCCGCGGACATCTGCCTGTACACCGAGTTTCCCTTCAGACCCTACTTCCCGCGCCACCCGTGTCACTTCAGAAGCAAACGAACTCAACTGATCAACCATTGTATTGATCGTGTTTTTGAGTTCTAAAATTTCACCTTTAACATCGACGGTAATCTTCTTCGATAAGTCCCCGTTTGCAACCGCAGTCGTCACTTCAGCAATATTCCGAACTTGTGCAGTCAAATTACCCGCCATGAAATTCACGCTGTCGGTTAAGTCCTTCCAAGTTCCGCCAACGCCCCGAACTTGGGCTTGCACTCCTAATTTGCCCTCGGTACCAACTTCCCGCGCCACGCGAGTCACTTCGGAAGCAAACGAGTTAAGCTGATCCACCATGATATTGATGGTGTTTTTAAGTTCTAGAATTTCACCTTTGACATCGACGGTAATTTTCTTCGACAAATCCCCGTTTGCAACGGCGGTCGTTACTTCGGCAATGTTCCGCACCTGTGCCGTCAGATTGCCTGCCATCGAATTCACACTATCCGTTAAATCCTTCCAAGTGCCCGCCACTCCAGGCACATCCGCCTGCACCCCCAACTTTCCTTCCGTTCCCACTTCTCGCGCCACCCGCGTCACCTCGGAAGCAAAGGAATTGAGTTGATCCACCATCGTGTTGACGATTTGAGCCGTTTGCAAAAATTCCCCTTGCAGCGGTCTATCACCAATTTCAGTGGCGATCGTTTGCGTCAAGTTTCCAGTTGCCACTGCCCGAATCACTCGCGTCGTTTCGGTCATGGGCTGCACCAAATCGGTAATCAGCGTATTCACCGACCCGATCGAGGCTTTCCAAGCCCCCCGCGCATTATCGATCGAAGCACGTTCGCTAATTTTGCCTTCCTTGCCAACCACGGTGCTGATGTGTTCTAGCTCGGTTGCCATCTGCTCATTCATCTCGATAATTTCATTGAGCGTGTCGGCAATTTTGCCTGCAATTCCGACTTGGTCGATCGGCATTCGGACGGAGAAGTTGCCTTTTTTCACTTCAACGAGCGTTCTAAGAAGCTGCTGAAGGTCAAGGTTGTCCGATTCGGTGGTGAGGGGTGCGGTTGTCATGGCGGTGAGTGGCTTAAGCCGAAATCCTATCGGTTTCTGATTGGATGGAATACCCATAGGAATATTCCGATCGATTGCTCATTATCCATCGTCTATATCTCTCGATGGCTTCTACCAATAGAAGTAATTTTCGCTACTCTCATCCTTTAGATGGAGGAAGACCCTGGATTGTTAGATAACCTTTACCGCAGTGTCTTTTTAAATCGGGCTAATTTACTCAAGAAAGGAATTGTCTTTTGGCAGATCAGTCGCTCAATCAAACACCCAACGCCAGTGATTTCAATCATGTAGTCGAGTCTGTCGTCAAGGCGGTGCTAAAAGTGGGTCAAACTCAAGACTTGGAAGAAGCGATCGTTATTCGCGATCAATTGCGCCGTCTTCCGGATATGCTACTCACAGAGATTTTGAATCAAGTCATGCTGAATCTCGTGTCGATCGATCCCCTTCTCTGTCGCTGGTTTATCGTTGATGTCTTTCTTTGCGATGCTTCACCAGATGGAAGAGCAGACGTGGCAGAACGGATTAACATCCTACTAGCGGATCTGCAATCAACACAGGGCACAACTCCAAAAGAACCGCTCTAGTGCATGAATTGCCGTTCCTAGCGATATCCTTTGCTCGAATCTAAGGCACGGTTAAACTGTCGCATTTTGTTGAATGAAGGTTAGATTTGTCGCTTCTGCACTGCTCATCCCTGTTCTTATCCCCGGTTTACCAATTCTGCACTCGCCTGATTGAATAGAGGAAGTCTGACGACAAACGTGGCTCCCTGTCCATTTCCTGCGCTCTCTGCATCAATGGTTCCACCGTGCAGTTCGACAATCTGTTTGACGATCGCAAGTCCCAATCCCAGCCCACCAAACTTGCGGGTTGTTGCTCCATCCTGCTGCCGAAAGTGTTCAAAAACGTGGGGCAAAAATTCTGGAGAAATACCGACACCCGTATCACGAACGGTAATTTGAGCGTAGTGAGTTGTTTGTAGCTTGTCATCGGTTGTTTGCCCTTCGTTCTTCACCCATGGCAAATCACTAATAACACATGACAATTTCATCTCCACCTGTCCCCCGGAGGGTGTGAATTTAATCGCATTGGAGAGCAGATTCCACATCACCTGTTGCAGTCGGATTGCATCACCCAAAATGGGTTTTAGGGTGGAGTCCAGGGACGGTTTCAGCGTAATTGCTTTTGCTTCAGCGGCAGGCTGTACTGCACTGAGGGCAGCAGTCATGACAGATGCTAAACCAACAGGAGCCATACTTAACGTCAATCTGCCTTGCATGATGCGGGAAATATCTAACAAGTCCTCGATCAGTTGTGCCTGCAATTTGGCGTTGCGCTCGATCGTGGCGAGTGCTTGGGCAGCTTTTTCGGGCTGAAATGGACGAGTTTGCAGCAGTTTAGACCAACCGAGAATTGGACTGAGTGGAGTCCTCAATTCATGGGAAATGGCAGCGAGAAATTCATCCTTCATCTGGCTGACGGCTTCTGCCTGTTCCCGTGCGGCTTGCTCTCGTCGTAGAAGCTGTTCTCGCTCCTGCTCAATCTGTTTGCGGGCAGTAATATCTGTACTGGAACCCACAACGCGAATCACTTGCCCTTGACGATCGCGGATCACATATCCCCGATCCCAAACATCAACCCAATGTCCATCACGATGGCGGATACGGTACTCGATATCGTAACTATCACCCTGCCCAAAACAGAGGTCACGGCAGTCAGGTGATAGCCGCTCCAGGTCATCAGGATGAATTTGTTCTGCCCACCAGCCAGAAGTCTGGGGAACTGCTTCAGGATGCAGTCCCATCAATTGAAACATTCCCTCCGAACGGTACACCGCTCCAGTTTGCACATTCCAGTCATACACCATGCCAGCAACCGCACTAGCAGCAAGTCGAAATCGCTCTTCACTCTGGCGCAGCAATTCCTCTGCCTGCACCTGCTCAGTGATGTCTAGGACTAAAGACAGAACAGAGGTTACTTGTCCCGCCGGATCAGTCAGGGTTGAGTTATACCAGACACAGTGAAGGATTGAGCCGTCTTTCGTGTAGTTGCGGTTTTGAGAAACAATTTGAGACTCAGTTCCTGATAGAATTCGTTGCGAGACATCAGTAACGATCGGAATATCATCCTCATAAACTAGGTTCAGATCGCTAATGTAGGTACCCAGCAACTCTTCTGCCTGCCATCCAAACAGTTGAGGTGCGGCTCCCGACCAGCGACGAACGACCAGACTAGCATCCCATTCGATTACCGCCATTGGTGTATTTTCGACGTGGGAGTTTAGTTTTTGCAGCGCTTCCTGCAACGAATTCTCTGTCTGCTTGAGCTTGCTCAGGTCTAAAAAGAACGCTGTGATGAGTTGCTGCTCTGCGTAAGGCTCATCAATCAACGCTCCGCCAATCAAAATTGGAACCCGATGCCCATCTTTGTGGATGTATTCCTTCTCAAAGGGTGTGCTAACTCCACGTTGGCGCAGTTCCTCGCCTGCTTGCCAATCTAGATGCAGATACTCTGGAGGTGTGAGATCAATCCAGCGAACTTGATCTGCCTCCAGTTCTTCGCGGCTGTAGCCAATCATGTTGAGCAGGGCATCGTTGGCGTAGAGCATTCTGCCGCTAAAATCGCCGATCGCTACACCAAACATACTCACATCCGTCAACTGCCGAAATTTAGCTTCACTGCGCCGCAATTTCTCTTGAGAGACTTTTAGGTCGTGAACATCGACGCAAACACCACACCATTGATGAATGTTGCCGATGTCGTCGTAAGTTGGGGAACTGCGACCCGTGAACCAGCGATACGCTCCATCGGCTCGGCGGAACCGATACTCTATCTCAAAGGGTTGTCCCTGTTCTGTTGAAGTGAGCCACTCCTGTTGAGTGCGTTCTCGATCCTCTGGGTGGAGGGCGATCGTCCAGCCCCAGCCTTTCGCACTGCCGGGAATCATGCCGGTGTAGTCGTAGAATTGTTGATTGATGTAATTGCAGCTACCATCCGGCAAGTTGGTGAAGAGAATTGCCGGAACAACCTCGCTCAATCGTCGATCGCATTCTTGGACACCGCCCAGAGAATCTGCTGTTTGTTGTTGCACAAATTCAGTAGAGATGGGGGGATCGTTAATTGCAGGGAATTGCGAATGATCAGTTGGATTGGCAAGGGGCGCGAAGGTGGTACACACTGCCCAAACGGTTGAGCTATCTTGCTGGAAGAGGGGTTGCGCGTCAACCTGTAGCCAAATCAGATCCCCATTCGGTTGATAAAAACCCATCACCTGATTCACAACAGGTTGTCCAGTTTGTAGAGCGACCATCGGGGGATGGGCATCTCCAGGGAAAGGCGAACCATCAGTATGAATCGTTTGCCAAGGACAGTGAATGTATTGGCATCCCTGCATCTGAGCCAGCGTAAAGCCCAATATTTTCTCTGCTGCTGCATTGCAGGCTTGAACGCTGCCGTCTGCTAGTTGCAGCACCATTCCAACCTCATCAGACGAGAAGGGTTCAGTACTGTGACCACTGCACTGCTTCAAATTAGAACAGGGCAATTCCACCGCCTCTGTCTTAGGGGCATGACTATTTTGCTGTTGAGAACGATTGGAATGGGGGTGCTCAGACATCTTCAAAACCTAGATAGTAGCTGGTCAACTCAGGCAGGAATGAGAGGAGAGGATTTAAGTGCTATCTAAGACGTGAGCATTTCCTTCGGAGTGGTGCAAAGCGCTAATCGCTGCCACTAACCGCTCTGGCTCTACAGGTTTGGCAAGGTGCTGTTGGAATCCTGCACTCAATGCCCGCTGTTGGTCAAGTTCCCCAGCATAGGCAGTTAACGCGATCGCGATGCAGTTGCGTTTTGTGCGAATTGCTGGAATGCTTCCTTCTCGTTCGGGTGGTAGCGATTCGCGTTTTGCAGCCTCGAAGCGTCGTACCTGGTGCAGGAGCATATAGCCATCTACCTCAGGCATTCCGATATCGCTGACTAATACGTCTGGCTGCCACTGCTCCAAAATGGTTAAGACTTCGGTTGCGGAAGCTGCTGCTTTGACCTGTGCGCCTTCTGCTTCCAGAATAGCCACCATCAAGGTACGCATATCGGCTTCGTCATCAACCACTAGAATATTCACATTGTTTAAGCCAAAGGTTTGAGTCGCAGGCAAGGGCTTCTGGTCAGGTTCTGAGAAAAGGGTTTGCAACGGCAAGCGGACGGTGAATGTCGCGCCTTGCCCTTCCCCAGCACTTTCCACTCCCACCGTACCGCCGTGCTGCTCAGTCAGCTGCCGCACCAGCGCGAGTCCTAATCCCAGTCCGCCAAATTTCCGGGTCGTGGCTCCATCTTCCTGGCGGAAATAGTCAAACACATAGGGCAAAAAATCAGGGCTGATGCCTTTGCCTGTATCCTGAGCTTGGATCTGAGCAAAACCCTCGCGGCGATCGAGCCGCACATCAACCCGTCCCCCCTGCGGTGTAAACTTCACCGCATTCGTGAGCAGATTCCAAACGATTTGCTGGAGACGTGCCGCATCTCCGGCAACTGGGCCGCAATGGGCATCGAGGGCGGTGTGAATGTGAATATTTTTCGCCTCGGCTGCTAAACGAACGGTTTCGATCGCTGCCTCAACAGTTGTCACCAAATTCACAGAACCGATGTTCAGCACCATCTTGCCCTGCAAAATCCGCGAGACATCGAGCAAATCCTCGATCAATTGAGCTTGCAGTTTGGCGTTGCGCTCGATCGTTGCCAAAGCTTGAGCCGTTTTTTCTGGGCTAAATTGTTGACTTTGCATCAGCTTTGTCCAGCCGAGAATCGGGTTGAGGGGCGATCGCAACTCGTGGGACAGCACTGCTAAAAATTCGTCTTTGATCCGGTTCGCTCGTTCGGCTTCCTCACGGGCAGCTTGTTCCTGCCGTAACGATTCATCTCGCTCGGCTTCAATTCGGACTCGATCGCTGATATCACTCACAACCCCAACGATGCGGAGCGGTGTGTCATCCGCTGCTAGTTCAGATTGACCCGTCAATTCGATCCAGCGCCACTCCCCATCGTTGCGCCGGCGAATACGGCATATAGCATGAAGGGAGCAATTGGGCTTCATACCTTCTGCTAAACACAGTCCAAATGTCTCTCGGTCTTCTGGATGAATCACATGATCTATAAACTCCGCTTTGTTCAGCGTGCCATCTTCAAGAGCGTGACCGAAAATTTCGTATATCTGTGCGTTTTCCCAGACGGAATCATCAGCTTGGCTATTCCACTCGAATACGCCCAGTTTAGCAACACTGGTCGCCAAGTCGAGGCGTTGCTCTCGATCGCGCAATGCTTCTTCCACCCGTTTACGTTCGGCTTCGCGCTGCTTGGCATCACTAATATCGGTATGTGTTCCGAGCATTCGTAACGGCTGCCCCTGGTTATCCCACGCCACAATCTTGCCGATCGAGAGAATCCATCTCCAATTCCCTGATTTTGTGCGTTGTCTGAACTCTACGCGGTAGACATCCCGTCTCCCTGCGATGTAATCTTCATACGCCTCGGAAATAACCGCGAAATCATCAGGATGCAGGCGGTCTCGCCACTTAGCATTGGTTTCCTGAAATTCGTCTGGTTCATACTCCAACATCCGCGCATACTCCGGACTCACCACGGCTTCACCGGTTTGCAAATTCAGATCATACAACCCCTGATTTGCAGCAGTTAAGGCTAAACGCAAGCGTTCTTCACTCTCTCGGAGCGCGGCTTCTGCTCTTTGGCGTTCGGCTTCGTTGCGTTTAGAGTCGTTGCGATCGAGTACGAAGCCGACCACGCTCTGCTCGCCCCGCATGACTGAACCGAGGAGAATGGGCACCCGTGAGCCATCTTTGCAGATAAATTCTTTTTCAAACGGGGTGCAAGCGCCAGTCGTATGGAGTTCCCGTTGAGATCGCTCGCTTACCTGCTGGTACTCAGGGGGAGTCATCGTGTTCCAGTCAATTTTCCCAGTCAGTAAGTCTTCGCGCGAGTAGCCAATCATTTGCAGAAAGGCATCGTTCGCTTCGGTAATTAAGCCGTTCAGAGTCGCTCCAAAAATACCGATACTATTCGCTTCTGCTAGATGAGTGAACTGAGCTTCACTGTCACGCCAGGATCTGAAGTTTGCATCGGCTCTTCGCTTCGCACTTAGTTGGGATTCGTTCAAATAACTGATTAAAATTGCCGCCGTTGCAAACGTACCTAGCTGGACGATCGTTTTCAAGCTGGTAATATCGAACGAATAGCGCGGCTCTAGAAGAAAATAGTTCAGCGCGAATGTAGACAACACGGTTGTGAATAAACCTGGACCTAATCCACCTACCCAGGAACTCACCATAATTGCAACGTAAAACAGCCCAGCCGGAGTGTCTTGCAGCAGCCAATAGAGCAGCAGTGTTGTACTGGATGCAGCCACGACTGAGAGCAGGGCAACTCCATAGTGAAAGAACCAGGGAAATCTCTCCCAATTGAACTGCTTTGAAAAAAAAGTTTGCAGTTTTGAGGCGATCGCTCTATTAGTCATTGTTTTGTTCTTACTAAAATCTGTGCTAAGCGATCAACGACAGACGCGGCTCGGAAATTCGCGACGCAATATGCACTATTTTCAGAGTTAAGCGGCGAAGTATTGGGTTAAAAGCTGATGGCTCCGTTCCCGCACCTCCTGACTTGTAGATTGGTTGATCTCTTTGAGAACGGCGTAGATTTGTTTGAGAGCCAGGGTAGACGGCTGCATTCGCCCGTTCTCCCAACGATTAATCGTGCCATAGGCAACGCCCAAAACCGCAGCAAGCTCTTCTTGTGTCAGGGCAGTCAGTTGTCGCAGTTCTCGAACTAGATTAGCGACTTTGGGCTGCTCTAGCATTGCGGTCTTTGGTAATAAGACGGCTTGAACAGAGGCTTTCATAATTAAAAAAGATGAATATAACGAACGTTACATGCAGATTATCTACTCGGTTAGGAGACTCTGCTCTCTGCCTCAAGATAGAGGAATTTCTCGATCAATTAAATTTTATCTCGAAATCGTTCAATACTCCGTTTCGTACTCGGCACGAAATTCACACGTAAAGAGCCATTGCATCGCCTATTACAGTGACATAGGTGATGTGCAACTTTAATAGGTTGAGGTTCAACGCTTCGTCATTGAGACAAAAAGCACCGTCGTTGAACATCAGCACTTCGGCATTGAGACAAAAAGCATCGTCGTTGAGGTTCAGCGCTTTGTTGCTGAGATTCAGCACTTCGCCATTGAGACAAAAAGCATCGTCGTTGAACATCAGCACTTCGGCATTGAGATAATACAGACTCGCTGTTGAGGTTCAGCACTTCGCCATTGAGACAAAAAGCATCGTCGTTGAGGTTCAGCGCTTTGTTGCTGAGATTCAGCACTTCGCCATTGAGACAAAAAGCATCGTCGTTGAACATCAGCACTTCGTCATTGAGATAAACAGATCCAAGTGTGAAAGTTGCACATTGCCTACTTAAAACATTAGTTGCAAATCGTTGATCTCTACCCTCATGTAGATAGACATTGTATCAGGATTGATCAAAAGTGTTACGTATAAAGAGCTTTATACCTATTGTTGCAATGGCTTATCAGGTAAGGCGACTGAGTGCAAAACAACCCATGATTGGCAGACTGATTCGAGAACTGCGGCAAGTCATGAATTTGTCTCAGGAAAAGTTTGCTGATGAGCTAGGAATGACCTTTCCGACGATTAATCGATGGGAGAATGGGCACGCGAAACCTTCTCCGATTGCGCTGAAGCAAATTGATCTTTTGCTGCAACAATTGAGCGATCGCGGTGAAGCACTGCGAACCAAATATTTTCCAGAAGACGAGTCAAAATCATGAGCACAGGCGGTATGGAACGGCAGAGGAGCAAGTAGAATGGCACTCAGAGATTGCCAGCTTAGTCGTTCGCTGAATGTTTTTCTTGTATTGAATTGATAGAAGTATTGCACCTATGGAACTTAACTCGATTAGTCTAAACGGCGAGCGCTCTCCTTCGTTAGAGTCTCCGATTCAGGCTCAACTAAAGCAACTTGCTGCCATTGTCGAGAGTATGTCTGAAGCGTTTTTTACGCTTGACTTAACAGGGTGTTGTACTTATGTCAACCAAACAGCAGAACGGCTGTTAGGCGCAGATCGCACAACCTTAATTGGCAAAACGATCTGGAATTTATTCTGCGCTGATACCGTATCTGGGATCTATCAGCAGTGCCATCGGGCGATGATAGAGCAGCGGCCCGTTGAATTTGAAGAGTTTTACCCAATTTTAGATCAATGGTTTACCGTGCGCCTCCTGCCCGCGCCAAGTGGTCTTTCAGCCTATTTTCAGGACATTAGCGATCGTAAGCGCGTCGAAGACGAACGCAAAGACACAGAAGCTGCATTGCGAAAAGAGCAGGAATTTCTCAAGGTGTTGTTAGATAACGTGCAAGCAGGAATTGTTGCCTGTGATGCAGAAGGACAACTAAAGCTGTTTAACAAAGTTGCGCGATCGTTTCACGGTATGCCAGAACAACCCTTACCGCCGGAGCAGTGGGCAGACCAGTATGGGCTCTTTCTCCCAGACGGCAAAACCCAGATGAGCGTGGAGGATATTCCACTGTATCGAGCATTGCAAGGGCAACAGGTGCGTGATGTTGAAATGATGATCATCCCCAAGCAAGGAACAGCGCGTCTCTTATCAGCGAACGGTCAAGCGATTAAGCATCCCGATGGCGAGAAACAAGGTGCCGTGGTTGTGATGCACGACATTACCGAGCGCAAGCAAATCGAAGATGCCTTGCGAGACAGTGAAGCTCAACTATCAAGCATTTTTCAAACCATTCCCGATGGAATTACCATTCTGAGTCTGGACGGACAGATTATTGCGGCAAACTCGGCAGCAGAGCAAGTTTTAGGACTGACTCACAGTGCCATTACAGAGCGAGTGTATGATGATTTGTCATGGTCAATTACCACCGTGGATGGGAAACCTTTTCCTCCCGAAGAATTTCCGTTCGTGCGAGTCATGCAGACCGGAAAACCTGTTTACAATATTGAACACGCGATCGCGCATCCTGATGGTACGAAAATTATTTTGTCCGTCAATGCGTCTCCATTGTTCGATGCAGAAGGACGTATTATCAATGTCATTACTGCAATTAGCGATATCACTCAGCGCAAACAAACGGATGAAGAACGGATGCGACTGATGCAAGAACAAACGGCTCGTACCCTAGCGGAAACCGCCCAATGTCAGTCAGCATTTTTGGCAAAAGCTAGTGAGGTTTTTGCTTCTTCGTTGGATTATGAACAAACTCTCCAGAGCGTTGCTCAGTTAGCCGTGCCCTATTTTGCAGACTGGTGCTGTGTGGATCTGTTGAATGATGACGGTAGCATTAGCCGTGTTGCTGTTGTTCATTCCGATCCCGAAAAGGTGCAGTTTGGATGGAAGCTAGCTCAACGCTTTCCTAGACATTTAGAGGATGGATATGGCATCTCTCAGGTGATGAAAACGGGGCAAAGTGAAATCGCGATCGACATTACCGATGAGCAACTCGCGGCGGGTATCCCAAATTCTGAATATCTAGAAATCTTACGAGGAGTGGGCTTAAAGTCGGGTATTGTTGCCCCACTGCAAGCGCGTGGACGAGTGTTGGGCAGCATTTCCTTTGTGTTTACCGAGTCAAACCGCCAGTACAGCCTAGACGATCTAGACCTAGCCGAAGATCTGGCGCGTCGTGCCGCGATCGCCATTGATAATGCGCGACTTTATCACATGGCTCAACAGGCAAAGCAAGCCGCCGAGAAATCTGCCGATCGCACTACCCGATTACAAATGGTGACAGCGGCTCTCTCAGAATCCCTCACACCTGAGCAAGTTGCAGAGGTGATTGTGGAACAGAGCATGGCAACCTTGGAAGCTACAGCGGCATTGGTTGTTTTAGTTAGTAGAGATAGGACAGAACTCGAAATCGTCAAATCGGTCGGTTATGAGACAGACTTGGTAGAGTCCTGGCGCAGGTTTTCGATCGACATGGATGTGCCCTTGGCAGCAGCTATCCGAACCGGAAAGCCAGTTTGGGCAGAAGCATTATTAGAGCGGATTACCCGCTATCCCCACTTGGCTGAAGTCTACAGCCGCTATGATTTTCAATCCTGGATGGCACTTCCCTTAGTGGTTGAAGGTAGATCAGTTGCGGGTGTGTTGTTAAGCTTCAAGGAGTTCAAGCAGTTGAACTTGGACGATCGCGAGTTTATTCTCGCCCTCAGTCGCCAATGCGCTCAAGCAATTTCCCGCGCCCAATTGTATGAGGCAGAACGCAGTGCCAGAGCTGAGGCGGAACAGGCAAATCGGGTAAAGGATGAGTTTTTAGCAGTGCTGTCCCATGAACTGCGATCGCCCCTCAACCCGATTCTGGGCTGGACTCGATTGCTGCAAACAAAAAAATTAGATGACGCGAAAGTCGCAGAAGCGCTAAACACGATCGAGCGGAATGCCCGGTTGCAAGCAGAACTGATTGGGGATTTACTCGATGTCTCTCGAATTCTGCAGGGTAAGCTCAGCCTCAATCCCTCCACGGTCAATCTAACTACAACCATCGAAGCAGCGATCGGAACCGTACAATTGTCAGCCGAAGCAAAATTCATTCAAATTGAGACTGAGTTAGCGACAGATGTTGGACAGGTTTTGGGAGATTCTAGCCGCTTACAACAAGTGGTATGGAATTTGCTCTCAAATGCAGTTAAGTTCACCCCAGAGGGCGGAGAAGTCAAGGTTCGGCTCGAACGGGTTGGCGCTCAGGCTCAAATCCTGATCAGCGACAACGGCAAGGGCATCGCTCCAGACTTTCTTCCCCATGTGTTTGAATATTTTCGCCAAGCTGACTCGACAAGCACACGCAAGTTTGGGGGATTAGGACTGGGGCTAGCGATCGTCAAACAAATTGTGGAACTGCATGGCGGTACGGTTGAAGCAGACAGCCCAGGCGAAGGACAAGGGGCAACTTTTACGGTCAGGCTGCCCGTGTCAGCGGTAGATAAAGAACAAGAAAACTCACAATCAACGCCTTGTGAACAGTTCACCCCCGACCAACCCTTGTTGGGGCGGCGAGTGCTGATTGTTGACGATGAACCGGATATGCGAGATCTGGCTTCCTTTTTACTTGAACAGGCAGGGGCAGAAGTCATCACGCTTGCTGCCGCAGGAGATGTACTCCTAGCATTACTGCAGTTTCGGCCCGATGTGCTGTTGAGCGATATTGGAATGCCAGACATGGATGGCTATGGATTGTTGCGCCAAATCCGCGCGCTGCCACCAGATCAGGGCGGAGTAGTTCCCGCGATCGCTCTCACCGCCTATGCTGGAGATTTCAATCAGCAGAAAGCCTTGCAAGCTGGATTTCAACGGCATTTAGCGAAACCTGTGGAGCCAGAGCAGTTAATTGAGGCGATTGTTAGTGTGTTAGGAAGCAAACGCATAAGAACGGATTGAAGGATTAAGTCGGCTGGGTGAAGCTCCTGTGAGATTAGAAACTGAGCAAGACTTTGAAAAAGCAGCCGTGCGTCTGACTGCCCAGCGATGACAGAACTTGCAGATGTCTTAAATGTGATTATTAAATGGCAGCTCGAAAAATTAGATTAAGCCCAGGGCCTTTAGGAAGAATCGACTGTCGCCACCTGCTGTAATACAACTTGCATTGCTGGAGTTGTGCGATAAGCCTGAACAAATGAAGGTTGCCTTGGAGGCTGGAGCAACGATCGCAATGGAACAGGTAGTTCGCCAAAGAAGGATTGAAACTGTTCAGGAGCAATCCGAAAAGAGAGTTCTCTCAACAGTCCCGCAGGAGATTGAAGCACACTGGGAGAATCTAATTCCTCGCGCAGATCCATCTTTCGCGTTTGTCCTCGTCCCAATTCTGCGGGAAACGGAATCATCATATCGGTCTCATCTTCTGGATCAAGATAGCGCACCTGTTCCATCGTTGCGCCAAACAATGCTTCGTCGCTCTGGTAGGAGATTATGATCGCCATTTTGAGGCAGCGATCGCTAAAGTGCCCAAGGGAATTGGCAGCATCAATTCCCAAGGATAAAATCGCTCCGTTTAGCTCGATCGAACCATTTGAAACCCTTTTCCCACACCATAACGAACTGTCCGAAACTCTAGAGCATTTGTATTGGGATTGTACAAAGTATAGGTTGCTTGTCCAGTCGTTCGTCCAACGTTACCGACTCCAATGATCTTGCGAGGTCGAATGCTAACAGGTTTTGGCTCTGATTGTCGATTGAGCGTTGTCACTGAATTCTGAATGCTTCCCTGCTGAATTTCATACTCAAAGGTCAAACCCGAACGACCGCAGAATAAATGATTTGCATCCATTCGCATGACTGAGCAGTGAATCGCAAATCGAGTCCCTGCTCCTGCCTCTGCTCGACTTCTCTAGCACTGACGATCTGAGCGCTTGGTTTGCGGCATACCTAACTGATTCACCTTATGAAAGTTTTGCGATCGCGCCGAATATCCGCGACCTCTAATGGCTTGCCAAATTCCTGAAGCCTTAATTCCACTCAGAAAAAACGCTGTGATCAACGGAAGTAGAATTCACCCAAAGAATGGCGGATATTTAGGAAATTTTCATACTCGCATATCCAGCTAGACCTGAATCCACAAGAAAGGCATCGATGAAATTGAGTCCTTTCCATTCGATTTCGGTCACACCTTTTTCTTTCTTTCGCTTGACAAATTTCAGTAGAGAACTAAAGATTGTTTAGACAACAGATTGTTTAGAGAATAGAAAGTTAAAACATAAAAGGTCATCCTTCTTAACGAGGAGCAGTGTTTACTCCTCATGCAGGGTGCTGCAATGCTTTCTTTAACAAACTCTGTTGGCTTGTAAGTTCCTGGAATCCCAATTGCTCGGTCATTCATCCGTTAATTGTATGAGGAGTGTTACAGATGCAGAATACTTTGCCCTTGAGTCTCCCGAAAAAGCTAAATGCTGATCTTGGTCTGGAGGCTGGTCTTGATCTGGAAACGCCTGTCCTGAGTGGTTTGGGACTTCTCTCGCTCGATTACCCCCGGCAAACGGCAAGACAGTGCATTCAAAACTCTGTCCCCGCAGACCTTTGGGCGGCAAATCAAAACTTTGTGACCCAAATCTGTCGGGAATTAGCCCAGCACCCCGTTGCTACTCATCCCATGATCGCGGCACTCAACCAGGGGGTGTTTGACCGACCTCAGATGCAAAAGATTCATCTAGAGTATCGCCATGCGATCGTGCAGATTTTCACCGATGCGCTCTTGATGGCACAGGTGCAAAGTCGGCAAATCGAGCCGCGTCTCGCACCCGGCAGCAAAATGAGTGCACGCTTTTTACTAACCCTCAACAACCTAGATGAGTTTGGCTATCGACCGGGTGTAGACTGCGAAGGATATTACCGAGGCAATCCTAAAGGCGCTCACTATCCCCTGTTTGAGCAAGTTCTCGATGCGCTAGAGATTAGCGTGGTCGAGCGCCAAGCCTACAAACCTTCTGATATCGCCCACCAAGTGCGTCAGTACCTTGAAGCCGCTTATAGTGACTTCTGCGCGCTGACTAGCTTGTTAGCGGTTGCGGAAGAAGAAGTGGTTCTGTTTAGCGCACCTTTGCGCCACAATGTAGCAGCGGTCGGGTTAGATGTGAGTACTGGATACTACGTGTGTCACGGTACTAGCGATGATGCAGAGGCAGAAGCAGACGATGACAGCCATGAACATGATCTTTGGTATGTGCTGATGCAAGGACTAACCCCAGATCGCTATGCCGATATTCGCCAAGGTTGTCTAGCTTATTGCGATCTCTGGGTTGAGTTTTGGGATGTTCAACTCAGCTTACTCAATACCAAGCAACGGACTAAGATCGCGGCTTAATTTGGCGACTCACTGGTTCTGATGGACTGGGAGCGTGATGATAAATTCTGCTCCCTTCCCCGGTTCTGAGTGACACTCTAGGCGACCTAGATGCTGCTCTGTCACAATCTGATAGCTAATCGATAAGCCCATTCCGGTTCCTTGACCCACGGGTTTCGTCGTGAAGAATGGATCAAAGATATGGAGCAGATCTGCTTCAGAGATGCCGATGCCATTGTCTGCAACTCGGATCACAACCTGATCAGATTGACTCTTGTGGGTCGTAATCCAGATCCTACTTGGCGATTGAATCATTTCTAAGTTTAATCTCTGGGTATCTCGCGCGTTGAGAGCGTCGATCGCATTACAAAGAAGGCTCATGAAGACCTGATTCAGTTGACTAGCGTAGCAAGTGACTGAAGGAATCACACCGTATTCTTTTATCACCTGAATCGCAGGAGTATCGCCCCCGCGATGGTGCAGTTTCTCTCCCAGTAACAGTAGAATGCTGTCTAGATTCTCATGGAGATCCACAGTTTTATACGCCGCTTCATCGAGTCGAGAGAACGTTCGCAAGGAGTGAGTAATCTCGCGAATGCGCTTTGTTCCCGTTTCCATTGATTGAAATAGATCGAGAAGATCCTGAGCAATGTATCCGACATCGATCTCCGCGAGTTGAGCGGCAATCTGACTTGAAGGAGTAGGATGGTCTTGCTGATACAGGCGAGCGACTTTGAGCAAATCTTGCGTGTATTGAACGGCATGAATTAGATTGCCGTGAATGAAGCTGACTGGATTATTAATCTCGTGAGCGACACCGCTCACAAGTTGTCCTAGCGCCGTCATTTTGGCAGTCTGAATTAGGGTCGTCTGGGTTTGCTTGAGTTCCTGTAGGGTTTGTTGGAGGCGTTCTGTTTGTTGTGCAAGTTCCATCGTGCGCTGCTCAACCCGATGCTCTAGATCCTCGTTCAGTGCCTGCAATGCAGTTAGTGCATGCTGCCGCTCTAGTTCTGCACTGGCACGATCTGCAAAAATCCGCAGAATATCTTCGTGTAGCTTTTGAGCTAGAATCGGCTGACTATCTAAGACAGCAAAGTTACCGAGAATTTTGCCCTGTCGATCTCGCAGAGAGACTCCGACATAGCTCTCTGCTTCTAACATTGGTAACGCTGGCTGATGGGGAAATAACTGCTGCACCCCAGAGGCGCAGTAGTAGATGTCTTGAGCCAGCACCACACCACAGGGACCGGGGGCAGGGTCGTAAGTGATATTTGGAGCAATTTTCCCGTCCTGCCAAAAGGCAAGCGTCCGTAATTGACCCGTTTTCAGCAGTTCGGTCATGAGACAATGCCGCACATTTAGCGCTAAAGCAATACTTTTAACCAGGCTCTCAAAGAAATCTTGCCCAGACTGGGCTGCAGTGCTTTTGACGACGATTTCGATAATCGCTTCAGCAGAGCGATGTGAGGCTGAAGCAGGTGTGGGTTGGCAAGCAAGATCCATATCTGAACACTCTATTGGGTCGAAAGCAAGGTTTATAACTTAAGGTTCCCATTGGCAGGACGACATCATCGAACGACGACGAACGATGAGCGACTTTACACGAGCCACACGGGATTTGCGTCTTTCTCGTCGTAGAGTTTGTTGATCGCACTTCGAGATCGCAAGCAGTGGAATTTGTCGATCGCAGTTGTGTGTGCCTCAGATCAATCAGGTTGTTGCACAAGCGCTATTACGAACTGGAATCCAGGCAACTCCTCGCGACGTTTGCTTCAGCGTGAAAAGCAAGGAAAAAGACTACCATCTTGTCGGCTGGGTTGAGATTCAGTTGCCCAGCTACAGTCAGCTTCCGCCTAGCTATGCTCCACGCACTGACTCGGAGCGAAGAAGGAAAGATGCGGGAGGCAACCCGCTTACTTCTCGCTGAGAACCTAACAAATGTCGCAATGTATTGGAACGATGAGCCTGTTTATATTGTTGAGGAAAACTTAGTCACCTGAATCGGTTGCGTTTCATCACCAATTCCTATGGATTCTCTATCTTACAGTGATGTCATTCACACGATGCTTTCTTGTCCGAAGGAACTATTTAGACCCACAGGCGGCACTGTGGACGATACTCCGATTTTCTTGCTACATTCGAGCGTACATTGTTTGCGGCTAATTTGCTCAGGCTATCAAATTAGTTTCAAGATTGAACAAATTGATTTGTTCAATCTTGAAGTCGCTGTGGCTCGAATGGATGATTTATCTACAAGACTCGGTGGCTTTGCTGTGTCACTCGATCCTCCCTCGTATCTTACAGAAGCATTGCCATTTCCCAGCGTAAATTGTCCCCCCAATATAGAAGCCTTTCTTGAAGTTATTTATCTCACTCATGATTCGGAACCGATGTTTCACTTCAAGGAGAACTTCGCGGATTTCTATTTCGAGCTTGAATGTGGCTATGCGATCGATGTCTCTTTTCAATCAGATGCTGCATTAATCATTTCTGCGATGGCTCCTTACAATGCAGAAACTGAGATGACCGAGCTTGCTGCACAGCTAATCCTGGATTTACGATCCGAGTCTCGATTCAATGTATTGATGGAAGTCAGCGATGAAACAGTTCCTTAGTCATCATGTGGTTTAAGGCTGTGAGCGCACGGGGGTTGATGCGATCTCGCAAGACTGGTTAACTGCACGAGTTCAGAACGAAGTGTCAATTGACCATTTATTTGTCGAAAATTAACGATTTATTTGTACTACGAGTACAAGTATCATTTCACAAATGCGAAATTTTCAGCGCCCAACTCAAGCGAAGCTAGATTTAAAACGAGTAATTAAGAAGCTTTTTGAACAAGTGGCTCAATATCTTCTGAAGAAGTTTGATAATCTACCAGCTCGTCAAGTGAACAGTCGAGTAGCTGACACAAAAGCCTCATTTGTCGTGGGGTTAGCTTTGGAAGACCTTTTCCGTTTTCCCATCTGCTGAATGCCTGTAAACTTAAATCCAATGCTGAACCCAACTCCCTTTGATCCAGCGAACTCCACTTTCGCTTCAACTGGAGCCATTCATTGAATGCCATAGGAGTAGTTATAGGCAAATTCATATCAATGAATGCAGGAGACTAGCCATAAGAATACCCCAGAAATTATCAAAATGCCTAAAAGCTTTGCTACGCCTACATTTCTGTATGATCCATGAGAAAATTCGACAAAATTATGAGTTTTCGCCAGGAGTGGATCAACTTAAAAAATCTTGGAATATTTCTAATTTGTTGAAAACAGACTGCCGCAAACTGTTTACAGAAAACGAGAGAGAATTGAGCCAAACTTCTGTTTGGCTTAAGCGCCATAGTACACAGATCGGAGCTTATGTCGTTTGTTAAGATCGCTAACCGTTGCATCTAGCTTTTAGTATCGGTGATGATGCTTTTAGAAAACTAGGATTTTACTCTTAGACTTTTTAGTTAATCTGTTACTTCTTTTAATCGTGATCTCAAAAGCTTCTCCATTTGCTTCAGGTCTATTTCAGTGAGTTCGGCTACAGCAATTGACTCAAGCTGCTTTTGTACTTTGCCGATGGCTGAAGCCGCAGATGAAGGGGTTGAGATTGCTGCCTGAGTTTACTCTGAATAATCATCTTGAACGTGGCCTGAACCAAGACCGACTGCTGCGAGCGTTGAGCAGACTGAACCACCAAGCGTTTGATGCTTTGCTGCCGAGGTTTGAGCAAGCGTACGAAGCCAGCAGAATCGCGGCCAAGCCAGTGCGGAAACGGGCAAGGGGAGGCGGACGCAAAGCAAGACTGCAAAGGATTGAAGCCAAGTTGTTCTACAGTTTGTTCTACTTTAAATGCTATCCGACGTTTGATTTAGCGGGAATTTTGTTCGACCTCGACCGCTCACAGACGCATGAATGGATGCCCGAATGACAACCCGTTCTCGAAGCTGCATTGGGAACTGAGAGGGTGCTGGCAGAGCGCAACCTACGCAATATCGAAGCCTTTCTAGAGATGTTTCCGGGGGTAGAACGGGTGATGATTGATGGTACTGAGCGTCCGATTCAACGCCCCCAAGAGGTTGAGCAACAGACGCTGAACTACTTTGGCAAGAAGCGTCGTCATACTCGCAAGCATCTGGCGGTTGTCGCCCCCACCCAACGAGTCTTAGTCCTGAGCAAAGCTCGCGAGGGAAACCTGCATGATAAGCGATTGGAAGCGGAAGAAGAGATTGCGTTTCACAGTCTTGACGACATTCCCATTGAAGTCGATTTAGGCTTTCCAGGCTTGCAGTCAGAGTATACGAACCTTCACATTCCGCACAAGAAGCCGAGAGGGGGTGAGCTAACCGACGAACAAAAACAGGAAAATCGCACACTCAGCCAGGCGCGCGTCGTCAATTCTCGTTGAATCAAAGGTGTAATGAGCAAATAGGCTTGGCTCAAAACTCAACGTGATGAATTCGTACTGTGTATTCCAGCAAGCTGAATTAAGTACATCAGCCGGAACGACTGTCACCTCTCCGCCACTAAACTGCTTGGCTTGGAAGCGATGCTCAATCATCTCCTCGACTAATGGCGGCGAAAGACTGCGATCGTGGATGATAACGCGATGCTGCTTAGAGTAGTTCTCGTCAAGTTTGTGTAGTGGAAGTCGATGATATTAAGCTGAATGCCGTTCCATCCCGCTCGATCGCTAGACAGTATTGGTGCTTCAGGATAAAGCTTTAGAACATTGTTCTCTTGAGCAAAGTCAACAACCAGAAGATCCGAGGCTACCATCGCTTGATTGACTCCTTCTAAGCCGGTGGAACTGGATACTGATCAAATTGCTGCATCAGTTCCAGTAGCTCTACTTGGCTGGGCTGCCGCCCGTTTTCGGTTAACCGAGCTAATCCCTCAAAATATTGCTCTCGTGAATCAGCAGGGCAAAACAGGATCAGCAGTTTCGATCGCACTAATCCAGGATTAGAAAAGCCATGTGCCGTATTCTCTGGAACCACCATCACCGCTCCCGGTGCAGCAGTGATGGTGCGCTGATCTAGCAGCAACTCAACCTCACCTTCAATCACATAGAATATCTCGGTCAACTCCTTGTGAATATGCGGGCTGGCTCCATTCGTTCCAGGCTCCATGGTAAATTCAAATAGTCCAAAGTGACCGTGTGTATTTTTACCAGTCACTTTGAAGGTGCAGGTGCTTGTGCCGAGTTTGACTGACTTTCCCTCGCCCGGTTGCAGAATAATCGGTAATGACATTAGAAGCTCCTGGCTATGAATTGGAAATAGCGGCGATCGCATCAATCTCAAACAACAATCCTTCTACTGCCAGCCGAGGTACAGGAATCAACGTGCTGGCAGGTTTGCGTTCTCCCTGCCACAGGGCATTGCGCTCGGCTGAAATTAAGCGTTGCTTGTCGGCATCATGATCGACCGAGAGTATCGTGATTTTTACGACCTGTTCTGGTGTTGCTCCGACTGCCGCTAATGCTGTGCGAAGGTTAGCAAACGCCTGTTTCAACTGAGCCGCAAAGTCAGCCGCTACCGGATCGCCCGTTTCATCCTCACCGAGTTGACCCGCAATGTAGACAAGAGTGGTGTCGGCAGGAACCGTCGTCACGTGCGTGTAGCCATAGTGAGAGGGGTCGTGTAACCCGGCTGGATTGATGTGCTGGATGGCTGAAGCCATATCTAATGCCTTGATTGATGGATTCTAGCTACTTCATAAAGAAAAAACTTTAGAATCATCATAAGCATCTGAATTGACTTTGTAAAGCTTTTTCTTTAGATTGTTGAGTATGAAATCTGACAAATCAGCAGAATCAACCAGTGTTCGGACGCGACGAGCGATCGTCCAACAACTCAAGCAAGAGGGAGCCTTAGATGCGGAAACGCTTGCATCCCACTTCAACATCACGGCAATGGCGGTGCGACAGCATCTCTATGCTTTGCAGAAAGAAGGACTGGTGGCTTACCAGGAGGAATCCCGTCCGATGGGAAGACCTGCCAAGCTGTGGCATTTAACGCCTGCTGCCGATCGCTTCTTTCCCGATCGCTATGCTGAATTGACGCTGGGGTTGATCAACTCCATGAAAGCAGCATTCGGTGAAGCAGGACTCGATCGACTGCTAGAAGTCAGAACTCGCGAACAGATTCAGGCGTATCAGGCGATCGTGCCCCATAGCCAACCACTCCAGCAGCGATTAGAAGCGTTAGCTCAACAGCGAACCGAAGAAGGCTATATGGCAGAGGTTCTGATACAACCAGATGGAAACTTTTTATTTGCTGAAAAGCATTGCCCCATTTGCGCGGTAGCAACTGCCTGTACGGGTTTGTGCCGGATGGAGTTAGAAATTTTTCAAGCAGCGTTGGGTGAGGATGTCAGTATTGAGCGAACAGAGCATATCTTGGCAGGCGATCGACGGTGCGTTTACCGAGTCGCTCAGGTGTCCTGATGACTGACCCGCTAGCACTTTCCCTCAAAAAAGAGTGGCAGGACATCGCAGTTGAGTACAGCGTGATGGAGGCAGTGGGCGACTTTGATTTCACCATGCCAAAACACGCCATTAGTGTAGCATTTGTGCCTCACGATCGCGTCACCTGGTCAGTAGATGGCTGGAAGCAAACCACACCGCTGCCAGCGGGGAGTGCTTTTATCTATGGCGATCGCGAGCTGATCTGGCATCAGCGAGAGAAATCCAGTGAGTATGTCACGATTTATTTGAAGCCAGAGTTTCTGCGTCGTACCGCGATCGAAAACGAGCTATCGACAGAAACGCAGCTTGCCCACCGAGTGATTTTTCTCGACCCCGCGCTTGTGCAGGTGGCGCGCCTGTTTAAGGGCGAACTGCTGAATGAAGGGCTGGCGGGCACTCTGTTTGCAGAATCATTGAAGAATTTGCTGGCAGTTCACTTGCTGCGTCAGTATTGTGATGCTCCAGCGAAAAAACGGGGCATTTCTAGAGGGGCACTAGGCGCAGTGAAATTGAAACAGGTTCAGGACTTTATTGAGGAGCATTTGGCAGAAGAAATTGTCATTGAAGACATGGCGGCGCTGATTCCCATGAGTCAGTTTCACTTTGCCCGTGCGTTCAAAGCCGCGACTGGAGAATCGCCTCACAAATATCTAACCCACCGGCGCATCGAACGAGCGAGAGTGCTTTTGGCGGTGACCAAGCTGCCTGTCGCTGAAGTTGCCTATCGGGTTGGCTTTTCAACTCAAAGCCATTTCACGGCTCACTTCCGTAAAGCGACTGGCGTTACGCCTAAAGATTACCGATCTCAGTGCAGCTAAGCAAATGGGTGAGTTCCTGGCTCCGAGTGGACATCGCTGACTTCCCCTAATTGGTAGTAGTGTATCCACCATCGATCGCCAGATTTTGTCCCGTCACAAAGCTAGAGGCATCCGAACAGAGCCACAACACGGCTTCAGCAATGTCATTGGGCTGCCCAATTCGCTGCAATGGAATGCCAGCCGCAACCTGTTCGATCATGCCTGCGGGTGCGTTTGCCCACAGTTCAGTTTCCACAGCACCTGGACTCACAGCGTTGATGCGGATGCCGTTTTGAGCATATTCCGCTGCTGCTGCGCGAGTTAGAGCCGCAACTCCTCCTTTTGCCGCCGCGTAAGCACCATAGTTCGGCACACCCAGAATACCGCCCTGAGAAGACATATTGACAATGGCTCCTTTGCCCGACTGCAACATCGCCGGAATTTCATATTTCAGGCATAGCCAGACGGATTTAAGATTCACTGCGATCTCTTGCTCCCAATCCGCTTCTGAAAGTTCAATCAGTCTGCCAGGTTTGCCTGAGCCAGCATTGTTAAACGCCCAATCGAGCCGACCATAGCGTTCTAGCGTGCGATCAACTAAGGCTTGCACCTCTGCTGCTTGCGTCACATCAGTTTGAAAAAAGCTGGCGTTACCTCCCGCCTCAACAATCTGTCGGACAGTTTCTTCGCCTTCGTTCACTCGTCGCGCTGCAATCACCACGTTAGCTCCTGCTTTGGCAAACGCGAGGGCGGTAGCGCGACCAATCCCTGAACTTCCGCCAGTCACAATGGCTACGTTTTCGATCGCGTGTTCAATCATTGATCAGGCTCCTGATTTTCAAGATGGGGTTTTAATCCTCAGACCTCAAGCTTAGAAAAACCTCCCGGTAAGTGGAAGCCCGATTCTTGCGCTGTTTTGTTGAAATCTTGCGCTCTTGCTTAGGCTCACAAGCATCCTATACCAGTAGGGGAGAATTCTAATAGACTCCAGACTGCCGCAGATTTACAGCACTGTGGAACGTTCAAGTTTAGTAGGCAGATATCCCTCAAGCTTGTGAACCGAATTGCTTTTCTCGCGAAACGATCGATAGAGTTCCTGAATGATCTCAATACCCATCATTGCTTTCTTAGTGCGTCTATGTCGGCAGCGACGATCGCCTCAAGGCTCTGTGAGATTGTTTCGATGCTCCAATCCCACCAGGCAATTTCTAGAAGTGCCGCGACGACTTCATCTGCAAAACGCTGGCGGATAACTTTAGCTGGATTACCGCCTACGATAGTGTAGGGTGGGACATCCCTGACCACGACTGACTTGGCAGCTACGATCGCTCCATCTGCGATCGTGACTCCTGGCATCACAGTTGATTCGTAGCCGATCCAGACATCATTCCCCACTACCGTATCGCCTTTGAACGGCAATTCACCGAGCTGCGGCATCACCTGCTCCCATCCGTTGCCGAAGATTTGAAAAGGATAGGTCGAAAATCCTGAAAGTTTGTGATTTGCTCCATTCATGATGAATTTAACGCCCTGAGCCAGCGCACAGAATTTACCAATGATCAGTTTGTCCCCAATAAAGGGATAGTGGTACAGCACATTGCGCTCAAAGTTTTCCGAATCTTCCGGGTCGTCATAATAGGTGTAGTCGCCGATAATGATGTTAGGGTTAGTGACGGTGTTTTTGATGAAACAGATTTGGGGAAAACCCACCATCGGATGTTTAGTCGCAGGGTCAGGTCCGTACATAGTAACCTCCAAGCAAGATGACAACGATCGCACTTTATATTGCTATTAGTTTAGATGGCTATATTGCCCGAAAAGATGGCAGCGTCGATTGGCTTTCAACCGTTGAGACTGGCGAAACCGACTATGGTTACGCCGACTTCTATCAGTCGATCGATGCCCTAGTGATGGGTCGCAAAACCTATCAGACTTCAATTGCCCTGAGTTCAGGAGAGTGGGCGTATCCCGGCAAGCCCTGCTATGTATTCACCCATCAGCCTCAGCCGTTTGAGCAAAGCGATGTGTTTTTCACTACAGCCGCGCCCGATCGTTTTATTCAGGAGATGGAGACGCAGGGATTGCAGCGGGTCTGGTTAGTCGGCGGGGCAGAACTAACTGCATCTTTTCTCAAGCTGCAATTGATTGATGAGTTTATTCTGTCGATCGTGCCGCTGATTTTGGGCGAAGGAATTCCTTTGTTCACACCCCCCAGTTCAGAAGTAAGCTTGACGCTAACTGAATCGCAGCAATATCCCAGCGGGCTAGTACAGTTGAAGTACAAACAACCCAACAGCGGCAGATAAATCCTTGTTTTTCTAGAGAGTTGAATCAATCAGAAAGATGGGCTCGCGATCACTGCTAACGCTGGCGATGATAATTCTGAACATGATCGGGCAGCGCGATGTTTGTGGCTAAACGCGGGTCGGCAATCGGTTCTGAGGTCATCAATCGCAGAGGCAACTCTCCTGCCCACACGGGCAACTCGTAGTCTGCTTCATCATCGACTGGTGCACCCGATCTCATCTTGGCTGAGGCTTCTGTCAGCGGCAGTGCTAAAACTAGCGTTCCCGCTAACTCTTGTCGATTGGGCGGACGCACTTCTGCCCAGCGATCGCGCCTCACATGTTCGGTAAACGCTTTGAGTGCTTCCAGCTTTTCCTCCACAGCCTCCACCAGCGTTGCCCGACCAAAGACAACGACCGAACGATAATTCATCGAGCGGTGAAAGGCAGATCGGGCAAGCACTAAACCGTCGAGCAATGTCACGCTGACACAAACATCTACGCCTGCCTTGAGCGTGCGGAGCATCCGACTGGCAGGAGAACCGTGGATGTAGAGGCGATCGTCTACTCGTCCATAGGCAGTGGGAATCACAAACGGCTGTCCGTTGACCACAAACCCCACCTGACAAACCAATCCTTCATCGAGAATGTCGTAAATCATCTGGCGATCGTACTCTCTACGCTGGGGCAAGCGTTTGATTTGGGTGCGCTGAGTCGGCGAAAACGTTGCATCGGTGGCTTTTGAATGAGTCATAAATTTCCTTGTTCTGTAAAAAACTACGTCAACGATCGCCACGCCTCGTCGAGATAGTGCTGCATCTCGGCTTGCCAGTTGGGGGCGATCGCTTCAGCAGGAACATCGTTATCTCGCCACATCTGGTAAAAATGCGGATCGTCTGCGACAATTGGGCAACTTTAGCCGCTAACCTGCCGGAGCTACTGAATCCGAGCCTGAGAGGATATTTTGAGGCGTTAACGGAGCGCGATCGCTTCATTGCCCAGATGGATCAAGCCCTGGAATCATGGGATGTGTGGCTAACTCCTGTTGCCGCTACCCCTGCCTTCACCCATCGTCCCGCTTGGAGTGCGATCGAGATTGATGGCAGAGCCCTACCCATATGGGCTGGCGAATGGAGCCTACACCATGCCCTTTAACTGAGCGGACATCCGGCTGTTGTGATTCCCGTAGGGCAAACTCAAAACGGGTTGCCGATCGGGTTGCAGATTGTGGGTAAACGCTGGCGAGAGATGCAATTGCTGGCGATCGCTCAGGAACTCGACAAAGTGATTGGTGGTTTTCAAACTCCACATCGTTACTGATTTCGCAGATTACTGGCTCTCATTAGAAACTGAAGGAGCCAAAGCTCCTTGAAGCAAAAGCTGAGTGGTTTGACGAATGGAGGTTTCCCAAGCTTTTGTTCCTTCTGGAAAGACTAAGGCATAGAGCATTAGCCCGCTAATCACATCAAAGACTAAATCGGGATCGAGGTCAGATGGGATTTCATGTCTTGCTTTTGCTCGTTCATAGACCACCGCAAACGCTTGTCGTCGAGGCTGCAAATATTTTATCCAGTAGACTTGGGCGAACTCAGGATTGCTAGTTGCCGAGCCAATCATCATGGCAACCGTTTGTCGCCCTAGGGGATTAAAGGTGATTTGCGCGGCGCTCGTAATTAGTGCCTCGATGTCACCCCAGAGGCTACCTGTATCTGGAATGACGTACTCTTCCCGGCGGCTCTCGATCGCGTCTGCCACTAATTCTGCTTTTGACTGGTAGCGGCGATAAATGGTTGGCTTGCCCACTCCTGCACGAGTGGCGATCGCCTCGATACTCATGCGGTCATAGCCCACTTCTGCAAGTAGATCGAGGGTGGTTTGCAAAATCGCCTGGTGCGACTGGGTACTGCGTGGTCGTCCCGGTAGGTTTTTGTTGCTGTGATTCATAAAGATGATTATAATTTACGAAACAGTACCGTAACGAAATAAGAATGTGTGCATTAGTGTCACATCTCTCAGGACAAGCTATGAACGATATTTCAACTCAACCAGTCGGTTCTTTACCTCCGGGTCGCTCAGGCTTGCCCATTGTTGGCGAATCGATCAGCTACTTGCGCGATCCGGCTCGCTTTATCCAGCAGCGACAGCAACAATATGGCAACATCTTCAAAACTCATCTGTTTGGTCGTCCGACGATCGCCCTCATTGGTGCAGATGCGGCTCGTTTCCTCTTTGCAAACGAGGGTCAACGATTAGAGATGACCAACACACCGAACTTTGAGGCATTGCTGGGAGTTCACTCAATTGGGGTGAAGACAGGCAGTGCCCATCAAGTCTTGCGAAAGCAGTTGTTTCAGGCTTTTCAACCCAGAGCACTTGCAGAGTATACGGTGACGATGGAAACAATGACCCATTGCTACCTCCAGAAATGGGAGCAGATGAGGGAGCTGACCTGGTATCCCGAACTCAAGCAATACACGTTGGACATTGCCTACAAGCTGCTTGTCGGCGTGGATACGACTGCCGATGAAAATCTGGGAACACTGTACGAGACTTGGAGCAATGGGCTGTTATCGATTCCGATCCGCTTTCCAGGCAGTAAACTCGATCGCGCCATGCGGGCACGGGAACGGCTTTTGCAGCGCATTGACACTCTGATCGACCAGCGCCAGCACAATCCGTCTACCCAACAAGATGCGTTAGGAATTTTGCTGCAAGCGCAGGATGAAGCGGGCAACTACCTGAGTCGAGCAGATGTGAAAGATAACATCCTCGCCCTACTGATTGCCGGACATGAAACCCTGACCTCTGCCCTGACTTCCCTCTGCCTCTTTCTGGCGCAACATCCAGACGTGCTACAAACAGCACGCGCAGAGCAAGCCCAACTGGGACTAACTGGAACGCTAACGCAGGAAAGCCTGAAGCAACTGTCTTACTTGGAGCAGGTGTTGAAGGAAGTGTTACGGATGGCACCGCCCGTCGTTCGCAACGGACAGCGCAAGGTGCTGGAAACTTGTGAGTTTGCTGGGTTTGTCATTCCCAAGGGATGGGATGTGTTTTATCAAATCCAGGAAACGCAACAAGACCCAAATGTTTACACTCATTCTGAACAATTTGATCCACAGCGGTTTGCCCCCGATCGGGCTGAAGACAAAAAAGTATTCAGCCACATCCCTTTTGGTGGCGGTATTCGAGAATGTTTAGGCAAAGAATTTGCCCGACTGGAAATGAAGCTGTTTGCTACGCTATTAATTCGTGACTATGACTGGGAACTCCTGCCTGGACAGAATTTGGAACGAGTAGTGCTGCCGTTCTCCCGTCCTCGTGATGGGTTAAAGGTGAAGTTTTGGCAGCGACAAAAGTGAACCATACCGCTGCTGGGCAACCGTCATCGTCGGATTCCTGCCAGAATAAACGCGATCGCTGCCTCCGTGTGTTCTTCGATCATCTCTGAGGTGAGGCGATCGATCTCTGAGGTGAGGCGATCGATCTCCGGGGTGAGGTGTTTCCAGTTTTCATGGACGGTGAAGTAAAACAGGCAGACACTGAGAATGTGGGTTAGTGCCAGAAAGGGTTTGAGAGGGCGAAAAGTGCCTTCTGCCATGCCCCGCTCTAGAACCTTTAACAAATGCTCGTGCAGGGCTAAAACATTACACTCCTTAAAATAAGCGCCTTGATTTTGACTGGATTCTTGAAACCACAGCATTTGGCGCTGAGGATTAGCTGCCTCATTGGCAATGGCGATGCGAATAATCTGCTTCAATGCGTCTTCAGGAGATAAGACATCAAAGCTTTGTTGCGCCAAGAGCGCCTGCACCTCATTGACCGGACGTTGGAGAACGGCTTTGTAGAGATTTTCCTTATTCTCAAAGTAATAGTGCAGCGTTGCAGAAGTCACTTGGGCACCTGCTGCGATCTCACTCATCCGTGCCCCTTTTAGTCCGTTCCGGGCAAACTCCTGCTCAGCAGCATCGAGAATTTGCTGCTGGGTTGCCTGTGCATCTCGCACGAGCCGGACTGATTTTGCTGCTCGTTTACCCGATCGACCGACCACACTTCAATCCGTAATTGGGACTATCAAGAGCTATCTTAGCAGAGCTTTCATGCATAGATTGACGGAAAGACAAGCAGTTGATTAGCTTACTAATTAATTAGTAAGCTAAATTTGGAGCGTTATGAAGCACTTGCAAGGTTCCCCCTGGTTGCTGGCACATCGTTCGATGCTCAAACCCAATCAGCCCAAAAAGTTTTCTCTGTTCGGTCAGGATTACGTGCTCTGGCAAGACTTGCAGGGCACAATCGCGGCTTTACCCAATGCTTGCCCGCATATGGGCGCGATGCTCTCGGAAGGTTGGTGTGTGACTCAACCTCAAGGGAGCAGTAGGATCGCCTGCCCTTTTCATGCGCTGGAGTTCGATCACCAAGGCTGCACGATATTGCCGGGTTCATCCAAGCAGACGAAATCTTTGCTGCCGCCGCTTGAATTGATCATTCAAGGCGATTTGATCTGGACTTATGGAGGCTATGAGCCAAAAGTGCCCATTCCAGAGTTGATGAACGAGATCGCATCCGAGTATGAGTTCATTGGCGTGACCGGCGAGCGAAGCATTCCTACGGATATTCTGAGCCTGCTGCTGAATATGCACGACTATAACCACCAAAATGGCACGCACCGGGAGCTATTTGAAATTGAGGAAGTTCAGGTCAAGCAATTTATTGATGAGGGTCTGCACTCTCACGCTTACCTGGCTCAACCGAGAAAACAACCGACGATGCGCGAGATTCTAAAAAACCCAGCGCAACTGGCGCTGCCCAAGGTTTTAGAAGCCCATCTGGAAAACTACTTCCCCTTTATGGGTGTGATGCATGGTGACAACAAAATTCTGAGTTTGAAGGAATGCCACTTTTATCTACCAGAATTTGCGAACCGATCGCGTATTTTTGTGTTGATGTACATGCAAGCACATTCACCGATCGCCCATCTGCTGAAACACAATCTGCTGAAGCTAATTGATGTGGTAGTAGAGCAAGATGCCAGGATTTTGAGCCGGATTTATCCGCATACAACTCAGCGCATCAGGCTGAATAACGAAGCTGGGATGGACTGGGTGCGCCGTAATTTTGAACAATTTCCATCTGCGCGGTAAGCAATTTGGTGATCGTCATTTTTCTGGCGGTGATTGCTTCAACTGCTTTACCGTCTCAGAGATCGCCCACCCTCCACAAACTGTTTTCCGCAATCCTTACAGCGGTAGCACTGCTTGCCTCGACGATACCCGTTTTTGGATAGCTGCGGCGATCGACAGTGGGGGCAAATCATTACTTTCATTACATTGCTGAACAGGCTATCCCCCATATGTGGCTCTAAATATGACACCAGCAGATCTTCAATCTGCTCAGTCAACTGCTGTCGATGCTGAGGCTGAGGGCTGCGAAGTGCCGCCAACATCACGGCATTGCTGCTGTGCACACAGACTTCTGCTAATAAACTGTACTGGTCGTCCGCAAGGTCGGGCTTTCGTTGCTTCAGAATACTCGCGAGGAAGTTAATCGCCTCTTGTGTCATGCTTTCATCGATCGACTGGAAAATCTCGCGTGTCAGATAAAACTGCACAAACACTACTCGTGACACAGGCTGCTCAAATAGGTCTGCCACCGCAGTGGCAATTGCGTGAATCATTTGACGGAGCGGCAGTTGCACAATAGCTGGGATGTCTACCTCTGCCCACATCGCCTTCACTCGCTCCGCGTGGCGTAACTCCATTGCCTTGAAAATGGCGGCTTTGTCGGGAAAAAACTGATAGAGAGATCCGATCGCTGTCCCCGCTTTGGCTGCGATCAAATGAGTCGTCGCCGCTTCGTAGCCCACTTCATCAAAGACTGCCGCTGCCGCATCCAGGATTTTTTCGACCCGTGCTTTACCCCGATGCTGTTTAGGTTGCCGGCGGAGATTGTTTGACAATTTGCTGCTTGACGAACGTGAATGTTCTGTCATATTTTAGAAACACGACGGATTTTTCACAATTCTATCTTTAACGGAGAACACCATGCAGTCAATGCTTCCCGGTGCGCCTTGGCTATTGGCGCATAAGTCAATGCTATCGGTGAACCAACCCCGAAAAATTTCCTTATACGGCAGTGATTATGTGATGTGGAAGGATGCAACCGGAGCGATTCATGCCTTACCCAACGCGTGCCCTCACATGGGAGCAATGTTATCGGAAGGATGGTGTGAAGCACAAAACGATGGGACAAGTGCAGTTGTCTGTCCATTTCATGCGTTGCAGTTTGATGCCGCAGGCTGTACAGTTTTACCCGGATCACGCAAGAAAACATTATCCCAATTACAGCCTCTAGAATTGATCACTCAAGGGGATTTCATCTGGTCGTATGGCGGCTACGAGCCGAAGATAGCCATTCCGACTGTGTTGAATGAGATCGCAGAGAAATACTATTTTGTTGGGCATACAGGCCATTGCAGTATCGAGACGGATTTGCTGACCATGCTGCTAAATATGCATGACTACAATCATCAAAATGGCACTCATCGGGACTTGTTTCGGATTACCGAAGTGGAGTTTCATCAATTCATTGACGACGGGCATCATTCCCATGCCTTCTACAATATGCCGACCGCTCCCTACAGCCTGACCGAAAAGCTGAGAAGACCTGACTTAATGCTGTTGCCCAGCACCATCAAAGCGCACCTGGAAAATCACTTTCCGTCCCTGGTCATTTTTCATGGCGAAATGCCGTTGGGGAAAGCTGCGCAGTGTCATTTCTTTGTGCCAGAGTCCGAGCATCGCACCCGCACTTATATCTTGCTGTTCGGACAAGCCAAGCATCCGATGTTCAAAGTATTTGGCAGCACCTATCTCAAGTTCGGTAAGGTTGTGGTGGATCAGGATGCAGATATTTTGGGAAAGATCTATCCGAATACGCCTCAAAAAATCAAGCTCAACAATGAAGTGGGCATGGATTGGGTGCGGCGTAATTTTGAGAGCTTTCCTGACGTTGTGGAACCGAATCTTTCCAAGTAGTGCTCAGCAAACGCAACTACCGATCGACTGGAATGGGCATGTTATCCCTAGCGATTGGATTATATTCCAATGCGGCGCGATCCCAGTGTCCCAGGTTCGCGGCAGCTTCGTAAGTGCTTTGCAGGAACTCCAGCACGATCTCATCAGGGTCATCAGCCTGTCGTACTGCCCCATAAGGCAGGATAAATTCTTGCATGTCCGAGCTATAGGAAGCCTCCTGTGGCTGGATTGGGTACTCTTTGAATCCCTCTGGTGCTGGATAAGCGTAAGCGTAGAATAGGGCTTCGGTTTCACCAGCGCCAAACCAAAAACCACAACTGCTGACCTCATGCGAGTAGGCTTCTCGCGTCACCCAATCTGCCATATTCGGTACTCCACCAGGATGCTGGGGAGCAGTTCGTCCCGAAAAGCGAGTCACAGCCAGATCAAAGCTGCCCCAAAAGAAATGGACGGGGCTACATTTGCCAGCATAGCGCGACCGGAATTGTGTCATGAGCCGATCGGCTTGCACCAGAATCTGCCAGAAACGTTGAGCACAGTCTGGATCGTAAGCCGCATGGCGATCGTCTTGCTCAAAGGGAATCGGGTCAGCAATCTCCTGCGGCATCTTCCAAATCTGCACCTCGATCCCAATTTCCTGCAAAGTGCTCATCACTGCCTGATAAAAGTCAGCTACAGAGCGAGGAACGAGTGCAATTCTTCGGGTGATCCCGTCGCTTGTTTCAATCAGCAGTTGATGATTGAGAAAATCAAAGGTGATTTGAAAGCTGCGGGTGACATCAGGAATGGTCGAAGTCGTCAGTCCACGCGGTGTGACATACAGGGTTGAGTGCCACCAGTGGTTAACTTTGGGAGCCAAAGCTAAACGAATTTTGCCAATGATTTGTGTCCACAAGTGCAGCGTTTCATAAGTGTCTTGCCAAGCTGCGAACGATTTCGTCGCGCTTCGCTTTGGTAACGGCAACCAAACATCGGTAGAGGAACGGTGAGTAGAAGTCATGCTACAAATCTCCATACCTGAAATTGGCAATAGACATTACATTATCAGGATTGAGACAGCTTACCTTGATTTGTATTGCTCTAGCTTGATTAAAATCGCTATAGTGGCAGCCCCACGAGATGTGCAACGAGTGCAGAGATAAATGCTGGAACCTCCATCTAGTGTGAGTTCCATACTTACGCCTGTTTTAGAACTCTGCGATCGTGCGCTTTCGAGAAGGAATGTCAAAGCGAACCTGGGCAGTAACTCGCATCGGAAAGATGGTGGAACTCCTAACTTAACTGCTTCCTAGCCCAGAACACTTACAACTACAAAAGAGTTGTTGGGAAATAGGTGATAATAGCAAAGAATAAGCAAATCAAGCATGATGCTCAATCTAGAACGCCGCTTGAATCAAGACCGACTGCTGCGAGCCCTGACCGGAGAACCGCAAAGCCTTTGATGCGCTGCTACCGAGTTTTGAGCAGGCGTATGAGGCAAGTCGAAACGCTGCACAGCCAGAACGAAAACGGGCAAGAGGCGGCGGGCGAAAAGCGAGACTGCAAAGCATCGAAGCCAAGCAGTTTATTAGATCAAACTTCTGACTCTTTGACACAAACTAATTTACAATCGCATGAATAACTAGATTTGTTGTGTTGATCGATAGACCACTCGTAGCAAAATCTCGCTATGAGTGGTTCCTTGTTTGCCGCTAAGATTTGCCTTTTGGGTACACAATGCGTTGATGATTCGACTGTTGCCAAACATCCACAAAGACACGCGCGATCGTACTCATCTGCGATCGCGTTAATCCCGATTCGTCCAACTGCCCATCCTTCCAACGCGCTGCCAAAATCTTGTTGATCATGTTCAACGCTTCTTCAGGAGTCGCATCTTTGAGCGATCGTAGTGCTGCTTCACAAGAATCTGCCAACATCACAATCCCCGTTTCGCGCGATTGAGGTGCAGGGCCGTCATAGCGAAAATCAGCCTCATTGATCTCGACTTCAGAATCGAGCTTGGCGCGTTGTTGTGCCTGATGATAAAAATACGCGATCGCCATTGTGCCCTGATGCTCTGGAATAAAAGCTTGAACGGCTTTCGGCAATCTCGCTCGACGCGCCATTACAATCCCTTCTGTGACGTGCTTTTTGATGATCGCAGCACTGACCCACGGATCATCGATCGCATCATGTTTGTTCGCGCCGCCCATTTGATTCTCAATAAAGCCCAATGGATCGTGCATTTTACCAATGTCATGGTAGAGCGTTCCAGCTCTTGCAAGCTCGACATTACAGCCCAATTCGCGTGCGGCAGCTTCAGCTAAATTCGCCACAAACAAAGTATGTTGAAAGGTCCCTGGAGTTTCAGCAGCTAAACGTTTGAGCAAGGTTCGATTCGGATTTGCAAGTTCGACTAAGCGCAACGTTGTGACGACATCAAACAAATGCTCAAGGTAAGGACTAATGCCGATCGCGACAATGCTCCACGCTAACCCTAACAATGCTTCAAGTGCAGCACGACCGAGGAGACTATACCAACCGACACCCGACAATGCACCTAATAGTAAATACAACAATCCTTGAGTCGCACCCACACCCAATCCGAGGAATGCTAACTCTTCACGCGATCGCACTCTCGCCGCCAATGCTGCCACAATCAATCCCGCTGCTGCACTCGGAACACACTGCATTACGCTCAATCCCATCCCGATCGGCAACATTACGGTTAGCAATCCCACTCCGGTCATTGCTAACACTGAACCGTAGAATGTCCCCATCAAGAACCCGATCGCAGGTAAATTTGTTGAAGGTGCATTGATGATCACCATCAGTGGAGTGCTGAGACACATCATTCCGACTAACCAATAGTCTCGATTTCTCAGCCCTTTCGGATGGTATCGCTGCTCTAATAGCCAGAATAGCGTGACAGTTCCGCCCACCAGTCCAGCAAATGCAATCAAACCGAACCAATTCGTTTCGCGCCGACTGAGGTTGAAGTAGTCCAACACAATAAAATTGCTGGCTGAGATTTCTTGCCCGTCTCTGACGATCGCTTCTCCACGCCGAACCTTAATGATCACAAGTTCAACGCCTTGAGCAGCTTTCTCGGCTTGCTGTCGGGTTTGTTCTTCGTCTTTAATCAGATTCGGTTTGAGTGAAGTAAGCAGGAGTTTCGTCGCGACCGCTCTGGTTTCGGGGGGTGTTGCGCTTTGAACATTGAGGGCAATTGCGGTTTCAAGCTGGCTCTGAGTCAGGCCGGGTGAAATGCCCTGCGCCAACATTCGATCGACAATTTGCATTACTTCAGCTTGCGTTTTCTGCCAAGCCGCGTCGGATGCTTCAAACAAAGTGGCATCATACGGCGATTGAACGAGCGCAATCGTGGCGGCATATCTTTGTCGAGCCGCTGTAATTCGATTGGTCAGACCGGATAAGCTATCGAACGACGTTTGATTTCGGTAGCGCATCAGTTCGATCGCGGCTTTGCGCTGGAGTGGATCACCGAGTCGATCGCTAAAATTAGCGCTCCGATTTTGAATCGCGGCGACAATCAAATCCCATTCCCAGTTTTCTGCTTTGCGTAAGTATTGCTGCGTGGGTTCTGAAAGTGTTTCTGTTTCGATGTAAGGAAACTTTCCAAGCTGTTGTCGGAGTGTGGTTCCTTTTGCTAACTGAGTTTGAACCGTTTGTCGGATTTGATCTGATGCGATCGTATCCGGCATGAACATCGGAACTGAAATATTTCGAGCGGCTTTGCGTTTTTCTTCGGTTGCTTGTTTGTCTTCGACTTGAGCATCACTCGGAGCTTTGATCGTTTCAGTCGCAATTTTGCCAACACTCAGACGCGGTTGATTGTAAAACTGTCGTCCTAGAGCGCCTGTCAATACGATCGAGGTTGCGACAATCACGACCGAAGTCGGAACCGCAGGCTTATGAGCCAGTTGTTTTCGGAGCGTATTGACTCGTTTGAGCGATCGTACTGAGGCAGAATGTTGGAGATGTTTCCCACCATCGCTGCACACTCGCTGTAATTGTTGCGCCCAAGAGCGAAGGGAATTCATCACGCTGCTTACCACCTGATGGTACTTGTCTTGCGATCGCACATGACCTCACGACTTATTATAGGAGCCATCGGACAAATCGAATTTTTGGCTGTTTGATTGAACGTGCAAAAGTTCTGCGCTTAGACGATCGTGAATTTTCCCATTCGTGGCCAAAATTCTTCCAGAGGAAAGCTCGATCGGACTTTGATCATATGCGGTCACTTTCCCACCCGCTTCTTCGACTAGCACAATCCCCGCTGCCATATCCCACAGCGACAATCCCCGCTCCCAATATCCATCCAGTCGTCCCGCCGCAACATAAGCGAGATCCAGCGCTGCGGCTCCATCGCGCCGAACGCCTTGAGTGAGATGGGTCAAATGGCAAAATTCTGCATAGTTCGTATCTGGGGTTTGTCGTCGATCGTATGCAAATCCTGTGACCAGCAAGCTTTTCTCTAATTCAGTCGCGGATGAAACCCGAATCGATCGACGATTGCAAGTCGCTCCCAATCCTTTCGCGGCTCGAAATAGTTCCTGATGAATTGGATTGAACACCACCCCGACTTGTGGGATACCTTCGATTAATAGCGCGATCGACACTGCGACAAACGGATATTGATGCGCGTAATTCGTCGTCCCATCGAGCGGATCGATCGCCCAAAGAAATTCACTTTGTCGATCGCCCAATTGTCCCGATTCTTCCGCCAAGATCGGATGTTCTGGAACATGACGCTTGAGAACCGAGAGAACGGCATCTTCAGCAGCACGATCGGCTTCGGTGACTAAATCTCCGGGGCGACCTTTTTCGCGAATGTCTTCGAGCTTGCCCCAATGGGTTTGGAGAACGGCTCCAGCAGCAAGCGCAGCTTCGGTGGCGATGTCGAGGAAAATTTCTAATTGACGAGGATTCATAGAATGAAGGCTGAAGGCTCAAGCTATTCTATGATTTCAGGGGGAATGTCGATCGATATTCAATCATCTAACAAACGTTTCAATAGAGCATAAATGTCTTTTTTGTCGCCCTCTTTGCGTTTGCCGACTCCAACCACTAGGACAACGATCGTTGTTTCTTCAACCCGATAGATGATTCGGTAGCGTTGCCCAACTGCCCGGACACTGCGATATCCTACAAGATTATCAACGAGTGCTTTTCCCTGTTTTTCAGGCTCACTTTTAAGTTTATTAATTCGATTTTTTAGAACTTCTAATTCTCGTCGATCCTTAATTGCACCCAGCATTTCCAGGGCTGAAGATGTGAACTGGATACCATATTCTAGGTTGGATTCGTCGGTCATAGTTCCAACCGCTTTTGCACCTCGTCCCAAGAGATCCTCTCTCCCTGTTCTGCTTGAAGAATGCTTTGTCGAAGCTTACTTGCAAATTCCTGATCAGAAAGGATATCAAGCGTTTCCAATAAAGAGGTCAATTGTTCATAACTCATTGCTGCCATCACGGGCAATCCATCCTGAGTGATAATGATCGGCTCATCGGTCAACTCGTTCGGTAAATTTGGAAGCTGCTGCTGCGCTTCGGCAATGGTCAAACGTTTAGGCATGAGAACCGATATGTAAGTGATGGGATTAATCTAGCAGAAAATTTCTAATCGAACTCGCGCCCGGACTTCTTCAGAAATTTGGCTCACTGACTGAGCGGGGCAATCAACCCGCGCTTTAATGCTTCGCTAAGAGCAGTTGCTTTTCGGAACAGCTCTTCTTGGTAGATTTGCATCAAAATTTTTAGCTCAGTGCGATCGGCGACAGCGATCGTTCTTGCTTGCTGAAATCGAGAAGTTGGCTCAGTCGTGCGTCTTGATCAGCTTCAAGCTGTAGCTCGGTCAGTTCTAACAGGTGATCGCTACAAGTCAGATCACCCGATCTTACGAACCGCTGCTGTTTTCTTCCTAACCGCAATCGCGCAGTAACAGACCCTCCCGCGTTCAGTCAGCAACCTACTCGCGCTCGGTAACGAATCACCTGCGATCGTCAACCTAACCGCCTACGATCGCTAACGAAGTACAGGAAGTTAGTAAAACAACCCCAGCGAAAAGCTCGATCGATAATCAAATCTCCGAAAAACTACGATCGCTCCCTCTTCTCTTCACCAAAACATCACTATTGTCTGCGGTTTTTTCTCACAGAGATCTAATCGATCGTGAGCCAAGCTGAATCCATCCAAACCTGAGACTGCTGAAAAGCGCGATCGCCTAGATTCGATCCAGCATCAGAATCAGACGGATATTGTTGTGATTCAAGAGTCCATCTCATGCCTCGACAAAAGAAAACGGCTCATGTTGCCGAAAAAACAGAGCATCGGTTAGCGGGATTAAAAGCGATTGACCCCAACTTAGACTTAGGCGAAGGCTGTAGCGTCACCGCCATCCAAAGCACCGTCGATCAACTCCGCGAGAAGGTCAACGCTTACAACGATGCCCTAGCCGTAATCGATTCAACCCAGATCGACATTGAAAAGCTAGAGAAGCAACTCAAACAACTAGGTCAGAAAGCAATGTTAGGCGTTGCCTTCAAGTACGGCAAGGACAGTGATCAGTATCGCTTGGCGGGTGGAACACCGACAAGCGAGGTCATTCGTAAAGGAATGGCTACTCGTCTGAAATCGAAGCCCCAAGAGGAACTGAATCAGCAAAATTAGGTTTGAAGTCCCAGCGGACTTATCTTCGTTTCAGCACTCCAGCTTTTATCCAAGGCTGGAGTTTTTTGATAAGGAGTCTTCTTTATACTTCTTTATGATAGAAACCTTAGATTTTTGTTGATGAAGAGCATCAATATTTAGCCTCAATCTCTGATCATCTATTTTGATATATTCTCCTCATCACCTGTATCGATGCGACTCATCTCGATCGCATTGACACAAAATAGTTTGAGGTTGGTGGAATGACTCGAATCAACGGATTTATTGGACGGCGATCGTTTATGCAGCTCGCCGGAATGGCAGGAGTCGGCATGGCTGCAACCGCAGGTAGCGGAATTCTTTGGAAGCCAGAAGACGCTTTAGCTCAAAGCCCTGCAACCCCCACAAAACCCCAACCCGTTAGCCCAGATGCAGCATTAAAGCAGCTCCTCGAAGGCAACCAGCGTTTTATAGACGGTAAGCGTCAGAATCCGCATCAATCTCGTTTACGCCTGCAAGAAACTGCGGTTGCTCAATATCCCTTCGCATCAGTCTTAGGCTGTGCCGACTCTAGAGTGCCTGCCGAAATCGTGTTTGACCAAGGCTTAGGCGATCTCTTTGTCGTTCGAGTGGCGGGAAATGTTGCGAGTCAAACTGCGATCGGTAGTCTGGAATTTTCTACGGCAGTGCTCGGTTCCCAACTGATTGTGGTCGTTGGGCATAGTCGCTGTGGTGCAGTTACAGCAGCCGTAAAAGGAGATCCATTACCCGGTCGAATCGGCGTTTTTGTAGAAGAAATCAAACCTGCGGTCGCTCGTGTGAGAGCAAAAACAGGGGATTTGGAACAAAATGCCGTGATCGCGAACGTGCAGTATCAGGCACAGAAGCTGGCAGAAAGTTCAACAATTTTGGGTGGTTTGATCCAAGAAGGCAAACTCAAAATCGTAGGAGGACGCTACGATCTGGCGACTGGCAAGTTTACCATTGTCACTTAGAAATTTGCGCCAAAGTTTAGGATAACAAGAGATGAAGTTCGCGATCGCTCACTTTCTCTTGTTATCCTAAACTGGTACTGCTATTCTATTGCAGTTGCCGCGCTCTAGCAGTTGGGGCATTCTAAGCAGTACCGTTGCTGATGCCTGAGAATATGTCTACGTCCTTGCCGACCACGCTCGAATCTCTGTCGCTCGAAGAAGCGCTCAAACATTACTTTGGGTACGACAGTTTTCGTCCAGGTCAGCGAGAAATTATCGAACAGACGCTCTCGAATCGCGATCAGTTGGTAATTATGCCGACGGGCGGCGGGAAATCGATTTGTTTTCAGCTTCCGGCATTGCTCAAACCCGGATTGATGATCGTAGTGTCGCCGCTGATCGCATTGATGCAGGATCAAGTGGAACTGTTGCGCGATAACGGGATTGCAGCGACGTTTCTCAATAGTAGTCTGTCGGCAGAAGAACGTCGATCGCGCGGTCGGGCTGTGATGGAAGGGCGGATTAAGTTGCTCTATGTTGCACCAGAACGATTGTTGAGCGAGGATTTTCTAGAAGGTGTGATGCCGCATATTGTCGATCGAGTGGGGCTTTCTGCATTTGCGATCGATGAAGCGCACTGTGTTTCGGAGTGGGGGCACGATTTTCGACCGGAATATCGACAGTTAAGCGTATTACGATCGCGCTATCCCAATGTTCCAATTATTGCTTTAACGGCGACCGCAACGCATCGAGTTCGTGAAGATATTGTTCAACAGTTAAACTTAGACCAAGCTCGTGTTCACGTTTCTAGTTTTAATCGACCTAACCTATATTACGAAGTCCGCCCAAAAACAAAGACCGCTTATCAGGAAGTTGTTAAACACATTAAAGAAACACCGGGCGCGGGAATCATCTATTGTTTGAGCCGTAAGCGCGTTGAAGAAGTCGCTGCGAAGTTAAAGCAGGATGGAATTGCTGCACTTCCTTATCATGCGGGTCTGAATGCAGAAACGCGCCAAAAGAATCAAACTCGATTCATTCGGGATGATGTTCGGGTGATGGTTGCTACGATCGCATTTGGCATGGGAATCAATAAGCCTGATGTTCGATTCGTCATTCACTATGACATTCCGAAGAATATCGAAGGTTATTACCAAGAATCAGGACGCGCGGGACGAGATGGAGAACCTTCGATTTGTACTTTGTTTTATAGTTATGCGGATGTAAAAACAATTGAATTTATCATTTCGCAGAAAGTTGATCCGAACACAGGCGATGCGCTTGAAGATGAGCAACGGATCGCATCTCAGCAACTCCGTCGAGTGATTAACTTTGCAGAAGCTACAGATTGTCGTCGTACAATCCAGCTTTCTTACTTTGGTGAGGACTTTCCGGGGAACTGTGAGAACTGTGATAACTGTAAGTTTCCGAAACCTGTCGAGGATTGGACAGTTGAAGCACAGAAATTTCTCTCCTGTGTGGCGCGATTTGCTCAGCGCGGACGAACATTTGGCATGGTACACACGATCGATGTTCTGCGCGGCTCGAAAAATAAGCGAGTAACTGATAACAAACATGAGACTCTAAGCACTTACGGGATTGGGAAGGATATCAGTGCCGATGAGTGGAAAATGCTCGGTCGATCGCTGATTCATCAGCGTTTAGTCGATGAGTCGAGCGATGGCTATTCTGTTTTGAAGCTGAATGATTTGAGTTGGGAAGTGTTGCGGGGAGAGCGGGAAGTAAAGATCGCTATCGACAAACCGAAACCTGCGGTGACTGTTCCGAAGATTACGCCTGTCGATACGCCGGAATCCGAAGAATTGTTCGATCGCTTGCAAAAACTGCGGAAGCGTTTGGCAGATGAACAATCCGTTCCGCCTTATGTAGTGTTCTCGAATGCGAGTTTGCGATTGATGTCACAGCAGCAACCTCAAACCCGTCAACAGTTCCTCAACATCTCAGGTGTGGGAAGCCGCAAGCTTGCACAGTACGGCGAAGCGTTCTTGGCAGAAATTCGATCGTTTAGACAAGAGATTGGTTTACCAATTCAAACAGAAACAACACCAGAGCCGACTGTTACCCAACTTGATCCAAGAGTGACAAAGCTCGATTCCGCTCCAGTTCCGCCCGGTGCAAATGAGGCAACTTACACTCAACTGTACACGCTTGAACTATTCCAGCGGGGCACGAAACCGTCAGCCATTGCTGAGGAGCGAAATATCCGGCTCAGTACAGTGATGACGCACTTGGCAGAACTAATCGAAATGAAATATCCGGTTGATCTAGATCTCTTAGTGTCGCGCGATCGACAAGCCAAAATTCTCGAAGCTGTTCAGCAAGCGGATGAGTTTTCATTGTCCAAAATCCGCGATCGTTTAGATGAAACCTACGGTTGGGATGAGATTCGATTAGTACGATCGTGGTGGAATGCTCAGAACAATTAAAGCTCTTTGAATTCGTATAGAACTATTCCTGTTTCTGGATCATTGCTAATCTCAACGTAGCCGCTCTTTAGCATTTCGGTAAGCAGCGTTTCAACTTGCTTAAAGCTCAATCCAGTTGCCATTACGCCCTGAGTGACCGATAGTTTACCGTTGCGTGATTCTGCTGCTTTTAAAAGGTCGATCGTGGCTTGTTGTTGAGAAATGGACTGAGCCGAATTGATCAGTTTCGGGGATTGGACACTCGCAAATTTTGAGGGTCGCAATGTCACCTGCTCGATTTTTAGCGCGATTGGATTTCGGTCGAGCAATGGTTTGTACTTTTCACCCAATCGCGCGTTATGCACTTCGACCATCTTTGGAATCAGGATCAGATCCAACAAATGCCCAAAGCCGAATAATCCGAACGTTCCAAGCCAGAGCAAGCCCGTTTTCTTTTCGCCATTGTACAAACGATGTAGCCCGGATAAACCGACTAATCCGCCCAACCAGAGAACGTAAGCCACACCAACTTTGTTCATAACGTCATCGATCGACCCAACTACATACAGCCATGATAACGAATCACTAAGCTTGAATCAGTTCCATTAACTCCGCTTCTGAGAGGATTGTAATTCCTAATGTCTGAGCCTTTTCAAGCTTTGAGCCTGCCTCTTCGCCTGCTACTAGATAATCAGTTTTCTTACTCACCGAATCGGTCGCTTTTCCGCCTGCTCCCTGAATCAATGCTTTTGCCTCGTCGCGTTTGAGGGTCGGTAATGTTCCAGTAATGACAAAGACTTTTCCTGCGATCGCGGTTTCCCTCACTACCGGAGCTGCTTCGCCTTCAAGTTGAACTCCGGCTTGGCGTAAGCGATCGATAAGTTCCTGATTTCCATGATTTTGAAACCATTCGGACACGGATTGAGCAATCTCAGACCCAAATCCGGGAACCGCTTCGATCTGTTCGGGCGTGGCTTGAGCCAGTAGTTCCACTTTTGGAAAGGCTTGCGTTAACGTCTGAGCATTGACGCTACCAATATGCCGAATTCCTAAACCGTATAAGACGCGCGACCACGGTTGAGCTTTCGAGTGTTGAACCGCAGCAACGATTTTCTCAGCGGACTTTTTGCCCATGCGCTCTAGGGTAAGGAGTTGCTCGATCGACAAATCATACAGATCTGCAACCGAATGTACAATACGACTGTCAACCAATTGAGCAACCAGTTTTTCACCCACGCCGTTAATATCTAAAGCGTCGCGACTCGCCCAATGTGTTAACGCTCCACGCAGAATTGCAGGACAAGAAGCATTAATACATCGAGTCACAGCTTCATCTTCAGGTTTAACAACAGGTTCACCGCACTCTGGACAATGCGAAGGCATTTGATACGGTTGCGCTCCATCAGGTCGTAATTCTTTGAGAACGCGAACGACTTCGGGAATGATTTCTCCGGCTTTTCGGATAATGACGGTATCACCGATTCTGCAATCGAGTTCGGCAACACGATCGCGATTGTGCAAAGTCGCTCGTGATACGGTCGTTCCCGCTAATAATACAGGTCGAAGTTCTGCAACAGGTGTGATTGCCCCGGTGCGTCCCACATTCACGCCAATGTTTTCTAGAATCGTTGGAGCTTCTTCAGCGGGATATTTAAGGGCGATCGCCCAACGCGGAAATTTTTGCGTAAATCCTAATTTTTCTTGTAGTGCAAGCGAGTTGATTTTAATGACAACCCCGTCTGTCATGTAGCGCAATTTTGTGCGATCGGTTGACCAGCGATCGCAGTATTCTTGCACTGCTTGTAAATTGGTACAGCACGATCGTTCTGGATTCACCCGAAATCCCAATTGTTTAAGCAGTTCCAAAGCATCCCACTGTGTTGCTAATTCGCCGGGAAAATGTAGTGTGTAGGCAAAGAAATCAAGCTGTCGGGCAGCCACAATGCGTGAATCGAGTTGGCGTAGCGTTCCAGCGGTGGCATTGCGAGGATTAGCGAAAAGGGATTCTCCGGCTTTTTCGCGATCGCGATTAATTTTCTCAAAGGTATCGAGGGAAAGAAACGCCTCGCCTCGCACTTCCACAATTTCAGGCGGATTTTCTAAGTTGAGACGTAAAGGAATCGATTTAATGGCTCTCACGTTTTGGGTGATCTCTTCGCCTGTGATGCCATCGCCACGAGTTGCACCGCGCACCAAAACGCCATTTTTGTAGGTTAGCGCGATCGCATTTCCATCAATTTTCAGTTCGCAAATATAATCAAATTCGCTTACATCCGCTGCAACTTTACGCCATCGTTGCTCCCAGATAGCTAAGTCGTCATTGCCGAAAGCGTTCTCTAAACTGTAAAGCGGAATGTTGTGTTTGACCGAAGTGAATTGGCTCGCGGGACGTTCACCCACCCGCTGAGTCGGACTATCGGGCGAAATCAACTCCGGATACTGCGTTTCAAGCGTTTGCAGTTCACGATAAAGTCGATCGTAAACGGCATCATCGATCGTCGGCGCGTCTAGCACATAGTATTCGTAACTGGCTTTCTGCAACAGGCGTTTGAGTTCCTGTACCCGCTGTTGAATCTCCGGAGTGAGACGCGCTACTGAGTCCATACTCTATCCTTTTCCATTTAACCAGAGCTTAGTGTACTGCCTAAAATCACTCCTCTACCAAAGAAGTGATTTGACTTATAGTACGTTAGCACTGTTTAACCAGCAAGAAAAGAAATTTAGACTCCCGCTTGTTGTCGATCGAGATTAAACAGCAATTCCAAGGTTTCCATCGCCTGTCGTCGCGCTTCAATATCTTGCTGCGATCGCAATTGCACCATTGGATCATGCAGAATCTTGTTCACAATTCCTTTCGTCAATGCCTCAATCACTTCGCGATGTCGATCGCCAAATTCCGTTCCCAATCTCGACAGCGCTTTTTCTAATTCCTGTGCCCGAATTGCTTCCACTTTGTCACGCAGACAGCTAATCGTCGAAACGGTTTCTAGCGCTCGCCACCAAGCTTCAAACGCTTCAACTTCCTCATCCAATAATGCTTCTGCTTCCATCGCCATCTGCCGACGACTTTCTTGGTTCTGCGCGACAACTGCTTTCAAATCATCTACGTTGAATGCTCGAACGGTTGGCAACTCATTCACATCCGCTGCTACATTTCGAGGAACGGCAATATCAATCACCATTAAAGGCTGATTCGGATCGAGTACGGGTTCGAGGTTGGCTCGATCGAGAATCGGTTCCGTCGAAGAAGTGCTGGTAAATACAATGTCCGATTGTGCGATCGCGTCCATCATATCGGCGATCGGTAACAGTCTCAGCGGTGCATCCGGGAACAGATTCGCCAATTCCCGCGCTCGATCCATCGATCGATTCAAAATTACAATATTCGTCGCACCCTTCGACAACAAATGCTGCACCAACAGTCGCGACATCTTACCTGCCCCAATGATGGTGACGCGCTGATCAGAAAGATGATCCACCTTCATTTGTGCCAGTTCCACTGCTGCCGAACTGATCGAAACCGCACCCGTTCCGATGCTCGTTTCCGTTCGCACCCGTTTTCCGGCGCTAATTCCCTGTTTAAATAACTGATTCAGAATTCGTCCAATTCCGCGATGTTGCTGTCCGAGTTTATGACACTGTTTCACCTGCGCTAGGATCTGACCTTCACCCAGAACCAAGCTGTCTAATCCTGCTGAGACTCGCATTAAGTGCATGACCGCATCTTGGTGCAGCAAGGTGAACAGATACGGACGCAACCGCGCACTCGGCAATTTACTGTGTTCTGATAAAAACTGATTGATTTCGCGAATTCCCTGTTCAGTGTCTGAAGTCACCAGATAAAGTTCCAATCGATTGCAGGTACTCAGCACTGCTACCTCTTCGATGTGCGGGTAGCTACAGAGTTGTGCGATCGCTTTATCGCAAACAGGTTCCGGAATGCTCAGTTTCTCACGAACTTCGACGGGTGCAGTTTTGTGAGTCAGCCCAACAACAGCAATGTTCATATTAAAAAGCGCTCTAATAAGTCGAGAAGGTGAAGGGGAAGAGAGAATGAGAGATAGTGCAGCAATTTCTATCTTCCATTCTCTCTCACCCGGTCTTGGTTTAGTGCAATTGAACGATCTTCGGTTGATCAAACATATGGATCGTGTCTACAAACCGCGCCGTCTTCGATTGGCTGGAGATGACAAGCGTTTGAGTTCTCGCGCCACCTTTGAAGAAACGCACACCGTTCATGATGTTGCCCGGAGTGATTCCGGTTCCGGCAAACAGCACGGTTTCACCGCAGGCAAGCTCTTCAGCAGTGTAGACCTTATCTGGATCAGTGATGTTCATTTCTTTCAGCCGAGCGATATTCGCTTCTTTGCTTTCTCCGATCAGTCCGGTCTTGACGATCGCTGGATCGTAGATCAGTTGTCCTTGGAAGTGTGCGCCCAAACACCGCAGCGCTGCCGCCGAAATCACACCTTCAGGAGCCGCACCAATCCCCATCAGCGCGTGAATGTTGGTTCCCGAAAAACCGCAGTTGATCGCTGCACCGACATCACCATCGCTGATCAGTTGCACCCGCGCACCCGCTTCACGGATTTCTTTGATCAAATCATTGTGGCGTTCGCGCTTCATCACCACGACGACAAGTTCATCAATGCTGCGATCGAGACATTCCGACAAGATTTTCAAGTTCTCGGTGGCAGACTTGTTGATATCCACTTTGCCTTTTGCGGCAGGAGGAGCCGCGAGTTTCTTCATGTAGAAGTCGGGAGCCGCAAACAAGCCGCCTTTTTCGGAGATTGCTAACACCGCCATCGATCCAGGCTGACCGTAAGCGCAGAGATTTGTGCCTTCGCAGGGGTCAACTGCGATATCAATCTCGACCAATTCATCAATGTTGCAGAAACTTTCAGCATCAGGACGCGAACAAATCCCGACTTCCTCTCCGATAAAGAGCATCGGCGCATCGTCGCGTTCTCCTTCTCCGATCACGATCCGACCGCGCATATGGATCTTGTTCATGCGTTCGCGCATCGCTTCTACTGCCACTCGATCGGCTTCATTTTTGTCGCCTTTTCCCATGAGACGAGACGAGGCGATTGCCGCCTGTTCTACGACTTCAATGATTTCTAAACCAAGCGTGTTTTCCACGAAATAAGTCCTCCAACTGCTGATTTGTCGCCGTTTTCATGGGCAATCTCAGTTATCAATCCTACCAAAAGGCGGTCTTGCAAAGTGCAATCGTTCTTTTATTAAGTTTTGCCAAGCTGAATTCGGTCGGGGAAGCGATCGTGAATCTTCGCCGAGAAGATCCCGATCGTGTCCTTTACCTCGCAGTTCCCCTGTTCACATTCAATACTTTTTTTCAACTCGACTTTCCCCGAATGATCGTCGAAAGAAAATCAGCTTAAACTAATGATTTATAATCCTTCATTACAATCCAGCCTCCAATGGATACCCAACATTACCGTCAATTAGTTCAAACCCTCCTCGCTCAACACGCTCAGAGCAAGCCTGCTTATGGGGAAATTGAGGTTGAACTGATTTTTGATACAGAACGCGATGCTATCAAATCGTTCACATGGGCTGGCATCACCAACGCCGTATTCATCATTGCGTGATGCACATCGACATCCGAGACGGCAAAATTTGGATTTTTCACAATACAACCGAACACGATCTGGCAGCCGAAGGTGTTCCCAAAGAAGACATCGTTCTTGGACTCTATCCGCCAGAAATGCGACAGTTTACCGAATTTGCAATTAGTTAAAATCTGCGGCGATCGCGCTCTTGAGCAAATAGCTCAAACTTTAGCAATTTAGCGTGATACGATAAAACGTCATCGCTGAAAATTGATTACGTTAGGATGAGATAGTCTATCTCTCCCGCTCCGGAGCAAGAATCTGCCGCTTTACAGGTCTGTTTTGACCTGACTAGGATGCTTCTTTCCGTTCACATTGTTCGTGTCGCTGAGAGAAATGGTGTGATTTATGTTTTGGCAGATGAAGAGGTAGAAGTGATTATTCCTAGAGGGTGTTATGCACTTTGAAAGCGGAGTTCAACGAACTGTTTGACCATCAACACGACAAAGGCAATCAGATGGAACCCAACTAAAGTTTCCGCTAATCGCTCGTAGTCTCTGACCAATCGGCGAAAGCGAGACATCCAACCAAAACTGCGCTCGACCACCCACCGCCGCGGCAGCAAGACAAACCCCTTTTTTGCTTCTGGAAGTTTGACCACTTCTAATTGGATTCCATTGGCTTGCGCGTCTTGCGCTGCTTGTTCTCCGGTATAGCCTTGGTCTACAAACGCCACTTCGACCGCTTCTCCTGTGACTTGTTGCTGCTGCTAACTTTTCCACCTGATGTCGGTCTTGCTCATTCGCAGGCGTGACGTGCAGCGCTAAGAGTTGACCCAACGTATCGACCGCAATATGTACCTTGCTGCCTTTTTTGCGCTTCCCGCCGTCATAGCCTGCTCGCTGCCCACTTTCAACTGTAGATTGTAAGACCCGACTATCTAGAATCACCGCACTCGGTTGCTCAGTTCGCCCGGATAACACCCGCAGCAATTCGCGCAGGTCATATACCATCGCTTCAAACACACCCGCTTTCATCCACCGCATCGTTTGTTGATACACCGTGTACCACGGCGGCAAGTCATGCGACATCAATCGCCATGCTCCTCCCGGTCGCGTCACGTACCGCAAGCCATTGAACACTTCTCTCAGGCTATGCTCTCGCTGCGGGGCATCTTCAGTCATTAAGGTTAAGGACGGTGCGACAAATGCCCATTCTTCGTCGCTCGCATCGGTGGGATAAGGCTTTCTACTCATGCTCCCAGTCTAACAAAAGTGCATAACACCCTCTAGTGTTGTATTTCTCACTTTGATTGCCCAAATGAGCCATCGTATCTTTTAGGGTCTTTTTTCTCCTTCTTAGTTCCATCCGACTGTGCTTTGGGCTTTTTGGATTCTCTATTCCCTTTCTTTTCTTTCGACATTACGACGCTCCAACTTAGGATTTGCGAACTCTAGACGATTTAGAGATCGCCGCTTTTCGATACGATTGTGCCTCTGACATCCCGTTAAGAAGGTCAGAGGCACGATGCGATGCGAATTAATGATCGTCACTCTCGCCGTTTTTAAGCGGGAGATTATGCAGGCATTAGCACGGTATCAATGATGTGGATGACACCGTTATCAGCCGCTACATCGGGAGTTGTCACTGTAGAGTTATTCACCTTCACGCCCTGAGACGCATCGATTTTTACCTCTGAACCTTCAACAGTTTTAGCCGATTTCAGCTTTGTCACATCAGCCGCCATGACTTTGCCAGAGACGACATGATAGGTCAGAATTTTCTTGAGTTGAGGAATGTCCTTTAGAAGTCCATCCACTGTGCCTGCTGGCAGTTTTGCAAATGCTTCATCAGTCGGAGCAAAGACCGTAAACGGACCTTTACCTTTGAGAGTATCAACCAAATTGGTAGCTTTGAGGGCAGCAACTAAGGTTGTGAAGGAATTAGCTTTAACAGCAGTATCAACGATATCAGCCATGAATTTCACCTAATGTTTGTGATGTGTTGACAGTTTGGTCTGTCGTTGTAAATGCACGAACCGAACTTGCCGTGAAGCCTGGAGACCAATGCTCAAGTGAGACAGAGAAAAGGTCTAAGTTCAATGCCCATCCGTGCCTAAAGAAGCGATTGATAGAGTGTTTCTTGCTGTATCGTGAGCCTAATCGTTCTGTTCGATGTTCAGAGAACACAAAAGGCATGAAAGGATTTTGATACAGCGGGTCAAATAGCTTTGCTGAGAGTTCAAACGCCGGGTGCGCTATCTGTTATCAGTCAGGAGTCAATCTAACGAACCATTCGTTGCGCTATGTATATTACCATAACGCTTAATTTACATTATTTACAAACTCTGACATCTTTATCTGAGTTGTATTGCCTAGAGGGTGTTATGCACTTTGAAAGCGGAGTTCAACGAACTGTTTGACCATCAACATGACAAAGGCAATCAGATGGAACCCAACTAATTCTGTTTTATCTTCCAGCCTTAAAACGATCAGCATTGAAGTTTTTGATATCACTTAGACAATATTGCCTGAAGACCGTTAAAAATTAAAGGTGATACAACTACAATGGGCATTCATTATCTCTCTGGCTCATGTCTGCGTTTGCAACCCTGATCGGTGAATCTCAAGCTGTTGAACTTTTAGAACGCGCGATCGCAATTGATCGCCTCGCACCTGCTTATCTATTTACCGGAACTGCGGGAATCGGCAAGCGATTGGCAGCCGAATGTTTTCTCGAATCGCTGTTGTCGTCTTCGCGATCGCGCATTCTCAATCGCAATCATCCCGACTTACTCTGGGTTGAACCGACTTACTTACATCAAGGAAAGCGATTAACTTCGATCGAGGCTGAAGCTGCTGGAGTCAAGCGCAAAACGCCGCCGATGATTCGATTAGAGCAAATTCGCGAAGTGAGTCAGTTTCTTAGTCGTCCGCCACTTGAAGCGGCGCGATCGGCGATCGTAGTTGAACACGCGGAAACAATGCCCGAAGCCGCTGCGAATGCGTTACTGAAAACGCTGGAAGAGCCGGGACGCGCAACGATCATTCTTTTGGCAACCAGTATCGAATCGGTTTTACCAACGATCGTTTCTCGGTGTCAGCGGATTCCGTTTGCTCGGCTCGATGCAGAATCAATGGCGCGTGTGTTGAAACAAGTGGGACACGCAGAGATATTGTCGAAACCGCAATTGTTAGCTTTGGCCCAAGGAAGTCCGGGAGCCGCGATCGCACATCAGCAAACGCTCGAATTGATTCCACCTGAACTCCTCGAATCAGTAATGAATCCTCCGACGTCTCTGAAGCAAGCATTAACGGTTGGAAGAACGATCGCGAAAACGATCGACGGTGAAACACAGCTTTGGTTGATTGATTACTTACAGCAAATGTATTGGACACAGAGCTATAGTTCTCGATCGATCCGATTATTAGAAAAAGCTAAGGAACAGTTACTCGCTTATGTTCAACCTCAATTAGTTTGGGAAGTCATGTGGATGGAGTTTTGTGCCTAAACTGCTGGCTCACAATTCAAGACCGCATCTAGAAGAATGTCTGCTCCAAATCGAATCGGATCGGTACAAGGTAGGTTTGTTTCTTCTTGAATTAATGCGATCGCTCCCCATGCCGCATCGTGATCGAGATGAGCGGTGTTAAGTGAGATCGCTGCAACTTTACAAGCTGCAAACGAGCCACCCGCAGCAGTGAGAGATTCATAAACTTGAACGACTGTTTTAAGCGGTGGAATCGGGACTTGGGGAAAGTTGCGAATCTGCATTTGTCCCGCTCGATGTACCAAAATTAAATGCGTTGGTTGAGAGCCTCGAATCAACGGTAAAGTTGCGGTCGAAGCTGGATTCAAAATTGATCCTTGTCCTTCGATGTGAAGAAGATCGTAATTTGCATGACGCATGACTAACTGTTCGACGGCTCCCGAAGCGAAATCAACGCGAATCGCATCTAAAGGAATGCCATCACCAGAAATCATCATTCCTGCTTGTCCTGTGCCGAGAAACTTCGATCGTATTCCTCGCTTTTTTGCTGCGCGATCGAGTTCTAAACTCGTGGACATTTTGCCGATGCTCATATCGGTTCCAACGGTTAGAACTCTCAGACAAGACAGCGATCGAGCCGCACCGCTTCCAACTTTTAAGCCAATTGGTTCTCGACGAATATCCCAAATCCATTGTTCAGGCTTCAATCGATCTTTGAGCTTGGGTGATAGTGCCGTATGCAGTCCATTCACGATCGACAATCCCGCCTCAACCGCTTGCTGAATCTCACTGAACCACACATCCGGTAGCACTCCGCCAGAGGGAGCAATTCCAATTAACAATACAGTGGGTTGATACTGCAAAGCTTCCTCGATCGAACTCACAATTGGAGCATCACACGCGATCGAGGTTAACGCTCGAAAAGATTGTCCTACACAGTCATGATCAATGATTGCAACCACGGAATCAGAACAATACCGCGTAAACGTCAGCCCAGTTTTTCCCTGTGTGCCTTGAACACCATCATGCAAAAGAACTGCAACGCGATCGCTGGATTTCAGCATTGTTTATCTCCCTTTCAACACAACACCTAGACCCGGACGATCGCTCGGAATCACGCGCCCATTTTGAAAGCTTGCGCCCATAAACGGATCATCAATCAGATTCAAATGACTATCGAGATCTAAATAGTCTGCGAGTGGGGATAACTGTGCGATCGCACTATTCAACAATGCACTATCCGAATAACAGCCAAACATCACTTTGAGGTCAGAAGCTTTCGCAACATGAATCATCCGCAGTGCTTCACTTAAACCACCGGACTTCATTAGCTTAATGTTGATGCCATGAACGCGATCGCTTAATGATGGAATTGATCGACTGGTAAAACAGCTCTCATCGACGAAAATCGGCAACGGTGAAAGATAAAACAGTTTTGTTAGTTCGGTTTCTCGCCCTTTTGCCAAAGGTTGTTCGATGTAAGTTACATTGCGATCGCTTAACCAATGCGCCATTTTCAAAGCCGTTTCAACAGTCCAACCACCATTTGCATCGACACTAATTTGATGAATATTCGGAGCCGCCTCCCGCACCGCTTCAAACATTGCTTGATCCGCTTCGATTCCTTCAGGACTGCCTAATTTTACTTTCAGCGCTTGAATATCTTGCAGCGGTGATTCGATCGTGCCTTTACCCAGCCAATCTTTGACTCGTTGTTTTGCGCCTTCGGGGGTGTTGATCCCGATCGTCACTGAAGTTGGAACAATGAGATCGCGCTCCAGTCCCCACAATTTCCATAACGGCAGATTGGCAGATTTCCCTAACCAATCATGTAAAGCAATGTCGATCGCAGCACGCGCAGCAGACGGGAGTTTGGCTTGAGCGAAAAGCTGATCGAGCCGTTGGCGTTCAAGTGGATGAATTGCTTTAAGGAGAGGTGCGATCGCTTGTAAAGAACGCGCAATCATTTCTGTCGTTTGGGGCTGTTCTCCGATCGAAAACGGCGAAGCTTCTCCCCATCCTTCAATTCCATCCTGCTCAATCTTGATCCAAACATTAGTTGTTTGAGCAGTCGTTCCTCGACTAATTTTGAGGGCAAAACGTTTATGTACCGTAAAGGTTTGAATCTGAACTTGCATAGCGGTGAAGAAGCAGCACTGTTCAGCTTACTGGCAAAATCCCGTTTGCGATCAGTCCTGCCGAGCTAAATCGCACCTCAGAAATTATGCAGCTTGACTGAGGGAACGGGCTTTTCTGCTTTCTGCAAGGGAATGCCTCGTCTCGCCGCTTCGACAAATCGACTCACCCGAATCGGATCGATCGAGTTTTCTCGCTTGCCCTGTCGCTTCAACGAACTCGACACAATCACGCCATCTGCGACCTGCATCATTTGCGGCACGTTTTCCCAATCCGCCCCGCTACCGACAAACACAGGCGTTCCTTGAGCCGCATCCCGCGCCAATTCCAAGTCTTCTAAGTTGGGAGGATCGCCCGTTGCCCAGCCAGAAAGAATCACCGCATCTGCTAACCCGCGCTCGATCGTATCTTGTACCGCTGTCGTCAAATTCACTGATCCCAATGGTCGCGCGTGTTTCACCAACACATCCGCAAAGATTTTCACATCGCTACCCAACTCGCGACGATAGCGCATCAAATCATGGGCGCGTCCTTCGATCAAGCCTTGATCGGTTGCCATGATGCCCGTCCAGACATTGACGCGAATGAATTGCGCCTGCACACAACACGCGATCGCTAACGCACTCTGAGCATCATTTCTAAGGACATTAATCCCAATCGGCAGTGCTACCATTTGCTGCAAGCGCTGAATAATCACCGTCATCGCGCTCACGACTGCCGGATCGACGTGATCTTTTGGAAAAGGCGCATCGAAGAAATTTTCGACGATAATCGCGTCCACACCACCCGCCGCAAGAGCCGTTGCCTCTTGTTCGGCGCGATCGAGAACGGTCTTCAAACTACCGCCCCAGCGCGGGGAAGTCGGCAGGGGCAGAAGATGAACCACCCCAATAATGGGGTTCGCAGTTTTGAATATTTGTTTTAAGTCCACAGCGCCTACACGATCGGCTTTCTCAGCAACATCAATATTGAAAATGATAACGCGATTCGGAATGCGAAATGAAGGAAACTGAAAGGAGGACTTTCAAAAATCGCTTATGTTGCTGTATCTATCGACTTGGCAAGAAGTAGAGACGTATTTATCTCGATCGACGGGAATTATTTTACCGGTCGGTTCGACCGAGCAACATGGCCCGACTGGACTAATCGGAACTGATGCGATCTGTGCCGAAGCGATCGCGAAAGGAGTCGGAGAATCGACAAACGCTTTGATCGCACCCACGATCAATGTCGGAATGGCGCTACATCATACGGCATTTCCAGGCAGTATGAGTTTACGACCGAGTACGATGATTCTGGTGATTCGCGATTACGTTACGAGTTTGGCGAAGGCGGGATTTCGCAAGTTCTTCTTTATCAATGGACATGGCGGAAATGTGGCGACTCTGAAGGCAGCATTTGCGGAAACGTATGACCATTTATCGGATTTGGGAATTTCAAACCAGGTGCAATGCGTCGTCAGCAATTGGTATATGTGTGGCTCGGTGTATAAATTGGCAAAAGAGCTATACGGTGATCAAGAAGGATCTCATGCAACGCCGAGTGAAGTCGCGTTAACACAATACCTTTATCCTGAATCGATTAAATCTGCGCCGTTGAGTGAGCCTGTGGCGAAAGGACATCGGATCTATGGCGCGATCGATTTCCGCGATCGCTATCCCGATGGACGCATGGGATCAAATCCCGCCCTTGCTACCCCCGAACACGGAAAACAACTCTATGAGTTTGCAGTCAAAGAGATTAGTAGTTCGTATCTAGAATTTATGGCATTGAACTAGAAGTGTTAAAGTGTCTCAGCTTTATTTTCAGTTCACGTAATAATGACAAGCCCGCGATTACCGACTTCTGCCCAAACGTTCGAGTGTTTTCGGATCTGTTATCAACTCACAACTCTATTTCTTGATATTTCTCTAGTGCGGCTTGATGAGCGAACCAGCAATATTTTTATCCTTGCAGGTGAGAGTTTAATCGTTACAATCGAACCAGATGGCACTGTGGACTTACCCATCATGAACAAACCTAACTTTTCAGACATGAGCCGCGAGGAACTTGCCGCATACGTGATGAAACATCGTCACGATAATGAGGCGTTCTATGCTCTTGCAGATAAAGTGTATACGTCTCCTCGAATTCGAGTGCAATCGATGGAGCAGCTTGCAGACCTAATTCGTGCGAAGCAGCAAGAGCAGACAGAATAGACGAGAGCAATTACTCTGCCAAGATATGATTCACTCGATCGAGTAATTCTTCCATCGGCATCGGTGGCAGCACAACCGTCGCAATCGCTTCCAATAATGGTGTATTTTCGGGCTGATGATTGATGATGACGATCGCGACCTTTTCCCGGAATCGCTTTAATCCTGAAAGCTGCTGAATCGTCGATCGATCTAAATCCGAAGCATGAAGTAAGAGTAAGTCAATGCTTTGGGTGTCGAGTTTTTGCAAAACATCTTGCCACGATCGAGCAATCATGCCGCGAAATCCAGCCGTTTGGAGATATTGCATCACGGCTTGGAGCCAGTCGGAGCGTTTCGCATTCGGTGATTGTAGTTTGGCAGAATCGATCGCGAGTACGAACGGTCGCCATGCAAATCCTGCTGCCACTTGAATCACTTGCAGCAACGCTTCTGAAGTTTCGGAAACAGGCGCTAAACAAGGAAACACTGATAATCCTGGTACTTGATTGGCGGCTTGAGTCGTTATCGGATCGAGCGTCACGAGCGGCAAGGAAGCGAGAAAGCTACAGTTGCCCAACAGTTTCAAATATCCGATCGCGTCAGGAACGGCGGCATCAAGTAGCACAATATTCGGTTTCCAAACTTGGGCGAGGAGTTCAGCTTGTTCTAAGTCGTCGGCTTCGACTACGCGGTAATTGTGACTGTGCAGTAAGGCGTTGAGATCGATTTTGGCACTCGTTCCTGAGCGGTGAAGCTCTCCGTAACGAGTGGGACTGAGGCGCAGAATGACTAAGGTTTGGGGCGAGGGTTCAACGATCGTAGGAATGGACACCTCATCGGGCGTAAGTTGGTTGAGAACTTGCTGAAGCGATCTCTGCACGATCGGGAATGCGACAAAGCCATCGGCTTGATGGCGATAGGCTTGTTCTCGATCGCCGCGTGTTCCGGTCACGATCACGGGAATTTCTCGCGTTTCGGGTTCAGCTTTGAGCAGCGTCAACACATCCCAACCTGATAACGTTGGCAGTAATGGATTGAGGAAAACCGCACAAGGTTGGAGGCGGCGAGCTTTTTCGACGGCTTCAGTTCCCGATCGAGCAATCACCACGCGATATCCGAGTTCTGCGAGTTGGTCGGAGAGAAGCTCGATCGATTTCACGACCGCTTCGACGACTAAAACGAGGCGATTGTCATTCTCCGTCTTCGTGTGAGAAACGGCAATACTATTGGTGCGCTGCGGATGAGTGGGCGGTAAAAGCAGCGTGAATTCGCTGCCTTGATTCTCTCTGGACACGAACGAGACATCGCCTCCGTGCAGTCGAGCTAAACGTTGCGTCAGAACGAGTCCAAGCCCTACTCCCTCAAATCGGCGAGTCATGGGATTCTCAAGCTGCTGAAATTTTTGGAAAATCAAATGTTGTTTCTCGGCGGGAATGCCAATTCCGGTATCCCAAACGGTAAATGCAATCCAACCTTCCCAACGACTGACTCTTAATCCGATTTGCCCAGATGAATCGGTGAATTTCAGCGCATTCGATAGGAGATGTACTAGCATTTGACGCAGGCGCAATTCGTCTGCGACTAAGGCTTCTAATCCTGGCTCAATTTCTAAGGTGAAGTTTGCCAGCGGTGCGGTTGCATAGAGAGCCGTTCTGGTTTCTGGTTTTTCTTCTTCTAAACACAGTAGTTCAGCTTGCTCGATCGCTCTTTCACAGAGCGATTTCACGCTCACAGAATAAAGCGACAGTTCGATCTGTCCGGTTTCGATCCGCGTGAGATCGAGAATGTCATTGACGATCGCCATCAAGTGCCGCCCGCTGCGGTGAATCAATTGGGCGTAACGCACTTGGCGTTCGGTGAGGGTTCCAGAAAGCTGATCTTTGAGCAAGCTCGATAAGCCGAGAACAGCGGTTAACGGCGTTCTCAGTTCGTGACTGATGCAGGCGAGAAATTCATCTTTGAGGCGATTGAGTTGAACGAGATCGGCGTTTTTCGCTGCTAGTTCGCGCGATAACTGCTGCTGTTCTGTCACATCTTGCGCGAGAACAAGCCACACATTTTCTTCGATCAAGGATTGCACTGCGGTAGACGATCGCCCAAATTCGCCCGTTTCTTGCTCGAAAGCGGCGAGGCGAAACGCTGGATCGGCTTCAAACTGCGGCAGCTCCTGATGGGAAAACAGTTCTCCCAGTGGAATTTTTGCAAACTGCAAGATCCGTTCCTGCCCATTTTTTAGCGGGCAGACGCAGATACAAGTATTCGGAGTCGAACCGATTTGACACAGTTTGGGAGAGATTGATTTGAGCGTTTCGCTTACAGAGGACGGCATTGCGTACTCTAACAAGGCGGCGGCATCTCGTTGCACCCAGCTTGGATCAACGACATCCCCCAACTGCTCTGTCCAGACTTTGTTTTGGGCGATCACTTCGCCCGATCGCGTTTGTAGCATCAACGGTAATGGCAGATGTTCAAGAAACTGCATCAGCGTTGCTTTACTATCGGGTTTGGCAAGCGAATCGAGCCGCGCGATTTCTCCATCCGGCGTTTTGGCGTATCCAAGCTCTGCGATTTGAACCTGAATCTGTTGCTTCAGACGGTTAATTTCGGCGGGCGATGCGGACTGACGCGATCGCTCTAATTCGGCACAAGTTTCAGCTTTGGCGCGATGCCAAAACGATTCGGAGGAAAGCTTGGCGGGTTTGGACACATCCGCTGCACGCAAAACTTCTGACCACGATCGCAGCGTAAAGCTATCGACTAATCCAACAAACTGAGAACCGCGATCGACCACTGCCCAATATCGCACTGGACTTGTGAACTCGATTTCGAGTAGATCGGTGGTTTCTTCGATTGTAGGCAAGATTTCGACCAGCAGTTTGAGATCGATCTCTTCGGATTGTCGGGCATAGGACAACAAGGCATGAGCCTGAATCACACCGATCGGAAACTGTCGCTCATCTACAAACACTAAGCGATCGGCTTGATACCGCCCCATTAGCTCGACTACTTCAGGCATAGTTGCTGACTGTAAGCAAACGGGGGCAGGCTCGACAAATTCTCGAATCGAGGCTGGGTAAGTCACCATTGCTTTCATCCTGACCGATCGGCATAAATTGCGAATCAGCGCTGTCCTTGATCATGAGTCGCTTGTCAACAGACGATCACGGTCTTGTAAGCTACAAAAGCGCTGACTGAAAAAGAAATTAATAAAAAGCGAGTGTAGTCACTCTTACTGAGGCGAATTTAAAAGAATCAGATTCAAATGATGACATAGCTAAGGATTCGCGCGTGGGAATAAAAGCTTTACGTAATTATAGTTAACGAAGTGAAATGCGCTTCAATCTCGCTTGAAAACCCTGATCGAGATACTCTATCCTCTGTGCAGCTTTTTCTCTCCAACATCCTGGTCGAAGAATCTTAAAATATGATTTAGCTCCTCTTACTCAGGTTTCTGCTTTGACAGCTCCAGCTTCTTCGCCAGTTTCGTCGATCGTGCGTCCGCAACTTTCGATCGGCGCACACCTCAATTCTCCTGACCTGACTCGATCGATAGAGCGGGCGCTGTTTAGCGATGCCTCACAAGATCGCTACACGCTCTCGATCTCTGAATCCGAGGACGATTTTTTCCAACTGATTCAACACCAGAAGCAGCAGTTGGACTGCTTGATTTTGCAGGACGGGGAAAGGTTGACGGCTGTGCTGGAGTGGCTTCAGTCGCAGGCAATCTTGCTGCCTGTCGTAATCCTTCAGGCTCAACGAGCTCAGGAGACAGAATTTCTGTATCACAGCGCTGAAGTGCGGGTATTGACCACGGAACTGGAGCAAATCGACGCTTCGATCGGTCAAGCGATCGAAGGTTTTTTGGGTCTTTCTCCAGTGTGCCAGTTGCCTGATACGATTACGCCTACAGATTTGACCCGCGACCTGATCGCCCAAAACTTTCTCATGATGCAACAGCGACGATTGACCGAAAAACTCAAAGAGCGATTGGGGTATCTGGGGATTTACTACAAGCGCAGTCCGAAAGCCTTTCTGCGAAATCTTCCGCCAGAGGAGCAGAGGGAATTTCTAGAGCAGTTGCGGACAGAATATCGCGTGATTATTCTGAGCTATTTTCAAGACGATCGCGATTTGAATCAGCAGATCGATAACTTCGTGAATGCAGCATTTTTCTCGGATGTTCCCGTTTCACAAGTTGTTGAAATTCATATGGAACTGATGGATGAGTTTGCCAAACAGCTAAAATTAGAAGGGCGAAGCGAAGAAATTCTGCTCGATTATCGGCTGACGTTAATTGATACGATCGCGCACCTGTGCGAAATGTATCGGCGCTCCATCCCGCGCGAATCTTAACCTAGAATGCCGATTTCTACTCCCACGCAGAGCGATACTCTAATGTTCATAGTGATCGATTGAATCATGAGTCCTTTGAAAAAAACTTACGTCTTGAAGCTGTATGTTGCGGGCAACACACCAAACTCAGTTCGCGCTTTAAAAATGCTCAACAACATTCTTGAAAAGGAGTTTCAAGGCGTTTATGCGCTCAAGGTGATTGATGTGTTGAAAAATCCACAATTAGCCGAGGAAGACAAAATTCTGGCAACCCCAACTTTAGCAAAGATTTTGCCGCCGCCAGTACGTAAAATTATTGGGGATTTGTCCGATCGAGAAAAGGTCCTGATCGGGCTAGATTTGCTGTATGAGGAACTGCGCGAAGAAGAAATTGATGCAGAATAAAACCACCCACAAAATTCTATAAACCGTCTTGTTTGCAGGTTTTGTGGTAAATAAGTGTGACAGACCCGTTTTAATCCTTTTTGATAAGCAGGAGCTTGCTCCGTTTGTTTGACATCCTAACCTTATGACTTCGAGCAACCCAACCGAACAACGTAATCTATCCGAACTCGCGGGCGTGCAAAAGCTCCGCACGATGATTGAGGGCTTCGACGATATTAGTCACGGTGGCTTGCCCATTGGTCGAACCACGATCGTAAGCGGCACGTCTGGAACCGGAAAGACCCTCATCGCCGTTCAATTTATTTATAATGGCATCACGCAGTTTGATGAAGCAGGCGTGTTTGTCACGTTTGAAGAATCGCCCGCAGATATTATCAAAAATGCCTTGAGTTTCGGCTGGGATCTTCAGAAGTTTGTCGATGAAGGAAAGCTTTTTATTCTTGATGCCTCTCCTGATCCGGAGGGGCAAGAGGTCGTCGGAGATTTTGATTTATCAGCCCTGATCGAACGGATTCAGTACGCGATTCGGAAGTACAAAGCGAAGCGAGTGTCGATCGATTCTGTTACCGCTGTGTTTCAGCAGTATGAAGCCGCTTCGGTCGTGCGTCGCGAGATTTTTCGCTTAGTCGCTCGGCTCAAACAAGTTGGCGCAACGACAATCATGACCACTGAGCGCGTTGATGAATATGGCCCGGTGGCGCGATTTGGCGTGGAAGAATTCGTCTCAGATAACGTTGCGATCGTCCGAAATGTCCTTGAAGGGGAACGGCGCAGAAGAACGATCGAGATTCTGAAACTACGCGGTACAACTCACATGAAAGGGGAGTATCCGTTTACGATCACGAATCATGGAATTAATATTTTCCCGCTCGGTGCGATGCGTCTAACTCAGCGATCGTCAAATGTGCGCGTTTCGTCGGGTGTGAAAACGATGGACGAAATGTGCGGCGGCGGCTTTTTCAAAGATTCGATTATTCTGGCAACGGGCGCAACTGGAACCGGGAAAACGCTGCTCGTCAGTAAGTTCTTACAAGAGGCGTGTCAACGCGGCGATCGAGCAATTCTGTTTGCTTATGAAGAGTCTCGCGCCCAGTTGTCGAGAAATGCTTATTCTTGGGGAATCGATTTTGAGGAGTTGGAGCAAAAAGGCTTACTCAAAATCATTTGCGCCTATCCCGAATCGGCAGGACTTGAGGATCACTTGCAGATGATCAAATCTGAGATTGCAGAATTTAAGCCGTCTCGAATTGCGATCGATTCTCTTTCGGCTCTGGCGCGAGGAGTGAGTAACAATGCGTTCCGACAGTTTGTGATCGGTGTGACTGGATTTGCCAAGCAGGAAGAGATCACGGGATTCTTCACGAATACGACGGATCAATTTATGGGATCGAATTCGATCACGGATTCGCACATTTCGACGATTACCGACACGATTATCATGCTGCAATATGTTGAGATTCGCGGGGAGATGTCAAGAGCGCTAAATGTGTTTAAGATGCGTGGATCTTGGCACGATAAGGGAATTCGTGAGTATACGATTAGCAATCAAGGCCCTGAGATTAAGGAGTCGTTCCGTAATTTTGAGGGGATTATCAGCGGATCACCGACTCGGATTGCGGTGGATGAGAAGAGTGATTTATCACGAATTACGAAGGGATTGCGGGTTGAGGATAAGGGTTGAGGGTGATTTGATCGGATCTCTCCGTTTCGATCGGCTTTTGCCCCCTAAATCCCCCAAATTTGGGGGACTTTGAAACTGATAGATTTCTTGAAGTTCTAGAAATTTTTTCTGCTCAAAGTCCCCCAAATGGGCGATTTAGGGGGCGAAGATCTCAGCGTCGGATAGATCAAGCATCTTGGGCGGATCGAAATTCTCAAAACCACGATCGACAATCTAATACTTCCGCTCTTTAGGCTCAAACTGATTGATCACGACAGGCATATAGTTGATATCAATTCCCGCAGCCGAATAGTACGCCAGAGTATGCTTCAAAAAGGCAGAATCATCTCGCTGAATGTAGTCTTCACGGAAATGTGAACCTCGACTTTCCTTGCGGTTAATTGCCGAGAACAGAATCATTTCACCGACCACAAACAACGATCGTAGTTCTAACGCTTCAATGAGCTCGGTGTTCCAGCTTGATCCGCGATCGTCGAGTCGAATCTGACTATATTTCTGCTGCAATTCGCGCAGTTTGGCGAGTCCTGTTTGCATCACTTCTTCGGTGCGAAATACGCCGCAATGCTCGGTCATGCAGTCTTGATAAGCTTGGCGAATTTCTTGGATGCGGTACTGTCCCGATTGATTGAACAGTGCTTCAATTTGTTCTTTCGCATCTTGAACATAGCGATCGACATTGAGATCTGGTAACTTTCGATTTTGGACAAATTGCGCGATCGCGGCTCCGGTTCTGCGTCCATAGACCACGCATTCTAAAAGCGAATTGCTTCCCAATCGATTTGCGCCATGCACAGACACACAGGAGGTTTCACCCGCCGCAAAGAAGCCATCTACGAAGCCACCCGCTCCCGCCCGCACGTGCCCATCGGTATCCACCGGAATGCCGCCCATACAGTAATGCACCGTTGGACGAACAGGCATCGGTTGAGTAACCGCATCGACTCCGACTAAGCGATGCGCCTCTTCCCAACAAAACGGCACGCGACTCATGATTTTCTCTTTGCCCATGTGCCGCAAATCGAGATAGACATAAGCCCCACCCGGACTACCATCGGGTTTAACGCCTCGTCCAGCGCGGACTTCGGACATGATCGCGCGGGAAGTAATATCGCGGGGAGCGAGTTCCATGCGGCTAGGGGCGTAGGTTGCCATAAAGCGATCGCCTTCGCTGTTGATCAAATACGCCCCTTCGCCCCGCACCGCTTCAGAGATCAACACACCCACTGGATACAGTCCCGTGGGATGGAACTGCACGAATTCCATATCTTCCAGCGGCAAGCCTGCCATTGCCGTCATCGCGAGTCCGTCACCTGTCGAGGCGTAATCGTTGGAAGTCGTGTTGTAAACGCGCCCGTAGCCGCCTGTGGCGAACATCACTGCTTTCGCGCGAACGATTTCGATCTGTCCGTCTAACAGGTGATACATAACGACACCTTTCGCCTGTCCATCTTCGAGGATCAGACGCATCACGTACCATTCTTCGTAGATCTTGACTCCGTACTTCATCAAGTTGCAGATCAGTTCGTGCAAAATTGCGTGTCCTGTTTTATCTGCAGCGTAACAGGTGCGATTGTGAGAATGACCCCCAAAAGCCCGTTGAGCGATTCGACCATCGGGAAGCCGCGAAAACAAAACGCCCATGTGTTCGAGATCAATCACGACATCGGGGGCTTCTTGCGTCAAAATCGCGACAGCATCTTGATCCGCGAGATAGTCGGAACCTTTTACCGTATCGAAGGCGTGAGCTTCCCAAGAGTCCGTTTCATCGACGTTTTTGAGTGAAGCCGCCATGCCGCCTTGTGCTGCGACAGAGTGCGATCGAATCGGGTGAGTTTTGGCAACAACGGCAATGCTCAGACTCGGATTTGTGCGGGCGATTTCTAACGCGGCACGAGATCCCGCGAGTCCACCCCCAACAATAATGACATCGTGATCAATCATGGTCGCTCATCTGGAAATCACATTTCCCATTTTGACCCGAATCTGTCATTCTGCTAGTTTTTCACGCTTCTCTTCATAATCCAAGCTCCGGCAGCAAGCGCGATCGCACCGATCGTAACTGGAAGTATCCATCCGGTTTCGGCGGGCTGCGTCGTTGTTGGAACTTGAGCGACTGGACTGGATTGCGGAGCCGCTCCCGCTTGAACGGTGACATCGTAGGCGAATTTGAAAGCGTTGAATTCGTCGGCATCAACTTTGGGTGTACCGCTAATTTCTAAGGTGTAGATTCCGGCTTGGGGAAAGGTGACTTCTGCGCCTGGAATGCCTTTGTACTGTTCGGCTGAGATTGCTTTTAGCGTCGGCTGTGCGATCGTTTGCTTGTTGGAGGTGATTTTTAGCTGACAGTTACAGCGATCGAGCGGAATCACTTCACCACCGGGTTTTGTCAGTGCAAACCAAGCTTTTGAAGCTTCGCCTGCTTTCGGATTGTGATTAGGTTCGATGTGAAAGGTTGCGGCGACGTTGCCTTCTGTTTTGACGTTGTGGGCGAGAACGGGTGAGGCAAAGAGTAGAAAAGGAATTAGGTAGAGCGATTTATTTTTTAGATTCGACATACAGTTTTTCAAACGAGAACAGCGACCAGAAAAAGCGCGATCGTACTAACAATACGCCAATCACTAGAAAGATAAGAAAGCCAACTCTTAAGCGATTATTAAAATCAACGCTAATTTCTCCTAGATAATTCGAGCCGGATAAGCTTGTGTGAATCGCAGCTAAAATCAAAGCTGGAATGCTGATTAAATGGATTTTTCGCCAAGCTGTACCGAGTTTAGAAACAGCCTGATCGAAACTGGTGAATGCTGCGGGTATCATTAATCCAAATGCTGAAATTCCCGACCACATTCCAGCCTGTTGAGTTGGGAGCAGAAACACGATCGCATTTAAATTCCAGTTAAACGTATGGTCTAGGAAATGCCCGATATGAGCGCAAGATAGCACAAATGCGCCCACTCCTAACGCCCGTCGATACCGCAACGGAGTCGCCCAAATTCGGCTAATCGGTCGCGCAATTAGCGCTAACATCAGACAAATCAAAGCGGCGTGTCCGGTGTAATCGACCATATCGCTGCTTCTAAGCAAAGTCAAAAGACCGATCGTCAAAGTTACCCAACCGCCTAGTTTAAATAGCTGATTTCTACGATCGCGACTCAACGCCGACGCAAATAATCCCGTACTGATCATCATCGGCGCAGTGCCCAACCCAAACGCTAACATTGTGAATGCGCCTTGAGTTGCGTTTCCGGTTTCGGCTGCTTTGATCTGTGCCGTGTAGAGAAAACCGCAGGGAATCAACCCCCAAATCATGCCTAGTACAGCAGGTGTCCACCAATTCTGCGATCGCGCTAATTCCGACATCAGCAAATTAAAACGATCGTGCAATTTCCCCTGAATCGGGTGCAAAATCGGAACGCGCGGCAGCCATTTTGCATTGATATTCGACAACCCAAACCAGATGAGAAGCAATCCGGTCACGATCGCGAGTCCTCGTCTCAGACCGCTATCGATTCCAGCAAGTTGTCCACCTGCAATCAGCACCGATCCCAAAGCACCGATCGCAGTTCCCACGATCGCATAACTTACCACCCGCCCAATATTCAGCAACAGATTAAACCGAACCTGCTGCCATCGAGAACCGCGATCGCGCGACAGCGAAAACGCTACGGTCAAAGGGCTACACATTCCCAAACAATGCCCGAAGCTCCCCAAAAATCCAACACTCGCAATCAACAAGAAATCCAGCATTTTTCAATGCTATCTCAAGTGAACCGCACAGGTAAGCCATCCTGAAACGCCAGTAGCTCTCCAGGCTCGATCGTTGTCCACACTTCGTTATCGGTCAGCGGAGTAGTCGCAATCACCGCAACGCGATCGCTCGGCTTCGTCAATTCCTGAAAATCCACGGTCAAATCCGCATCGATCAAATGTGCTGCCGCAAATGGAGCCTGCCGCACAACGTAGCAAAGCTTCGTAGAACAATGCACAAAAAAGGTTTCACCGTCTGAAAGCAGATAGTTGAACGTGCCATACTTTGAGATCGCGCTTGTTATCGATCGCAGCACCGGATACAACTCGGCTGAACTAGGTTTCTCGATCGGAAAGGTCTGCCGCAGCGTATTCAGAATTAGACAGAATGCGCGTTCACTATCGGTTTGCCCCACAGGTCGATAAATGCCCTCTGGCTCTGGCTCAAAGTTTGGCAAATCCCCATTGTGCGCGAACACCCAATAGCGCCCCCACAGTTCTCGTTGAAATGGGTGACAGTTTTCCAGCGCGACTCGTCCAAAAGTTGCTTTGCGAATGTGAGCAATCACATGAGTCGAGCGAATCGGATAGTTACGAACTAACTCAGCCACCGGAGACACGATCGCAGGTTTGACATCGATAAACGATCGACATCCCGCCCCTTCAAAAAACGCAATTCCCCAACCATCTTGATGTTCATCGGTTCGACCGCCCCGCGCAGAAAACCCCTCAAACGAGAAGCAAATATCTGTGGGGACATTACAGTTCATGCCGAGTAATTGACACATATTTGGAGTTTAACGCCAGTTTACCGGAAGTGGCTTGCTGCGAAATCTCGGAAGTCCGTTAAATTCCCGACTCTAAGGTTTATTGAACTAAAGCCCTCTAGAATAGAGAGTGGTTTTTTAAACGAAGGGCACGATCAATGCGGCTATCTCAAATGCTATTGGTGACGTTGCGGGAAGATCCGGCAGAGGCAGAAATTCCCAGCCATAAGCTTTTGGTACGGGCGGGATATATTCGGCGGATTGGGAGCGGGATTTATGCCTATCTGCCGCTGATGTGGCGCGTGTTGCAAAAGATTTCGCAGATTGTGCGCGAGGAAATGAACGCGGCAGGCGCACAAGAATGTTTACTGCCTCAATTGCAGCCGTCGGAACTGTGGAAAGAATCGGGTCGCTGGGATACCTACACCAAAGCAGAAGGAATTATGTTTGCGTTGGTCGATCGACAAGAACGCGAACTGGGTTTAGGCCCGACACACGAAGAAGTCATTACGACGATCGCCCGCGATATGATTCGCTCCTATCGCCAATTGCCGCAAAATCTTTACCAAATTCAGACCAAATTCCGCGATGAAATTCGTCCTCGGTTCGGCTTGATGCGCGGTCGAGAATTCATCATGAAAGATGCGTATTCGTTCGATGCTGATGAGGAAGGGCTGAAGAAAACGTATCAAAAAATGCACGATGCTTACTGCAATATTCTTCAGAGAACAGGCTTAGAATTTCGGGCAGTCGATGCGGATTCGGGTGCGATCGGGGGATCAGGTTCTCAGGAATTTATGGTTCTCGCGGAAGCAGGAGAAGACGAAGTTCTTTACACCGAAGATGGAAAATATGCGGCAAATGTAGAGAAAGCGATCGCACTTCCTCTCGATGCTGAATCTTCACCTTTTACAACTTACGAGAAGCGTGAAACACCAGGAACAGAAACGATCGACAAGCTCTGCAAATTCTTCAAGTGTTCCGCGACAAGTATTGTGAAAAATGTCCTTTATCAAGCGGTGTTTGATAGTGGAATGACTGCATTAGTATTAGTTCACATCAGAGGCGATCAAGATGTAAATGATGTGAAATTGCAGAATGAATTGACGAAAATTGGCGATCGCTTTAATGGAAAAGCGGTTATTTCTCTCACCGTTCCTGATGCCAAAGCTCAAGAAGAATGGGCGACAAAATCACTACCGCTAGGCTACATTTCTCCTGGAATTTCAGACAGCTATATTCAATCGAACAAAGACATTTCACCGAAGTTTGTTCGCTTCGTTGATCAAACCGTAACTGACCTACAAAACTTTGTCACAGGTTCAGACGAAGCGGGCTATCACGTTGTCGGGGCGAACTGGGGCAAAGAGTTTCAGAAACCGTCTCACGTCGTCGATGTGCGAAAAGCGAGAGTCGGCGATCGAGCCGTTCACGATCCCACTCAAATCCTCAAAACTGCACGCGGCATCGAAATTGGGCACATTTTCCAACTCGGAACTAAGTATTCAAAAGCGATGAATGCAGCTTATACCAATGAACAAGGTGAAGAAATACCTTTGGCGATGGGCTGTTATGGAATCGGCGTTTCGCGGTTGGCTCAAGCTGCGATCGAGCAATCTTACGACAAAGATGGAATTGTTCTCCCGGTTGCGATCGCGCCTTATCATGCGATCGTCGTGATTCCCAACGTTAACGATGCGGATCAAGTGAGTGCAGCAGAAAAGCTATACGCCGAGTTGAACCAAGCAGGTGTAGAAACACTCTTAGACGATCGCAATGAGCGAGCAGGCGTGAAGTTCAAAGATGCTGAATTGATTGGAATTCCTTACCGCATCGTCACTGGAAAATCTCTAAAAGACGGCAAGGTTGAACTGGTCGAACGATCAACAAAAGTGGTTCAAGAAGTTGCGATCGCGGATGTGGTTTCAACCCTGAAGCAAGCGATCGTAGATGCAATTGGTTAGGAATTGTTTGAGAAGTAGTTGTGATCTCAATGTGAATTGAATTCATGATCAAATGGGATATTTTGCTTTGATTCTGCCTTCCCTCGATTTTAATCTCTACTCTATACACACAAGTTGTTTATCGCTTCGTTTCGGTCAGCTTCTGCCCCCTAAATCCCCTAAATTTGGGGGACTTTGAATCTCAGAAACTTCTTGGCATTCTGAATTTCTTTCTGTTCAAAGTCCCCCAGAATGGGGGATTTAGGGGGCGAAGATTTTGGCAACAACAGATCAATAGACTTGCGTATAAACGGTAGAACTTTAATCGAGGAACAAGATCAAAACGAGGCGAAAAGGTTAATGGAACTCGCCCAGCATTAATAAAATTTAATCAAACGCAAGCAGTTTTGACCTTCGCGAGAACAATGATACTCAATGTTCCAATCATGTCGATCGCGGAGCTTCTTAAACAATGCAGCGCCCCAATGTGCCTCGTGTTCTAGCGGCTCTGGATAGTCTTGCTCAACTCGATCGAGCAACTGCACAAAATCAAATGGCACACCTCGATCCCACACTTTAATCTCAAGACGATCGACATACACTCCCGCTTCTAGTTTGATCGGAGTTTGTCTTGGTAACTGTGCGTGAGCGTGCCGAACCGCATTGGTAAATGCCTCTATCAATCCAATCTGTCCTTGTAACCAAACTGCCTGAGAAACGGGAGCTTGCTGAAAGGACTCAAACCAAGTCAAAATTTTTGCGATCGCGCTTGCATCGGTTTGAACAATCAATCGATCGAAGTAAATCACACCTCCGGTTTCTGCTAAATTGCTCATTCCCAATACACCCTTAGAAATCAGTTAAAATGCGCTGTCTTTGTTAAACAAAACCGCGATCGTTTTTAGCAATAGCTGTAGATCATACTTTAAGCTCCAGCGTTGCTGATACCGCAAATCTAATTGAATCACTTCTTCAAAGTTGCGAACCTTCGATCTACCATGCACTTGCCACTCTCCGGTAATTCCAGGCTTAACATCAAGCCGCCTCCAGTTGGGAATTTCATAGCGATCGACTTCTTCGGGCAGCGGCGGACGAGTGCCGACTAAGCTCATTTCACCGCATAAAACATTCCAAAACTGCGGCAGTTCATCTAAGCTCGTTTTGCGTAAAAATCGCCCTACTTTAGTAATGCGTGGGTCATTGGCATTCTTGAAAAATGCACCTTCGTTCTGATTTTCAACCTGAGCTTTTAGCTGCTCTGCATCACTCACCATCGAGCGAAACTTCCACACCTGAAAGCGCCGACCCAAATGCCCACAGCGCGTCTGAGAAAATAGAATTGCACCCGGACTCTCCAGCTTAATCGCGATCGCAATCGGCACAAACACGATCGCCGTAATTCCCAAACCGACTAACGCGCCAGCGATATCGATTGCTCTTTTCGTTCGCGACTGGATCGAAGGATGAGTTGATTCGATCTGCGGCTTGCTTGAACTCGGTTCTAGTTGAATCGTTTCAAGCTCGATCGTGAAATGTCGATCGAGATCTGCGAGTGATAATATCGTCAAAATCTCAGGCTTAACGCTCCACAAAACAAGCTCAATCTGACGCGATCGCGCAGCCTTAAGACACATGACCAACGCACCGAGCGCACTACTATCGATAAACGTTGTCTGAGCAAAGTCTAGAATGATTTTAGAAGGTGTGGGTTTTGCTTCGATTAGCTCTCGACATCTGGCGCGAAATAAAACGGCTTCTGTCACTGTTAACAGTGCAGGTAGCTTAACTAGATAAATTCCTTCTGTCTGTGTGACTGGAAACTCGATCGAGGAATGTTGAATCATGGTGAACTCAGGTAGAACACGAAGCAGCAGATCTTGAGAACCGACTAGACGAAGCTCGCTCAAAATCGACACTCAACTGATAACAGAGTGCCTAGGTTGAAGCGATCGATAACAGTCTGCATTAGCTCGATTCAGCCGTGAAAATACGGAAACGCTCATTTTAGCGATCGAGGAAAATTGCCGCAAGATCTGAAATTTTACATAAAGGAATTTTAGAAATATTAGGGCTTTATGATGTAGGACTGTTCGTTTGATGGAGCAGTCGCAAAGCCAGTTTATCCATTACTTAGGTGAGCCGCGATGAGTTCTCCCGTGAAAGTTATCGAAGTTTGTGGCATTCTGGGTCACACTCAAGCAAAACAGTTTAGGCAAGAAGTTCTCGATTTGATTGCCTCTGGAACAACCGAGGTTTTGGTTGATTTTGAGCAGGCAGCGTTTATGGATAGCTCCGGTTTAGGGGCTTTGGTGGGTGCATTAAAAGCCGTAAAATCAGCGCAGGGTAAGCTCTCATTGTGCGCGGTGAAGCAGGAAATTAGAATGCTGCTAGAGCTTGCTGATGTGATTCAGTTTTTTCCAATTTTTTCAGATCAAACAGATTTTCATCAAACTAGAGCAGGCTGTTCGACGAGCTAAGAAGAGGCATAAAAAAGAAGTCCTGAAACCTAAGCAAGGTGGGGGTTTCAGGACTATTTACTGGGTATCGATTTTAACGGGACTGATGAGATTTGAACTCATGACCTATCGCTTAGGAGGCGATCGCTCTATCCAACTGAGCTACAGCCCCAGAATGATCGGCATTATAACAAGCACATCCAAAACGGATTTAGTGATGTGAAAAATGTTCAAAGAAGCGCAGCAGATGAGCGCTGATCGCACTAAACAAATGCGTCACGTCACCGGATTCTGTGGCGGAAAGCCCGTTTCCTATGGCTTGAACTACAGGATCATAATCTACTGGCTTACAGTTACGGGATCTTAGCGATCGTACAATTAATTCGCTCAGTGAAATCAAGCCCAAAAGCATCAATGCCATCATTCCAAACACAAGCAACGTTTCCATGATTTGTTCTCCTTAAAAATTTCGTCCACATCCAGATGCCCAAGTTTCGTCCCAAGGTGCGCCCCCCGTTTCTAAACCGCAGAGATCACTCGTTGCCCGTACAATCAGACATTCTGCCTGATCCCAGAGTTCCACAGTGACAGTTCCACGCATCGTATCGCGACAGACAAACTGCATCCCCTCAATTGTAGGCGCACGTAGGGGAGTTCCCGGTAGCTCTGTGGTAGCAGTTACCGTAACGCGGTAATGACGGTTACGAGCATCCATACGCCAATATCCCCACGGACGAATGACCCAATTGACTTCAGCATTCCAAGGCACAAATTCGTAAAACTGCCCCCGGTAGTGAATCCCGATCATGGCAACGGATTCCGTCCACCAAAGAATGCCCCGCCGTCCTCCACCTGCTGTCAGTGCGAAATCTGGCTTATTGTCGAATGCGTTGCAGTTTAACCAAAACCATTTACTCGGAAATGCTCCACCCCAGTTCTTTTCGCTATATGCAGGAGCGTTTGTAAATTTATAATCTTTATCATTCCAACTAATGTGACCTGTAGCGTGCCCGTGTGCCATCAGAATTTGCCAGCCTGGTTCAAAAATTTGAAGCGACGAAAGCACGCCAGCAGTTGATTGTCGATCGCCCCACCCATACACAGGCGCGATCGAGTATTGCCATTCTGCAAAATTCCCGTTTGGTTCTTTGAGTCGTCCTTGATGCCAAGTATCTGTGGCTTGATAGCCTTCGGAAATCGTGCGATCGAACAATTTTGGATCTAAAAGTTTCGGCGTTCCGGGCTGCCGCCAATGTCCCAAAGCAAGCTGATCCGTCGATGCCCAAAATCGATCGGAATCTGGAAAAGTTCGACAGAGATACTCATCGTCAAAGCCCAAAATCTGAGCCGTCCCGCCGCTCGTCGGCTGTTCTCCTTGGGGATCTTCGATCGAATACATAAATGCGAAAGTTTGCCCGATCTCCGGCAGAGTAACGCGGTAATACCATCCCTCAAAAAATCGCCTCGGAATGCGATTCCAGTGATAGCCACTGTGGGGAGTCGGGAGCGGGCTAGTATTTTGACTCATACGATCGACAAGTTTCGCAAGGACCAGAAGGATTAATTGCACAGCGGATATAGGGCGATCGCGCATTGTAAATGCAGGTAAAATCGCCAATCAGTGAACCGATCCCCTCTACGTGATGGTAGTCGGGAGGGAGACGGAGCAGATGTTGCAGTTGTCGCCGTTCTGCGGCTGCCATTGCAGCTTGAAGACGCTCCTGCGCTTGGAGCTCCAGCCGATGCCGGAGGAGAAACGTCAGGATCGACGGGAAAAGTGCGATCGCCAGAATCAAAAAGACTGAAAGCATGATTCTATTTTGAGCGATCGTCGAACGATTTGGCATCGATTGATCAGCAAGTTCATGTGCTTGCCTGGGACTATTTCAACTGATCAAGATTCGGGCGGACTTTGACGCGAACTGCGATCGCAGTAATGTTGTCGTGCCCGTTGTACTGATTCGCCAAATCGATCAAACTACTTACGCTCTGATCCAAATTCGTTTGCGAACTCAGCATCGGATCAACGTGACTTTGCCAATACGTTTCAAGCAGATCGTTATCGGTTAAACCATCCGATGCAAGCAGTAGCACGATATCTTCGTTGATTTCAAAAAACTGCACATCGGGATTCACAAAATACTCATCGCGTGGGCCTAATGCTTGGGTGAGTTGGTAAGCATCTGGGCGACCGTAAGCGATCTCAGGCTCTACCCCGCGCAGAATTTCACGCTGTCCAACCTTGTGATCTAACGTCATCTGCTCAAGTCCGATCTTGCGCGTGTAGCGATACAGACGACTATCCCCGACATGAGCGATCGCGGCTTCAGTATCGTGGATCAAGAGCATTACGAGCGTTGTTCCCATTCTGCCGCTGCCCGATCTCAGTCCTTCCTGATTCACGTTGTAAATCGCTTTGTTTGCTTGCTGGATTGCATTCCGAATCACCTCGGCAGCAGGAAGTTTTGCAGGATGTTTTCCTTGATCCATTTCTTGCCAGTACTGCCGAAAATAAGTTCTCAGCGTCTCTAACGCCATTTGACTGGCAACTTCTCCGCTGGCGTGTCCGCCCATGCCATCACAGAGGACATACAGCCCTCGCGCTTGGATGACTTTGTTGGTGGGAGACTGCACCTTATCAAGCTGCGTATCAATGCCAAAACAATCTTCATTGTGATCGCGCTGTCGTCCAATATCTGTCCGTCCAGCATCTTCTAAGCTGAACAACTGCATCGGTAACACGATCGTCGGCATATCATCGTTGTCGTGATCTGGCTCAGAAATCAGCGTTACTGCCTCTTCAGGCGGCGTTTCGGGAATAGAGGCACTGCTAGAAAAATCTTCGGGGGATTGCGGGTCAGACATGATCTCAGAGTCAGTAAAATCGGCTTGGGTAGCGTGCGCGATCGCTTTGAATTGCGATCGTAGTTCATCGAGCGTAGAAATAGAGTCGGTCTGAAGATCGGCAATCAGTAAATGCAACGATGCCGATTGGGTTTGAGACAGTTGACAGAGGAGTATTTGCCAGATTGTACCCAAGTTTTTTAAGCTGGGCGCAGTTGTCGGCTCAGGAATCAGTTGTTCTAAACAGAGGAGTTGATCTTCGTCGAGGCGCAGATTGTGAGGCTCTAATAGACTCTGCCGCAGTTGATGGGGTTCCAATGCTTCCCACAAGTCGAGCATTTCGTAGAACCAGTGGAGAATTTGCAGGATCGGGATGCTCTTATTGGTTTTGAGGAAGTCGCTCAACGTTGTGAAGTGCGATCGTGTTTCGAGAATGAGAATTTCGCGGTCTTCCTCCTGCCACGCATTGAATAACAGCGGCAAAATTTGATGTAGGTAAGGCTCTAATTCTAGATAAGGAATGGCGCTATTGGGGGGCGTATCGATGGTGGCGGGTTTGAGGGGTTCTCGATCGAGGACTTGCAGCAGCGGTTTGGTAGCGTCCAAAATCGGGTAGCGGGGGTCGAGATTCAGCGCATTCGGTTCAGCGGGAATGCTCATCCAAAGAGATCGAAGTGTGCCCGTGATTGTATTGCAATTGGGGCATTTGTAAGCGCTCCAATCCACCAGTTCACCGCAATTTGAGCAGGGCTTTTCAGTCAGTGAAGTTCCGCACGCCTGACAAAATTTATGATCTTCTGGATTCTCAAGTTGACATTGAGGGCAGACCAGCATTCCAAATTCCTCAATTCCCGATCGGAAGTTTTCTCAATGTTACGCAGATTTTGTAGGACGATCTGAATCTTTTCAGAGGTGTAGCAATTTTAGCTCAGGTTCACCGATCCCAGGAATCCGATCCGAGTTCCTCCGTCTTTGTTTTGCGTTAATCCTTTAAAATGTAATCCAGCTTTTTCATAGGCGAAGGATTTCATGACTACTGCTGCTCCCGCTAAAACTCAGTACGAAGCGATTATCGGACTTGAAACTCACTGTCAGTTGAATACCGAAACGAAGATTTTTTCGGATAGCTCAACCAAGTTTACGAGCGATCCCAACGTTCATATCGATCCGGTTTGTATGGGAATGCCGGGGGTTCTGCCTGTTCTGAATCAGAAAGTGTTGGAATATGCGGTCAAGGCAGGACTCGCACTCAATTGTCAAATTGCGCCCTACAGTAAGTTCGATCGCAAACAGTATTTTTATCCCGATTTGCCGAAAAATTATCAAATTTCTCAGTTTGATTTGCCGATCGCCGAACATGGTTGGCTAGAAATCGAGATCACCGACGATAAAGGCAAGCCTTTGCTCGATGAAAATGGCAAAGCGAGAACCAAGCGGATCGGGATTACTCGCCTGCACATGGAAGAAGATGCGGGCAAGTTGGTGCATGGTGGCAGCGATCGTTTATCGGGGTCAACCTATTCGCTGGTGGATTACAACCGCGCAGGGGTTCCGCTGTGTGAGATTGTGTCTGAACCGGATCTGCGAACCGGACAAGAAGCCGCTGAGTATGCTCAAGAGTTGCGCCGGATCATGTTGTATCTGGGCGTGAGCGATGGGAATATGCAAGAAGGTTCGCTGCGCTGTGATGTTAACGTTTCGGTGCGTCCGGTTGGGCAAGAAGAATTCGGCGTGAAAGTCGAGATCAAGAATATGAACTCGTTTAGCGCGATTCAAAAAGCGATCGACTACGAGATCGAACGGCAAACAACGGCGATCGAGAAAGGCGAAAAAATCGTTCAAGAAACGCGCCTTTGGGAAGAAGGAGCGCAACGCACGATCAGTATGCGGATCAAGGAAGGATCGAGCGATTATCGCTATTTCCCTGAGCCAGATTTAGGCCCGATCGAGGTTGCTCCAGCACAATTGGAAGAATGGCGATTGCAGTTACCCGAATTGCCTTACCAAAAGCGCCACCGTTACGAAGAGGGGTTGGGACTCTCGCCTTATGACGCGCGAATTTTGACTGATGATCGCGCCATTGCCGAATACTTTGAAGCGACGATCGCAGCCAAAGCGAATCCGAAACTGGCGGCAAACTGGATCATGGGCGATATCAGCGCTTATCTAAACAACGAGCGACTGAGCATTACTCAACTGGCACTCAAGCCCGAAACTCTGGCGGAACTCATCGGACTGATCGAAGACGGCACGATCAGCAACAAAATTGGGAAAGATGTGTTGCCGGAATTGCTGACTTCAGGCGGATCGGCAAAAGAACTGATCGAGAAAAAAGGCTTGATTCAAATCTCGGATGTGGGCGCGATCGAATCTGCGATCGATGCCGTTCTTGCTGCGAATCCGACCGAGCTAGAACAGTATCGCGGCGGTAAGACTAAACTGCTCGGATTCTTTGTGGGCAAGGTAATGAAGGAGACTGGAGGACGGGCAGATCCGAAGCTCACCAATCAATTGCTAGCGAAGAAGTTGAATGGCTAAAGAATTTGGGTTGGGTGTTAGCCTGATCGGGCAAGATGCTCAACCCATTTTTTATCAGTATGAAAGTTGCATTCTGGCTGATTCCAGTGGAGAGCGATCGCGTTTTCTATCAATCTCTGATCAACGATCTGGCTCATCGATACAATGCTCCAATTTTTCAGCCGCACGTCACGCTTTTTAGTGGTGAATGCGATCGCGCCTCCGAATTTCCTCAACGCACTGTAGAGATTGTTTTAGAAATCGATCGCATTCGATATTCTGAACAATTCACGAAAACGCTATTTATCCAGCTTTTCTCGAATCCTAAACTAGAGCAATTGAGCGAATCGATTCAGCAGCATTTCGGCTCATCCTATTCGCTTGATCCGCATTTGAGTTTGATTTATGCGTCTCTGAGTGAAATGGAGAAACGATCGCTGACTGAACAAGTTCAACTGAGCGATCGCGTCATTCGCTTCGATCGAATTTGTGCGATGGAAATTCCGACGAAACCGCAAACCCGCGAGGATGTCCAAGCTTGGCGGGAAATCGATTAACTACAAAAGTTTTCGGCGTGCCCGTTTTGGAAAAGGCAAATTTCGAGATGAATGAAAATCTTCTTGAACCCTGTGCGTCAAACGGCGAGAAACCTGGCGAACCACTTGGCGAAGAATGCGATCACCCGTCTTCTGAACCAGCGAATCCGGCAGCGCGTGGATAAATCGTGGGAACTGAATCGACACTTGCAAATCAAGCTGCCACTGCACCTGAGTCATTTTTGCTGTGGGATCACTCTGGCTCGGATGTTCGACCAAATGCAAAGCGGCTTGAAAATCGACCTCGTAGCCCAACGACGTATCCCCCGGAACCGGAACCGTTTCAATCCGATAAATGCCTTCCTGCTGCGGCAGCAAATCCAGCCCAACTTTCGGCTCCACATCGTATCCAAACGCCCCAAAATGCCCAATAATCAGCGCGTAACTGTTTTGCCCGATCGCTTCGACCTGCATCGGATGAGCGCAACGCCTGAACCAGTCTTGATGCACATCAAGATACTGCGCCACCGTTCGCGCATCGGCATTCATCTCCATACAATCGATGAACTGGCTCGAAAAAACAGTTGGCTCATTCAACAGCGTTTCCGTAGGTTGAATCGGCGCTCCACTGCTGTTAGAAGCATCTGTGGAACGGGCGAAATTAGGATTTGCGAAATCCGAAGAATCGGTCGGTTGCGATTGCATTCACTCTCTTCCGTTTGCCGTGGTTCTAGGTCAAGGTTCCCTAAAGAATACAGATAGGCTTCAATTCCAGCAGAGGGTTCTACCGAAAGTTTATCGAATCGACATCTCTATCAAACCTGATTGAGTGTCGTAGAAGCTGCCAATTCTGAGAGTAATCGATTCGTAATTTGCGTTACAAAAGTTAAAAGTGTCTTTCGTCTTGTATCTTACTCTGAGCGCAAGGGTTCTGGAAAGTTATAGCAAAAAATTTCTGAGATCGGGTGGGATCAGTTCTTTCTTGCGTGCGATGTAAAGTGAAGGAGATTTAGCAAAAACTGTAAATACTAAATTTGGGATCACGTATGAAAGCATTTGTAGCAGGGGCGACAGGCGAAACGGGACGACGGATTGTGAAACAATTAGTCGATCGAGGAATTCCGGTGCGGGCATTGGTGCGAAATGTCGAATCGGCGCGATCAATTTTGCCAACCGAAGTAGAGCTAGTTCAAGGTGATGTGCTGGAGGGAGCAAAATTAGTTGGCGCAATGGGGGATTCTACAGTCGTATTTTGTGCGACTGGAGCCAAGCCGAGTTTTGATCCAACTCAGCCTTATAAAGTCGATTTAGAAGGTACAAAAAATCTCGTCAATGCAGCAAAAGCGAAAGGAATCGAGCAGTTTGTTTTGGTGACTTCTCTCTGTACTTCGCAGTTTTTCCATCCGCTGAATCTGTTCTGGCTGATTCTCGTGTGGAAAAAGCAAGCAGAAGAATATCTTCAAAAGAGCGGGCTGACTTATACGATCGTGCGTCCGGGCGGGCTGAAAAACGAAGAAAACGAGAATGCAATCATCATGTCCTCGGCGGATACCTTGTCAGAGGGCAGCATTCCCCGCACGAAAGTCGCTCAGGTTTGCATCGAATCTGTGTTTGAACCGAGCGCCCGCAATAAGATCGTAGAGATCGTGGCGAAACCGGAAGCGACTCCGAAACCCTTTTCTGAGCTGTTCGCTCAGGTGGCTTAGGGCAGAAAGCGATCGAGTGCCGCTTTAAGTTCTTCGATTTCAGCATCGATGTTGCCTTCTTGAGCGGCACGCGCAACACATTGCGACAGGTGTTCATCTAGAATCATTCGGGCAACGCGATCGAGTGCGCCTCGAACCGCTGCGATCTGAATCAATACATCTGGGCAGGGTCGATCGCTCTGCACCATTGTTTTGATACCGCGAATGTGTCCTTCGATCCGTGAGAGCCGATTGATCACTCGTCGCACCGATTCTTCAGTGTGAACGTGCGGATGAGCCGGATCATGTTCGTGGTGGGGCAGCGGCTCAAGGTCGCGGGGTGCATCTGAAGTTGCCATCGTGTGAGATCGTGGTATGGAGTGTTACTGATCTTAGTGCCTTACAGTGTGAGGTGTGGAGAATGGAGTGAAATCTCTACCGAACCGAATTTTGTTTTCACCCGTAGGATAGGAATAATGGCTACACAACTGACCAGCGGCATTTCCACGGATGATGACTTATGCAACGCTCTAAGATTTTGAATCATTTGCGCCGAATTCAATGTGCGATCGTCACGATCTCGTTGTTGTTCGGTTTGATGTCTTTTCCGCAATCGGCTTCAGCAGAACCGACTCCAGAAGTTGCCCAAGCTCCGAAAGCGATCGAGCGAGGGAGTTTTGTGGCGGAGGCGGTTCGGAAAGTGGGTACGGCAGTCTTGAGAATCGACACAGAAAAAACCGTCACACGACGGGCTGATCCGATGCTCGAAGATCCGATGTTCCGACGATTTTTTGGGGAAGATTTCTCGACGCTACCACGATCGGAAACGGTGCGCGGTCAGGGTTCAGGATTTTTAATCGATAAAAGCGGTGTGATTTTAACCAATTCTCATGTGGTCAATGGCGCGGATAAGGTCACGGTGACGCTGAAAGATGGGCGCGTGTTTGAAGGGAAAGTGCGCGGATTTGATGAAGTCACCGATCTAGCAGTGGTGAAGATCGACGGGAAAGATTTACCCGTTGCGCCGTTGGCTGATTCGGATAAAGTGCTGGTCGGAGATTGGGCGATCGCGGTTGGTAATCCGCTCGGACTCGATAACACGGTGACATTGGGAATCGTGAGTACGCTACATCGATCGAGCGCTCAAGTGGGTTTGACTGATAAGCGACTGGACTTTTTACAAACTGATGCGGCGATCAATCCAGGAAATTCGGGCGGGCCGTTGTTAAACGATCGAGGTGAAGTGATCGGAATTAACACTGCAATTCGGGCAGATGCGATGGGAATTGGATTTGCAATTCCGATTAATAAAGCGAAGTCGATCAAAGATGCTTTGGTGCGTGGCGAAAAGATTCCGCATCCGTATCTGGGTGTTCAGATGACGACTTTAACGCCTGAAATTGCCAGACAGAACAACACCGATCCGAACTCTGCATTTGAAGTTCCAGAGGTGAATGGTGTGATTGTGGTGCGAGTGTTGCCGAATTCGCCTGCTGCGACCGCGGGTTTCCGTCGAGGTGATGTGGTGACTGAGATCGATGGTAAGGCGATCACCAAAGCAGAACAGCTTCAAGAACTGGTGGAAGGTACAAAACTTGGTCAAACCTTAAAGGTGCAAGTTCGGCGGAATGGGCAGGTGCAGCAACTCGCGGTGAAGCCTGCGGAATTGCAAAATGCAAGTTAGAGTGACGCGAGTTTGATGAGCTTTTTGCTTCGTTCTGATGGTGAAGTAGAGAGCGATCGCGCTTGCTTCAATTTAGAAATTAGGCAGAAACATTCCGTCTAATACCCTGATTTGGAATGTTAGACCGACGGCTTTCTGCCTAATCGCCGATTTTGGGATTTTAGGACGACAACATTCTGTCTAACTGCTCTAATTTAGGCTCTTAGATGGAAAGATTCTGTCTAATGAATAGTTCCACGAGAACTGGATATAAATGTTACATATTGGGAACACTACATCCACACAGTTCCGTAGAACATTTCGTTGGAACCGACACGCTGCAAATAGTCGTGAGGTTAACCGCACTACCCACTAAAGTGGGTGTTGCTTGATTGACTCGTGCGGTTCAACTCAATCGTTGTGCCGCCTATTTAGAAACTAGCTTTGTCTCAATACGAGATAGCTGTTTACTTCAGATGGAAGGTTTCATAATTGAGATCAAGGGTTGCTATTTGATATGAGCTACGATGAAAGCATTAATCGGGCTAAGTGACCTATGACTATTGCGATCGCTACATGGAGCGAAGCTAGCGACCAACTAATACAACAGAAGCCACTTAACTTCGACGAATTTCTCGCCAGTTACGGCGGCGATAATCGCTATGAACTGATCGATGGAGTAGGGGCTAGTGAGTTTTGAGCGCGATCTCAATCTCACGTTCCAGGGCGCGATCGCAGTTCTTCCGGCATAAAAGATCGATCTCCCAATGTTTTCAGTTTAGGGCCGTACTTGCCAAACTCGACGACGCTGACTGATGCGGCAGGGGTATCAATGCGATCGCGATATCGTCCTAAATCAATTCCTAGCAATCCACACAGCATGATCCGAATCGTTGCTTTATGCGATACGACTAACACATTTCCATCTGAATATTTCTGCGTAATCTCAGTAATTACTAATTCAGAGCGGCTAGCGATTTGAACGGCGGTTTCTCCTCCAGGTGGAGCATTCCAAGCAGGTTCCGTCATCCAATGGGCATAGTGATCTGAATCGTTCTCTTTTACGTAATCTTGGGTTTTTCCTTCCCATTCACCGTATTCAATCTCTCTTAATCCCTCTCGTAATTGCATTTCTAATCCGACTGCATCACACAGAGGTTTTGCGGTTGCGATCGTGCGCTTCATTGGACTGACGTAAGCGGCTGCCCAATCGAGTTTAGAGTAGGCTTTACCGAATGCGATCGCCATTTGTAAGCCTTCATCAGTCAGATCGGGGTCAAGCGAACCACAGAAGCTGCCTGACTGACTGTATGTGGTTTCGCCGTGGCGCATGAAATAAAGCGTTAAAGTCATAAAAAATTAGTGAGAGAGAAGAAGTTCGACAAGTTTTTTCGCTTCGTTGTCGATGGCTTCTGCCCCCTAAATCCCCCATTCTGGGGGACTTCAAGCCAAAAATTCCGGTTCAAAGTCCCCCAGAATGGGGAATTTAGGGGGCTTCCTGAATTCAACAACGAAGTGAACCACTTTCGCGGAGCCGAACTTCTTCAGGTTGCAACAATCGTTCTCAACTTACATCAGTGATTCGGGGCAATGAATTGAACACGCTTCGCCCGGAGGACAGACCTTGAGCGGTGGAACGTTCCAGAGGGTTTCGGCATACTCGCGAATGGAGCGATCGGATGAAAATTTACCCATTCGCGCCGAGTTTAATATCGACATCCGCACCCACTGATCTTGGTCGCGATAAGCTTTGCTGACTCGATCTTGAGCTTCGATGTAGGATTGGTAATCTGCTAAAAGTAGATAAGGATCTTGGTACAGCAGCGAATTGATCAGCGGTTTGAACAGAGCGGCATCCCCTTTTGAGAAGAAGCCAGAAGAAATTCTGTCGATCGCGGTTTTCAATTCCAGATTTTCGCTGTAGTACTTGATCGGCTGGTAGCCTTTCGCTTTTACTTTATCTACTTCGGGAGCAGTTAGCCCAAAGAGAAAGAAATTCTCTTCGCCAACTTCTTCGCGAATTTCGATGTTTGCACCGTCGAGAGTCCCGATTGTTAATGCGCCATTCATCGAGAATTTCATGTTTCCGGTTCCCGATGCTTCTTTTCCAGCGGTTGAAATCTGTTCGGATAAGTCCGCTGCGGGATACACTCTTTGAGCAAATTTTACGTTGTAGTCTTTGAGAAAGACAACTTTGATTTGTCCGCGCACGTCTGGATCGTTGTTGATCACATCAGCGATCGAGTTAATCAATTTAATGATCAGCTTCGCCATGTAATACCCAGGTGCAGCCTTGCCACCAAAGATAAAGGTGCGAGGCGTGATCTTCAGATCGGGATTCGCTTTTAGGCGGTTGTACAGCGTGACAATATGCAACACGTTCAAATGCTGACGTTTGTATTCATGAAAACGCTTTGATTGAATGTCAAAAATTGAATCAACATCAACTTCAATCCCGTTCTCTTTCTGAATGTAGTTTGCTAGATCTTGCTTGATCGCTTGCTTGATCTGTCTCCATTCCTCGCGGAACTTTGAATCATCAACAAATGATTCTATCTTGCGGAGTTCGGTTAGATCTTTGATCCAGTTTTCACCGATCTTACTGGTGATCAAGCTTGCGAGTCTGGGATTGCTCAGAACCATAAATCGTCTGGGTGTTACGCCATTCGTTTTATTGTTAAATCGCTCCGGGTACATTTCGGCAAAATCGCGCAGCACATCTTGCTTTAAAAGTTGGCTATGCAGTTCTGCAACGCCGTTGATCGAATAGCTCCCGACGGTTGCGAGATGCGCCATTCTCACAAAGCGATCTCCGGATTCATCGATCAAAGACATTCGGCTGAGTCGATCGTCATCTTTGGGAAACTTGAGGCGTACTTCATCTAGAAATCGCGAATTGATCTCATAAATGATTTCCAGATGTCGCGGCAGCAATCCACCAAAAAGCTTAACCGACCAGCGTTCTAAAGCTTCTGGTAATAGTGTGTGATTTGTGTAAGCAAAGGTGTTGCGGGTAATGTTCCAAGCTTGCTCCCAGTCCATCCCGTGATCATCAAGCAGCAATCGCATCAATTCGGCAACCGCGATCGCGGGATGCGTGTCATTCAACTGTAGAGTAAACTTCTCGTGCAGTGTTTCCAGGGGTAATCCACGCCGCTCATGATGAATTCGGATCACATCTTGCAGGGAACAAGAAACAAAGAAATATTGCTGCTCTAGCCGCAATTGTTTTCCTTGGATCTGTTCGTCGTTCGGATAAAGCACTTTCGATAAATTCTCAGAAGATACTTTACTCCCTACAGCACCGTAGTAGTCGCCAGAATTGAACGCGGCAAAATCGAAGGAATCAACGGCTTGAGCTGCCCAAAGGCGCAACGTATTCGCCGTGTCCGTTTTGTAACCTAGAATCGGCGTATCGTGGGGAACACCGCTTAAAATGCGATCGGGAATCCATCTGACTCGGCTGCGTCCCTGTTCATCTGTATAGCCTTCTGTGTGTCCACCAAGTTTAATTTCGACTGCCCATTCTGGGCGTGCCAGTTCCCAGGGATTGCCTTTTTTCAGCCATTTATCGGTGAGTTCGACTTGCCAACCGTCGCGGATATCCTGATCAAAAATGCCGAACTCGTAGCGGATTCCATATCCGATCGAAGGAATTTCCAAGGTCGCCATCGAATCGAGATAGCACGCTGCTAATCTCCCCAGCCCCCCATTTCCTAAACCTGGTTCTTCTTCTTGCTCTAGCAACTCATCAAAGTTCAAGCCCAATTCTTGAACGGCTTGCCGCATTTGCTCATAGATATCTAAATTGATCAAATTATTGCCAAGATGTGGGCCCAGTAGAAATTCTGCTGAGAGATAACACACTTCGCGCGGCTGTAGCTTCGTGTAAGTTTGGGTAGTAATCAACCAGCTTCGGAGTAAGTGATCGCGGACGGTATACGCCAATGCCATGTAGTAATCATTTAGCGTGGCAATTTCTGGAAACTTCCCTTGAACATAAAATAGATTGTTCAGAATTGATTGTTTGAGCGTTTCAACATCTGATCCGGTACGATCGTCTCTGTCTTGAATCTGAGTCTCTTCGGCTTGCATGGGTTTGGATAAGTAAACAACTTTGGCGATCGAAATAAAAGGCAGAATCAGTTTGCAAAAGTTCAAACTGCCGATAGGGTAACAAAAAAGCTGAGTTTCAAATAATAAATCATTCTTAAAAACTTGCCCGTTGGCGTTTTAGCCTTTGACGATTTGGATTTGCGAATCGATTTATCGTACCGTTGCGAAAGTAGTGGACAATTAAACTTGCCAGCTAAAACTCTGAAAAGGAAGCTTTGGGATGACCCTCAAAACCGTGACAACACAGCCGTTTTCTGACCAGAAGCCCGGAACCTCTGGCTTGCGGAAACTCGTAACGGTCTTTCAACAACCGCATTATCTAGAGAATTTCGTGCAGGCGATTTTTGATAGTATTGGCGATTTTGCAGGACAAACACTGGTACTAGGGGGCGATGGTCGCTTCTATAACCGTCAAGCGATTCAGATTATTTTGAAGATGGCGGCAGCGAATGGATTTGCACGAGTGAAAGTCGGTCAAGGCGGCATTCTCTCCACGCCTGCGACTTCTGCCGTGATTCGGAAATACAATGCGTTTGGCGGGATCATTCTCTCTGCTAGCCACAACCCCGGCGGCCCTGATGGCGATTTTGGGATTAAATACAACATTGGCAATGGTGGCCCTGCACCGGAGAAGGTGACGGAAGCGATGTACGATCGCAGTAAAACCATCACTGAGTACAAAATTCTTGATGCCTCGGATATCAATTTGGATGTCATCGGAACCACACAACTCGACAAGATGATTGTTGAAGTGATTGATTCGGTGATTGATTATGCGGCGCTAATGGAGTCGCTATTTGATTTCGATCGTATTCGGCAATTGCTTACGGGCGGGCAGTTTCGGATGTGCATGGACTCGCTTCATGCGGTGACCGGATCGTATGCTCACGCGATTTTTGAGCAGCGATTAGGCGCACCGAAAGGAACGGTTCAAAATGGCACGCCGCTCGAAGATTTTGGCGGCGGACATCCTGATCCGAATTTGGTTTATGCTCATGATTTAGTTGAAGTTTTATTTGGTGAGAATGCGCCGGATTTTGGGGCGGCTTCGGATGGAGATGGCGATCGTAATATGATTTTGGGTCGTCACTTTTTTGTCACACCGAGCGATAGTTTAGCGGTTCTGGCGGCGAATGCGACTTTAGTTCCGGGGTATCGGAATGGGATTGCGGGAATTGCTCGATCGATGCCGACTTCGCAAGCGCCCGATCGAGTTGCAGCAAAGCTTGGAGTCGATTGCTACGAAACGCCGACCGGGTGGAAATTCTTTGGTAATTTGCTCGATGCGGATAAAGTGACGCTTTGTGGCGAAGAAAGTTTTGGAACGGGATCGAATCACATTCGCGAAAAAGACGGATTGTGGGCGGTGTTGTTTTGGTTAAATATTCTGGCAGTGAAGCAGACATCTGTTGAAGAGTTGATGCGTGAACACTGGCGCACATACGGACGGAATTACTATTCTCGGCATGATTATGAAGCGGTAGATAGCGATCGAGCAAATACGCTAATCACGCAACTTCGGGATAAATTGCCTACGCTGAAGGGTCAGAAGTTCGGCAGTTATGAAGTCGAGTACAGTGACGACTTTAGCTATACCGATCCGATCGATGGCAGTGTGAGCCAGAAGCAAGGGGTTCGGATTGGGTTTACGGATGGTTCGCGGATTGTCTTCCGTCTGTCTGGAACGGGAACTCAGGGCGCGACTTTGCGACTGTATGTAGAACGGTATGAAGGTGATCCGGCGAAACATGATGCTGATCCACAGGTTGCGCTGGCGGAGTTGATTCAAATTGCGGATACGGTGGCTCAGATTAAGTCGCTGACGGGTATGGGTCAGCCGACTGTGATCACTTGAGATTGAGGTGAATCACGATCGTGTACATTAGTCGTTCATTGTGAGAGATCTTTGCCCCCTAAATCCCCCAGAATGGGGGATTTAGGGGGATTTGAAACCTAAAACGTAGCGACAGAAACCGAAAGGCATCTCAAATAAAACTTTGTTCAATTTCTCCACATCGATATGGCTCGTCGTACTCTCCTCCCATTTGCCAGCTTGCTTCTCCTTCTCGCGGGTTCGATCGCACCCGCCCAAAGCCTCACCGTCCCACTCGCTACATCAGAAGCCCGAATTCGGCAGCGACAAGACCAACTGCGTCTCATCTCACCCGCAGCTTACGATCTGACTCGCTACCCGATTGCAGATTCCAACGAGAAACACTGGAGACAATTGCTCTGGGCAACGGCAGTGATTGAACCTCAAGAGGCTTATGTGAGAGATACGATCGCGCAAATTCTCACGCTCACTTCACAAAGACTGTCACCTGCTCAATCTCGTACCGTTGAGATGGCGCTACAGATTAGCACACAGCTTTATCTCAGCAATCCAACTCCGAATCTCGAACAGCAATTCGTTCAAACGATCGCACAAAGTTCAAATCCGCAATGGGTGGCGATGTCGCTGTCTGCGCTGACGAAAGGCGGAGCAAGTACAGAACAACAGCAACAGTGGATTAACTCGATCTCACAACGCTTTCCGCGATGGTCTGAGAATGTCAGCCTCTACACCACGATTAAAGAACTGACAACACCCGCGCAAACGCCACCGATTAAAGATTTACTGAACTGGACGATCGCACCGAATCAACAGCAATTGTATGTGTTTTGTAACCGCGATCGCTCTCAACTCTGTTCGGCTTTTCTCAAAGATCGAAGAGGTCGATTTGTGCGGGAAAATGCGCGACTGTGGACAATGCCACTGTTAACGCGATCTCTGCATAATCTGTCCTGGAATTTCTCGCGTGGCTACACTCCACAAGGCATTTATCGAATTGAAGGTACGATTCCGCAACCTGATACCGACTACTTTCGTGCCTACGGGTTTTATCCTTTGGTGAATCTGTTCGCACCACTTGAACCGGGTGTGAAAGAATTCATTCCCGGACGCAGAGGCACACTCACCGGAAAGCTCAATGGCTATAACGTATTGCTTCCTCCAAGTTGGCGCAACTATTTTCCGATTCAGGCAAGCTATTGGGCGGGAATGGTCGGTCGCAGTTTGTTTAGAATTCATGGCAGCGGAGAAGATCCGACATTCTTTACGAACAATCAGCGCTATCCGCAAAGTGAAGGTTGGAATCCAGCGATCGGGTGTCTTTCTGCGCTCGAACTGTATGACAGCAATGGCAGAACGCAGTCCGCGCATATGCCCAGTTTGTTAAGTAAGCTTGGAACAAAACCAACTGGATATCTAATCGTTGTAGAATCACCCAACACACCCGCCTCGATTTCCGCTCAAATTGCTGCTCTTACCCGTTAAGCCTATGCGTATTTTTAGTGTTCTATTCACGCTTGCATTGATAGTTGGAACGGCAAGACCGAGCATGGCTCAATCCGCCGCAGACTATCGCCAACAAGGGATTCAGTATCGTAGCCAAGAACAATTCCCCCAAGCGATCGCGGCATTTCAAAAAGCGGTCGAACTCGATCAAAAAAATCTTGCAGGTCGCATCGGATTGGGTTGGACACTGCACTTAGCCAATCGTCGAGAAGAAGCGATCGACACTCTTCAAAGCGCCATTCTCTACAATCCCTTTAACATTGAAAGTTTCAACGCTTTGGGAATTGCCTACCTGATGAATGGCGATCTCACGAATGCGGTTGCAGCACACACTTGGGCAACGATGCTCAATCCAAAAAATGAAATTCCTTACTACAATCTGAGCTTATCGTATGAGCGATTGAGAATGTATGATTGGTCGATCGAATGTGCGAAACGGGCAGCGGAACTAGAGCCGAACAATCCGCATCCTTGGGTGGCATTGTCGATCTCATATCAAGGTCAAGGCGATCGGGTGTCTGCTCAACAAATCTATCAGCAAGCCCTCAATGTCGATGCGAGATATCGCGATCGTAGTTTTCTGAACTATCTCGGTGAAGCCGGATTTAGCCCAGAACAAATCAAAACCGCGCAGCAAGTCCTCGCAAAAACTCAGTAACTATGACGTTTACTTACCATACGCCGCAACAGACAGATGAGCTAAAACAATTGGGCGACATTCTCGTTCAGTGTTTTAATGCTCCGGATGAGCCTGTTTTTCTGAATCGAATTGGGATTGACAACACTCGAATCTTAAAAGTAAACGATCAGATCGTGGGTGGTCTTGGATTGTTGTCTTTGGGACAATGGTACAACGGAGCAAACATTCCAATGGTCGGTGTCGCTGGAGTTGGAATTGCACCCGAATATCGCGGAAAAGGAACTGCGATCGCACTGATGCAATCGGTTCTGCAAGAACTCTACGCCAAGGAAATTCCCATCTCTGTACTGTTCTCAGCGGCTCAACCGTTATATCGAAAAGCAGGCTATGAACAAGCGGGAGCGCTGTGTAATTGGGAAGTTTCCACTAATAGCATTCAAAGTCAGAAACATACATTGGAAGTTCGATCGCTGAACTTAGATTCCGATCTGTTTGCCGAGTTGTACAATCAGCAAGCTCATTTGAATCAGGGATTTCTCGATCGCAATTCCATGATTTGGGACGTGATCAAGCATTCTGAGCCTCGAATGTATGCTTATCAGTTTGAGAATGAAGGCTACATCATTTTTCAGCAACAACAAGACTGTTTAGTGATCAGAGATTGGGTGTTACTGACTCCGGCGGCTGTGCAGCAGTTCTGGACATTCTTGGCAAATCATCGATCGCAAATCGATCGGATTGAATGGAAAAGCTCACCCGTTGATACTCTGAGTCTATGTTTACCCGATCAAACTGCCAAAATTAAATGGCTGAGATGTTGGCTGCTCCGAATTGTTCATCTGCAAAATGCACTACAACAGCGAAACTATCCGAACATAAGTGCTGAACTTCACTTAGACATTCAGGACTCAATCCTGCCAAACAATCAAGGAAAGTTCATCTTGACAGTGGAAAATGGTCGTGGCGTTGTGACTTCTGGTGGACGCGGAGATTTACAGCTTGAGATTCGATCGCTTTCTCCGCTCTATACGGGACTTTTCACCGCAGAACAGTTAGTGCGATCGTCGCTTCTCACAGGCACATCCGAAGCGATCCAAACTGCAACTCAGATTTTTGCCAGTCCCACCACACCTTGGATGCCTGATTTCTTCTAGCGCATCCGCCCAATGGTAGGATAACGACGTAGCTTTCTGCCACCGTTATGTCTTCTGCGATCGAGCTTCGTGTCACCGATACCCATCATGATCTAGTGATTCAGCGTCCGACTGGAGGGGTTTCGCTACAAGGGCGCATTCGCATACCGGGGGACAAATCGATTTCGCATCGTGCCTTGATGTTGGGAGCATTGGCACAGGGAGAAACGATCATTCGAGGCTTATTGTTGGGGGAAGATCCGCGCAGTACTGCCAGTTGTTTTCGATCGATGGGAGCCGAAATCTCGGAGTTGAACACTGAGGAAGTTCGGGTAAAAGGGATTGGGCTAGGCAACTTGACAGAGCCGATCGATGTTCTCAATGCAGGCAATTCTGGAACGACACTGCGATTGATGTTGGGAATTTTGGCATCGCATCCCGATCGCTTTTTTACGGTCACTGGAGATGGATCATTGCGATCGCGTCCGATGTCTCGCGTGGTCAAACCGCTTCAACAAATGGGCGCACAGATTTGGGGACGCAAACAGAATTCGCTCGCACCGTTGGCGATTCAGGGACAAGCACTAAAACCGATTCACTATCATTCTCCGATCGCATCTGCTCAAGTGAAATCTTGCATTCTGTTAGCAGGATTGATGACTGAGGGACAAACCACTGTTACAGAACCCGCATTGTCTCGCGATCATAGTGAGCGAATGTTACGCGCGTTTGGAGCCGATTTGACTGTTGATCCTGAGACAAATAGTGTGACCGTTACTGGACAAGCTCAACTCAATGGACAGACTGTGATTGTTCCGGGTGACATTAGTTCAGCGGCATTTTGGTTAGTAGCAGGCGCGATCGTACCCGGTTCCGATTTGACAGTTGAGAATGTTGGTATCAATCCCACGCGCACAGGCGTGTTAGAAATTCTAGAACGTATGGGAGCCGATATTACGATCGAGAATTCGCGCGAAGTAGCAGGCGAACCTGTTGCAGATTTGCGAGTGCGTCACAGTCAACTCAAAGCGTGTGAAATCTCTGGTGATGTGATTCCGAGATTGATCGATGAGATCCCGATTCTTGCGGTGGCGGCTGTGTTTGCAGAAGGAACCACGATCGTAAAAGATGCGGAAGAATTGCGCGTGAAAGAAAGCGATCGTATTACCGTAATGGCAACTCAACTGAATCAAATGGGTGCATCCGTCAAAGAGCTTCCAGACGGGATGGAAATCACTGGAGGAACTGCGCTGAAAGGAACCGAAGTGGATAGCTATACTGATCACCGGATTGCGATGAGTTTAGCGATCGCGGCTCTGAATGCGTTTGGTACAACCACAATTCATCGCGCTGAGGCGGCAGCAATCTCTTACCCTGATTTCACCGCAACGTTACAACAGAGCATCCGCTGATTAAATTTGTTGGAATTTGACAAATGAATGAGAATCTTGAGCAGATAGAAGCGCTAGAAGATGCGAAAGAGATTGCGGAAGTTGAGCGGATCAAAGCAGAAAATGAAGGGTTCGCTAGCTTAGAAAAAGTTGTGCAGAACTATAACGCTTTGCATGGAACAGCTTTTACGATCGAGGAACTCCAGCATGGCTGAACGGTTCGCGATCCGACTGTCCAAATCTGCTAAAAAGTTTCTGTACAAGCTACTTGCAAAGCAGTTTAAGCAGATTGTAACCAAAGTGTTTTCTCTCCAAGTTGAACCAAGATCCTAGGATTGCAAGCAACTGAAAGGACAAGACGGTTTATATCGCGTTGACCAAGGCGAGTACCGAATTATCTACGAGATTACAGAGGATACGATCGAGATTTTCAGGATCGGTAAACGCAACGATGATGAAGTTTATGAAAATCTCTAATTCAACGATGTAGTTCCAGATGTAGCTTGGAAGGATACTGCTCTCCGGTATGAACGACGATCGTAATAATCTGAAAGTCGATCGCTTTTGCTTCTCCCGGTTTCGCTCCGGTTCCCGCATTCACCGGATACGCTGGAAAACAAGCCCCGCTAAGACTTAATCGAATCGCACTACCTTTTGAAATGCAAATACAAGTCGGCTGCAATGGAATTCGATAGTTAGAGAGTTCAGATCGATCGCTGCTCAAATATCCTTGCGAGAAGTTCATCACACTACCGTTTGGTTTGACTTCTGATAGCACAGCACATAAGTCAAAGCTCGATGAATCAGAACTGGCATAGATTTCAGCAATCATTTCACCAACTAGATGCAAATCAGATTCTAAAGGCTCTGTCGTGTAGGTTAGAACATCGCTTCGAGCATCGATAGTAGCTCGATCGAATGATCCACAAGGATAAGACACATGACCCCCAGAAGCAGGAACAGGTCGCCAAGGATCGTGAACAATCACATCGATCGCCGCTTCGGAAGGTTGAGAACTTAACTGACCGTCTCGATCGTCCATTCCCGCCAATCCAGTACTATTCAGATGCAAAATAGTTTGATCAGGCTTCGGAAACTCAGGAAACGATCGCCATTGATTGCTGCCCATTTCAAACAATTGCACAGGCGAATCGGATAGCTCCTGATCTTTGAGCCAATGATCAAACCAGCGGACTTGAGCGCGATCGCAAAAACTCACCGCATCGGCCCCATAGTCCACGGCTCCAACTTTTCGACCCCAAGGTAAATGCGCCCAAACTCCAACAATCAAATGAGCCTGCTTTGAAGAAAGATACGATCGCAATGTTCCGCGCATATAGGTATCAAACCAGCCACCGATATAAAGCATCGGAATGTCGATCGTGCTGACATCGATTGTTAGTTTTTGCCAATAAGAATCAGAACAATCGAGCCAAGCCTGATAGTAAGCATCGTAGTGAGCATATTTCTGCATAATCTCTGGACGAGCGGGAATACGATCGCTTAACGGCATATTCCTCGCTGCTCTAGAAAGCTCCAAAAATGCAGATTCATCCCCTTTTAATCGTGCCGTTTCTGCTGCTAGTTGAATCGCCCATCCGAGATTCGCGAACAAACAGAATGCGCCATTTTCATATGCCCAATCGTGATAGAGATCGGGAGCCAGCATTGCTGGACAAATTGCTTTCAATGCTTCAGGACGGTTCACCGCTGCATAAAGCTGCGTCATTCCCTGATACGAGAAGCCATACATTCCGACCTTGCCGTTACTACGGGGCAAACTCGCCGCCCAATTTACCGTCTCGAATCCGTCCTCAATTTCGTTCTCAAATAGCTCAAACTCGCCCTTAGACGTGCCACGCCCCCGCACATCCTGAATTACTACGATATAGCCTTGTGCAGCGTACCAGAGCGGATGCGCGTAGACTACCGTAGACGCGATCGCACGTCCATACGGCTGCCGCATCAACAACACCGGAAACGTTCCATCCCCATCTGGATAGTACACATCCGCATCTAAGCGAATGCGATCGCGCGTGTACATTGCAACCGTCTGTCTCGGCAGAACCTTGAGCATTACTTGAACCTGCAATTAATCGCTTCAACCATACGACAATTGCGGAACTGGAGAACGCCGCAGTACGGCTAAATCTTCGTCATCGAGTTCCACGGGTGTCCCACTGCGAATCAGTTCTGCAAAGTCTTCGTTTGGAATCATGATGCACAAGGCGTACAGTCGCTCAGAGCCAATGTTACGAACCTCGTGAATGCCAGTTGGCGGCACAAGTAAACTATCGCCCGATCGAATCGGCACTTCTTTGCCATCACAAATCGCAATGCCTTCGCCTTTGAGCACAAAGAACATCTCGATCGCTAATTGATGCCGATTCGGTGGCGTTTTTCCGCCTACATCAAAAATTTCAACGCAGAGCGTGAGAGAAAAATTCGCGATCGTGGGGTCAAACACGATCGCAAGTCGGTTCGTATCGTGCGGGCTAATGCGATACGCCTGATACTCCGTCGGAGATTTGATTACGGGAATGACACAAGACTCTTCCATCGAACGATCCTCAGTGTGAAGGTCATTCGTAATTTATAGTTCGCAATCCGCAATTTCTGTTTATTTATTACGAATTGAGAATGATTAAATCTTTACGTTATCGATCGTACTTGCCGCAGAGGGCGCTCAAGTTGTCGGGTTTAGTCTCCGAATCTTAATTGCTCAAAGTCGGAAGCGGCTGACCAAATTCGATCGTTCTCGATCGAGCTGGGACTGGCGTATTTTCGACTGGGAGTGTAGTCGATCGCGGTTCTTGCGAGGCGGAACGTCGATCAAGTTGTGGAACTGTTACAGTCGGTTGAGCAGCAGCGGGGGCATTGATCGGCGGGAAAGAATTCGGAATCGCCAGACTTGGATTAACTTCGGGGAGTTGGAGCGGATTCGATGTCGTGTTCGATCGTATCGGCGCGTCTGGAAACAATAAGCTACTGCCGGGAGAACTGCCCGATCCAGCAGCGGGCAGAGGTGCAATCGGCTGTAGGGGCGGCATTACAGCGGGTACAATCGGCAACGGGCTAGATTGTGCAGCGGGTAAATCAGGGGCGGTGACAGACGGAACGGCATCGATCGTAGGAGGGGCAGGCGGTAAGCCGAAATCACTTGAAGATTGCGCGATCGGATTCGTTTGGGCAGGGTTTGAAGATTGCGCGATCGGATTTGTTTGAGTCGGAGCAGTTTGGATCGGTCGGAGTGCATTAAACACCGCTTGGGTCTTCGGAGACGGTGCGCTGGCGACAAAAACGGGGCGGAGTGTCCAACGATCGCGCGTTTGATCAGAATCTTTGACTTGCTGGAGTTGCGCTTGCTGATTGCCCAAAACAACATTCGGTGCAAGTTCTAGAACAATTCTGGCAACATTTGGCTGAAACTGAGAAACTCGAACTTCTCGGACTGCTCCCGAATAAGTCCCCCTCGGATCAGTGCCTCCCACCTGCGTATCCGGCAGATCGAGAACAATCCGAGTCGGTTGGGCTAAGAGAGAGTAGCGCGGCGTAATTCCTGCGGGAACGGTGACTTCTAGCTGATTGGTATTCGGGTCGAAGCGCCAGTTTTTTAAGGGAGCGGCTGTCACAGGAGTGCTAATCAGTAGAGCGATCGCGGCAGTCAGTTCAAGTTTGAGAGATTTCAGCATATCGGTGGAGGCAAAAGGGCGACCGAGCGGTTGCGGCTCGAAGAGTTGGCAGGAATTATAGGCGAGTTTTAAACGACTGCAATCGTTTTTGTAGATTTAACAAGCTTCGCGGATGGAAATTCCGCGAAGTTCGTTAAATTTGCTCGATCGACGCTTGCAATCCCTGGTTAGTCAACAACTGCAACAATTCATCCGCTTCGGTACGATCGCGAAATGCGCCCGCCTGCATCACACCCCGTCCGCGCAACGAAAACGCATCGGAAATGACCGATCTCACTTGTGATTGTTCAGTATCCGTATTCGCTTGCACAATCACCCGAAACCGAAATCCTAGACTTGCAGCTTGGCTAACTCCCGATCTCCCGCCACGCCAAATTCTCACCGAGGTTCCGCTGGTATTTCCGATCGGCGGTGTGACACGCGGAACAGGCAAAACGCCCGAAGGTCTAGCCCGTCGCGGTGCAGCAGATTGGGAAATCTGAATCGGAACGGTCGATCGCATTACTGCATTAATCTGCAACGGAGCATTTGGACGTGGAAACGCTGATCGCGCAATGGGTAACGGTGCGCTCTGTACGAGAGTATTCGGAACGAGAGCCTTTGGACGTGGAAACGCCGATCGTGCGATCGGACGTTGCATCATCGGCACTGAAGCACTCAGGGGAGCCGGAACTGGAATATCGATGGCTACACCGCGCTCCGCGCTTACGCCAGAAGTCGGGGCAGACAGTCGAGGAAGGGGGCGTGCGATTCGGGATGCGATCGGAATAAAGGGAGTCTGGGATCGTCCGAATGCCATCGAAGAAGCAACGTTCGTCGTCATGGCTGAAGTGCTGGCGATTCCAGAGAGATCCAATTGTCCGATCGTTCGGGCGGAAAGCTGATTGCCAAATGCGGGAACGGTCTGTGTATTTCGTTGAGCGTTGACATCAAATTGGCGATTGCTCAAGAAAGTATTGTTGCCTGGATCGGTTGAAGTTCCCAAATCGGGGCGAGATTGTGCGATCGACACAATGCCATCCCGATCGTTACTATCAATCACGTTGTTCCGTAAAATCGGTTGAGCGTTGCCCTGAATTACAATCCCGTCTTTGTTTTGAGTGATTCGATTGCCGATCAGCTTCGGAGCCGCATTCTGGGCGATGTTGACTCCAAATCCAGTGCGCTCAAAAATGTTGTCTTGAAGTTCAGGACGCGAGGTTCCGTAAATCGTGACACCGTTTGCGCCGTTTCGGTAGAAGTAGTTGTTTTTCAAAATCGGGGCGCTATTTCCCACGATCGAAGCTCCATCATGTCCGCTTCCGGTAAACGTATTCGCGACCACGATCGGACTACTCGATTCTGTCCAAAGCCCGTAACCTTGCGGATTCGGATTCGTGACCGTGACTCCGGCTAACGTAGCGCGATTCGCACCGAGAATGGTCACATTCTGCCGCGCAAACGACCGACTCAGAAACATATCCCCGCCGCGAATAATCACATTCTGTCCGCGATCGCGAGGATCACCTTGAATTGCGACACTGGGTTTAAGCTGAATTGGAAACACTTCGCCAGTTTCGACGCTGTAAGTTCCGGGTGCTAAAACGATCGTTGAATTTAGACTTGCACGATCAAGCGCGACTGTGATTGTTCTGAGCGGAGTTTGAGCCTGTCCAGAGGCGTTGTCGTTCCCGATCGCGGGATTGACATAAATCACCGAGGCAGCGGATTGAATGAACTGATCAGGGAGTGGATTTGCGATCGCAGGAATCGCAGCAAATCCAACCAGCCCAGATACACTGGATACAACGAATACGGAGGAATAAAAACGAGATTGAAAGCAACTATTCACGATTGTTCTCCTACACACGGCTTGTTCGGATAACATGACGCACGTAACGGACTGGTTACAGAAGGTTCAGTCTACACTGAGAATTACATTTGACCTCTGTGAAATCACTGGAACCCTCAGTAAGAGAAGGTTTCCACGCAAATCATCACAGTGAACTTATTCTCTCTGTAACTCCACTGAGATCAAGCAACTTAATAAATCTTTACAAAATCGAGACGTTTCGCACCCCTGATACGATAAACAATCAATAGGACTGATCCAATGGGCAACTCAGCGCATTCCCAACCCTTTATGCAGCCAGCACTGTACCGGATTTTAGATGCAAACCTCGATCGTGCCCGTGAAGGCTTACGGGTAATCGAAGAATGGTGTCGTTTTGGTTTAGAAGATATTGCTTTAACCGCACAGTGCAAACACTGGCGACAAGAACTTGCTCACTGGCATCAAGCAGAATTACGGGCAGCTCGGAACACACCCGACGATCCTGGAACGGATTTGACTCATCCCCAAGAGGCAATCCGCAGCAGCGTAGAACAAGTGCTACAAGCGAATTTTGCTCGTGTTGAAGAAGCGCTTCGGGTGCTGGAAGAATACGGCAAAGTGTATCGATCGGAAATGGCGATCGCAGTCAAACAGATGCGTTACCAGGTTTACACGCTAGAGAGCCATTTGCTTTCGATTCAGCGTCGTCAATTACTTCAGTCCGCGCGGCTTTACCTGGTGACATCGCCTTCCGATAATTTGATCGCCGCAGTTGAATCAGCATTGCAAGGCGGGGTCACGCTGGTGCAATATCGCGACAAAGAAACGGATGATTCTGCTCGGTTTCGCAACGCTCAGAGATTGCGCCAACTGTGCCGCGAATATGATGCCCTATTCATCGTCAATGATCGAGTAGATTTGGCATTGGCAGTTGATGCGGATGGTGTGCATTTGGGACAAGAGGATATGCCGTTCGAGTGGGCGCGACGGATGCTCGGTCAAGACAAAATTATTGGTCGATCGACGCACAGCGCGGAAGAATTGGAAAGAGCGATCTCAGAAGGAGCCGATTATGTAGGAGTTGGCCCCGTGTACGAAACGCCGACTAAGGCAGGCAGACCCGCAGCGGGATTAGAGTACGTGAGATATGCGGCTGAACATTGCTCGATTCCCTGGTATGCCATCGGTGGAATTGACACCCAGAACATATATCAAGTTCTCGATGCGGGAGCAGAGCGCATTTCTGTCGTGCGTGCCATTATGCAATCGGATCAGCCAGTTTTTGCAACCCAGTTCTTCGTCGCTCAATTGGATCAGAAACGGCGATCTCAGACTCATTCTGCACCTGATCCGTGGGGGAATCTTGATCACACTGCAAGTTAATGGCGAAGCTCAAACCTGTGAGGCTGAACTGACGCTGCCAAAATTTCTCGAATCGTTAGGTATGAATCCGCGCTTAGTGGCAGTCGAATACAACGGCGAAATTTTGCATCGTCAATTTTGGGAAGAAACCGAGGTGAAAAACGGCGATCGCTTAGAAATTGTCACGATCGTTGGCGGCGGCTGAATTCTAGTACGGGAATCTCTCCTAAAACCTATCGCTTAGGACGTTTGCAACCCTTGATGAACGCGATACAGTGGATCTTGTTAGCTTAAAACTCTGTAACAAAGAGTTAAGACAAACCGGACGGCAAGTGAAAAAAAGTCTTGTCTCCGTCTGGATAAGCGATAAGGATAGACTCATGAAACTTTCAAAACTATTTAAAACTTTGATCCGTCCGGTGATCGCGATCGCGCTTGTTCTGACTCTCGCGTTTGGTCATGCGGATGGTGCGTTGGCGGCAAGCGGCGGACGAATTGGCGGTGGATCGTTCAGAGCGCCTGCTCGGAGCTATTCGCCTCCTAGCCGGGGTTATTCGCCTCCTAGAGGGGGTGGCTACTATCCCGGTGGCGGTGGTGGGTTCTTCCCATTTGTCTACTTTCCATTTTTTGGAACAGGCGGCGGATTTGGTGGACTGTTTTCGATTCTGATTTTGATCTCGCTGGCGAGTTTCTTAGTCAACACCTTCCGACGCGCAAACGATGACGGTGGTGAACTTGGTTACACGACTCCGACCGTTTCTGTGGCAAAAGTGCAAGTTGGATTGCTGGCACAAGCGCGAGAACTGAAAGCGGATCTCGATCGTATCGGTGAACGTGCGAATACCGAGACTTCTGAAGGCTTGGCTCAAGTGCTACAAGAAGCTTCACTCGCTCTGCTCCGCAATCCTCAGTATTGGGTGTATGGAACTACCGAATCGAGCCAAGCTCGATTGGAAGCCGCAGGTGCAGAGTTTAACCGACTCGCATTAAGTGAGCGCAGTAAGTTCAATGCGGAAACCCTCTCGAATGTGAACAACCAATTGAAGCAAGCCTCATCGAGTGCGATGACGGTGGCGGAAAAAGGTGGCGCATTGGCAGAAGCTTCAGGCGAATATATTGTCGTGACGTTGTTGGTTGGAACACAAGGCAAGTTGCAGCTTCCGACGATTAACAGCGCTGAAGATTTACGTCGATCGCTCAGTCAGTTGGGCAGCGTTTCGAGCGATCAGCTTCTAGCTTTGGAAGTGCTATGGACTCCTCAAGCGGATGGCGATGTGCTGACGCGCGATGATCTGTTAGCAGAATATCCAAACCTGAAGATGGTCTAATCGATTGAATGAGAAAAAGGGCGGGTTCATTTCCCGCTCTTTTTTTGTGGGTAAAAACGGTTAGAAACCACAATATTCGATCACAAGAATCGGGTGGTGTTGGATCTCAGACCTCGCTAAATTGAGAACAGATTTTCAATCGTGCTATGAATTCCTCGATCGACACTTACGAACGGATTGCGAAAGCAATCGCGTTTATGCGGCAACATCATCTAGAACAGCCTGATCTCGCAACTGTCGCGCATCACGTTCATCTAAGCGAACATCATTTTCAGCGATTATTTACCGAATGGGCAGGCATTAGCCCAAAGCGATTTCTGCAATTTCTCACCGTCGAGTACGCTAAGTCAAAAATCGCTGAAACGAGAAACTTGTTCGATCTCTCGATCGAGGTTGGACTATCAGGCTCAGGGCGTTTACACGATTTGTTTGTGACCTTGGAAGCAATGTCACCCGGAGAATTCAAAACTAACGGGAAAGGCTTAGAGATTACCTATGGCATACATTCCACGCCGTTTGGACAATGCCTGATTGCGACTACTCCACGCGGGATCTGTAATCTTCATTTTTTAGACGAGATCGAGACAGCTGAATCAGTATTGCGATCGCAGTGGGCAAATGCTGCAATCTTTCAAGATCAACAGGCAACGGAAGAAATTTGCGATTGCATCTTTACACCGATCGCAGGGAAACCGCTCGTTCTTTTCGTCAAAGGAACCAACTTTCAGATTCAGGTTTGGCGTGCGCTCTTGAGCATTCCGCCCGGCGGCATGACGACTTATCAAGGATTGGCAACTCGAATCGGTCGTCCTACTGCTGCTAGAGCCGTTGGAAACGCGATCGGGAGCAATCCCGTCGGCTATTTAATTCCCTGCCATCGCGTGATTCGAGAATCCGGAGAATTGGGCGGCTTTCGATGGGGACTGGAGCGCAAATCGGTGTTGTTGAGCTGGGAAGCGATCGTATCGACCCCCAACTTTTGAGAGATCCCAAAGTATTAAGACATATATAGAATTGCAGATTTACTAATCACCAGATTAAGGACACCTTTACAAAGTTTAGCTCTGCTAAAATCCGCACGATAATAAAAGGACTTCGACGCTCAGCATCTTTTAGAGAGCGATCGCTTTATCGATAAAGTAATCTGTGCGCCTGATTCATCGGCTATGTCTAGCTTCCAGACTCACCAACTGCTTCAAATTTCTTCCTGGGCTGTGTTTAACCAAGTCGGAAGCTTGCTTCAACAAATGGTTGAACCGGACGCGATCGTCTATACGGAAGCTGGATTTCCGCAAGTCACCAAACGCTTCGTTCTCGTTGCTTCCCCTGATTTCAGTGCGCTGATGCAAGGCACGAAGATCAGCGATGAACAATGCAATTTAGAACTAACGTTTTCTCCAGATGCGATCGCTGATTTTCTCATTACTCTGAGTCCTTCACCCCCGATCGCTTTTACCTTGCAGGAAAACAAAAGCGATCGTCAGAGCGAATTCGCTCTGAAACTGATCGAGATTCTGTCCCAAACGCCGCTAGAGTCCGCGCATCAAATCGAGCAAGAACGCCTGATCAATCAAGTCACCACCTTAATTCGACATAGTTTAAACCTGCCTGTAATTCTCGAAACTGCCGTGCATCAAGTGCGCGATTTTCTTCACGCCGATCGCTTAATCATTTACCAATTCAATTTTCCGGCTCCGTCTTGTGTAATCGACAGCGACATCATGACGGTCGCAGAAGCGATTACTCCCAATTTGGACGGCATCACCTACGAATCCCGCAGCAGCGACACGATTCCGTCGATTTTGAATGTGAGGAATGAATACAGCGCGGCGAGTTTGAGACATCAGCAAAAGAAACAGCACAAATCAACGACTTGGACAACGAACGAACGAAAACCATCGAAGTCTTCAACCGTTGCCTCGCTGTTACATCAATCTCCCATGCTTGATGTGCAAGCCGAATTGGTTACGCCGATCGTAGTGCAAGAAGAACTCTGGGGATTGTTGATTGTGCATCAGTGCCAATATCCTCGTCAGTGGAACGATCGAGAAAAAGTTCTACTCCAGCGCGTTGCCGAACATCTCGCGATCGCGATTTATCAAGCGAAACTCTACAGCGAATTACACCAGCAAAAAAGCACGTTAGAACAACAGATTATCGATCGGACTCAAGACCTACGAGATACCCTGATCGCTGCTCAATCCGCCAGTCGCGCTAAATCAGAATTTCTTTCAACGATGAGCCACGAATTGAGATCGCCATTAACCACAATTATCGGCATGGCTTCTACACTGTTGCGCTATCACACTCAAGAAGTTAGCCATACGCTCACTCCTCAAAAGCAGCAGGAATATCTGCGAATTATTCAAGATCGAGGCGAACATTTGCTGTCATTGATCAATGACATTCTCAAACTGTCAGAAGTGGAAGCTGGAAAAACAATTCTACAAGTTAGAAAGTTTTCGCTTGCCGAACTCGCTCAACGAACGATTCGACTGCTTCAGAAAAAAGCAGAGCTTAAACAAGTGGATTTAGTGTTGGAGCTTTTACCCGATCGATCGCAAAACTTTCTGTTTCAAGCTGATCCGCAGCGAGTTCAGCAAATCTGCTTCAATCTTTTGAGCAATGCGATTAAATTTACGCCTGCCCAGGGGCGCGTCACGATGCGAATCCGGGTGAGTAGTGAAGGGGCGGTTCTGCAAATCGAAGATACGGGAATTGGAATTGCGAACCATCAGCGATCGTTTCTGTTCCAAAAGTTTCAGCAGTTAGATGCAACGTATCACCGTAAGTATGAAGGCACAGGATTAGGATTGGCGCTGACGAAGCAACTTGTTGAGTTACATGGTGGCTCGATCCAGGTTGACTCTACGGTCGGAGTGGGTTCAAAGTTTACGGTGTTTTTGCCGCTCCAAGTGATTTCCGCGATCGAACACGCTCAACAGTAATGGAACGCCTGAAAATCTGGTTTTCAACGATCGAGCCATTCCGCTGATCAAATCGGGACTGGTGCAATCGATCGAGTTAACCGATTTAGACGGGTTGAGAAGTGCGATCGAAACGATTTTTCAAAGTCGCTGAAGCGTTACTGGCTCAACCAAGCGATCGCTTGTCGAATCCAAGCTTCTGCATCTCCAGATTTTGATAAAGCCGTATTTTGTCCAACGGCTTGGAGTGCCTGTGTAATTTCCTGATCCGTATAGCCCAAAGCCAATAGCGTCATTTCGACATCTTCGAGAATATTCGAGGCTGGGCCCGCGCCCGGAGTCACCACAATTCCCGACTGTTGCCGCCATTCTGACAGCTTCGTTTTCAGCTCTAGGGCGATTCGTTCTGCCGTTTTCGCGCCCACTCCCGGCGTTCGAGAGAGCAATCGCGTATTACCAGAAACGATCGCTTGCACCAAATCTTGCAGCCCTAAGGTATCTAACAACGCCACAGCTAGTTGTGGTCCAATCCCGCTCACACTTACCAACTGCCGAAACAAATCCCGCTCCGCCGCCGAGCCGAATCCAAACAATGTCACCTGATCTTCACGCACGTTCAAGTGAGTAAAAATCTGCGCCTCTTCGCCTTCGGAGGGGAGCGATTTCAGCAGACGCGGCACGATCTGTAAATCATAGCCAATCTGATTCACCTCGATCGTGAGCGTGATGCGATTATTGTTGGTCTTTTGAATTGCCGCGATCGTGCCTTTGAGATAACCAATCATGAATGTATTCTAGCGAAAGCCGAAGTATTGTAGCCCTTCTAGAATGCCAGCGGCACAGTGAGATTTTGCGAGATAGTGATTTGGAGTTGGGTGATCTCGATGCCAGGAAAGGAGTTCTGGTTGAGCATTCCCGACAATGATGCCAAGTTCTGAACCTGCCGCAAATAGTGCAATATCGTTTCCAGAATCGCCACACACGATCGTATTTTCGGGCGGAAATCCTAGCGTTTGTCGCACAAAAGTCAAAGCTGATCCTTTATTCGCATAGCGCGGAAGGAGATCTAAATCTCGTCCACTGCTGTAAATCAGTTGCACATCCAAGCCTTGCTGTTTCAGCAAATGGTCTAATTGCGGCAGAAGTTCGATCGCGGCTTCCTCCGTGAGCAAGAAACTTACTTTAAACGCGCTTTGTTCCGTTTCGGGTTGCAGCACGAGGTCTGCGAAATGCGCCGTAATCGCCATGACGCGATCGCGATCCCATCCTGCGGTTAACTTCTTTTGCCACTCTGGATCGGGTGCGCCATCCAGACTCGAATAAATCGCAGTGCCGACCGATGCAATCAATAAATCTGGGTCAAAGAGGGGCGCTTCGAGCGCGAGTTCCTGATATCGAATCCGCGATCGACCTGTTGAATAGACGACTTTGCCACCTATCGATCGAGCTTCTAACAGCCATTCGTTCAGTTGCTCGTGCGCAAAGTCATCACCGACCAAAGTATGATCTAAATCCGTGACAAAAAGAATCGGGGTCACATTTCACCTCCCAAACGTCCTGCCTGAGTTTAGATCTCAATCGAAAAAATAACCTGACTCCGAAGATTGACGCGCCGATCGATTTGAAATCCGAATTTCTTATAGCAAAACCTGATCCCTTGCAGCAGGGTCTTCTAGAATCATGAAGCTGGCTGGATTTTTTTTATGGTGATTGATTTTGGGCGGGAAATTTGTGGCATCTTGCCAACATCGGAAACGCGAGAATGGCTGGTCACAAACGGAATTGGTGGATTTGCCTCTGGCACGATCGCAGGAGTGCTAACCCGTCGCTATCACGGACTGTTGATTGCAGCTTTGAAGCCGCCGCTCGATCGAACCTTGCTTACGACAAAGATTGATGAATCGATTCGCTATGGAGAAGAGGTCTACCCACTCAGCACCAATCGTTGGGCAGATGGAACTGTTTCACCGCATGGATATCGACAAATCGAGCGCTTCTTTCTTGAAGGGACAGTTCCTGTTTGGCGCTATGCGTGCGGCGATGCGATTTTAGAAAAACGAATCTGGATGCAGCAGGGAGAAAATACAACTTATGCACATTATCAATTACATCGCGCAACACACCCGCTAACGCTAACATTCAAAGTTTTTATCAACTATCGGGATTATCACGGGAGTACAACAGGCAACGATTGGCAAATGGAAGTCGAAGCGATCGAGAACGGTTTAGAAATTTCTGCCTATCCCGAAGCGACTCCTTTTTATCTTTTCTGTCGGGGTGCGACGATTACCCCAATGCACGATTGGTATCACGGGTTTGATCTCGCAATCGAACGCAACCGAGGACTCAGCGATCGAGAAGATCATCTCCACGCTGCCACGTTTCAAACGACTCTGTATCCGGCTCAGTCGCTTACTTTTGTGACTAGCACCGAAGCCCGCCCGAATCTCGATGGTGAAACTGCACTGCGATCGCAGCACAATCACGAGCAGCGACTGTTCGACTGTTGGCGACTCGATCAAATTAAACAAGTCGAGACTTCTCCAGCTTGGATTCGCCAACTTGTTCTCGCGGCAGATCAATTTATCGTCAGTCGTCCGCCGAATGGCAAAACGATCATTGCAGGCTATCCCTGGTTTAGCGATTGGGGACGCGATACGATGATCAGCCTGTCTGGGTTAACGCTTGCAACCGGGCGCGTTGAAATTGCTCGATCGATTCTCTACACTTTTGCTCAATATCTGGATCAGGGAATGCTTCCCAATCGCTTTCCTGATGCCGGAGCGATTCTTGAATATAATACCGTTGACGCGACCTTATGGTATTTCGTTGCGATTTTCGATTACTACAACGCGACTGATGATCACGATGTAATTGATGATTTGTTTTCAATGTTGGCAGAAATTATTGATTGGCATTGTCGCGGAACTCGTTACAACATTCATTTAGATTCTGCGGATGGTCTGCTTTATGCCGGAGAAGCAGGAACTCAACTGACGTGGATGGATGCCAAGGTTGGCGATTGGGTGGTTACGCCTCGAATTGGAAAGCCGATCGAAGTGAACGCGCTTTGGTACAATGCCTTACGCATCATGGCAAAATTTGCCCGTCAGAGCGGTAAACCTTATCGCGAATATGATGCGATGGCGGAACGAGTTCTGGCCCGATTCGAGCGGTTCTGGAATCCCGATACAGGCTATTGTTACGATGTTCTCGATACACCGAATGGCAATGATGCGGCTCTGCGTCCGAATCAAATTTTTACAGTTTCTCTTCCAGAAAGTCCCTTAACCCAGAATCAGCAAAAAGGGGTGGTGGATGCCTGTTCTCGATCGCTGCTGACTTCTCACGGTTTACGATCGCTTGATCCGCGCCATTTGAATTATCGCGGACGGTATGAAGGTGCTCCGCTCACTCGCGATGGAGCTTATCATCAAGGGACGGTTTGGGGCTGGCTGATTGGGTCGTATGCGATCGCGCATTATCGCGTGTATGGTGATTCGGCAAAAGCGCGGGAATTTCTTGAACCGATGGCAAATCATCTCCGGACTCAAGGACTCGGCAGTCTCAGCGAGATCTTTGATGGTGATGCGCCGATGTTGCCACATGGCTGTGTGGCGCAGGCTTGGACAGTTGCGGAAGTGCTACGGGCTTGGATGTCGATTGGATAACGCAAACGATCAAATTCTGATTCAAGGCTTCGCTCCACCCTTCAAAGCCTGTTGAGCCGAGATTCCATCACCCTGAAATCCAAAATACCAAAGTACCGCCGCCGCTTCCGCACGAGTCGACGGACGTTTTGGCTGAAACAAAGTTGTATATCCAAACGTCCGTCGAATGTTCGCCTGGTCGCCGTTCTGAAAATCCGCATACACTGCTCTCAAGGCTTTTGGATCAATACGATCAGCATCCTGAAATCCCCAAGTCTGTTTCACCGATTCGATCGTGGCATTCGGCAACGCCTGACGAGTATCAACCGGAATCTTCCACAAAATTAGGTCTTCTCGGCTTAACGGTGCATTAGGACGGAACAACGCCGCAGAACTATCTCCCGATAGCGAACTCGGAATCAATCCCGCCTCTGCCAATCCTTGAATCGCACCAAAATCCGGATCTTTTGCAGTCACATCTCGAAACGCAGGTTGTCCCGTTTCAACTGCTAAACGAATTTGACGTGCAGGTCGATCTCTATAGATCTGATTGTTCGCCGCCACCAGCCAACGTGCATAAATCCGACGAGTAATGTTCTTGTTCGGGTCAAACAAGGATTGACTATTGTTCGATTTTGTCTGAGTTTGAGCGGTGAGAACTCCCAGTTGAGCGAGATCTTTAATGTAAGAACGGAGTTCCTGCGGTGCTTTGTCGATGTCTGAAAACACTGTATTGGAAGTGTCAGGAGTTGGAGCCGCATTCGTGGATGGCACAGGCCCCACGAAGTTCGGATCGCCTGGTTTTACAGGATTTGGAGTTTGGCTACCTTCGCCGTTCGTTGCTTTTGTTTCGATCGAGAAGTTCACCCCAGTCTGAGCGGACTGCACCCCGATTCCAATTTTCAATCCCTGCCGCGATGCGACTAATTGCCCTTGATCTACATTCTGTTGATCGAGCGTCCAGCCGTTTTGCTGCAGCTCATCGCGGTAAAAACTGAATACGCGATCGCGATCGTCTGAACTTGTCCAGCGAGTGGCTAAATCTGCGCTCTGCTCAGTCGGAAGTTGCCCGGTCGATTGAGCCGCAATCAGGGTCGCATTGGGATATTTTGGAATTTCTGCTGGGAACTTTGGCGGTAGTTGTACGGTAGGCTGAGGCGAGGCTTGCGGACTTGGTGATCCAGTCAATCTTGGATCGGCGGCAAACGAATCCCGCAGCGAATTTGCAGTCGGCAGGCTAGAGCAACTCGACAAAAGACTCAACAACGGCAACACACAGAGCATCGCCAACCCAAAAGAAGCGGTTAATTTCTGAAGCGGTATCACGATCGATTGTCCATCACCACTCCTCAACACTAGCGCAAATCTCTTTCCGTTTGGGTTAGCCGCGATCGTCATCAAGCATCTTTTGTAAGCGTGATCGTTCTAGTACATAGTAAGCCGATAGCCCGGTGCGCGTCGATTCGACCTCTTGTGATTCTTCTGAAAAAATTTCAAATTTCTTAAACCACCAATCCAAAGGCGTTGGAAATCTCACTTCTTCTTGAGCCGCCTGTAAAAGCTCTAGGGCGCAATCTCTCGAAGAACGAGGCGCATCCGTCGCTTCATCGTCTTGAAGCATGGCACAAGCACGCTCCCGCAGTTTGCACCGAATCTCAGCGGAAGAGAGTTTGACGCATTCGGGCGAGATATCGCCAAGCAGCAATCCGCGATCGCTGTAGAGTAGAAGACGAATTTTACCCACTTCAAATGGGATGTTGCGAATGGTGCAAAGCAGTGTTTTAGGACAGGTTGTTAATTTTCGATCTAATTGGATTTTCATGTTGAAGAAGGGCGTAGAAGCGAAACGTTAAGAGCCTTTAATGTTCTTAAATTAGCGGATTTTCTCTCAGAAACATGAGTTATTTTGCAATTCTCTATATTAAAAACTGTTGTGATTTGTCTTAAAAATTCTTATCGTTTGTAATCTTGCTTACGCTTTCACCCTGTCTGATTTGTCACGGTCAAAGAAACACTGCGTCATTTTTCGTTTCGACTGACATAATAATTTGTGTATTTGAGTGTACTCAGTAAACGTGCAAACTGTTTCTCGATCGGACATTGTGTATGTGATTGACCATTGTTGGATGGTGGAAGATCCTTTGGTAGACGAGTATGCCTATCAGTTTCTTCGCATCCAGGAGCGGCATCGGTTGCAGTTTGAGCAGGCGTTTCAATGTACCGATGAGCATCAGTACGAAGCCGTAAAGCGACAGCTAGATGAGATTCGGGAAGAGCGCGATCGGGCTGAAGAAATTTTGTATTGGCTGTTCTTAGATTCAGAATTAAGACGACAAGGAAAAACGGTTCCGGATCTATGGGAAGAAAAAGTGCGTTAGTTTATTCGCAAACGTAAATTTACAATCCTAGTCTTTGTCGCCTCTTCTCAGCTAACCGAACTGTTCGCAGTTTGTAGTGCGATTTTTCCAACTAGAACTACTGCCCCGATCAGAAATCCTAAAATCACCCAAAGTTGCCAGGGTCGATGAGTTCGAACCTCGATCGCAGTCGCTTTCGGATCAGCGAGAAAGCGATCGAGACTCTCACGCTGCCGCAATAGCTGTTGATTATGGCTCGCTGACCAATTTCGAGTTAAGGGAATTTCTTCGCCCGATCGCGTCACTAGCGCGAGTCGAATCTGATTGGCTCCCCGTCCTTGCTGAATTTTGGTGGATTGTAATGCGGCTTTATCAAATTGCCGTGTTTTTAACCCGCCGATTAGCGGTTCGTGAGTCAATTGGCAGACCACTTGATCCGATTGCGGGCAACAGTTGAAATGCACCAGTCCGCCCATTGTTTCGATCGCTTTCTTACTCGCACCCAGCAACCCCACAATCAACAGTCCAGAAACTCCTAAGATCACAAACTTGCTCATCAAATTACGAACCCTGCATTGGGTTGAAGCGGCAGGGCGACTTGGACGATCGTGCCTTCGTTCTCCCGACTGCTGAAAGCAATGTCTCCTTGATGAAACTCGATCGATTGTTTGACGATCGCAAGTCCTAATCCATTTCCAGAAATCATGCCGACATTCGCTGCCCGATGAAAGGCTTCAAACAATCGCGTTTGATCCGAAGCTGGAATCCCAATTCCTTGGTCTTGCACTTCAAAATAGACATTCGCCTGATCGTGACGAAGCCGGAAGAAAACAGTTGAGCCAACGGGTGAATATTTCAACGCATTTGATAAGAGATTTGTCAGAATTTGCCGCATTAATTTTGCATCCATGTATCCCCGAATTTCAGGAAGTTTGGTTTCTGGCTCAAAAATTAACTGATGCTGGTTCTGATCATTGATTCGCATTTCATCGACCAGATCTTCGCAGAACGTCAGCACATTTAGCGAAGCAGGCTCAAACTTCACTTTTTTCGCTTCAGCCCGTTCTAGTACCAAGACATCGCTGAGTAAGTCTTTCATATTGAGCGATGCCGCCTGAATCCGTTGGATATGTTCAAGCTGTTTCTCGATCGAACACTCTCCTGAATAGAATTCCAACATATCCGCTGAAGAAAGAATCGTACTCAAAGGCGTGCGGAATTCGTGCGAAACGGTGGTGACAAAGTTCGATTTGAGATCGCTCAGTTCGCGTTCTTTTTCGAGCGCTTTTCGCATCTCAGCTTCGGCTTGCTTGCGGTGCGTGATGTCTCGCTGCAAACCAACCCAATAAGTGTAGTGCCCAGTCTGATCCATGACCGGAAAAATGCTGAGTTCAATCCAAACTTCAGAACCGTCTTTGTGATAGTTGACTAGTTCAGCGATCGCTGGCTCCCACCTTTTTAATGCACCTCTGATGTCTTTCAGAATTGTCCAATCGGTTTTTGGCCCCTGCAAGATTCGGGGCGTTTTGCCGATCACTTCGTCGCGCTCGTAGCCCATCATTTTCGTGAAGGCATCGTTGACGTAAATGATTCTCGGACCCGGTGGCTCGACGGGTTCAGCTTCAGTGATCACCACGGCATCACTCGCGTTTACAATCACCGATTCGAGTAGCCGCAGTCGTTGTTCTTGTTCTCTGCGTTCGGTTTCGTGATTTTTTGCTTCTGTAATGTCTTCTGCAATTCCGGCGATGCGATACACCTTGCCTTGAGGATTTCGCACTGGGAACGCCCGCGCCCGCAACCAGCGCTCAACTCCATCTTCGCGGTTAAATTGGAAGGTCGCTTCCGTCGGGTTGCCTCTCAAAGCTTGCCGGCTGACTTTCATCAGATGCGGAATGTCCTCCGGTCGCGCTTGATTAATCCAAAAACTCAACGATTTTTCGTAGCACGTTTGACTTTCATAGCCGAGAACCTGCTGACACGCGGGACTGATATAAATTAGCTTTTTGCGCTCGACATCATACATCCAGAAAATCTGCTGAATGTTTTCAGCCAACTGCCGAAATCGTTCTTCGCTTTCTCGCAGTTCTGCTGCTGCTAGCTTGCGTTCATCTTCAACTCGCAAGCGCTCACCCACACTCAGCATCAGCGACAAGATCGAAATCAGTTTGCCACTGCTGTCAAACAGCACTGAGTTGTACCATTTACAATGCACGATCGAGCCATCTTTCGCGGTATTACGGCTGTAGCAGACGTTGCGGGTGGTTTGTCCGTTGAGCAATTGAGCGATCGCTCGATCGACGCTCTCTAGATCCTCCGGCACAACTAAATTCCAACTGCCAAACTGTTTGCCGCTCACTTCTGGCGCGTTCCAACCGAGCAACAATTCCGCTTCACTTGACCAGCGAGTAATTCGCAAATCTCGATCCCACTCGATCACCGCAAACGGCGAGTTATCAACATGGAACGACAACCGCTGCAATGCACCTTTCAAGGCTTCTTGTGCCTGATCGCGTTCTCGTGCAGTCTCAACCGCATCGGTCATGTTGCGGAAAAACAGCGATACCCCGGATTTTGAAGGATAAGCGCGAACCGAATACCAGCGCTGACAAGGCTCGTAATAATCGACAAGCTCCAACGGAACGCTTTCTGCCAAAGCCCGACGGTAAAGCTGCCCAAAACTGGTTTCAGCAAAGTCTGGAAATTTTTGCCAAAGTACTTTACCGAGTAAGTCTCTGGCAGGTTTGCCCAATGTGTTTGCGGCTTCATGATTGACATAAGTGAAGCGGGCAGAGCGATCGAAAGCGACGAATCCATCGGTGATGCTCTGCAAAACTTGGGTGATTTGTTCGCGGGCGAGTTCCGATTCGGCGCGGGCAGTCTGTTCGCGCTCTAGAAGCTGATGGCGTTCTTCTTCGATCCAGCGGCGGAGGCTGATGTCAGAAAAAGACACAACCACGGCATAGGGTAGGATTTGACCCGTTTGAAACAGCGGTTGCGAATTGATCGAAATCCAAGTGATTTGCTTTTCGGGTTTGCACAAGCCCAAAACGACCTCGGAACAAGGAATTCCGGTTTTTGCTGTGATCAGACCCGGAAACTCTTGAGGATTAAAAGGTGAACCGTCTTCGTGAATCGCTTTCCAATCCAGGTCGAGCAGATTACGATCGACTAATTCATCGACGGTACATTCTAGAATTTGTGCAGCACTGGCGTTACAGGTTTCAATCACGCCGTCTGCATTTAGCATCAAAACGGCTTCGTGCATTGCTTCGACGACCGATCGATAGCGTTGTTCACTATTCTTCAGACTTTCTTGTTCGCGGCGACGACGGCTCACCTCGGCTTGAAGCTGCTCGACTCTGTGTTCAAGCTTGGCGTGTTCGAGATTGACTGAACGGCTAGAGTGCGGGTCGGAATTCGATCGCGAAGGGGCAACCGCTTTTGGTGAAGCAGTCATCTCCTGAACCGATTGGGTTTGAAGCTGGGATTTCAGTTCGGTGACGAGAACTTCTAGTTCAGCATTACGCTGCTGTAACCGCAGTTGATCGGTTTCTTGCATGACTCACGCTCGATCGACATCATTTATAGATCTTTGCTCAGATTTTGAACTTTCTTTATAGAGAATTGCTGAAGTTCACTTAAAGAGTTTCATAAGGGAGTTCGATTATGAAAGTTGTCCATCCGATTTCGCTCTTGACGGTGATACTGCCGTTGAGTTGTTCGACGAGTTTCTTTACAAGCGCTAATCCCAGTCCTGTCCCGCCTTTTTGCCAACGATCGCTGCCCGGAACTCGGTAGAATTTGTCAAAAATGTGCGGCAAATTTCTTGCGGGAATTTCGGATTCATTGGCGATCGTAAATTTCAGCACCGATTTCTGATCGGAACTTGTTGCTTCGCGCACTTTAAAGCAAATTTCACCTCCGCTTTGTGTGTATTTGCAAGCGTTATTTAGGAGTTCCACCAAGATTCGGCGCAAACTTACACCATCTGCCACAATTACGGGCAGTGTTTCCGGAAGATTTACTTTTAAAAGTTGCTGACAGTCGCGGCTGCGAACTTGAAACGCATCCGTCGTTTTTCGGAGTAGCTCTCTCAAATTCAGCGGTTCTGGGGATGCTAGAGCTTCGCCAGATTCGAGTTGATAGAGATCAAGCAGATTTTGAATCAGTTCATCGCCTTGATCGCACGCATTCAGCGCAATTTCGATATACTGCCGCCGATTTTCGGGCATCGCTTCCATCAGTTGAAGCGCGACTTTGATCGTGGTTAAAGGAGCGCGTAGATCGTGAGTAATTGTGTTGAGTAAATCGTTTTTTTGACTATTGATTTGTTGCAGTTCATCGACTTTTTTCTGAATCTCAGTTTGGGCGTGATGGCGTTTGAGTCGAGCCGCGATCGTATCGAGCAATTCTACGCGCCGAAATGGTTTGGTTAAATAGTCGTCTGCTCCTAAATTCATGCCCTGCCGCACATCGGCTTTATCGGCTTTTGCGGTGAGAAAAATAAACGGAATCATTGCCGTTCTGGGATCTTGACGGAGGGCTTCTAGCACGTTGTATCCGTCAAAATCGGGCATTTTAATGTCACAAATCACTAAATCGGGCGATCGCTCTTTTGCCAGTTGAATGCCTGTTAGCCCGTTGTCCGCGTTGAGAGAGTAAAATCCTCCAGAAGTCAAAATTTCGATGATGTTTAGACGAACATCTTTTTCGTCCTCGATCACCAAGATTTTCATCAAATCTTCCCCCGTTGGCGGCTGTATCGGTTGAGGGCTAATCTTTCGGGTCATTGCGGCTGGCTGAGTTTAGAGATGGGTTTGGTGAAAAGCTAGCGCGATCAGGTCGCTTTCTCAGTGGTAGTTCCGCACGCTTCTTAGTCAATGCAACGTTTTCTGTATAAGCATGGAGTGGAACGCAAAGCACCCTCGTGAAAATACTGCACGATTCGTAGATACTAGCGAATTTCGCTGGCAAAAGTCTAGAACTCTGTGCCACTCTACGGTTTGTTCATAAAAATTCTGCGGAATTTGCGTAAAATCCATATTACCAAAGTTTTCGATCTCGGTTCTGGAAAGAAATTCTTTGTTCTCCTCCTCCTTAAGACAGAGATGATTTGGTTTGCAGGTGAGTAGATTAATCTAAGCCATCAAGTGAAACTAATGTTGCTTTTTACAGACAAGTAGAAATACGGGGGAATAGAGAAAAAAGCACGATCGATTAATCACTTCATTGGTAGACAAAACTGGCACAATATATCAGGAATTAAGCTTTTGCCTTGAAGAGACTAATACTGTGCCTATTCTCGCTGATATGAATCTGCTACTAGCAAATGAATCAGATTGCCGCTTTTTCAAGTTCTGGTTTCACGATCGAGTGTGTGACGGAATTAGCTATCAAGGTGAGTTGTATTATCAGTTCCATAGTTTCAATTCGCAGCGTCGAGATCAAGCTTACGATCTCGGCTCAAAGCTGATCGATCGCGGGATCTCAGTGATTATTTGCTGTTCTAAGCAGCGGTATTTGCTCGGTATCAATCTCCGAAATAATTGGAGCGAGATCGGAGAATATGAGAAACAGCAGTTTCTCGTCGAGGTGCAAGGTTTGGAATCGGTGCTGAGTCAGCTTCTACAGTGAGCGATTTTCGATTAGGCTAGAAAGCGAAATTTCATCGATCGCTCATGCAAAACTACGATGTCGTCGTCTGCGGTGCTGGCCCTTCGGGCACGATCGCCGCTGCTCAACTGGCTCAAGCAGGTTTGAAAGTGGCGCTGCTCGAAAAACAGTTTTTACCGCGTCACAAGACCTGCGGTGGCGGAATGCCGATGGTGATGCAGTCTCAACTGCGCGATTTGGCTCCAGAAGCGTTTGTCGAGTCCGATGTGACGATGATGCGGCACACCTGGAAATTTGAAGATGCGTATTTAGCTTCGATGAATCCTCGATCGACGGATGAGCGGCTTTCTCTCTGGATGGTGCAGCGATCTATATTTGATCATGCCTTGGCTCAAAGAGCGCTAGATTTCGGGGCGGATTTAAGAGACGGAATTGCAGTAAGAGCGATCGAGCCAGAATCCGATGGGGTGATTGTCAGAGCGCAAGGAATTAAGACGGGCAGCGAGTTCACTGCAAAGGCGCGATACGTGATCGGGGCAGACGGGGCGAATGGGGTGACGGTCAAAGCAACGCAGTTAAGGAAGAAAAGAGCGATCGCGCTAGCAATGGAAATCGAACATCCGCATCACTGGGGCGACGGACACGCGGATTTGCGTCCCGAAATTGCTCACTTGGAATACGGTGCAGTTAAGCGCGGGTATGCGTGGATTTTTCCCAAAGCGGATCATTTGAACATCGGTGCAGGTGTGTTTCGCCCGGATAATCAAGACGCGAGAAGCGATCGTACTTTACGGGCGGAATTGCAGAAGACGATTCTCGACTATATGGATGTGTTGGGATTGAAATACGATCGAGATGCACTAAAATTTCATGCTCATCCGTTACCGACTTGGAGCGGAAAAGAACCGCTGCATGAAGGGCGAATTTTACTCGTCGGGGATGCGGCAGGGTTAATTAATCCACTGTTTGGCGATGGAATTTTACACGCGGTCAAAAGTGGCTCGATCGCGGCTCAGTCGATTATTGATGGTGCAGCACAAGAACATACGAATCGGATTCATGCAGAATTTGCGGCAAATTTCGATGCGGCGTTGAACTTGGCACGCATTTTTTATCAGTGGACGGGGGTTTGCTACAAGTACGGCGTGAAATACGAGAAAAGTACGCGGTATTCAACTCAGCTATTGTGTGGCGATTTGTTGTTTACCGATATGGCGGGTCGGGCAATGCGGCGATTGAAGCGATCGGTTAGAGGGAATTTTTTCCCAATGTTTAATGGATGAATGGATAGAGGGGTGGTGCAAATCTGTGCTGCCTTTAGCCAATCTATCCGAAGCAAACTACTCCGATCGAATTAGCTAAACTGTTGAGCATAAAATCGTGCATACCGCCCACCCTCAGTGATCAATTCTTGATGGGTTCCCGCTTCAACCACGCGCCCTTTTTCCATCACCAAAATACGATCGACTCGTCTCACCGTCGCCAACCGATGAGCAATAATAAACACCGTCCGCCCCTGCATAATCCGCTCTAAAGCTTCTTGCACCAAAGCTTCCGATTCAGAATCCAGCGCAGAAGTTGCCTCATCAAGAATCAAAATTCGAGGATTCAGCAACACCGCACGCGCGATCGCTAATCGTTGCCGCTGTCCCCCAGATAAATTCACGCCCCGCTCACCCACCCAAGTTTCGTAACCGTCGGGGAACTGGCTAATAAACTGGTGAGCATTTGCAATATTCGCGGCAGCTTGCACCGCTCCCAAATCAAACTCAAGCTGTCCGAAGGCGATATTTTGCGCGATCGTACCTGTAAACAAAGTCGTTTCCTGCGGCACAATGCCAATCTGATGCCGCAAACTCTTGAGCGATACTTCTCGAATATTTGTACCGTCGATCCAAATATCGCCCTGTTGCGGGTCGTAGAAGCGCGGGATCAAATTCACCAGCGTCGTTTTTCCTGCACCGGATGCACCGACTAAGGCGACCATTTCTCCCGGTAGCACTCGCAGATTCAAATCTTGTAGCACTGGGCGATCAGGTCTGTAAGCAAAGCTGACATTCTCAAATTCGATTCTGCCTGTAACGGGGGCTAAATCCTGGGCATCGAGATTTTCCGCGATCGACGGTCGAATGTGCAGCAGTTCAAAAATGCGATCGACCGAAGCTTCTCCTTGCTTAAATTCGTTGTAATTTAGCGTCACGGCACTAATCGGCTCAAACAACATCGCTACCGAAATGACGAAAGCAATAAATTCGCTCCCCTTTAAGTTGCCTTGCGAAATTTGCCAGCTTCCTACAAGCAGCAGCGCCAAAATTCCCAGCGCATCTAAAAATCCTTGAACCGGATACTGAATCGCTCTTAAGCGTTCTGTGGCGTATCGCGCTTGACGATTGCGTTCTGAACCTCGACGGAACTGTTCGATCGCATAATCTTCCGCCGCGAATGCCCTAACCAATCTCACCCCACTCAACATCTCGATCAGCAAGGCAGAGAGATCAGAAATCCGGCTCTGGCTGCGATAGGACAACTTCCGCATCTTTTCCCCGAACCAGGCGGTCAAAAATGCTAATAACGGCGCGATAATCAGCGTCGATAACGTCAGTTGCCAGTTGAAATACAGCATCGCGCCCAGTGTGACCACGAGTTTCATCGCATTCGGCACAAACTGACTAAACAGCTTTTGAATCACTTCCCCGATGCGATCGACATCTTCGGTTAATCGATACGACAAATCCCCGGTTTGCACCGTCTCAAAATACGCCAGGCTCAATCGCTGAATATGGGCAAACGTGCGATTTCGCAGTTCCATCGCGATCGATAATGCCGCTTTTGCGATCAGGGTTTCCTGTCCGTACTGGGCTAACTTTTGCCCACCCCAAATTAAGATGACGTAACCCGCCGTTTCTGCGATCGCCGTAATTCGTCCTTCGCCAATAAACCGCGACATCTTTTCAGACAAGAGTGCGAGCGCGGGCCACGTCACCGCAAACACGACCGAACACATCAGCGCATAAACGATCGTGCGCCACTGAGGACGAAGGTAAGGTAAAAGCTGCCAGTAGTTAGAACGCTGTTTCAAGATCGGTTGGACTTATATTCCTGGTAGATGTGAAAAACGGAAGGTAAGAGCGAAACCACAATAATGATCAGATTAAACGAAATGAATGTCCGATAGTTCATTGCACCAATGCCAGCCACGATCGGGGCAAAGGTTCGCACGATCTGCACAAATCGCGCCAGTACGATCGCTTTTCGTCCGTGTTTGTCATAAAACGTTTGTTATAAAACCGCTGGGCAGACACAATATGCTTTTTGTGAAACAGCCAGGAGTCTTCTTTCTGGAAGAGTTTTCTGCCGAATCTGTTCCCCGTCCAGTAGCCCACACTATCACCCAGCACGGCTGAAACAAAGCAGCCCAACGCCAAGATCGGCAAATTTAAAAGGTTTCTCGCTAATTCGCCATTATTCCTGCCCAACCCTGACATTCCGATTAAAAATTATGGCTTCTTCCGTCGTCGCACCAACCACACGATGAATCCAATCAGCAAAATTCCTAAAACAATTTTAGAAACGGGTGCAAGGTATTCATCGACCAATTCATAATTCGACCCCAACGCATAGCCTGCGTACGTCAAAGCGAACGTCCAAAGCGTTGTCCCGATCGTGGAATACACCAAAAACGGCATCAATCGCATCCCACTCAGTCCCGCGGGCAGCGAAATCAGCGTCCGAATTCCCGGAACCAATCGCCCAAGCAGCACCGCTTTCGTTCCATGTCGATAAAACCAGCGATTTACTTTATCGATATCGCTACCGGATACCCCGATCCATTTGCCATATCGATCGGCAAGTTCGCTCACCCGTTTCTCACCGACCCAAAGCCCTGCATAGTACCAAAGCAGCGTCCCCAAAATTGTCCCGATCACGCCTGCCAAAACCGCATACTGAAAATTCATCTTGCCTTGCGACACGGTAAATCCTGCCAGCGGCATGATCAACTCCGACGGAATTGGCGGAAATAGATTTTCCATAAACATGAGAAACCCAATTCCCAAATAGCCGAGGGAATTCATCGTGCTAGTAATCCATTCAACCAGTGCTGAACTCATGCGTAGCTTCCTTATGTTGGAGGTGGACTGAGACTTAAACGTTTAATTGTGCGATCGCTCAGGTCAATCATATGAACTTTTATGAAACTTTTACGGGTGAGTTCGATCGAATCCGCGAAATTCTCATCAGAATTTTTCGCAAGGCACGATTTAGAAGAAAGCGGATCCTATTGGGTTCGAACCAATGACCGACCGCTTAGAAGGCGGTTGCTCTATCCACTGAGCTAAGGATCCAAACTAGACATCTACCAATATAACGGCGTGGGGCGAATTTAGAGCAATCAAAATTGCGGCTCGATCTCGCTCAAGCTTGGTACTCTCCTCATTTTTATCAAGCGTATGTAAAGTAAAGCGCCGAAACGGGGAATTCAAGAGAGTAGATGATCCGAACTGGATGATCCCCTGTGAAATTTAACGGCATGATCGGGCTGGCTTAAATCTAAAGTGTCAATTGACACCATCACAGGCATAATGGCGATCAATTCTTGCCCCCTATCCTCTAGCCCTGAGCCGCTTTATGTTCATTCTGAAACGGCAGGATGTTGAGATCAGCAGCATTCAGCACCCCAAACGCGATCAAAAAATTCCGATTCTATCCTATCAAGGGCAGACCTTTCGACTGATTCAAGTCTTTAGCGCTGGACAGGAAGAAGAAGCGCGATCGTTTTGGCGCGACTTGACCGATAACCAAGGAAAAGCCTGCGTGCTGCTTGAAGAACCAGAGCGCTACAGCATTTGGGGCAAAGTGCGACTGGATCAACTCGGCAGCGATGCAGCAGGTCAGGAAGGAGGAACCGTTTCCGCCGTTTTTACCCAAGCGTGTTTACTCATGCTGCAAGCGATGTACATCGATATTGAAGATCTGATGGGCACAAAGCAAGCGGCTTCATTTGAGCGAGATTTGGCGGGCGTGTTTCAGCAATGGCGCTTTCCGCAGACCGATTCACCCACCGCTGTAAAACAACTCCTCACCGTGAATCCGCTCAACAGCCTGCAAACACCGACTTGGCAAGAAAGTTTACTCAATGTTTTGCTGCAAGAGCTTCACCGTCTCGGCAAAGCTTATTTTGGCAAATCCTCGTTTGCCGATCGTACACTCGATGCGCTGCAAGACTTGCCGCAAGGCGAACGCAACCGCTTTCTCGAATGGCTGAACCACTCCCCAACCGGAAAACTCTGGTCTTAGCCCCTCTTTGTCCCCTACTGAAAATGACCTGTTGAAAATGCCCTATGAGTAGTTCAGCGAGTAAATCTCAATCGAAGTCCGTTTCCGTTCAAGCGATCGTGTTTGCAGAAATTCTGTGGGCAGTTGCTGCGCTCTTGTTTTTCCTTTTATTTAGCGTGGCTGACCCTGGGCAATCTCGCCCAGATTGGTACTCTTATGGCACATCAGTATTTGAGATTGTGGCGTATTTTAGTGCAGGGATACTGTGCTTTAGAAATTGGAGCAGTCCACAAATTGTCAGCGGTCGGCGCGTTTGGCTGGGCATCGGGCTAGGAATGCTCTGCTATAGCATCGGAGGCGTGTTGTTCACATTCTGGGAAACTTACCTGGGACGTGAAGCAGATGTCTCACCCGGCGATTTCTTCTACATTCCCACTTATCTGTTCTTGGCGTGGGGCATGATTATGGCGTTTGCCGATCGACGATTGAATCTCGATTTGTGGCAGTGGTTCACAGTCGGAACGATTGCAGCGGTCAGTCTCGCCTTTGCAACTTGGTTGACCTTAGCGCCGGATTCCGCTCCTTCAGCGCTGTTTGGTGAACCTGCGATCGCGCAAACCGTTCCAGTCAAACCTACTCCAAAAGCGATTATTTCACCTACGGTTAAACCTTCTCCGGTTGTAGCGCCTTCTGCAACTCCGAAACCTGCGGCGATCGAAGAAGCGAAACCCGTTGAAGAGAAAAAAGACACTGCGCCAGAGTGGGTGATCGCGATCGAAAATACGCTCGCACCGCTCAAACCGTTTCTTGATTACTTCTACGTCCTAGCGGATGTCTTCATTCTGATCATTGCAACCACCTTGCTGCTGGCATTTTGGGGCGGGCGGTTCTCTCAATCTTGGAGGATGATCGCAGCGGCAGCCTTCTCGCTCTACATCGCTGATATGTGGTTCAAGTACGCGACCACTCGACTTGAGAACTATCAAAGCGGCGGACTCGTTGAAATCTTCTGGGTATTCAGTGGCGTTCTGTTTGGAATTGGCGCAGCACTGGAATACGATTTGAGTCGATCGCGTCGCAGTAATTCCCGTCGAAGAGCATGAAGATTTGTCCTTCACGCCTTATTCGGGCGCTTCGGCATAGAATAGATGAGTAATTGCCGCCCCGTTCCGCATGAGCAGACTGTCTGATTCTGATAAAAGCCAAATTATTGAACTGTACCGGCAATCCGGAGAAACGACGCTAACCCTTGCAGAGCGCTACGGTGTCAGTAATACGACGATCAGCCGCATTTTAAAAAGCAGCTTGTCGGCGGATGAATATGACAGTCTCATCCAGCAAAAGCGAAGCGCTTCGCGAGGGGGATCGAAAATTGCCACAGCGACGATCGGGGCTCCTCCAGTTCAAGGGAGTTTGCTCGAAGTGGCTGATCTTGATCCGGTACAGCCTGAAGCGGTAGAGCCTGAAATTGCAGAACCTAAGAGAGTTATAGAATCTAGAGCTGCAGAACCCGCCAAAGCGGCTGTGTCCTCGAAGCCTGCGCCTCCTCGTCGAGTGCAACGGCAGACTGTTCCCGATGAAGAAGAGTTAGCCGCGATCGCTCCCCCGACTGAGAAGGTCGCCCAGGTCAACACGGTCGAAGCGATCGCTAACGAAGACCTCACGCCGAATCGAGGCGGCATGATGGACGACGATGACGACGACCTTGAGGATGATCTCGACGATCTCGATAATTTGGATGAAGACCTCGAAGATGACGATGACGAGCCTGCGATCTTGCCATCAATTCAGCTAAATGCAGCGGAGTTTATTCGAGTGTTGCCGATCGCGGAAGCTGCAATTCCGCGAACTTGTTATCTGGTCGTCGATCGAGCCGCTGAATTAGTTGCACGTCCGTTGAGCGAATTTGCAGAACTGGGCCAGATCCCATCGGGTGAAGTCGAAGAAAGAACGCTACCTGTGTTCGATAATCATCGAGTCGCAAAACGGTTCTCGAATATTCGGACACAGCGCGTCATTAAAGTACCAGATAGCCGAGTTTTGCAAAAAGCTGCCCCTTACCTGCAAGCGAAGGGAATCACGCGATTGCTGATCGATGGGCAGGTGTACGCGCTCTAAACGTCGTCGTTTTGGTTCGGCAAGAGTCCGAGGAGCGGTTGCGCGATCGCAGTTCCCAAAATTCCCAGCATCACACTGAAAGCGATCACTAAGCCAAACGGTAATTCGATCGTTTGAAAGGCGAGAAACTTCAGTGCGATCGGGGCAGCATTTTGAACAGCAATCAGCGAGATCGCGCCAATCCACACGGCAACAATACAGGCAGTAATTAAAGTGGCAAAACTTCTCATAGAATTTCAGGAATCAAGGGCTGTGACCGTGTAGGAAATCTCATCAGCCGCGAACTGATAAATTTTCATCCTTGTGAGACATTTCCTCTCGTGGGTAGATCAAGAAATCTGCTCACTTTTTATTTTAAAGATTAAACCCGTCGATCGTAGAAGATCGACGGGTTTAATCTTTAACGAAACAGGCTACTGACCGAGTTCTCTTCGTGAATTCGCCAGATCGTTTCACCGATCACACTTGCAACAGAAAGAATCTTCAATTGCGGAAAGCGATGTTCTTCTGCGATCGGGATCGTATTCGTCACGATCACCTCTTCGAGCAGACCGCTGGATAACCGCTCGACCGCAGGAGGAGAAAAGACCGCATGAGTCGCACAGGCATACACCTGACGCGCCCCTTCTTTGCGGAGAATCTTCGCGCCTTCTAAAATCGTTCCAGCCGTATCGATCATGTCATCGACCAAAACCGCCGTTTTGCCTCTGACATCGCCGATCACATTCATCACTTCTGCAATGTTGTGAGCCTGTCGCCGCTTATCAATAATTGCAAGTGGCGCATCATTTAGCCGTTTTGCTAGCGCTCGCGCTCGTGCGACACCCCCCACATCCGGAGAAACCACGACTAAATCTTCTAGCTGTTTACTGGCGATGTAGTCCACCACTGTCGGAGACCCATAGACATGATCCATTGGAATATCGAAATAGCCTTGGATCTGAGCCGCGTGCAAGTCCATCGCGAGAATGCGATTGGCTCCCGCTTGCGTAATCAAGTTCGCCGCGAGTTTTGCCGTAATCGATTCCCGTCCAGCGGTTTTGCGATCGGCTCTGGCATACCCGTAATACGGCAGGACGGCGGTGACTTGCCGCGCCGATGCCCGCCGACAGGCATCGATCATAATCAACAATTCCATCAAGTTATCGTTGACTGGGCGGCAAGTCGGCTGAATCAGATAGACATCACAGCCCCGAATTGACTCTTGAATCTGAACATATAGTTCACCATCGGCGAAGTGCTTTTGCACCATTGGACTCAGATCCATTCCCAGATATCGGGCAATCTCTTGAGAAAGGGGCACGTTTGCGGTGCCAGACAAGAGACGCAGACGATTGTTATCAGGAATCGATGGCAGAGTAGACAGAGGAGATAGTGTTGCAGAACGGATCACGTCAAGTCCTCGAACGCATTCAACGCAATATTAACATTGGGACTTTTTATCATTGACCCAGGTTTCGCGGATCTAAAGTATTCGTAAACGGCAGATGATTTTGCGAAATATTTGTTTATGACTGAACCACAACTAGCGTACGGATGATCGATCATATCAATCTTCATCCGATCAGGTGAAATGAATGCCACAGGCAGGAACCAGATTTTGATAGGTCAGTCGAGCGGTATTTAACGCAACCTATTTTGACAAATTTGTTCGCGCTTCGCAATGCTTTTTTACAATGTTATCGATGGCTGATTTATTTTTCGGTTTTGTTGCTTTAGTTACAAAAATATGCACTTAGGCGGATCGTCTAAGCTATGCTGAAAAGTCCAGTGATACAAGGGATGATCGAGTTATGAGCCTAAAAGACCGCATTACCGAAGAGATCAAAGCCGCGATGAAGTCTCAGGATAAAGTGCGGTTAGAGGCGCTGCGAAGCATCAAGAAGGTGCTGTTGGAGAAAGAAGTGAGTGTGCGCCCATCGGGTCAGACTGAGCTAACCGAGGAGCAAGAAATCGAGTCGTTGTCTCAGGTGGCGAAACAGCGCAGAGATTCGATCGAGCAGTACACGAATGCCAACCGCAAGGATTTAGCCGACAAAGAGGCGGAAGAATTAGCGATTATCGAAACGTTTCTTCCAGCGCAAATGTCGGATGAAGACGTGGAAGCTGCGATCGCGAACATTATTTCCCAAGTCGGAGCGACTTCTGCAAAAGACATGGGGAAAGTGATGGGTTCTGCGATGCAGCAGTTGAAAGGCAAGGCGGACGGGAAAAAGGTGCAAGCGATCGTCAAGGCGAAATTGGGCGGTTAGAGATTGATCCGCAATTCTTAGCTCTCCGTCACTGCTACAGGGGTCGTCACGACAGGTTGAGGATTTGTAACCAGTTCTTTCTTGCTGAATTTGAGCTTGCCATCGACCAAATCGATCGAGATCGTATCCCCTTCGACAAAAGCGTTTTCGAGTAGTTTCGTCGCGATCGGGTTTTGCAGTTCTCGCTGAATCGCCCGCTTCAATGGACGCGCTCCATAGGTTGGATCGTAGCCCACGTCCGCTACGTATTTTCGCGCGGCGGGTGAGAGTTCCAGCATAATCTTCTGATCGGTGAGCAGAGCTTGAATCCGTTGGATCTGGAGTCCAACAATTTCACCAAGTTCTGCACGGCTCAACGGATGGAACAGGATCATATCGTCGATCCGATTGAGAAACTCAGGGCGGAAATGCTTACGCAGTGCAGTCATGACTCGTTTCTGCATTTCCTCGTATCGCCCATCGTCGCCCGCGACATCGAGAATATGTTCACTGCCAATATTGCTCGTCATCACAATCACAGTGTTGCGAAAATCGACGGTGCGACCTTGAGAATCGGTGATTCGTCCGTCGTCTAGCACTTGCAGCAAAATGTTAAACACATCAGGATGGGCTTTCTCAACTTCATCAAGCAGCACCACCGAGTAAGGTTTGCGGCGAATCGATTCAGAAAGCTGTCCACCTTCGTCGTAGCCGACATATCCCGGAGGCGCACCGACCAAGCGCGACACCGAATGCTTCTCCATGTATTCCGACATATCGAGCCGCACGATCGCATCATCCGAATCGAATAGAAATTGCGCCAATGCTCGCGCGAGTTCCGTTTTACCGACTCCAGTGGGACCCATAAATAGGAACGAACCGATCGGGCGGCTGGGATCTTTCATCCCCGATCGCGCTCGACGGATCGCTGCGGAAACGGCTTCAACGGCAGCATGCTGCCCGATGACTCGTTGGTGTAAGTGTCCTTCTAGATTCAGGAGTTTTTGGCGTTCGGATTCGAGCAGGCGCGTCACCGGGATACCTGTCCAACGAGCAACAATTTCAGCGATATCGGCTTCAGTGACTTGTTCGCGCAAGAGCGCCGTTCCGCCTGCTTGCAGTTCCATCAGTTGCGCTTCTTGGTTTTCTCGATCGTGCTGCAAGGCTTCGAGTCGTCCGTATTTTAACTGCGCTGCCGTGTTGAGATCGTAAGCGCGTTCGGCTTGCTCGATTTGCACTCGAAGCTGGTCTTCTTCGCCTTTGAGCGATTTAATCGTTTCGAGAATCTGCTTTTCGTTTTGCCACTGCGAATCGAGTTCGTCTTTTTTCGGCTGAAGTTCTGCGATTTCTTGTTCGAGCCGTTCGAGTCGCTCTTTGGAATTGCGGCTGAGTCCGGTTAATCCGGTGAGTTTGTCTTCACTCTTGACCGAGAGCTTCTCCATTTCAAGCTGTCTCAAACGCCGCTCGATTTGCTCTAGCTCAGTCGGTTTCGAGGTGATTTCCATTCTCAACTTAGCGGCGGCTTCGTCTACGAGATCGATCGCTTTATCGGGTAAAAATCGATCGCTAATATATCGACTCGATAGCGTTGCGGCTGCCACTAAAGCAGAATCGGTAATATTGACTCCGTGATGAACTTCGTAACGTTCTTTCAACCCGCGTAAAATCGAAATCGTATCTTCAACGCTCGGCTGATCGATCACGACTTGCTGAAATCGACGCTCCAGCGCGGCATCTTTCTCGATGTACTTACGGTACTCATCTAAAGTGGTCGCCCCAATACAGCGCAATTCACCCCGCGCCAACATGGGTTTAAGCAGATTTCCGGCATCCATGTTGCCTTGTCCACCTGCGCCCGCACCCACAACTGTATGAAGCTCGTCGATAAATAAAACGATCTGCCCATCAGAATCAATCACTTCTTTCAGCACTGCCCGCAGACGATCCTCGAATTCTCCGCGATATTTTGCCCCTGCAATCAGCGATCCCATATCAAGGGAAATCAGCTTGCGGTTTTTCAGCGATTCGGGCACGTCACCGTTTACGATCCGCTGCGCGAGTCCTTCCGCGATCGCCGTTTTCCCAACACCCGGTTCTCCAATCAAAACTGGATTATTCTTAGTTCGGCGCGAAAGCACTTGAACGACACGTCGAATTTCGCCATCGCGTCCGATCACCGGATCGAGTTTGCCTGCTTTGGCGCGTTCAGTCAGGTCTAAGCCGAATTTCTCTAAGGCAGAATAGCGGGATTCCGGTGCTTGATCCGTTACTTTTTGACTCCCTCGAAGATCTCGAATCGCGGTATCGAGCCGAGCCGTATCGACGTTAAAACTGCGAAATAGCTTGAGTCCAAGACGTGGATCATTGGCAAACGCTTGGACAAAATGTTCGATCGAAATAAAATCATCCTGCATCGAAGCACGCGCGGCTTCTGCTCGATCGAGCATCGTATCAAGATATCGTCCTAAATAAAGCTGCTCCGTACTCCCGACTTTCGGCTGACGGCGAGCAAATTCGTCTACCTGCTGTGAGAGACGAGCGGCTTCGATTCCGGCTTTGCTCAAAATTTTCCCGGTTAAGCCATCTTCCTGCTCTAGCAGGCTGATTATTAAATGTTCAACTTCTAAATTCTGGTGTCGATAGCGCCGCACGACATCCTGTGCCTGAACGATCGCTTCCCAGGCTTTATCTGTAAATTTGCTGGGGTCTGTGGGTTGCATGTATTCCGGTAATGTTTTGTCATCGCTCTTCTTGAAACTTCACTCTAGCAGGTCTTACAGCTTCTTTCACCCCAGATGGGTGGTTGCTTGTAGCCAGGCTTCAAACAAAAGAATCGAGACGTTGCGGCAAGTGTGGGCACGTTCCAACTTGATCTTCACTGCTCTCGGTTTTTCGTTGCTGTGTAGGTCGTAACGATCGAGCGCAGATTAACTAAAGTGTGCGAATTTCAAGAGTGCGATCGTCGCTGGCTTCAGTACAAATCTCGATTCGAGCAATACCTTTACCGAATTCGGACTAAAAAAGCAGGGTAGAGTCTTACTTCTATCCTGCTTCCTTAATTTAATACCCCCAAGGGAATTCGAATCCCTGTCGCCTCCGTGAAAGGGAGGTGTCCTAGGCCTCTAGACGATGGGGGCAGGTGTTAGTGCTGCGTTCGTCTCGTGCAACTGACATTTACTAATGTAGCGGACAAAACTATCACTGTCAACCGCCAAATCCAACTTTGATTTCAAATTTGTTTGTGAAAGAATTGCGTTAAGGCAAAAGATGCAGTGATTAGACACCCCTAGAACTGTCCCTTGGCAGAGACGCGCGATCGACAAAAACCACTACCGTAAATGCAAGAGAACGAACATCTACTATTAGCAGGCTTGCGTCCTTACTTTGTCATGCTTCTGATTGACTTCATGCTATCGCCCAAGACCCGAAAGAACGATGGCGCTTTGACTCGCCCCCGTATCTCTATTCCTCTGTCTGAAACTCCCGTTACGCTAGAAGAACAATCTTCTTCACCTACACCTGCTCATTCCCTTGTGGAAAATCCGAATCTTCCTTCTCAGTCTGTACGATCGCGCTGTCTACCGTGGCTTGCTTCGATCGTCTATCCGTTGGCGCGAAATTTGGTGTTGCCCGTCTATTTTCGACGGATTCAAGTTGGGGGTCGAGAACATTTTCCTGCGACGGGTCCGGTGATTATCGCTGCGACCCATCGATCTCGTTGGGATGCGCTCATGGTTCCTTGCGCGGTTGGGCAGGATGTGACAGGGCGAGCATTGCGCTTCATGGTCACAGCAGATGAGGTCAAAGGCGTTCAGGGTTGGTTTATTCGGCGATTGGGCGGATTTCCAATCAACACTCGTCAGCCCACGATCGCGGCATTGCGGCACAGTATCGATTTGCTGCAACACGGTGAAGCACTGGTGATCTTTCCTGAAGGCAATATTTATCGTCAATCTGCGAGTCTCAAGCCTGGTTTAGCTCGGTTAGCGCTTCAAGCGGAAGCAAGTCAGCCCAATTTGAATGTTCAGATTGTGCCGATCTCGATTCAGTACAGCAAGCCTCTGGTTCCTTGGCGCTCTGCGGTCGAAATTCAGGTTGGTAAACCGCTGAACGCTGCTGAATACAGTGCAGAGCATCCGAAGCAGGGCGCAAAACGATTGACAGAGGATTTAGAGCAAGTTCTGCGATCGCTTTCTGGGTGTTGCCAATAAAAAAGAGACGCTCTAAATTGCGTCTCTTTCCACGTTTTTCGGGAAATTGAACTAACGACCGATCCCGATGTAACGGAAGCCTGCTTCTTCTAAAACGGGTTGGTTCAAGAAGTTGCGACCGTCGATCAGAATTGGGGTGTGCATCAGTTTTGCCATCTTGATGTAGTCAAGGCTGAGGAATTGCGCCCATTCCGTCACGAGAACTAAGGCATCACAGCCATCTGCTAGGCGCTCTGGATCAGTTTCGACGATTACATCTGAAATGCCGTGGCGCATTCCGGTTTGAGCAATGATCGGATCGTAAGCTTTCACTTTTGCACCGAGACGAGCTAAGTTCTCGATCACATTCAGAGCAGGAGCATCACGCAAATCATCGGTGTCAGGCTTGAACGTCAGACCCAAAAGCCCGACCGTTTTGCCTTTCAAGATTTTCAATGCTTGCTGAAGTTTCTCAACCACAATCAAGCGTTGACGCTCATTCACGCTAACGGCTGCTTTAAGCAATTGAGTCTCATAGCCGTAATCATCAGCGGTGTGAATCAGCGCGGATACGTCTTTCGGGAAGCAGGAGCCACCCCAACCCAGACCCGCCTGCAAGAATTTGCTGCCAATTCGAGAATCAAGACCAATCCCTTTTGCGACTTGCATCACATCTGCACCGACACGATCGCAGATATTCGCCACTTCGTTCACGAAGCTGATCTTCGTTGCCAAAAATGCGTTTGCTGCATATTTGATCATTTCAGCCGAACTCAGATCCGTCACAACAACCGGAACCGGAGCCGCAGATTTATCTTCTGCAAACTGCCGTTCTACGATCGGGGTGTAGAGTTCTTGCATCAGCTTGATCGGTCGATCGTTGTTGTTGCTGCCAAGAACAATGCGGTCGGGGTTAAAGGTGTCGAATACCGCAGATCCTTCGCGGAGAAACTCTGGATTGCTGACGACATCGAATTCATATTCGCCGATGAGTGAACTTGCTGTGATTTCCTCACCGCCGCCGACTCCTACGAGAACAGGCTGCGCTTCTGTGCGCTGACGTTCTGCAATGCCATCAAGAACGAGCATTCTCACCCAGTCTCCAGACCCGATCGGAACCGTAGACTTATTCACGATCACTTTGTAGCCGCCTTTGAGGTTGGAACCGATGCTACGCGCTACCGCTTCGACGTAGCGGGTATCGCTTTCTCCATTCGGGAGTGCAGGCGTTCCAACTGCGATAAAGAGAATTTGACCGTGTTCGACTCCAGACGCGATATCCGTGGTGAACTCTAAGCGTCCTGCTTGAATCGAGGACTGCATCAGGTCAGACAAGCCCGGTTCAAAAATCGGAGACTGTCCCGCCTGCATCAGTTTGACCTTTGATTCGTTGTTGTCAACGCAAATCACATGATGACCAATGTGAGAAAGGCAAACACCCGTAACCAACCCAACGTAACCTGTTCCAATGACGCAAACGCGCATAGTCTTAGACTCCTCAAACAAACGATGTGTAGCTTCGATACAGTTTTCCCGTTAGCATTCCCGAACTGAGCAACTTTCTCTAGTGCGCTGCGAGCGATTCAGGTTTTGCTTCGGGGGCTTCCAATCGGCTGCGAAAATCAGCGATCGTGCGCTCCAAACCATCTCTCAGCGGAATAGTGGGCTGCCATCCGAGGTGAGTTTGAGCGCGGGTGATATCAGGTTTGCGGCGACGGGGATCATCTTGCGGCAATGGCTCAAATTTTACGGAAGCATCAGGATTTACCATTTCTTGAACCGCTTGAGCCAGTTGCAAAATAGTGTATTCGCCAGGGTTTCCGAGGTTGACTGGGCCGATAAAATCGCCGTTCATTAAGCGATAGAGACCGTCCACTAAGTCAGAAACATAGCAGAAGCTACGAGTCTGGGAACCATCCCCGTATACCGTCAGCGCGTGACCTTGAAGCGCTTGCACCACAAAATTGCTCACGACTCGTCCGTCGTTTTCGAGCATTCGAGGCCCGTAAGTATTGAAAATACGCGCAACGCGGATATCGACATCGTTTTGGCGGTGATAGTCGAAAGCGAGGGTTTCAGCAACTCGTTTGCCTTCGTCGTAACAACTGCGAATCCCGATCGGGTTGACGTTGCCCCGATATTCTTCAGATTGCGGGTGCATTTCGGGATCGCCATAGACTTCGGAAGTTGAAGCAAGCAGAAATCTCGCTTTGACTCGCTTGGCTAAACCGAGCATATTCATTGTTCCCATCACGTTGATTTTGACGGTTTTGACGGGATTGTACTGGTAATGCACGGGTGATGCAGGACAGGCTAGATGGTAGATTTGATCTACTTCGAGCCGAATCGGTTCTGTGATATCGTGGCGAATCAGTTCAAAGTTGGGATTGCCGAGCCAATGTTGAATATTGCGCTTGTGTCCCGTGTAGAAGTTATCGAGGCACAGAACTTCATGACCTGTGTTCATGAGACGATCGATCAAGTGGGAGCCAATAAAGCCCGCACCACCAGTAACAAGAATTCGCATAAGTCCAAAATCCGCGTAAATTGCAAACGAGCAAGGATAGGAATGACAGTTGATCAATGGATTGGCTTGATCTCTGCTTGCCAAAAGTGTACCCATTAGATTAACAGGCAGCACGAGGGCAATCCGGACAGGGAACGAGGCAAGAAAGCCTACGCCAAGCGAGCTTTTTTCAGTAGCACCATAGCAGAAACCTTTGGGGTAACGCGGTCTGTTTCGATCGAGTTCATCGAATCTTCAAGCCTCAAATGAAAATTGCCCCTACTTTTTGGGTAGGAGCAATTCGCAAATTAGAGAAGAATTTAGCCCTATTCGTTTGATAAGCGAAGCACTGCCATGAACGCTTCTTGCGGTACATCAACCGTTCCGATCGCTTTCATGCGCTTTTTCCCTTTGGCTTGCTTTTGCAGCAGTTTCTTCTTCCGAGAGATGTCGCCGCCATAGCATTTTGCGAGGACATCTTTACGAAGTGCGGGAATATGTTCGCTGGCGATCACCTTGCTACCGATCGCGGCTTGAATCGGGATCTTAAACTGATGGCGGGGGATCAACTCGCGGAGTTTTTCTGTCAGGGCGCGACCGACTCCATAAGCTTTGTCGCGGTGAACGATCGTAGCAAGCGAATCGACGGGATCACCGTTGATTAGGACATCCAACTTCACTAAAGCATTTTCTCGGTAGCCGATGAGTTGATATTCCATGCTGGCGTAACCGCGCGAGCGAGACTTCATTTGATCAAAGAAGTCGGTGACAACCTCAGCCAGCGGCAATTCATACATCAGCGTGGTGCGTCCGGGCGTGAGATACTTCATATCTTTGAAGATTCCGCGACGGTTTTGACAGAGTTCCATCAGCGTCCCAACATAGGTTTCGGGCGTGATGATATCGACTTGAACGTAAGGTTCTTCGATCTTTTCGCGCTCGGTGGGGGACGGAAGTTTGCCAGGATTATCGATCAAGACGATCTCACCTTTGATCGTTGTGACTTGGTAAACCACCGAAGGCGCAGTAATGATGAGATCGAGGTTATATTCGCGCTCTAGCCGTTCCTGCACGATTTCCATGTGCAGCAATCCGAGGAAGCCACAGCGGAAACCAAACCCCATCGCGCTCGAAGTTTCTGGCTCAAAATTCAGTGCAGCATCATTGAGCTTCAGTCTGTCGAGCGCTTCCCGCAGTTCTGGAAATTGATCCGCATCAGTTGGGAACATTCCACAGAAAACCATTGGTTTCGCTTCGATGTAGCCTGGTAGGGGTTCAGCAGCTTTCTTCGCAGAGAGCGTGATCGTGTCGCCAACTCGCGCGTCTTCGACCGCTTTAATTGAAGCAGCAAAATATCCCACTTCTCCCGCGTGGAGCGAGTCAACCTGCACTTGAGTGGGAGAAAGAACGCCGAGTTCATCGATCTGATATTCCTTACCGGATGCCATCAGGTAGACTTTATCGCCTTTTTTCACCTGTCCATCCATCACCCGAAAGTAAACGACTACACCCCGGTAGGCATCGTAGTAGCTGTCGAAAATCAGCGCTCTCAGAGGATCTTTGGTCGTGTCCGGGGGAGGCGGAACTTTTTGAACGATTTGTTCCAAAATGTCTGGCACACCGATCCCCTCTTTCGCGGATGCCAGAATCGCTTCTGAGCAGTCGAGTCCGACCACTTCTTCGATTTCTTGCCTGACGCGCTCAGGTTCCGCTCCTGGCAAATCGATCTTATTCAGAACCGGAATAATTTCTAAATCGTGTTCGAGTGCGAGATAAACGTTTGCGAGAGTTTGCGCTTCAACCCCTTGGGAGGCATCGACGACCAACAGCGCACCTTCGCAAGCGGCAAGCGATCGAGACACTTCGTAAGAGAAATCGACGTGCCCAGGCGTGTCGATCAAATTTAAAACGTACACCTGCCCATCTTTTGCGGTGTAGTTCATCCGGGCAGCTTGGAGCTTGATCGTGATCCCGCGCTCCCGCTCCAGTTCCATATTGTCCAGGAACTGTTCTTTCATGTCCCGTGCGGTCACGGTTCCCGTTTCTTGAAGCAAACGGTCAGCCAGCGTAGACTTGCCGTGGTCGATGTGGGCAATAATGGAAAAATTTCGGATACGGTTGACGGGTACGTCAGTCATAAACTTCAGTAAGATTGGCAGCAGCAAGGACAAAGCGTTCTCACAGATCTCTCACTCTTTGCGGAGTCAGATATCGAATGAGAAGGCTTAAGATATTTTAATCCTTTCTTCACGGAGTTCGAGAGTCTGAGAGGCTAAGAAAAAGAAATGTCCTAATTTTGGGCAGAATTGAGTTCTGATTCTTTCTCAGACGCATTTGTGAAAAAATGTTAAAACTTTGTTGAACCTATGTAAAAAACGGTACATCCATAGTTTATGGGCAAGATTTCTCAAAGCGCAGTAATTTTCGACTTTTGATCCGATTGTTGCCTAAATATTCAGCCAGCTGACCTTCCGCTGAAGGTTGATCGACGATATGAATGACCCTAAACTCCAAATGCCCGATCGACATAAAACCGAACTTGCGATTCAGATCGATTCTGATTTGTTGGAACAAGTCCGACATTTGACGAATGATCCGAGCAAAGTGGTGGAAGTCGCTTTGAGGCAATGGCTGAGAAGCGAACTTTACCGCGATGAGGACAATGCCCGTACCTTGCCAAGAAATCCGCCACTGCCTCCCAGAGGCGAGTGGAACGATTAGGATTTGATTTTCGTGCTGTGATCGGTTTTTGTGGCTCTTTGCGTGACTTTGGTTCAGATGTCTGCTTTCACTCCCCGGTCAAATGGTCACTTCTGTGAATCTTTCTACCTCCTTGTCCGATCCGTCTTACTCGATTGACTCGTCCGTGCCTGCTGATTCGACCGCGATCGTAAATATCGCAGAGTTGATGATGACTCAAGACGCGGCGGGAATACTGCTTGCGTTTCACTGGCGCGAAATGAGTGAAATTGATTCAAAACAGTGGATTGGGAAACCGATGGGGATTGGATTTTCCCCGGTTTCTTGTGCACCTTATTTGGATCGACTCAAGCGGGTGTTATCGTCTCAAACTCCAGAGCAGTTTCGCTGTTTGTTTGAATGCGGCGATCGCACGATTTTGTTTGATTTGGTGATGAGTCCGGTGATTTTACCGAACGGAACAGCAGCGATCGTGATTGTCACTGGAGAGCAGGCGAATGAACTGGACGAAACGAGGTCACCGCTCCAAGCGGTCGAACTGTCGCGAGAAGAAGATCTCGATCGCTATCAGCAGCTTTTGACTCAAATCGTTTGGGATGCACGTCAAAATTTAGAACTTCCGAGAATTTGGCAAGCCACGGTCGATGGACTGGGACTTGCGCTTGATGTGAGTCGCTGTGTGATTTGCCCATATGACCCAAAGAGATCGAGCATCGAAGCCGTAGCGGAATTTCGCCAAGACTGTTTAGGTTCGCTCAAAGGCAAGACGTTTCAGCTTCAAGAAGATCCTTTGCTGCAAAAAGCTTTAGCGACTCTGAAACCGATTCGAGCGGTGCGGCAGGCTCCCGAAGAGATTAATCCGGCTCCCGAAGCGGATGTTCCTCAAACTCGATTATTGGTGGCAACGCATTATCAGGATCAGCCGAATGGGGTGATCATGCTGGATCAGTGCGATCGCGATCGCGTTTGGACGCAGGCAGAATTAGAGTTTGTTCAAGAGTTGGCGGATCAGGTGGGAACTTCGATCGCTCACGCAGCACTCCTGATCGAACTTCAGCGCGCAAATGATAATCTGACATTGAAACACCGTGAGCTTGATGAAGCTCGACATCAGGCAGAAGAAGCCTCGCGGCTGAAAAGTGAGTTTTTGGCGAATACGTCGCATGAGTTGAGAACACCGCTAAACGGGATGATCGGCTTTTTGAAACTCGTTCTCGACGGCATGGCGGAAGATCCTCAAGAGCAGCGGGAATTTATCGAAGAAGCTCATCGATCAGCGATGCACCTCCTCGACATCATTAACGATGTGTTGGATATTGCCAAAATCGAAGCTGGAAAGATGCAGATCGAATGCAGCCCAGTAAGTTTGCAAGAATTGTTAGATCAAGTTGAGACAATGACTCGAACTCAGATTCGACAAAAGAAGCTCAGCTTTGAAGTACAGATGCCGCAAACGCATGATGAGATTGTGGTGTTTGGCAATTATCAGCGGTTGCTTCAGGTGTTGCTGAATTTGATGGGTAATGCGATCAAGTTCACGAACGAAGGCGGCATTACAGTGAGCGCAGAAGTGATCAAAAAACGGATCGTGGTTCAAGATGAGGAACTGCCTGGACTGATGAAGATTCGAGTTGCGGATACTGGGATCGGGGTTTCGCTCGATAAGCAGGACAAGCTATTTCAATCGTTTAGCCAAGTAGATGGATCGCTGACTCGACAGTATGGCGGGACAGGACTAGGATTAGCGATTTCTCAGAAGCTAGTTGAAGCAATGGGCGGGGTCGTGAATTTCTACAGTATGGGTGAAGGATTGGGATCGACGGTGACGTTTACGATTCCGTTGTACCAAGAGCCTGTGATGATTGCCGCAGATTAACAGGTGAAATAGAATGACTCAAACCTCTGTGAAAAAGCTTTTTGCTCAAGATCAGCGAATTGTCCAGCGTGGGCGTACCTGGCGACAGTTTAAGTTGATTCAAGAAGGGTTTGAGAACTCACCTGGGGTTCGGTTATCTTTTTACGCAGGAACGATCGAGATTTTCATGCCTGGACAAGCTCATGAAACTTTTGCAAGCATCATCGGGCGTTTGCTGATGATCCATTTGGCACATAAAGGAGTTGCATTTGTTCCGACTCGATCGATGACACAGGAAAAAGAAGGAGCCGCTTCGGCTCAAGCTGATGAATCGTATTAGACTTGTTCAGAAATTTAGAAGGAAGACTGGGTATATCTTTGAGAGCTTTTTTCTGCGCGTCCAAAATTTGATTGCTTTCACGAGGTTATAGGGCTTTCAGGCTGATATTGTCAGTTTAGAACCAAAAAATTAAATTTTCGACTTCAGCCAATAAACCAGATTTCATCTGAGTTGAAAACTCCAAAGACTAAATATAGGAAGCTTTTCGCAGATGAGTTAACACAATTTCTCTTCTACCTTAGCCCCAATTTAATTTTTGGAAATGTCTATTGTATTAACGGACTCAAACCGATTGCTGACTTGTCGATCGAGGTTGTATTTACCAGCGGTGGACTGGAAAAACTGCCTCGATATCAAGCACTTGGCGTTCCTGAAGTCTGGTTTTGGGAAGACGGAACGCTTCAATTACATCATCTTCGTAGCACTGAGTACGAACGAATCGATCGAAGTGAATTACCCGGACTCGAAGATCTCGATATCGGTCTGTTGAAGCGTTGCATTCTTGTAGCGGAAACCGATGCGGGTGAAGCAATTCGAGTTTTTCAACAATCGATCTAGCTGAGTAAATGCAGCATTTGTAAATTCAGGATCTACAATGCGGACGACTTGATGAAGGAATAGTGTCTGCATGAAGGTTAAAGAGTTAGAAGAATTAGGGCGAGTTCGGCTATCAAAAAATTTTTTGATGCGTGAGTTTCTGTATTCGGAAATTTCGCAGATTGAAGGGATTCCGAATATTCCTGATAATCCAGAATTAGCGATCGCGGCTGGCAAAGAGCTTTGTGAAAATGTTCTCGAACCCATTCAGGACACTTTGGGGAGAATTAGTATTCGATCGGCTTATCGCTCTTGTGCTGTCAATGGGAAAGGCGCAGAAAATCAGAATCAGTACAACTGTTCAAGCAATGAAGCAAACTACGCGCGGCATATTTGGGATGTGAGAGATAAAAAAAGCTTTATGGGCGCAACGGCTTGTATTGTCGTTCCTTCTTTTATTCCTTATTATGAGCAAACACATGATTGGACAGCTTTAGCATGGTGGATTCATGATTATATTGATGCGTATTCAGAAATGGAATTCTTTTCTAGATACGCCGCTTTCAACATTTCTTGGCATGAAGATCCAGACCAACCGAAAAAGATTTATAGCTATATAGAGAATCCGCACACGGGTAAAAAGAGCGGATATTTGACGAAGGAGGGAATGGAGAATTTTCCGGGTTCACACGAACAGTTCTACCAATCGTTTCTTGAACAGTTACGACGATAGACGACTTCAGCAGAGTTGAGAATGTTGCGTTTTCTGATCCAGTTTTGGCTTTGTTTGATCGACTCTCTGACAATGCAATCCACCTTTCGTTGAAAAAGCCGCTCCAACTCCTCTTGAATCTGGATCATTTCTGACAATCCTTGTCGAGCCTGTGGCGCAAAAGAAATCAACACATCTACATCACTTCGGCTGGAGTGAAAATCTTCACGCAATACCGATCCAAACAGCGCCAGTTCAGTGATGTGCCAGCGTTGGCAGAATGTTTGGATTTCTGGCAGGGCGATGTGTAACCGCTCGGTCAGGATAGCTTGTAGGTCTAAATTGGTCGTCATACATTCCATTCAACCTGAGAAATTGATGGATTGAGCGAGTTTGTGCCAAATTCTCTAAACTAGAGAGAGACCTAATCGGAGATGTTATGACCACAACAGTGCAAACTGATGCGCGTGCCTTGTTTCGGGCTGCCTACGAAAATCGGTACACCTGGGACGAGAAATTTCCGGGCTATACCGCAGATGTGACTTACCGCGAAGACGGTAAGACTTACAGCGCAAAATGCCGCATCAATGCCGATTTCACCTTTGATGTGTCTGACATTGAAGACGGAGAAGGCAAAAAGGCGATTCATGGTCAAGTTTGGGAAATCGCGGTTCACCGGGTTCGGAGAGCGTTTGAGGCGACCCACGGCGAGAATACATTTACGCTCGGTGCGACTGATCCCGATGGTGGAGTCGAGATTTTTGTCGGCGGCAAGTCGGAAGGCGATCGCTATAAAGTTCGTAACAACGAAGTCAGCCTCGTTCATCGTCACATTCATGGTGTGGTCGTCACGATCAATACTTTCAGCAGTCATGACACGGGAAATGGCTATCTGTCACACCGCTACGATTCGCTCTACAGCGATCCGAAAACTGGAGCCGTGAAGGGTGCGAGAAGCGAGTTTGAAGATCTGTACGAAGAGATTGGCGGATATTACATTCTGACCAGCCGCACGATCGCGACAGAGCAGCACAAGAGCGAATTTTTGTTCACGAATGTGCAACTGTTGGACATTGCGTAATCCCACCGGATCAAGTGTGAAATGCCGCACTGAATTCCGAATGGTTCAGAGTTAGGATAAAACTATCAAGCTGTTAGAAGGTGAATTATGTCTTTGACACTCACGCCCGAAAATGTCGAAACCGTTCTCGATGAGCTGCGTCCGTATCTGATTTCGGACGGCGGCAACGTTGAGTTGGTGGAATTGGACGGCCCGATCGTCAAACTGCGCTTACAAGGTGCTTGCGGAAGCTGCCCTAGTTCGACCATGACCCTGAGAATGGGAATTGAGCGTCGTTTGCGCGAAATGATTCCAGAAATTTCAGAAGTCGAACAGATTCTGTAAGCAAATCCTGAAATGGAAAGGGGAGGCAAGGGTCTAGACTATTAAGAGGTCTTTCCTAGCCTCCATTTTTTATGCCGTATCCGCTTCACGTCGCATTCATCTGGCACCAGCATCAACCGCTCTACAAAAGCCGAGGGGATGCGAACTATTACTCTCCCTCTGAAGGGCAGTATCGCTTACCGTGGGTTCGTCTTCACGGCACCAAGGATTATCTCGATTTGGTTTTGCTGCTGGAGCGATACCCGAAACTACATCAGACGGTGAATTTGGTTCCGTCTCTGATCATGCAGATCGAGGATTATGTGGCAGGGACGGCGCTTGATCCGTATTTGACGGCGACTGTAACGCCGATCGAGCAACTTGATCGACCCTTAAAAGAATTTATCATCGAGCATTTCTTCGATGCGAATCGTCATACGTTGATTGATCCGCATCCGCGCTACTCGGAACTCTATGGACAGCGACAAGATCGCGGACGGGGCTGGTGTTTGGAACATTGGGAAGCTCAGGATTATAGCGATTTACTTGCGTGGCATAACTTAGCGTGGATTGATCCGCTGTTCTGGGATGATCCGGAGATTGCGGCTTGGTTGGAGCAGGGGAAAGGATTTACGTTAAGCGATCGACAAAGAATCATCGCCAAACATCGCGAAATCCTCAGCCGCATCATTCCACAGCACCGCAAAATGCAGGAAACCGGACAGCTTGAGGTGACGACGACCCCTTATACTCATCCGATTTTGCCGCTGTTAGCCGATACGAATGCGGGGCGAGTTGCAGTTCCGAATATGGCAATGCCAGAATCGCGCTTTCAATTTGCGGAAGATATTCCACGGCATTTGAATAAGGCTTGGCAGATGTATGAGGAGCGATTCGGGTGTGCGCCGCGTGGATTGTGGCCCTCGGAACAGTCGGTCAGTCCTGAAATGCTGCCTTACGTCGCGAAACAGGGTTTTAACTGGTTGTGTTCGGATGAAGCGGTTTTAGGTTGGTCGCTGAAGTACTTTTTTCATCGGGATGAGAGCGGGAATGTTTACGATCCTGAGAAGCTGTATCGCCCGTATCGGTTAGAGACAACAGCGGGAGATTTAGCGATCGTATTCCGTGATCACCGCTTGTCTGATTTAATCGGCTTTACTTACAGCGCAATGGAGCCGAAAAGAGCTGTAAGGGATTTAGTAGGGCATTTGGAAGCGATCTCGCGATCATTAAAGCCGAAAAATGATCAGCCTTGGTTAGTGACGATCGCATTAGATGGCGAAAACTGTTGGGAGTTTTATCCGCAAGATGGTAAGCCATTCTTGGAAATGCTTTACCAAACCTTGAGTGATCATTCTGATATTAAATTAGTCACGGTTTCAGAGTTCATCGAACAACATCCACCAACCGAAACGATTCCTGCAAATCAGCTTCATAGTGGTTCTTGGGTCGATGGTAGTTTCACTACTTGGATCGGAGATCCGGTAAAGAATCGAGCTTGGGATTTACTCACCGCAGCACGACAAACCCTAGCAAATCATCCCGAAGCAACCGAGGAGAACAATCCCGAAGCTTGGGAAGCACTCTACGCAGCAGAAGGATCAGATTGGTTCTGGTGGTTTGGGGAAGGACATTCCTCGAATCAGGATGCCATGTTTGATCAACTGTTTCGGGAGCATTTAGCAGCGTTGTATCGATCGCTAAACGAACCCGTTCCCGAAAATGTTCGCCAGCCTGTAGAAGTCCACGAAGCACAGGGCGATCACGTACCGCAAGGATTTATTCATCCAGCGATCGATGGTCGGGGTGATGAGCAAGATTGGGACAAAGCCGGACGAATCGAAGTCGGTGGCGCACGCGGAACCATGCACCAAAGTAGTCCGATTCAACGACTTTGGTACGGTGTCGATCACTTAAATCTCTATGTGCGGTTAGATTTCCAAACTGGAGTACAAATCGGTAAAGAGATTCCGCCAGAGTTGAACTTGCTTTGGTACTACGCAAATCAGCCGATGCACAATAGTCCGATTCCCCTGGTCGATCTGCCGAATCAAGCACCACTGAACCATGCGTTTCACCATCAATTAGGAGTGAATCTGCTCACTCAGACGGTTTGGCTGCAAGAAGCGGGCGAGTATTCGCGCTGGCAATCGCGGGCAACTCGTGCTCAAGTGGGAGTCGATCGATGTGTTGAGATTGCTGTGCCTTGGGTGGATCTTCAGATTCAGCCGGATTATTTGCTGCAATTGATTGTGGTGTTTTCGGAAGGCGGACGCTATCGGCAAGTGTTGCCGGAAGATGGAGTGATTGCGATCTCAGTTCCGTAAGCGGCAGGAAGTTAGAGATATTTGCTGCAATGTGGACTAACTTTGCTTGCAGCAAACATCTCACAACTGTGAAACAGCTTGTGCTAAAGCGAGGCAAGCTGCTCGGCGAAAAGATGAGGGTTTTGAATCAACAGGATGTTCTAAACCACCAATAATCCTGATATTAGTATTTTCATAAGGAAAGGGAACATACGAAGTGACTCTATAATCGCTTTCAGTTTCTTCAGTCATAGCCTCACGCAAACCTTCGTAGACATCTTCTAAGAAATGTTGGGTAATTAAGTAGTCATTGTAGAATGCTGGGTTGTCATGGAAATCTAAAGGTAAATACTTATCTGGAATTGGAATTTCTCCAACTGACCAGAGCATGAAACAGCCATCTAGATTAGGATTGGATTCTAGCTGAAGAATGACGTGCCCATAGTGCTTACCTCCTAACAGAATGAACTTCCCCTCCCCATAAACAACAGACTCCACTTGTGGAAGGGAAGTAAAAAACTCTTTAGGTTTATGAATCAAGCGATTATCTTGAATGTCAAGAATCAAATGTAAATTTGAGGAGACAGCGAAATCAACGCTACGAAAACAATCAAAGTACAATAAAGAAGTGGCTCGCGCATCGCTGTTGGAGCCACTCTGATC
>JAESFQ010000020.1_pt1 | contig 156579 bp, 153 predicted proteins | sample 9269431 | NCBI WGS metagenome assembly JAESFQ01 (sample SAMN14502588, study PRJNA617103) | algae metagenome | isolation source: Plectolyngbya sp. WJT66-NPBG17 and co-occurring heterotrophs from well... | place: USA: Mojave Desert, Joshua Tree National Park, California | collected 2006-08-06 | reverse complement strand
AATCCACTTTGGCTTTCCTGTCCATGCCAAGCCTCCCGGTACGACCAGGAGACCCTAGGTTGAGGGACAGCAGGTGGGCCAAAATTCGTCAGCACACCCGGGCCAGAATCCGATAGCAAAGCCACCCCATCAGGGGCGTGCTGTTCAAGTGCTCGGCCGCTGGGCGTTAGCTGGACAGATGACGGTCGATCTGTTCGTGGCAAGCCGTAGTTGGCACCTCTGTCTGAACCGCCTCGGGTTTGCGGGAGGCATTAATGGTTGAGAGGAAAGGGTCATGACGACGAAGACGTCGAACCGCTTTTCGCTTGGTGTTCCAGCAGCGTAAGTGTCCGGCTTCTCTCGCCTTCCTTGGCTCCTGACATGCGTTGAGACTAGCGACCTTAACGTCAGGCGTAAGGTCGGCTGTAACCGGAACCTGTACCGGCGCAACTACCATCACCACGCGTGGTCACAGCGATCGAGATCGAGCTGCCTGACGGCATCCACGTGAGAGTGGGCAAGGAGGTCGGCCTCGTTGTGCTGCAGCCGCCGCTAGCGGCGCTTCGCGGATGATCCCGGGACCGCCGCCGGGCGTGAGCGAGACATCCGCGGTCAGCCACCCGACGAGCGGGCCCGTCAGCGCCAGGCCAGGGCCGACCAATTCGCCCGGATCTTCGGCCGCAGTGACCTTGCCGTGGCCCTCCACTATGCCCGCAGCCGGTGGGAGGCGCTCATGCACTACGTCGCCGACGAGAACTGGCTGTTCGCCGGATTCGACACCGGTGGCTATCGTGCCGTGGCAATCGCCTCGTTGATCGCCACCGCCAAGCTTAACGGGCTCGACGCGGAAGCCTATCTCCGCCGCGCGGTGGAGCGCATCGCCGACCATCCCGTCAGCTGTGTTGCCGAGCTATTGCTTTAGAACCTGCCAAGCGACGCAGAAGCCGCAGCAATTAGACGGTCGGACGCCGCGTCGCCGGACGCTTACGCCGGTCCTGCTACGGCGTCTGCTAATCAGTCCCATCGACAGGATTCCTTGCGTGCGAGTCGATGCTGCCGTCGGGATGGCGCTTGCCGAGCAGGAGATTGATTCCGCCGCGCTTATTCAAACATCAACGTCGCAGTTTGTAACAGCGCAGTCCGCCAAGTTCATGCTGATCCGTTTACGGCCTAGTTCGGGGAAGGCTTTCTGCAAAGCGATGCACGGAATCGCAAAGGACCAGAGTTCTCTTTTCATCATACTGAACATGAAGCCGCTTTGCCTGTATGTGTTCGTAGATCCTGCTCTTCCCTAACCCGAGAATTTTTGCAGTCTCAGCAACACTATAAAAAATTCGCGGCAAACCGTCCGTTTTACACATCATCAGTCCCCACTTAACATAAATCCCCGCATCCAAAAAACCTTCTAAAATGCAGGGATCTCGGACACAAGCCATAGCCTCCTTTCCAAAAGCAACCATCCTGAAACGGTGGCCGACAATCAGCCATAAATGGCCTTTCCAAACGCTTTTATGGAACTTACAAGGGCATTATCACATTTGGGATACCGAAATGTGGCTAGCCTGGGCCACATCGTCGTTCCTGGTCACCGCCGTCGTAAAGTGAAGGGAGAATACTCCATCGGATCGCAGTTCAGCGCTGGATTAGAAAAGCGGCCTGCAAGCTGGAAATGCGGCTTATGGTCCCTGCTAGGTGGTAAGCAAGGTGTGCAACGGGCAATGCAAATTTATCTCCGCATACCAAATGGTATCAACGATCCACCAATCGCGAAATTTCCTTTATTAACTTTCCCATTTGGATTGGTAATAGCCGTTGCCGCTTTACCGCATAAAACCTCAGAAGGGTTATCCACCTTGTTCACCCGTTTCTTAGAAAATATTTTTGTTGAGCCCTTCAACCTAGATGCTAGCGATTTAGAAACCGCATGCTTTTAGATACAATGCTCGCCAATAAGTAAGTGACCGCCTAAGCACTTTTATATATTTTAGCATGACGTTACCAAATCGGATAATTTCAGATGCGCCTAATTTCGCGTAGCCGATTTCTAGCGAGGAAGATAGTGCGAGACCTCAAATAAAGCTAATTCATGCCTGCTTTAAAACAGCACTCGAGCAAGGAAATAAACGAAGTTACAACATCAAGCTCCCCGGAGTGCTGACCGAAACCGACCTCAGGAGAACCCACGATCTTCTCGACCATGTGCACCTTCTCGGCCACTAACCGTCTCCGGCGGCACTTGTTACAAGCGCTGAGTTTCACCTTGGGTGGATTTCAATCATCGACCTTTCTTTAGGCCTTTCCTCTACAAAGGTGCGAACTGGCGCCTGGGCGGTTAGAGGGCAGGCTCAGAGATAGATCCCAGCTATCCTTTCAGCATACCGACGCTTCACATCTCCGCGCGCCGAAACAGCGGTTCATCGTGGGCTGGATGTGTGGGCTGATTAGATGCATATTTTTTATCTATTAAAGTCAGTAGATTAAGGTGCAGGTTCGACGGACACCGAGGCCGTCGAACCAAAGGCGGTTTAGTAGCCTTACAAGGATAGAGGCACATGGGGCTGAAGTTGTGGGTCAGCCCGCGCAACCGCAAAATAGCACTGGTTAAACAGGAGCTTAGCATGGCCAGTGTGGAAGACACCCTGTCCGCCAGTCTCGCTTTGATCCGCCGGGCTACGCTGCTTTTCGCCCGGGCCCGAACAGCTCCTCCGGCTGCCATCGCAGCTCCACGAAAACCTGCGAGGGGCCGCTCGTGACCGGTCGCACTTCCTCCGCCGACGCCGATCCGCTGATCCTGACGCTCGCCCTCGACCCTGCCACCCAGGCCCGGTTCGACCGGGAGCGGCATGCCCATTTCCCGCCCGAGCGCAACCACCTCGCCGCGCATCTGACGCTCTTCCACCACCTCCCCGGCGAGGCGATCGCCGAGATCGCCGCCCGCCTCGCCGAGGCCTGCCGCAGCCAGCCCCCCTTCGACCTCGTCGTGGAGGATGTCTGGATGATGGGCCGCGGCGTCGCCTACCGCCTCCGCTCGCCGGCGCTGATCGCGCTCCGTGCCGGCCTCGCCGCCGCCTGGCAGCCCTGGCTGACCCCGCAGGACCGCCAGCCGCTCCGCCCGCATGTCACCGTCCAGAACAAGGTCACGGCCGAGGCGGCGCGCGCGCTCCATGCCAGCCTGCGGGCGGCCTTCACCCCCTTCACCGCGCGCGGGACCGGCCTGCTGCTCTGGCACTACCGCGGCGGGCCCTGGGAGCCGGCCGGGGAGTTCCCCTTCGCGCCGCTGGAGCCGCCGTCCTAGGCCGTGGCGGCCTCAGCCCTCCAGCTCCTCGGCCCTGAGGAGCGAGGTGGTGAAGAGATGGGCCGCATTCGCCTGCCAGCGCGGATCCTCCCGCAGCCTGGCCATGAAGCGCCGATGCCCTTCCTGGCTGCGGCCGACCAGGCAGCCAGCGCCGATGCCGCCCACCTCCTCATGCGGCGCGTCCTGGCCGCCATGCTGGTCGATGAGGAAGACGCCATGCCCCGGCGGGTCGCCCTCGCGCCGGAAGTTCCGGTCGATATCCCGCGTCACCGGCAGGGGCAGGAGCTGGACCAGCGCCTCCTGCTCCAGCGCCGTGCCGATGGCCGTGCGGCCGATCGCCCAGGCGCGGTGCTGGCCGGGCACGAGGCGCGGCGCGCCCTCCGGCTCGGCCGGCCCCTCCACCGCCGGACGGCCGGAATCGGTCGTCGCGGCCCAGGCGCCGAGGATCTCCGGGCGCCCCCCGGCCGCGACGCGCAGCAGCAGCCGAAGGTCGTCAAATGCGTCCGGCCGGCGCGTCGCCGGGCGCCCCTCCTCGTCCATGCCCTCGACATAGACGATGTTGACGCAGCCCGGATCGCGGCAGAGCCAGTCGCCGCGCCGGAGCAGCGCCGCGGCGATCCGCCCCGCCAGGCTGCCATCGGGCCGCAGCGGCAGCACGGGCGCGTCCTGCAGCAGCGCGGCGGCGGCAGGCGGCGTCAGCGCCCCCTCGAAGGGCAGGCCGGCCGCGCGGCAGAAGGCGCCGAGCGCCCATTGCGCCCCGGAGCCGAACAGCCCGTCCGCCGGCGGGTCGAGCAGCCCATGATGGGAGAGGCGTGCCTGCAGCTCCGCCACCAGGCCGCGCCGCAGCACCAGCCGCGCGGCCTCCATCTCCTCGGCACCCTGTGCGAAGGCCTGCAACTGCTCCATGGGCTACCTCGGATGTTCCCGGCGTAAACGGGGCCTGCGCTCCCGCGTTGCCGTGCGGAACCGGACGAGGACAGGCGATGCGCGTGCTGGCGGTCGGGCCGCGGGTCTATCTCGGCGACATCTATCTCTCGCTGATGCGGGAGGGCCACGAGGTCCGCGTCCATGCCGAGGACCCGCCGGAGGAGCGCGCCTTCGGCGGGCTGATCGAGCCCGTGCCCGACTGGCGTGCCGAGCTGGGCTGGCTGGGCCGCGACGGCATCCTGCTCTTCGAGCGCGCCAACCACGGCCCGGTGCAGGATGCGCTGCGCGCCGAGGGCCATCGTGTCATCGGCGGCAGCGCCTTCGGCGACCGGCTGGAGAATGACCGCGCCTTCGGCCAGGCCATCCTGCGCGAGGCCGGCCTGCCCGTCGCCGAGAGCCGCGGCTTCCCGCATCCGCAGGCCGCGCTCGACTGGCTCGCGGCGAATCCCGGGCGGCATGTGCTGAAATTCGACGACTCCCGCCTGCCGACCTTCGTCGGCGACCATCCGGCCGGCGCCGACCTCGCCTTCATGCTGCGCCGCGCGCTCCGCCTTGGCGCCACCGGCGGCGTGCTGCTGCAGGAACGGCTGGATGGCGTCGAGGTCGGAATCGGCGCCTATTTCGACGGGCAGCGCTTCCTCCGCCCCGCCTGCATCGACTTCGAGCACAAGCGCTTCTTCCCCGGCGAGATGGGCGAGATGACCGGCGAGATGGGCACGCTGGCGAGCTACGAGGGCGCCGAGCGGCTGTTCGAGGCGACGCTCGGCCGCATCGCGCCGCATCTCGCCCGCGCCGGCCATGTCGGCTACGTCAACCTGAACCTTATGGTGGATGAGCGCGGGCCGCTGCCGCTGGAATTCACCTGCCGCTTCGGCAACCCGGGCTTCGCCGTGCTGGCGGCGATGCAGCGGGACGGCTGGGGCGATCTGTTCCGCCGCATGGCGGAGGGAGGGTCCGAGGGCTTCGCCACCACGCCCGGCTGGTCGGTCGCCATCGTGCTCACGGTGCCGCCCTTCCCGGCCGTGGACCAGGCGGCCACGCCGGATGACGACGTGCCGCTCTTCTTCCTCCGGGAGCCGGCGGGCGAGGAGCTGCGCCACTATCACCTGGTCGATGCCAGGCGCGATGCGGAGGGGCAGCTCCTCGTCCGCCGCCGCTCCGGCCATGCGATGATCGTCACCGGCACCGGCCCCACCGTGCCCGCGGCGCAGGAGGCCGCCCGCGCCCGCGCCCGCAACCTCGTCGCGCCCGAGCTGCGCTGGCGCGCCGATATCGGCGAGCGCTTCCTCCGCGGCGAGCGGGACAGGCTCGCCGCCCTCGGCTGGCTGGACTGACGCGCCACGGCGGCAAATAACCGGCGCGGCCGGCGTTGAGCCGAGGCTGCGCGGCGCCGCCTGCCGCGCCCCCTGGATGCACCCGCCGCATGCGTAAGCCGTTGCCCGCCCAAGCTCTGCCCTTCGAGGAAGCGATCGAGCAGCCGGAACCGGACGAAGCCGCCAAGGCCGCCGAGCTGCGCCGGCTGATGCAGGACATCCGCGAAACCACGCTGCGCGACTATGGCCATGCCACGCGCAGCCTGCACGCCAAGAGCCATGCCCTCTTCGGGGGCGAGATCGAGGTGCTCGACGGCCTGCCGCCGGAGCTGGCGCAGGGCCTCTTCGCCCGGCCCGGGCGCTACCCGGCGATCCTGCGGCTCTCCACCAACCGCGGCGACATCCTCGACGACGACATCTCCGTCCCGCGCGGCATGGCGCTCAAGGTGATTGGCGCCGAGGGCGAGAGGCTGCCCGGCTCCGAGGGCGAGGCGACGCAGGACTTCGTCATGGTGAACCAGCCCGCCTTCACCGAGCGCGACCTCCGCGTCTTCGTCCGCAACATCACCGTGGTGGACGCCACGACGGAAACCGGCCTCGCCTGGAAGAAGGTGGCGGCGGCCCTGCTCCGGCCCTTCGTCGCCGCCCTCAGGGCGGTCGGCGCCAAGCCCTGGACGCTGACGACGATGGGCGGGCACCCCCTCACCCATCCGCTTGGCGAGACCTTCTACACCCAGGTGCCGTTCCGCTACGGCGACCATGTCGCCAAGCTGTCGCTGGCGCCGGTCTCGCCCGCACTCCTCGCCCTGCGGGACCGCCCGGTCGCGCTGCGCGGCAAGCCGAACGGGCTGCGCGAGGCGGTGATCGAGACCTGCCACGAGCATGCGGCCGAGTGGGAGCTGCGCGTGCAGCTGCGCACCAACCCGCGCAGCATGCCGATCGAGGATGCCTCCGCCGAATGGCCGGAAGCGGAAAGCCCCTACCGCCCGGTCGCCCGGGTCCGCGTGCCGCCGCAGCCGGCCTGGAGCGAGGCGCGGGCGGCCCAGGTGGATGACGGCCTGGCCTTCAGCCCCTGGCACGGGCTTGCCGCGCACCGGCCGTTCGGCTCGGTCAACCGCGCCCGGCGCGAGGCCTATGTCGAGGGGGCACGGTTCCGCGCCCAGCACAACCGCTGCCCCATTGCGGAGCCGCGGTCCCGGCTGGCGCTCTCCGGCCAGCCGGCGCAGGTCTTCGGCCGCGCGCCCAGCCGCGAGGGGCGGCGCCCGCGCACGCCGGATGCGGCCGATTGAGCCGTCCGCGGCTCAAGCCTTCGCCCGCAGCCGCTGGGCGTAGACGTTGATCACCAGCGCCAGCAGCAGGATCAGCCCGCGGATCAGGATCTTCAGGAAGCTGTCGATCCGCACATGGTCGAGCCCGTTGTTCAGCACGCCGAGGACCAGCAGCCCGACCACCGTATTGCCGATGCCGCCCTGCCCGCCGAACAGGCTGGTGCCGCCGACGACGACGGCGGAGATGGCATCGAGCAGGTAGTTGTCGAACTCGTCCTGCTGCGCGCTGCCGAAATGCGCGACGCCGAGCATCCCGGCGATGCCGGAGCAGATCGCGGAGATGATCAGCACCGCGGCCAGCACCAGCTTGACGTTGACGCCGGAATACTCCGCCGCCTCGCGGTTGCCGCCGACCATGTAGATGTAGCGCCCGAAGCGCGTGTAGCTCAGCACGACGTGGCCGAGCGCCAGCACCAGCACGGCCACCACCACGATCCAGGGCACCGGCCCGATCGAGCCCGACCCCAGCAGCTCGATCGGCGCCGGCACGTTGTAGGCGATCTGCCCGCGCACCAGCATGGCGCAGATGCCCGCGCCGATCTGCAGCATGGCCAGCGTCATGATGAAGGAGGGGATGCCGATTACCGTCACCCCTAAGGCCGTCACCGCGCCGAGCGCCAAGCTCCCGAGCAGCGCCAGCAGGATGGCGGCGAAGCCCGGCAGCGGGATGTTGGCGATATTCACGCTCTGGTCCTGCAGCGTGAAGAAGGCCACCATGATGCCGCCCGCATTGGCGACGCTCGCCACGCTGAGGTCGATCTCAGCGCAGAGGATGACGAAGGTCAGCCCCACCGCGATGATCGCGGTCACCGAGACCTGCCGCGCGATGTTCGCCACGTTGTCGAGCGTGGCGAAGGAGGGGCTGGCGATGCTGAACAGCGCCACCAGCACCAGCAGCGTGGCGAAAGGCGCGATGTTGCGGAGCTGCCCGCGGAGCCAGCTCATGCCGCCGCCGCTGCGGGGAAGGACGGCGCTGTCGCTCGTGCTCATGGATGATCCTTCCTAGGCTGCCGCCAGCAGCCGGTCCTTGCTGACGGTCCCGCCGGCGAACTCCTCGCAGACCTCGCCGCGCTTCATGACGAGGATGCGGTCGGCGAGCGAGAGCACCGTCTCCGGCTCGGTCGAGACGACGAGCACGGCAATGCCCTGCTCGCGCAAGCCGCGGACGATCCGCACCACTTCCTCCTTGGCGCCGACATCCATCCCCCGCGTCGGCTCGCTGAGGACGAGGACGCGCGGCAGGTGGGTCAGCCACTTGGCCAGCGCCACCTTTTGCTGGTTGCCGCCCGAGAGCGTGCCGAGCCGGCGCTGCACGGAGGGCGGGCGGATGTCGAGCGACTCCACATGCCGCTGCGCGATCTCCCGCTCCACCGCCGGCTTCACCCAGAGGCGCGAGATGCGGTCGAGAACGCTGATCGAGACATTCTTGTAGACCGGTTCCTGCGCGAAGAGCATGCTGCGGCGGCTTTCCGGGACGAAGGCGATGCCCGCCTTGCGCGCCGCCGCCGTGTTACGCAAGGCGAGCGGCCGCCCGTCGAGCGAGAGCCGCCCGCCCGAGAGCGCCGTCCGCCCAAACAGCGCCCGCGCCAGGTCGAGCTGCCCCGCCCCCATCGAGCCGTAGATACCAAGCACCTCGCCCGCCCGCGCCTCGAGCGAGACCGCGCGGAAGCCCGGGCCGGAGGCCGCCTCGCAGGCCAGCACCACCGGCGCGCCGGGCTTGCTGTCGAGCCGGATCTCGCCCGTATAGCCCGCCTCCAGCTCCTCATGCCCGGCGCCGATCATGCGGGTGATGATCCAGCCTTTGTCGATGGCCGAGACCGGCGCCGTCTCGACCAGCCTGCCGTTGCGGAAGCAGGTGACGCGGTCGCAGATCGCCAACACGTCCTCGAGGAAGTGGGAGATGAAGACGATGCTCCGTCCGCCGTCGCGCACTCGTCGCAGCAGGCCGAACAGCACCTCCACCTCCGGCGGCGAGAGGGCCGAGGTCGGCTCATCAAGGATGACGATGCGCGCGCCGGAGGAGAGCACGCGCGCGATCTCGACCAGCTGCTGCATGCCGAGCGGCAGGCTGCCGATCGGCACGCGCGGGTCGACCGCGATGCCGAGCTCGGCGAGCAACGCCCGCGCCCGCTTCATCATCCCCGGCCAGTCCACCAGGCCGAGCCGGTTCACCGGCTGCACGCCGAGCATGACGTTCTCGGCGACGGAGAGCTCCGGCACCACGCTCAGCTCCTGGTGCACCATGCCGATCCCGGCATCGCGCGCCGAGCGGGCGGAGCGGTGCCGCGCCGGCTGCCCGGCGATGCGCATCTCCCCCTCGAAGCTGGTGTGCACGCCGGCGATGATCTTCATCAGCGTGCTCTTGCCAGCGCCGTTCTCGCCGACGAGGCCATGGATCTCGCCCGCCTCCAGAGTGAAGTCCACGCCGGAGAGGGCGACGACGCCGCCGAAGGACTTGCTGATGCCCCTGAGCTCGAGCAGGGGCGCGCCGCGCTGCATGGCCTAGATCAGGAAATGGCTCTCCATCCAGGCCATGCCCGGGGCATTGGCCTTGGTGACGACAGGCCCGTCGGTGATGACATGCTTCGGGATCTGCCCGGCCCCGGTGCCCGTCTTCTGGCCCGCGACCACCGCGGCGACGCCGGCGACGATCGCCCCGCCATGGATGCGGCAGGAGGGGTTGCGCACCGTCGCATGCATCCGCCCGTCGGAGACGGCAGCCAGGGCCGGCGGCATCGCATCGCACCCGCCGATTAGGATGTTGGTGCGGCCGCGCGACTTCATCACGTTGTAGGCGGCCAGCGCCATGTCGTCGTTGTGGAAATAGGCGGCGTCGATCTTCGGGTACTTGGTCAGCAGCGTGTCCCAGAGCCGCGCCACCTTGGTGACGTCCCAGTCGCCCGGCGTCGTGTCCACCACCTCGATGCCCGGGTGCTTCTTCACCACGGAATCGAAGCCGCGCGCCCGCCCCTGCGCCCCGGTATGGCCGAGCGCGCCCTGCGTCATCGTCATGATGCCCTTGCCGCCGATCGCATCGACCAGCGCCTGGGTGACGGAGGAGCCCATGAACTCGTTGTCGGGGGCGAGGAAGCTGTGGACGTTGATGCTGTCGAGCGGCGCGATCAGCGTGTCCATGTCGATCACCGGGATGCCGGCATCGATCATCCGCTTCACCGGCTGCGCCAGCGTGCCGATGCCGAAGGCCTGGATGGCGACGAAGTCCCACCTCTGGCTCGCCATGTTCTCGACGGCGCTGCGCTGCTTGGTGGCGTTCAGCTCGCCGTCGAACCAGGTGACCTGGACGTTGAAGAGCTTGCCCCACCACTCGGCCGCCTGCTTGCCCTGGGCGCACCAGGTGGCCTGCAGCCCGGCATTGGAGAAGGCGGCCCTGAGCGGCCGCTCGGAGCGCCCGACCTCCCGCGCCATGTCCTGGGCCAGGGCCGGGCTGATGCCGAAGCCGCCGAGGAGGGCGCCGAGCAAGGCCCCGCCCCCTTGCAGCATGCTGCGCCGGTCGCCGGGCAGGTCGAATGCCATCGCGTTTCTCTCCCAAGGCCGCGGCCCTGCGCGGGGCCGTTCATGCCCGGGGATGATCGATGGGCGGCCGTTGCAGCGTCAAGCTGACCGCCTCTCGCACACGCGCGCTTGATGAGGCGCCGGGCTAGCTGTCGATAAGCGCGCGGATGCGCCGACCGAGCTCGAGCAGGGAGAAGGGCTTGGTCAGCAGCTCCATCCCCGGCTCCAGCGGGGCCTCGGCAGCCAGGATGTTGTGCGCATAGCCGGTGACGAAGAGCACCTTCAGCCCCGGCCGCAGCGCCCGCGCCGCATCGACCAGCTGCCGCCCATTCAGCCCCGGCAGGCCGACATCGGTGACGAGCAGGTCGATCCGCGCATCGGCGCGCAGGAAGTCGAGCGCCGCCGTCCCATCCGCCGCCTCCAACGCCACATAGTCGAGATCCTGCAGCGTCTCCAAGATCAGGAGGCGCACCGACGGCTCGTCCTCCACCACCAGCACCGTCTCGCCGCGGCCCGGGCGCGGCGGCCGCAGGCCGCGCTCCTCCGCCTCCGCACGGTCCGACGCGCCGCGATGCCGCGGCAGGTAGAGCCGGAAGATCGTGCCCCGCCCCGCCGCGCTCTCGACCTGCACATGCCCGCTGGACTGCTTGACGAAGCCGTAGAGCATGGAAAGCCCGAGCCCCGTCCCCTGCCCCATGGGCTTGGTGGTGAAGAAGGGTTCGAAGGCGCGTTCTAGCACCTCGGGCGGCATGCCCGTCCCGGTGTCGCCGACGCTGATCGCCACGTAGTCGCCCGGCTCCAGCTCGCCGCCGAGGGCCTGCGCCGCCGACTCGCCTAGCACGAGGTTCCTTGTTCCGATGGTGAGGCGCCCGCCCTCCGGCATCGCATCCCGCGCGTTGATCGCCAGGTTGAGGATCGCGCTCTCGAGCTGGTTCGGGTCGCAGAGCGTCGGCCACAGCTCCGGCGCCAGCCGCAGCTCGAGGGCGATGGCCGGGCCGAGCGTCCGCCGCAGCAGCTCCTCCATCCCCGCGACCAGGCGGCTGGCCTCGATCGGCCGCGGGTCCAGCGGCTGGCGGCGGGCGAAGGCGAGCAGCCGCTGGGTCAGCGCCGCCGCCCGCTGCGCGGAGGTCATCGCCACCTCGGCATAGCGCCCCAGCGCCCCGACCTGCCCCGCCTCGACCCGGCGCTGCAGCGTCGCCAGCGCGCCGATGATGCCGGTCAGCAGGTTGTTGAAGTCATGCGCGATGCCGCCGGTGAGCTGGCCGACCGCCTCCATCTTCTGCGCCTGGCGCAGCTGCTCCTCCAGCGCCTTCTGATGGGTGACGTCGCGCGCATTGCCGAGCACCAGCCGCCCGCCATCCGCCGCCTCGCCCATCGGCACCAGGATCACCTCGGCGATCCGCCGCTCGCCCTCCACGACGAAGGCGACCTCGTAGGTCACGCGCCGCTGCTCCTTCGCGCAGAGGCGGTAGCGACTGGCAGTGGCCTCGGCGGTGGCGGCAGGCAGCACCGTCTCCACCGGCCGGCCGATGACCTCGGCGGCCTTTAGCCCGGTGAAGCGTTCCGCCGTCGGGTTGAAGGCCTCGTAGCGGGCGACGCCGTCGGGCGAGACCCTGATGAGGAAGACGAGGTCCGGCGAGGTTTCGAAATAGGTGCGGAAGCGCATCTCGCTGGCGGCGAGCTGCGCGGTGCGCTCGGCCACGCGCCGCTCCAGCGTCTCGTTCAGCCGGCGCAGCTCCGCCTCGGCATGCTTGGCCGCCGAGATGTCGACGCTGCAGCCGGTATAGCCGAGGAAGCGGCCCTGGTCGTCAAGCCGGGCGACGCCCTCGCCGCGCAGCCAGCGCACCGCGCCATGGCGGTCGATGATGCGGAATTCCCGCCGGTAGGGCTGCCGCGCCTCGAAGGCCTCGCGGAAGGCGGCCTCCTGCCCTGGCCGGTCCTCCGGCAGCAGCACCTCCCACCAGGCATCGCCGAGCAGCGCCGCCGCCGGCCGGCCGAAAATGTAGTCGTGGTGCATGTTGGCGAAGACCAGCTGCCCCGCCTCGTCCGTCATCCAGATCAGCGCCGGCGCGCTGTCCGCCATGTGACGGAAGCGCGCCTCGCTCTCGCGCAGCGACGCCTCGATCTCCGCGCGCTCGATGGCCGAGGCGGCGAATTGCGCGAGCTGCACGACGATCGCCTCGTCCGCCTCGTCGAACTCGCCCTCGAGCTTGTCGGACAGCTCGATGAGGCCGAGATGGCGTCCGCCCTGGCCGAGCAGCGGCGCCGCCAGCCAGCCGCGCATCGGCGGATGCCCGAGAAGGAGCCCCGGAGGGCCGGCTGCGGAGTCGCGCCAGCGCGGATGCGCCTCGAGCTCGGCCTGGGTCATCCGGATCGGCCGGTTCTCCTCGCGGATCCAGGCATGGAGGCCGGCGCCGTCCGGGCCCGCCGCACGGTCCCGCCAGGCCGCGTATTTCCGCGAGAGCGAGACGGCGCTGACCGCCTGCGACCAGTCGCTGCCCCGGTTCAGGCTGGAGGCCGACTGATGCGCTCCGACGATGTCGCGCGCCGCATCGGTGATCGCCTGCAGCGTCGCCTGCAGGCCGGGGGCGCGCATCACCCGGCCGGCCGCCTCGGCCAGCGCCTTCATCTGCGCCTGGATGCGCCCGGGCTCAAGCACCGGCCGGCCTGCCGGGGCGCCGGATGCGACGCGCGGGCTGTCCTCAGCGGCCATGCCGATCGCTATCCCTTCCCTCGCCGTCCCGACTCATGATCCGATCATACCATGAGGATTGCCGTCTTGCTGGCGGCAACCGCGGCGGCAGGTCCTGAGCTCCAGGCCTGCCCGCGGGCGAGACGAGCGGCACCGGAACGAGGCTTCGCGCCGCCGCCGCTGGAGGCCATCCTGCCCTGCCGCTCCCGTGGAGGACCTCAAGGATGATACTGCCCATCGCATGCCTGCGCAGGCTGGCACCAGCCCTCCTCCTCGCCTTTGCCGCCTGCGCCACCGCCCCGCCCGCCTCGGACCCCGAGGCGCTGGCGGAATACCGCGCCGCCAACGACCCGCTGGAGCCCGCCAATCGCCGCGTCTACGAGGCCAATGAGTGGCTGGACCGCAAGCTGGCCCGCCCCGTCGCGGTGGAGTACCGCACCCGCGTCCCGCGCCCGGCGCGGACCGGCATCCGCAACTTTCTGAACAACCTGCGCAGCCCGGTCATCCTCGCCAACGACATGCTGCAGGGCCAGTCCCGCCGCGCCGGCGACACGCTCGGCCGCTTCGTGCTGAACAGCACCCTGGGCGTCGCCGGCATCTTCGACGTGGCGGAGGACTGGTTCGGCGTGTCGCGCCATACCGAGGATTTCGGCCAGACGCTCGCCACCTGGGGCGTCGGCGAGGGCCCCTATCTCGTCCTCCCCGTGCTCGGCCCCAGCAACCCGCGCGACCTGGCCGGCTCCGGCGTCGACGGCGCGGCGGGCATCGCCACGCTGCTCGGCTCCGGCACCGCAGCCAGCGCCTTCCGCTACACTCGCGGCGGCCTCAGCCTGGTCGACACGCGCGAGGCGCTGATCGACCCGATCGACGAGATGCGCCGCAGCTCGCTCGACCCCTATGTGACCTATCGCAGCGCCTATCGGCAGCGGCGCCAGGCCGACATCGAGAACCGCCTCGGCCCGCCGGTGACGAGCAGCACCGGCGCGGTGCTGCCGGCGCCGGCGGAGCGGCGCTAGGGCAACCTCCGATCGGGCGATCCCATCCGACCGGAGCTTGCCCTGGGCCCTGAGCCATGCTCCCGCCCGGCAGCGGTCACGCTCCGGCTAGACCGGGTCGTTGCCCCGCGTCTCCGTCATACCGCGCGCCTCGGAGGCGGGGATGGAGAGGTGCACGACATTCTCCTCGATCCGGGCAATGGCGCCGAAGGGCAGGTAGCGGTGCTGCCCGCCCGAGGCCGGGTCCTCCTTGGTCAGCTTCATCCGGGTTGAATCGAGGGAGTCGATGGTGCCGACATGCTGCCCGTCCGACCCGACGACCTCCATATGCTCGGCGATCTTGGTCATATCGATCATGGCGTCCTCCTGCGGGCCGCGGCATGCGGCCATGCGGGGGAAACGGCCCAGGCCCGGAAAGGATGCACGCTGCCGATTCCGTTGCCGCCACAAACATAAAGATATCCTTATATCTCGCCGCAAACCCCTGGCCAGCCCCGCCGGCCCATGCTACGCGCCCCGCCAGACAGCCCATTACAGGGAACACGCAGATGGCCGACAGCATCGTGAAGGATCTCAGCCTCGCCGATTGGGGCCGGAAGGAGATCGCCATGGCCGAGGACGAGATGCCCGGCCTGATGGCCGTCCGGCGCGAATACGGCCCCGGGCAGCCGCTGAAGGGCGCCCGCATCGCCGGCTGCCTGCACATGACCATCCAGACCGCCGTGCTGATCGAGACGCTGAAGGCCCTCGGCGCCGATGTCCGCTGGTCGTCGTGCAACATCTTCTCGACCCAGGACCACGCCGCGGCCGCCATCGCCGCCGCCGGCACCCCGGTCTTCGCTGTGAAGGGTGAAACCCTGCCGGAATACTGGTCCTACGTGCAGAAGACGCTGGAGTGGGCGGACGGCGGCGAGCCGAACATGCTGCTCGACGACGGCGGCGACATGACGCTGCTCGTCCATTACGGCCTGCGCGCCGAGCAGGGCGACACCGGCTTCCTCGGCAAGCCGACCAATGAGGAGGAGGAGGTCTTCTTCGCCCTCATCCAGAACCTTCTGAAGGCCAAGCCGGGCTGGTTCGCCAAGCTCGCCGCCAGCATCCGCGGCGTCTCCGAGGAGACGACGACGGGCGTCCATCGCCTCTACACGATGGCCAAGGAGGGCAAGCTGCTCTTCCCCGCCATCAACGTGAACGACAGCGTCACCAAGTCGAAATTCGACAACCTCTATGGCTGCCGCGAGAGCTTGGTCGACGGCATCCGCCGCGGCACGGACGTTATGATGTCCGGCAAGATCGCCATGGTCGCGGGCTTCGGCGATGTCGGCAAGGGCTCCGCCGCCTCCCTCCGCAATGCCGGCTGCCGCGTCATGGTCTCCGAGGCCGACCCGATCTGCGCGCTCCAGGCCGCGATGGAGGGCTACGAGGTGGTGACGATGGAGGATGCGGCCCCGCGCGCCGACATCTTTGTCACCGCCACGGGCAATGTCGACGTCATCACTATCGACCACATGCGGGCGATGAAGCACCGCGCCATCGTCTGCAACATCGGCCATTTCGACAGCGAGATCCAGGTCGCGGCGCTGAAGAACCACAAGTGGCACAACGTGAAGCCGCAGGTGGACGAGGTGGAGTTCCCGGACGGCAAGCGCATCATCCTGCTCTCCGAGGGGCGCTTGGTAAATCTCGGCAATGCCACTGGCCATCCGAGCTTCGTCATGTCCGCCAGCTTCACCAACCAGACGCTGGCGCAGATCGAACTCTGGGCGAATCCTGGCAAGTACGAGAAGAAGGTCTACGTCCTGCCGAAGCACCTCGACGAGAAGGTAGCCGCGCTGCATCTCGAGAAGGTCGGCGCCAAGCTGACCAAGCTCAGCGCGCAGCAGGCCGCCTATATCGGCGTGCCGGAGCAGGGGCCCTTCAAGGCCGAGCAGTACCGGTACTGACCTCCCCGGGAAGGCGCTGCGGTCTCCGTGGGGGCCCGGCAGGCGCCTCATGGACCGGGGCGTCGGCCGCCGTCTCGCGGCCAGAGCTTGCCAGACGCGGTGGCGGGGCCATCTCCGCCGCCGCATGATCCTCTCCGGCCTCGCACTCCTCAGCCTCGCCCTGCTGCTCGGCGGCATGGTGTTCTTCGCCGCCGTGGTGGCGCCGCTGGTCTTCACCCGGCTGCCGCCCGAATGGGCGGGCCGCTTCATCCGCCAGCTCTTCCCGCGCTACTATCTCTGGCTGATCGCCACCGCGGGCCTTGCCGCCCTGGCCCTGGCGCCGTCCCGCCCGGCCGATGCGCTGGCCATGGCCCTCCTCGCCGCGCTGACGATCTGGCTCCGCCAGGGGCTGATGCCACGCATCAACCGCCTGTCGGACGCCGCCCAGGCCGGGGACGGGGCGGCGAAGCCCCGCTTCGACCGTGCCCACCGCGCCTCGGTGCTGATGAACTTCGCCCAACTGGCGGTGGCGGTCGTGGTGCTGCTGCGGGGCGTCGGCGCCTCGCCCTGACCGGGCGCGACGTGCGTAAGAATGGATAAATCGTCTAAAATTTTCAACCCAAACTTGTGATATGGTTAACGGTAACGAGAGTGGATCATTTTGGGCTGTCGCGGGAAGGTTTAACGACGCACCGCAGCATGGGCCCAAACGCGATGGCTGTCTTCTGCCTTGAACCTCGTCCGCATGCCCTGACCCATCCGGCCTGGTCCATGAGCTGGCACAGCAAGACATGTTACATCATCGCCGAAACGGTTGATCAGGCAAGGCGATTTGCCAACTGCGCCTTCATCATTCCTTTAGCCTCCGTTGCTGGGCCGGCACAGGACCTGCCTCTTCCCTGGTCCGATCCGGACTTGGTCGATGCCTGGCGCATGCCCCAGGCCGAGGAATTCGGCCTGCTTGGGGCCGCGAGCGTCGGCAGCCTGCCACAACCATCGCGTGCGGAGTCTTTTGCCGCTTAGGACGGGCCTCAGGCCAGCCGGAGCGCCACCATCGCCGCCACAGCCGCGGCGAGCGCCGGCACCACCAGCGCATCCTGCCCCATCCTTGCCTCAAGCCAGGCCCCCGCTGCCGCCCCGGCCACCAGCGCCGCCCAGGCCGCCACCTGCACCAGCCAGGCCCCATGCGGACCTACCCTGACCAGCGCCGCCACCAGCGCATCGGCAAAGCGCGTCAGCGCGCCGGTGACGAAGGTGATGCCGCCCACCCCCGGCAGGGCGAGGTTCAGCGCCCCCATGGCCGGCACCACCGCGAAGGCCATCGGCGGCAGCCCGGCCCCGCCGAGCGAGGGCAGCCGCCAGCCGCAGCCGAGCAGCGCCGCCACCGCGGCCAGTACCGCCGCCGCCCGCCACCGCCCTGCGAGCCGCGCCAGCCCCGCTCCGGCCACGGCACCGAGGGCGAACAGCGCCACCACCGCCGCCAGCTCCGCCGCCCGGTCCGGGCGCCGCTCCGCCAGGGCGACGCCGAGGAGCGTGCTGGTCCCGCTCATGAAGCTGACGAAGAGTTCCTGAAGCCGCAGCCAGCCGATCGCATCCACGCAGCCGCCGACCGCCACCAGCGGCACCGCCAGCCAGGACCGCCGCAACCCATCCGCATCCGCCATGCCGCCGCTTTCCATCGTTAGGGTATTGCGTCCGAACGCCGTTCAGGCTTTTCCATGCGCCGCATCGCATGGACCGGGCGCAATGTCCGGTCCCGACCGGGAGGAACCGCCACCGATGAACCGCCGCCTGATCCTGGGCGCCGCCGCCCTCGCCACGCCTGCCGCCCTGGCCGCCCCGGCCCTCGCCCAGTCCGCTCCCGAGGTGAACTGGCGCATCTCCTCCGCCTTCCCGCGCAACCTCGACATCCTCTTCGGCACTGGCGAGACCATTGCGAAGCGGGTGGCGCAGCTCACCGACAACCGCTTCCGCATCCGCTTCTTCCCGGCCGGCGAGGTCGTGCCCGGCCCGCAGGTGCTGGATGCGGTGCAGTCCGGCTCGCTCGAGGGCGGGCATGCCCCGCTCTACTATTTCGCCGGCAAGGACCTGGCGCTGAATTTCTTCACCGGCGTGCCTTTCGGCCTGAACGCCCGGCAGAACCTCGCCTGGCTGCAATATGGCGGCGGCAATGCCCTCTGCGACGAGCTGCTCGCCGAGTTCAACTGCGTCGGCTTCCCCGCCGGCGACACCGGCGCCCAGATGGGCGGCTGGTTCCGCAACGAGGTGAAGACCCTCGCCGAGCTGAAGGGGCTGAAATTCCGCACCCCCGGCCTCAACGGCCAGCTCTTCTCCCGCCTCGGCGCGGTGCCGCAGGCCATCCCGCCGGCCGACATCTATCCCTCGCTGGAGCGCGGCGCGCTGGACGCGGTGGAGTTCGTCGGCCCGCATGACGATGAGAAGCTCGGCTTCGTCCGGGTCGCCCGCTACTACTACTATCCGGGCTTCTGGGAGGCCGGCGCGCATCTCCACCTCATCGTCAACCGCGATGCGATGGCGAAGCTGCCGGACAGCTACAAGGCCGCGCTCGAGGTCTCCTGCGGCGAGGCCAATGCCAACATGCTCGCCCAGTACGACCACCTGAACCCGCAGGCGCTGCGCCGCCTGGTCGCCGCCGGCGCCCAGCTCCGCCCCTGGCCGCGCGAGATCCTGCAGGCCGCCTGGAACGAGGCGAATGCGATGTACGATGAGCTCTCCGGCAAGAACGAGCGCTTCAAGAAGATCTGGACCGCCTACCGCGCCTACCGGCAGGAGGAGTACCAGTGGTTCCGCATTGCCGAGAGCAGCTTCGACAACTTCGCCTTCCCAGCGGCGGCGGCGCGCTGAGGGATCGAGGGGGACATCGTCCCCCTCGAGCTCCCCCGACCAAGGGCCGAAGGGCCCTCGGAACCCTCAACTTGGCACCGGCGTGCGTCAGGCCTCCGCCATGATGCGGCGATATTCCCGCTGGTCGGCCTGCAGGCGGCGGAAGACCGCATACTTGGCCTCGTGGTAGCGCCGCGTGGCCGGGTCGGGCCGAACCACCTCGCCCGCCCGGCTCATCGCGGCCATTGCCGCCGGCAGGTCCGGGTGCAGCCCGGCCGCCACCGCCCCCAGCATCGCCGCGCCGAGCAGCACCGCCTCCGGCTCCTCCGGCAGCACGATCCGGCAGATGGTGGCATCCGCATGCTCGCGGAGGAAGACCGGGTTCTTCGTCCCCCCGCCGCTGGCGAGCATGGTGTCGATGGCATAGCCCTCGGCATTCATCGCCTCGACGATGTGCCGCGTGCCATAGGCGACAGCCTGCACCGTGGCGAGGTAGAGCCGAGCTAGGTCATCGATCCCGGCCGATAGCGTCAGGCCCGAGATCATCCCCCGCATTCCCGCATCGGCCAGCGGCGAGCGGTTGCCGTGGAAATCCGGCAGCACATGCAGCCCCTCGGTCAAGAGCGCCGAGAAGGCGAGCGGCGCCGCCAGCGCCTCGATCCGGGCATTGAGCCGCGCGTAGACCGTCCCGCCCGCCTGCCGCGCCTCCTCCGCCAGGGCCGGATAGGCGGCGTGGGTGGTGATGACATGGTCGATCAGCGCGCCGGTCGCCGACTGCCCGCCTTCGTTCAGCCAGAGCCCCGGCTGCATGGCGGAGTAATAGGGGCCCCAGACCCCCGGCACGAAGCGCGGCTCGGCCGAGACGGCCATGTGGCAGCTCGATGTGCCGCCGATCAGCGCCAGGCGATGCCTGAGCGCCTCCGCATCCGGCGCCGCGCCGTCGAGCGCCGCGCCGATCGTCCCGAGCCCGCCGGCATGCGCATCGATTGCCGAGGCGCCGACCGCGATGCCGGCTGGCAACCCAAGCTCCGCCGCCGCCCCGGCCGCCAGTCCGCCGGGGATCGCCTGCCCGACGGGCAGGATCTCGGTCCCGATCCGCCGGAACCCCTCCTCCGCCAGCTCCCCAAGGCCGATGGCGCGGAAGAACGCCGCATCCCACCGCCCCTCGCGCCCCAGATAGGTCCATTTGCAGACCGTGGAGCAGAGCGAGCGCGCCGCATTGCCAGTCGCCCGCCAGGTGAGGAAGTCCGGCAGGTCGAGGAACAGCGCCGCCCGCCCCCAGGCCGCGGGCAGGTGCCGCTTCAGCCAGAGCAGCTTCGGCACCTGCATCTCGAGCGAGATCCGCCCGCCGACATAGCGTAGCACCTCGTGGCCGCCGGCATTGATGGCCTCCGCCTCCGCCGCCGCGCGATGGTCCATCCAGACGATGATGTCCTGCTCCGCCTCGCCCCCCGGGCTGACGGAGACCGGCGCCCCCGCCGCATCCAGCGCGACCAGCGAGCAGGTGGCATCGAAGCCGATGCCCCGCACCCGCCCCCTGTCGAGCCCCGCCATCGCCCCGCGCACCGCCGCGCAGACCGCGGCCCAGATATCGGCCGAGCTCTGCTGGGCGAAGTCCGGCCGGGGTTTCCAGAGCCGGATCGGCCGGCTCGCCTGGCCGAGCATCCGGCCCGCGCCGTCGAAGGCGCCGGCCCGCGCGCTGCCGGTGCCCACATCCACGCCGATGACGATGTCCTGCATGCCGGCCCCGTCCCCTTCCCTGCGCTCAGGATGCCTCGTCCAGCCGGATCCCGGCACGGCGCAGCGGCAGCGCCGCGGCGGGATCGGGGAGCGGGCTGGTCACAATGCGGTCAAAGGCCGCAAGGGGGGCGAAATGCGCTGGCTTCAGCCGCCCCAACTTGCTCGCATCCACCACCAGGATGGATTGCGCGGCGGCGGCCATGGCGGCCTGCTTCACCGGCACCTCGTTGAAATTGGTGCAGGTGACGCCCCCCGCCGCATCCACCCCACCCGCCGAGAGGAAGGCCTTGTTGATGCGGATGCGCCGGAGCCCCGCCAGCGCTTCGTCCGAGGCGAATGTCGCCGAGGCCGGATGGAACAGCCCCCCGAGCAGGATCAGCTGCGTCTGCGGCCGCCGGCTGAGCAGCGTGGCGATGTTGAGCGCATAGCAGAGAATGGTGAGGGAAATGCCCGGCCGCAGCGCCTCCGCCAGATGCGGCATGGTGGTGCCGCAATCGATGAAGAGGGTGTCGCCCTCCTCCACCAGCGCCGCCGCATGCCGCGCCGCCTGGCGCTTGGCGGCGAGGTGGCTGCCCTGCTCCCGCTCCAGCGCATATCCCGCGCCGGCGCCGAGCGGCACCACATGCCCGCCGAGCAGGCTGAGGCCGGGGCCGGACCGCGCCAGGTCCCGCCGCAAGGTCATGGAGGAGACGCCGAGTGCCGCCGCCGCGGCCTCCAGCCGCATCGGCCCGCCTTCCGCCACCATCGCCTGCAGCCGCGCCAGCCGGGCGCCCTGCCTTGCGCCCTCCGCCATCGCTCCTCCCGGATTGGTGTGCTTGACGCTCGGACAACCAATGTTGCAGATACCACAAAGGTTAGAATTCTAACAATCCCGAGGACGCCCGCCGCATGACCCAGGCCCCGATCGCGCTGGCCCCGCTGATCGACCACACCCTGCTGAAGCCGGAGGCGTCGGAGGCGGAGCTGCGCCGCTACTGCGCCGAGGCGCGCGAGCACGGCTTCGCCTCGGTCTGCGTGAACCCGGTGCACGTCCCGCTGGTCGCTGGGCTGCTGCGCGGCAGCGAGGTCCGCACCTGCTCGGTCGTCGCCTTCCCCCTCGGCGCCACCACCCCGGCCGACAAGGCAGCGGAGACGGCCAACGCCGTCCGCAACGGGGCGGACGAGATCGACATGGTCATCGCCATCGGCGCCCTGCGCGAGGGCCGGGCGGATGCGGTGCGCGAGGACATCGCCGCCGTCCGCGCCGCCTGCCCCGGCCGCGTGCTGAAGGTCATTATCGAGACCTGCCTGCTGGACGACGCGCAGAAGCGCCTCGCCTGCCGCCTCGCCGCCGAGGCGGGCGCCGATTTCGTCAAGACCTCGACCGGCTTCTCCACCGGCGGCGCGACCACGGCCGATGTGGCGCTGATGCGCGCGGTGGTGGGCGACGCGCTGGGGGTGAAGGCCTCCGGCGGGATACGGACCCGCGCGGCGGCGGAGGCGATGATTGCCGCCGGCGCCACGCGGATCGGGGCGAGTTCCGGCGTCGCGCTGATCACCGGCGCACCGGCCGGCAGCGGCTACTGACCATCAAGGGAGAGACACCAATGAACGGAATCGACAGGCGGAGCCTCGGCGCGCTGGCCGCGGGCGGGCTCATGGCGGCGGCGCTCGGGCGGCCGGCCTTCGCGCAGGGCGCGGCAGTGGATGCGAGCAAGGTCTCGAAGGACATCAGCGCAAAAGCCACCAAGAAGTACAGCATCGCCACCGTGGTGAAGGTGGACGGCATCGCCTGGTTCGACCGCATGCGCGTCGGCGTGAAGCAGTTCGGCGCCGACCAGGGCCATGACACCTGGATGGTCGGCCCAAGCGCCGCCGATGCCGCGGCGCAGGTGCAGCTGGTCGAGGGGCTGATCGCCCAGGGGGTGGATGCCATCTGCATCGTCCCCTTCTCGGTCGAGGCGGTGGAGCCGGTGCTGCGGAAGGCGCGGCGCCAGGGCATCGTCGTCATCTCGCACGAGGCCTCGGGGCTCGAGAACATCGACTACGACATCGAGGCCTTCGACAACCACGCCTATGGCGCCAAGCTGATGGAGGTGCTGGGGCGCGACATGGGCGGCGAGGGCAAGTATGTCGCCACCGTCGGCAGCCTCACCTCGCAGTCGCAGATGGAGTGGATCGACGGCGCCGTCGCCTACCAGAAGCAGCACTTCCCGAAGATGCAGGAGGCGACGCGCCGCATCGAGACCTATGACGACGCGACCACCGACTACAACAAGCTGAAGGAAGTCCTCACCGCCTATCCCGACCTGAAGGGCATCCTCGGCGCGCCGATGCCGACCTCGGCGGGCGCCGGGCGGCTGATCGCCGAGCGCAAGCTGGCAGGTAAGCTGTTCTTCTCCGGCACCGGCCTCGTCTCCGTCGCCGGGCAATACCTCCGCAACGGCGACATCAGCTACATCCAGTTCTGGGACCCGGCGACGGCCGGCTACGCCATGAACATCCTGGCCGTCATGGCGCTGGCGAAGAAGCCGGTGAAGGCCGGGCTCGACCTCGGCCTCGCCGGCTACAACAGCCTGCAGGCGCCGGATCCGAAGCGGCCGAACATCCTCGTCGGTCAGGGCTGGGTCGGCGTCACCAAGGACAACATGGCCCAGTACAACTTCTAGTCCGATGTCCGCCCCGCTCATCGAATTGCGCCATGTCGGCAAGAGCTTTGCCGCCGTGCGCGCGCTCGAGGATGTCTCGCTCTCGATCGGGCGGGGCGAGATCCATTGCCTGGCCGGGGAGAACGGCTCCGGCAAGTCGACCCTCATCAAGGTCATCTCGGGCGTCTGGCAGCCCGATCAGGGCGAGCTGCTGATCGACGGCGCGCGCATCGAGGGCATGACGCCGCGCGCCGCCATCGCCCATGGCGTGCAGGTGATCTACCAGGACTTCTCGCTCTTCGGGAACCTCTCGGTCGCCGAGAACCTGGCGCTCAGCAGCGAGCTGCAGGAGGGGCGGAAGCTCGTCTCCTGGCGGCGCGTGCGCGAGCTCGCACGGCGGGCGATCGAGCGGCTCGGCGTCGACCTGCCGCTGGATGCGCTGGTCGAGACGCTGCCGACCTCCGGCAAGCAGCTCGTCGCCATCGCCCGCGCGCTGATGTCGGACCCGCGCCTGCTCATCATGGACGAGCCGACCACGGCGCTCACCGGGCGTGAGGTCGCGGCGCTCTTTCGTGTGGTGCGCGACATCCAGTCGAGGGGCATCGCCGTGCTCTTCGTCAGCCACAAAATGCGCGAGATGCTGGAGATCAGCGAGCGTCTGACGGTCATCCGCAGCGGCCGCGTCGTCGCCGCCGGCCCCATCGCCGAATTCGACGAGGCCGCCATCACCCGCGCGATGACCGGCCAGGAGATCGCCGCCGAAGGCTACCGCTGGGAGCCGACGCCCGATGCGGCGCCGCTGCTGGAGGTCGAGGGGCTGACCGTCCCCGGCCAGATCGAGGACATTTCCCTCCGCGTCAGGCCTGGCGAGATCGTCGGCGTTTCCGGCCTGCTCGGCTCCGGGCGGACGGAGCTGGCGCTGGCCCTCTTCGGCATGCGGCCAGGCTATGCCGGCCGCATCCGCGTCGCCGGGCTGGAGGTACGGCTCGACAGCGTGCAACGCGCCATCGAGCACGGCATCGCCTACGTCCCGGAGGACCGGCTGACTGAAGGCCTCTTCCTCGCCCAGACCATCGACCGCAACATGCTGGCGACCTCCCTCCCTCGGCTGAGCCGCGGCGGCGTCGTCCAGCCCGGCCGCGCCGCCCGCGACGCCGCAGGCATGATCCGCGAGATGGCCATCGCCACCCCGACCGGCGACCGGCCCGTCACCCAGCTTTCGGGTGGCAACCAGCAGCGCGTGGTGATCGGCCGCTGGCTGCTCAACGACCCGCGCCTTCTGATCCTGAACGGCCCCACCGTCGGCGTCGATGTCGGGTCCAAATCCGGCATCCACCGCAAGATCCGCGAGCTGGCGCGGGCGCGGGGCCTCGGCGTGCTGATGATCTCCGACGACCTGCCGGAGCTGGTCGAGAATTGCAACCGCATCCTGGTGCTGCATCGCGGCCGCCTCGTCTCCGACACGCCGGTTGAGGCGACGAGCGAGACGGCGCTCGGCGAGCAGCTGGCGGCGCTGGCATGAACGGCATCGCCGCGGCCTTCCGCCGCCACCCGGAGCTGATGGTCGCCGCCGTCCTCGTCGTGACCGTCGTCACCATCGGCCTGGTCAACCCGGTCTTCTGGCAGCCTTCCAACATCTTCAGCCTGCTCCGCGCCAGCGTCATCACCGGCATCCTCGGCCTCGCCGTGCTGCTGGTGATGCTCTCGGGCGGCATCGACGTCTCCTTCCCCGCCTTCGCCATCGCCGCCATGTACCTGACGGTGAAGGCGATGATCGCCTGGGGGTTCGATGCCATCCTCCCGGCCTTCGCCATGGCGACCGGCATCGGCCTGCTGCTTGGCCTGGTGAACGCGGTCTTCGTCCACTACCTCCGGATGATCCCGCTGATCGTAACCCTCGGCACCGGCACGGCGGTGCGCGGCTTCATCCTCGGCGTGGTCGGCACCAGCCAGATCAACATCGACCAGATGCCGCCGAAGCTGATCGACTTCGGCCGCACCCAGCTCTTCAGCGTGACCCAGTCGGATGGCAGCCAGACAGGCCTCTCCGCCATGGTGCTGGTCTACGCCGTCATCGCCCTGCTGGTCCACCTGCTGCTGCGCTACACCATGGTCGGACGCGGCATCTACGCCCTCGGCGGCGGCGAGGAAGCAGCGCGCCGCGTCGGCTTCAACATCCGCCAGACCACCTTCCTGATCTACGGCCTCGCCGGCGCCATCGCCGGCTTCGCCGGGCTGCTGCATGGCGCGATGATCTGGACGGCCAACCCCCGCGACATGATGGGCCTCGAGCTCGACGTGATCGCGGCAGTGGTGCTCGGCGGCGCCAGCATCTTCGGCGGGCGGGGCTCGGTCATCGGCACCATCCTCGGCGGGCTGACGCTGGTCGTCATCACCAACAGCCTGATCATCCTCGGCATCGACACCACCTGGCAGCGCGTGGTGGTCGGGCTGATCGTCATCGCGGCGACGGCGGCGACCGCTTGGCGCGACCGCAAGCGCATCGCCTGAGGGAGGGGCCCGCCGCATGACCGCCATCGCCCAGCGCCTCCGCCGCATCGACACCAACCTGCTGCAGCTCGCCCTGCTGACGCTGCTGATCTTCGCGGCCATGGCGGCGCTGAACCCGGAGCGCTTCCTCCGCCCCTATGTCTTCGAGTCGATCACCTTCGTCGCGCCGGAGCTCGGGCTGCTGGCCATCGCCATGATGGTGGCGATGCTGACGGGCGGGATCGACCTCTCCGTCATCGGCATCGCCAACCTCTCCTGCATCCTGGCAGGCCTTTTCTTCCACGCCGTGGGCGCGCCGCGCGGGCCGGAGCTCGCCAACCTCGCCTGGCCGCTGGTCGCTGCGGGGATCGGCCTCGCCCTTTGCACGGGGCTGCTGGCGGGAGCGATCAACGGACTGCTCATTACCAAGCTGCGGGTGACGCCGATCCTCGCCACCATCGGCACCGGCCAGGTCTATACCGGCACCTGCCTCGTGCTGACCGGCGGGCCGGCGGTGGTCGGCTTCCCGAAGCTCTGGGGTCTGATCGGCAACGGCACCGCCTTCGGCATCGCGGTGCCGCTGATCGTCTTCTTCGTGGTGGCCGCACTCGTCTGGTTCATGCTGGCGCGCACCGCCTTCGGCATCAACCTGGCGCTGATCGGCACCAATGCGCGGGCCGCCGCCTTCGCTGGGCTACGGACGGGGCGCACCGTCTTCTTCTCCTATGTCCTGACCGGCGGGCTGGCGAGCATCGCCGGCATCCTGCTCTCCGGCCGGACCAATGCGGCGAAGTCCGACTACGGCGTCTCCTACCTGCTCCAGGCCGTGCTGATCGCCGTGCTCGCCGGCACCAACCCGGCCGGCGGCCGCGCCAGCGTGCCGGGGATCGTGCTGGCGCTGGCGGCGCTGATGCTGCTCTCCTCCGGCCTGCAGATCATGCGGTTCAGCAATTTCCTGGTGGACCTGATCTGGGGCGGCTTCCTGCTGCTCTCCATCGCCCTCGCCGCCTGGCGCAACCGGACCCGCTGAGCATGACCGCGACCATCCCCCTGCACGAGGCCCTGGCCGGCGAGGCGGAGCGGCGCATCCTCACCGCCGGCGAGCTTTCCGCCAGCCTCTTCCGCTTCCACACCGGCATCGCAGCGCTTCGCCTGCGCAATGCGCGGGGCGAGGTGATGGTGCTGCCCTGGATGGGCGGCATGATCTGGTCGGCGCGCTTCGACGGCGTACCGCTCGCCATGCAAAGCGGCTTCGACGCCCCGCGCCCGGCGCGGACCATCGCCGAGACCTATGGCTGCTTCGCCTTCCACAGCGGCCTCCTGCGCAACGGCGTGCCCGGCCCGGAGGACGACCACCCGGCCCATGGCGAATTCCCCTGCGCCGCCATGGACCGCGCCTGGCTCGAACTCGGCGAGGAGGAGGGCGAGCCCTTCCTGCGTACCGTCAGCCTCCGTGACCATGTCATGGGCTTCGGCCCGCACTACCTGGCCCAGCCCTCGGTCACACTCCGCCCCGGCGCCACGCTCTTCGAGATCGGCCTCGCCGTCCGCAACCTCTCCGGCAAGCCGATGGAGCTGATGTACATGGCGCACATCAACTTCGCCTTCGTCCCCGGCGGCCGATGCGTGCAGCCCGCGCCCTTCACGCCCGAGCGCACGGCGGTGCGCCGCGCCGTTCCCGCCCATGTGACGCCCAACCCCAACTACCTCGCCCTGATCGAGTCTCTCGCCGCCGACCCCTCCCGCATGGCGACGCTCGCCGAGCCCGCGCTCTACTACCCGGAGCAGGTCTTCTACCTCCACGGCCTCGGCACCGACGCCCGCGGCGAAACGCATCTGATGCTCGCCCGGCCGGAGGGCGACGGCTTCGGCATGTCCTACGCGCCCGCCGCTTTCCCGCAGACCGTCCGCTGGATCCTCAACGACCCGGACCAGGAGGTCGCCGCCTTCGCCCTTCCCTCCACCTGCCAGCCCGAGGGCTACGCGGCGGAGAAGCGCAAGGGCCATGTGCGGATGCTGGCGCCGGGCGAGGAGGCGCGCTTCTCGGTCCGGACCGGCTATCTGGACCGCGCCGCGACGGCGCGGATGGACAGCCTCATCGCATCCCTGCCCCAGGAGTAGGCCATGAACTCCCGCATCGGCGTGGTCGGCAGCAACATGGTCGACCTGGTGACCTACACGGCGCGCATGCCGGCGGCCGGCGAGACGCTCGAAGCCCAGTCCTTCGCCATGGGCCATGGCGGCAAGGGCGCCAACCAGGCCGTCGCCGCGGCCAAGCTCGGCGCCGAGGTGCTGCTGGTCAGCCGCGTCGGCGACGACCTCTTCGGCGGCAACACCATCCGCAACTTCCAGGAGCTCGGCATCGACACGCGCCATGTCCGCGCCGTGCCGGGTACGCCGAGCGGCGTCGCGCCGATCTTCGTCGATCCCTCAGGCGAGAACCGCATCCTCATCGTCAAGGGCGCCAATGACCGGCTGCTGCCGGCCGATGTCGATGCCGCCGCCGAGGACCTCCGCGGCTGCGGCCTGATCCTGCTCCAGCTCGAGATCCCGCTGGAGACGATCTACCACGTCATCGACTGGGCGGCTCGCGAGGGCATCGAGGTGCTGCTCAACCCCGCCCCGGCGACGCCCGGCCTCGCCCTCGATCGCATCCTGCCCGCCACCTTCCTCATCCCCAACCAGACCGAGCTCGCCATCCTCACCGGCCAGCCGACCGGCACCCGCGCTGAGGCCGAAGCCGCCGCCCGCGGTCTCGTCGCGCGCGGTCTGAAGGCGGTGATCGTCACCCTCGGCGGCGACGGCGCCCTCCTGGTCCGCCGCGAGGGCACGGTCCATGTCCCCGCCGTCCCGGTGACGCCCGCCGATACCACCGGCGCCGGCGACGCCTTCATCGGCGCCTTCGCCCAGGCCTATGTCGCCAGCCGCGACATCGAGGCGGCGATGCGCCAGGGCGCCCGCTACGCCGCCGATTCCATCACCCGCCCCGGCACGCAGAAGGCCTTCGCCGATGCCGCCGGCTTCGCCGAATTCTGCCGGCGGCTTGACACGCCCTGAGGCCCGATCAAGGCCGGTGCGCCCCATGTCCGTGCTGGCCATGGCCGCCCATGGCCCCGTAGCCGCGCAACTCCCCGTAGCGGCGGAGCTGGTCCGGGGTGAGCACCTCCATCATGGTAAGGTGGTAGCGGAGATGCGCAGCGCGCAGCTGCCCCTGCGTCACGCCGACCGCGACCGTCGCCGCCTCCAGGCTGGCGGGCTGCACTGTCCGGCTGGCGAAGAGGCGCTCGAGCTCCGTCTCCTCGCGGATCAGCCGCTCGCCGAGCGGCACGGCCTCCGCCTTCATGGCCGCGAACAGGGCCTCGGTGCGCGCCCGCTGTCCGGGCGTCAGGGCCAGCGCCTCGGCCTGCTCGAGGACATGCAGGGGGCCGGGATAGCCATTCAGCTCGGCCGGCAGCGCCAGGCCCATGCCACGCCCGGCCTGCAGGTCCGAGATCTGCTGCTCCGAGAGCGCCTTGACCGGCCGGGCCTGCAACCCGGCATAAGGCTGGTGCGCGGTCTGGGCGACGGCCGGGCCGGCGAGAAGGAGCGCGAGGCCCGCAGCGAGACGCATCATGGCTGAACTCCGGACTGAGGCCGCGATCCTCGGCGGGATCCGCCTGCCGGATCAAGCGTGGGAGGCGGCATCGAGCCAAGCGAGCAGCGCCTCCCGGTAGACCGGCAGGCTCTTGTACCGCCCCATCTCCTCCGGCAGCGCCCGGATCGCCCCGGCCAGCCGCGCCGCGACGCCCGGCAGCGCCGTCACCCGCGTCAGCGGGTAGCTGTGGACGCGGATGGTGAAGAGCACCGCGCCGCTCTCCGGAAGCCGCCGGAAGGTCTGCCGCTCCGTCCGCAGATGCAGCCGCTCCCCCGCATTCGCCGCGGTGAAGCCCGGGTCCCGCTCGCCCCGGTGCTTGCCCTCGAGCTGGAACAGCGCAGGGCTGTCCACCACGGACCAGTTCACCCGCATGGCGACGCGCCCCGGCTTGATCTGCGCCATGAAGCGGTCGACCGGCGCCCCCAGCCGCTCGCCATAGAAGGGCACCGCCGCATGCACCGCCATCAGCGGCCGGCCGATCTTCTCGGTGAGGCGCCAGCGCGTCGGCGCGCAGACCACGCCGGCCTCCAGCACCGGCCCGCCCTCGGCCGGGCGGATGATGCAGAGATCCTCCTGCACGAGCTGCGCCGCCAGCTCCAGCGGGTCGCAGCCCGGCGCATCGAGGTCCCACGCCTCCCCCGTCAGCCCGTTCCGGAGCCGCCCGCCCTCCCGCCGGAACCAGGCGGGGAAGCGGGACGGCAGATGCGCCGCCAGCATCCCGAGCACCTCCGCCCGCGCGGCCTCGGAGCCCGGCCGGGCCGCGAAGACATCCGCCGGCCGCGCCGCCAGCAGCTCCCGCCGCTCCGCCATCTCGGCCGGGTAGCGCTCGTCGATCTCGATCCAGTCGGCCTCGGGGCAGGCGACCAGCCCCATCGCCATGCGGAAGGGCCCATCCTCGAAGGGCAGGTAGACCACTTCCCCCGGCAGCTCAGCCCCGTCCATGCCTCAACCTCCGGCGAGCCCATGCCCTTCGCAACTATCGCCCGCCCGCCTCGCCCGGTATAGGCGCCGCTTCCTTCCCGGAGCGCTCATCGCCCATGGACCTCGCTGCGATCCTCTCCGCCCTCGCCATGGGCGTGCTGGAGGGGCTGACCGAATTCCTCCCCATTTCCTCCACCGGCCATCTGATCCTGCTCGGCTCGCTGATCGGCTTCGAGGGCCCGCCCGGCAAGGTCTTCGAGATCGGCATTCAGCTCGGCGCCATCTGCGCGGTGATCTGGATCTACCGCGACCTGCTGCTGCGCCTCGTCGCCGGGTTCTGGCGGCCGGGGCGCGAGCGCTTCTACGTGATCAACCTGGTCCTCGCCTTCGTCCCCGCCGCCATCATCGGCGCGACGCTGCACAAGACGATCACCGAGAGCCTGTTCAACCCCTGGGTCGTCTCCGTGGCGCTGATCCTGGGCGGCGTCGCCATCATCCTGATCGAGCGCGCCCGGCCCTCGCCCAGCATCCATTCCGTGCCGGAGATCGGGCCGGTCTCCGCCCTGCTGGTCGGCTTCGGCCAGGCGCTGGCGATGGTCCCCGGCACCTCGCGCTCCGGCGCCACCATCATCACTGCCCTGCTGCTCGGGGTCGACCGCAAGGTGGCGGCCGAGTTCAGCTTCGTCCTCGCCATCCCGACCATGCTGGCGGCCAGCGCCTACAGCCTGCTGAAGGTCCGGCACGAGATCTCGGCCGATGGGCTCGGTCAGGTCGGCATCGGCTTCGTGACGGCCTTCGTCGTCGCGCTGCTGACCGTGCGCTGGGTGCTGTCCGTCATCGGCCGCATCGGCTTCACGCCCTTCGGCTGGTACCGCATCGCCCTCGGCACGCTGATGCTGGCTTGGCTGGCGCTACATTAGCGCCCGCTGCCGGCGGCAGGCTGCGCCGGCGCCGGCGCCGGGGCACCCGTGCCGCCCGCCGCCTGCATCACCTGCTGCCGCAGCCCGGCGATGATCTGCACCGCTTTCTCCGCAGCCTGCATGCTGCCCTCGCCGCCGCTGCGCTGCGCCGTGATCATGCTGGAGAGCGTCTCCCGCAGCTCGCGGTCGGCGTTGCGGTAGGCCTCGTTCCCGGCGAAGCTCGTCGGCACGCGCTGCACGCTGTCCTGCGCCGACCGCGCCACCTGCATCAGCTCGATCCGCTCGCCGGAGATGGCCCCGCCCTGGTGGTTGACCGGCGCGCGGGACGCCGCCTGCTCCGCCCGGCGCAGCCGGCTTTCGGCATCCTCGAGCAGCCGTGCATAGGAGGGGAGGTCGGGCGCCGCCGCCGCCCCGGGCGCCACCGTCTGGCCCGCAGGCTGCCCCCAGGCCCCGGGCACCGCCCCGCCCAGCATCGCCGCCACCAGCAGAATTCTCACCCGCATGCCCGCCTCCTCGCTCTCGCCGGGGCGAACGCGAGGCGCGGCGAGGCAGTTGCCGGGCGTCTGGTCGCGTGATCCACGCCCCCGGCCGTGCCGGCCTGCGGCGATCGCGCTACTCGCCGACCACGCTCCCCGGCTCGCAATTGCCGCCGCAGACGAGCACCCCGACGCGCGCCCCCGCCGGCGCCGCCCAGGCGCCGCAGAGCAGTGCCGCCAGCGCCGTCGCCCCGCCGGGCTCCGCCACCACCCGTGCCGCCTCCCAGAGCAGCCGCTGCGCCCGGCGGATCGCCCCGTCCGGCACCAGCACCGCCGCCGCCACCGCCTGCTGCGCCAGCGGGAACATCAGCGCCCCCACCTGCCGCGCGCCGAGGCTGTCCGCCGCCGCCCCGCCGACCGGCGCCGGCACCGGCCGTCCCTCGCGCAGCGCCGTAGCCAGCGTCGGGCAGCCCTCCGGCTCTACGCTGACGAGGCGCGTCCCGCCCGCGCCGTGCCAGGCCGCCATCCCGCCGATCAGCCCGCCGCCGCCGGTCGCCACCAGCACATGGCTGAGCCCCGGCGCATCCTCCTCGAACTCCAGCGCGACGGTCCCCTGCCCCTCCAGCACCTCCCGCTGGTCATAGGCATGGACCGGCAGCGCCCCGGTTTCCGCCGCCCGGGCCTCACTCGCCTGGCGGGCCGCGTCATAGGCCGCGCCGCCGACCACCAGCCGCGCGCCATAGCCCTCGATCCGCGCCCGCTTCGCCGCCCCGGTGATCTCCGGGACGAAGATTTCCGCCGGGACGCCGAGCGCCCGCGCCGCATAGGCGACGGCCGCCCCGTGGTTGCCGCCCGAGGCCGCCACCACCCCGGCCGGCGGCACCGTCCCGGCCAGCAGCGTGTTGAAGGCCCCCCGCGGCTTGAAGCTGCCGCTCGCCTGCAGCAGTTCCAGCTTCAGCACCACGTCATGCGCCAGGCCGAGATCGGCACCGGCCAGCCGCAGCAGCGGCGTCCGCCGGATATGGGGGGCGATGCGCCGGGCTGCCGCGCGGATCGCGTCCTGGCCGATGGGAGATGTCTCGATCATGATGCGCCATCGGTGGCACGACCGATGATGCGGTGCAACCGATGGTACCCTTGGAACGATCTAGGCTTTCTGCCAATGTGAAGCTTCTGTTCGGTGGCGGCCATGATGCTGCTCCATGCCAGTTCCGTCGCCCGGGGAGAGGACGCCGTCCTCCTCCTCGGTCCGTCCGGGTCAGGGAAGTCCGATCTGGTGCTGCGCCTGATGCAATCGGGATGGTCCCTGGTCGCCGATGACCAGGTCGCGCTCCGGCCGGAGGCGGGCGGATTGCGCCCTGACGCCCCCGCGCCGCTTGCCGGGCTGGTCGAGGTCCGCGGCCTCGGCCTCTTCGGCCCCTTCCCCCGTGCCCTCTCCCCCGTGCTCCGCCTCGTCGTCCGCCTGCTGCCCCGCGCCGAGATCCCCCGCCTGCCGGAGCCGGAGCATTGGTCGGCCGAGGGCGTCACCCTGCCCGCCATCCGCCTCCATGCCTTCGACGCCTCGGCGCCGGCGAAGCTGGCGCTGGCCCTCGATACCGCCCTCGGCCGCATCGCCCAGCCGGCCGGCGCCTTCGCCAAAGGCATGAAATGATGGCCGCGCGCCCGGTCGTCCTCGTCACAGGACTGTCGGGCGCGGGCCGCGCCTCCATCCTCCGCCATCTGGAAGACCTCGGCTTCGAGACCGTCGACAATGCGCCCCTCGACCTGCTCGAGGAACTGGTGGGCGATGGCGACCAGCCGCTCGCCGCCGGCGTCGACACCCGCAGCCGCGGCTTCGACCCCGAGACGGTGCTGCTTACCCTCTCGCGCCTCCGCCTCCGCCCCGACATCGCCGTCACCCTGGTCTACGCAACGGCGGAGGATGCCGTGCTGCTCCGCCGCTACAGCGAGACCCGGCGCCGCCACCCCTTGGCCCCCGGCGGCTCGCTCGGCAGCCGCGTCGCCGACGGCATCGCCCGCGAGCAGGCGCTGATGGCCCCGCTGCGCGACGCCGCCGACATGGTGGTCGACACCTCCGACCTGCCGCTGCCCGCGCTCCGCCAGATGATCGAGCGCCGCTTCCGCCGCGAGGGCGCGCCCGGCCTCCTCATCCACGTCCAGTCCTTCGCCTTCCCCCGCGGCCTGCCGCGCGAGGCAGACCTGGTCTTCGACGTGCGCTTCCTGCGCAACCCGCATTACGTGCCGGAGCTGAAGCCGCAGACCGGGCGGGACGCGCCCGTCGCCGCCTATGTCGAGGCGGACCCCGACTTTCCCGGCTTCTGGAGCCGGCTCGTTGGCTTCGTCGATCCGCTCTTGCCGCGCTACGTGGCCGAGGGCAAGAAGTACCTCACGGTCGCGCTCGGCTGCACCGGGGGCCGGCACCGCTCGGTCCTTGTCGCCGAGCGTCTGGCTGACCATCTGCGTGCCCTGGGCTGGCGTGCGGATGTCACGCATCGCGAACTGGACGAGGCGGCACACCACAAGGCCGCCCCGGAAGCCCATTCAGGGGGTCGGGAGGCCCTTTCACCGTCCCCATGATCGGATTGGTCCTGGTTACCCATGGCCGCCTGGCCGACGAGCTCCGCCTCGCCATGGAACATGTGGTCGGGCCGCAGCGCGCGGTCGCGACCGTCTGCATCGGCCCCGAGGACGACATGGAGCGTCGCCGGCAGGACATCCGCGAGAGCATCGCGGCGGTCGAGCAGGGCGACGGCGTGGTGGTGCTGACCGACATCATGGGCGGCACCCCCTGCAACCTCGCCGTCTCGCTCGCCGACCACAATCATGTCGAGGTCATCGCCGGGGTGAACCTTCCCCTGCTGGTGAAGCTCGCCAAGATCCGCTCGTCGGAACCCCTGGCCGAGGCGGTGGACCATGCCGCCGCCGCCGGCCGCAAATACATCGCCGCCGCGGGCGACATCCCGAACGGGATCGCCCGGGTCAACGGGGGCGCCCAAGGGAATGGTGGAAACAAGCCATGAGCCAGACCAGCAGCGAAGCCGCCTCCGACGCCCCCGCCGCCTCGGGTGGCGAGGAGCTGGTGCTCCGCCAGTGCATCACCATCCGCAACAGCCGCGGCCTGCATGCCCGCGCCGCCGCCAAGCTGGTGACGCTGGCCGAGCGCTACTCCGCCTGCCTCAGCGTCTCCCGCGACGGGCAGAAGGTGCCCGCCTGCTCCATCATGGGGCTGATGATGCTGGGCGCCGGCCAGGGCAGCAAGGTTACCATCGAGGCCGAAGGCTGGGATGCGCGCGAAGCCCTGGATGCAGTCGCCGGCCTGGTCGAGGCCGGCTTCCATGAAGACTGAGCGGGGCGATCGCTCCGAGGCGAAGCCGGCCGACATCCTCCGCAAGCCCGGCCCCCGCCGCGGCCGCGAGCACACCATCCGCGGCATCCCGGTCTCGCCCGGCATCGCCATCGGCCCGGTCTTCGACACCACCGAGGTCCCGACCGAGGCGCCGCGCCGCGCCATCACCGCCGACCGGGCCGAGGCCGAGAAGACCCGGCTGGCGGAGGCCGTCTCCCTCTCCCGCAAGCAGCTCGGCAAGCTGAAGACGCGGCTTTCCGTCCTGCCCGAGGAAGCGCAGGAGGAGCTGGCGCCGCTGCTCGACGCCTATGTGCTGATGCTGGGCAATTCCCGCCTGCTGCGCGGCGCCCGCAAGCGCATCGAGACCGAGCTGCTGGCCGCCGAGACCGCGGTGCAGGACGAGGCGGAATCGATCGCCGCCCTGATCCTCGCCGCCCGCGACGACGACAAGCCCGGCCTGCAGCGCCGCGCCGGCGAGGTGCGCGAGATCGCCCGCCGGCTGACGCGCAACCTCACCGCCACGCCCTTCCGCAGCCTCAAGGGCATGCCCGAGGGCGCCATCCTCGTCGCCGAGGAGCTGACGCCGGCCGATGCCGCCCTGCTCGACCCGACGCGCGTCGCCGGCGTCGCCACCGATGAGGGCGGGGCCGACGGCCATACGGCGATCATGCTGCGGGCGCTCGGCATCCCCGCCATCCTCGGCGCCACCGGCCTCAGCGAGAGCGCCGAGCGCGGCGACATGGCGGTGCTGGACGGCGCCGCCGGCACCATCGTGCTGCGGCCGGGCGAGAAGGCGCTCGACAAGGGCCGCGCCTCGCTCGCCGCCTTCGCCAAGGAGCGGTCGAAGCTGGCGAAGCTGCGCCGACTGCCCGCCGTCACCACCGATGGCGAGCTGGTGGAGCTGCAGGCCAATCTCGAGATCCCGGCCGAACTGCCGCTGATCGCCCAGGCCGGCGCCCAGGGCATCGGCCTGCTGCGCACCGAATTCCTCTTCATGAACCGCGAGGACCTCCCCGACGAGGAGGCCCAGCTCATGGCCTATACCCAGGTGGTGGACGCCATGGGCGGCGACCCGGTCACCATCCGCGTCCTCGACTGGGGCGGCGAGAAGGACATGCAGGCGCTGAGCGAGGGCGTGGCGCCGACGCATTCCGGCCCCAACCCGGCGCTCGGGCTGCGGGGGCTCCGCCTGCTGCTGAAGCGGCCGGAACTGCTGGAGGCGCAATTCGCCGCCATCCTCCGCGTCGCCGAGCGGGGCCCGGTCCGCATCCTGCTGCCGATGGTCACCAATCCTTCCGAGGTGCAGGCCGCGCGCGAGATCTATGAGCGCGTCGCCCGCCGCCTCCGCCGCAAGGGGGTTGCCCTGCCGGAGAAGCTGCCCGAGCTCGGCGTGATGATCGAGACGCCGGGCGCGGCGCTTGCCGCCGACGCCATCGCGCTCGAGGCCGATTTCTTCGCCATCGGCACCAACGACCTCGCCATGTACACGCTGGCCGTCGACCGCGCCGAGGCCGAGGTCAGCCACCTCTACGACAGCCTGCACCCCGCCGTGCTGCGCCTCATGCAATTCGCCACGGAAGCGGCGCTGCGGCTGCGCATGCCCGTCTCCGTCTGCGGCGAGATGGCGGGCAACCCGCGGCTGGTGCCGCTGCTGCTGGGCCTCGGCATCCGCTGCCTGTCGATGAATGCCAGCGCGATCCCGCGCGTGAAGCAGGCCATCCGCTCGCTCGACATCGCCGACTGCGCCCGCTTCGCGCGCCGCGTGATGGAGCAGTCCGATCCTGCCCGCATCCATGAGCTGGTGCTGAACTTCGGGACGGGCTCCGAGAAGGGCTGAGGGGGCCGCTCCGCCCCGCATCGGCGCGAGCGGATCGCCCCTTCCGGGTCCCCGCGCCCGTTGCCGGGGGTTGCCCTCAGCGAACCGCCTGGCGCTGGCGATCCGCCTCGGCAAGGGCGCGGGCGGTTTCCACCAGCGCCCGGCGCACCCCGGCATCGGCGATGGCGATGAAGGCCTGTACCAGGCTCGCCACCCCTTCGCCGAGCGGCGCCTGCGGCGCGGTCGCCTGGTCCAGCAGGTCCTCCACCCTCACCCCGCAGGTCATCGCCCAGGCCGGCAGGCGCGAGGCGCAGAGCCGGTTCTGCCCCGTCTCGTATTTCAGGATCTGCTGCGGGCTGACGCCCAGCGCCCGCCCCATCTGCGCGAGCGTCACCCCGGCCCCCAGCCGCGCCTGCTTGAGGCGGGGATGGATCGGCGCCGCGTCCCGCTGGGGCCAGGCCATCTGGTGCGGCATCGGCAACTCGGTCGCAGCCAGGGCTTGAGGCATGGTTCAGCTCCGGACCAGTTTCGTAACGTAAGGGCGTTCTCCACCACCAGTTGTGAAAACTTCAAAACACTTTCGCAAGAGGATGAGCGCCGGATTCGTCACTTTTGTTGAAAAATAGCAACAAACCGACGGGCCTGGTTTGGCTCCACCATCCCATCGCTCTCACGAGCCACCGGACCCGCCCGCCGGCGGCCCGACCGGCGGCGTGGCGCCCAGGGAGCCCGGCCGGGATCGCCGCCCTTTATCCCGCCTCCGTCGCCGTTCTATAACCAGCCCATGCCACCGGCGCAGGCTGCCCGGAGACGGCCGCGCGGGTCCCCCCCTCTCGCCGCCGCCTTCCGCCCAGCCCCCGCACCTTCCCCCAGCCCTCTCCGTGCGGCGCGCCGCGGCGGCTGGCGCTGGTTGCGCTGGCCGCTGCTCGCCGCCATCTGGGGCGCCGTCGCCCTCGCCCTGCTGCTGCTGGCCTTCGCCTGGGACCTGCCGCGGCCGGACAGCCTGCCGGCCGCCACCCGCCGCCCCTCCGTCACGCTGACGGCGGCGGATGGCACGGTGCTGGCCAGTCAGGGCGACCTCTATGGCGAGGTCGTCCGCCTGCGCGACCTGCCCGCCCACCTGCCGGCCGCGCTCATGGCCGTGGAGGATCGGCGCTTCCGCAGCCATTTCGGCGTGGATCCCTGGGGCCTGGCCCGGGCGGCCTACGCCAATTGGCGCGCCGGCGAGGTGGTGCAGGGCGGCTCCACCCTCACCCAGCAACTCGCCAAGAACCTGTTCCTGACGCCGGAGCGCAATGTCCGCCGCAAGGTGCAGGAGGCCCTGCTGGCCCTCTGGCTGGAGCGCCGCTTCAGCAAGGACCAGCTGATGGAGATCTACCTCAACCGCGTCTATCTCGGCGCCGGCGCCTATGGGGTGGATGCGGCCGCGCGGCTCTTCTTCGGCGTGCCGGCACGGCGCCTCCAGCTCTGGCAATCGGCCCTGCTGGCGGGGCTGCCGAAGGCGCCCTCCCGCCTCAACCCCCGCGCCTCGCCCGACCTCGCCGTCGCCCGCGCCGCCGAGGTGCTGGAGGCGATGGTCGCCACCCGCGCCATCACGCAGGCGCAGATGGAGGCCGAGCTCGCCCGCATGCGCCTGCCGCCGCCGCGCTCCGGCCAGGCCGGCTGGTTCGCCGACTGGGCGCTGGAGGATCTGGCCGACAGCTTCCCCGGCAATGCCGACCTCACCCTGCGCGCCACGCTCGACACCCGCCTGCAGGCGGCGGTGGAGGCGCGGCTCGAGGCGCTGCTGGCCGGGCCGGGGGCGCGGGCCGGCGTCTCCCAGGGCGCCGTCATCGTGCTGGAGGCGGCGAGCGGCGCCGTCCGCGCCATGGCCGGCGGGCGGGACTACCGCGGCAGCCAGTTCAACCGCGCGACCGATGCGCGGCGCCAGCCCGGCTCCGCCTTCAAGCCGGTCTACTACCTGGCGGCGTTGGAGCAGGGGATGCGGCCGGACGACGCCGTCTCCGACCTGCCGCTGACCCTCGGCGGCTGGTCGCCCGGCAACGGCACCTGGCGCGCCCGCGGCGAGATCACCATGGAGGAGGCGCTGGCCAACTCGGTCAACACCGCGGCTGTCCGCATCTTCTTCCGCGCCGGCGGGCCCAGAGGTGCCATGGAGATGGCCACCCGCCTCGGCATCGAGGGCCGCTTCCCGAAGGACGCCTCGCTCGCCCTCGGCACCGGCGAGGTCAGCCTGCTCGACCTCGCCGCCGGCTATGCCGCGATCGCCAATGGCGGGATGCGCGTCGCCCCCTTCGGCATCGCCGCCGCCAGCGCCGGCGGCCGCGCCCTGCCGATGATTCGCACTGCCCCGCGCCGCGTCGTCGCCGCCGAGCACGCGGCCGAGCTGCGCCGGATGCTGGAGGCCGCCGTCGCCCGCGGCAGCGGCCGCGCCGCCGCGGTGCCGGGCCGCAGCGTCGCCGGCAAGACCGGAACGACCCAGGAGTCGCGCGATGCCTGGTTCATCGGCATGGTCGGCGGCCAGGTGATCGGCGTCTGGCTCGGCAATGACGATGCCCGGCCGATGGACGACGTCCGCGGCGGTACCCTGCCGGCCCGGCTGTTCCGCGAGGTGGCCGAGGCCCTGCCTTGAAAGCGGGGATGCAGCCGGCGGGCAACCGGGATACACCAGCGTCCATGACGGGCCAGCCCCCCACCCCGACCGATTCGGCGACCGAGACCCAGGCCAAGCGCCTCGCCAGCGTCGCCACGCTGGCGAGGCCGGTGCAGCATGACATCAACAACCTGCTGACCGTGGTCTTCGCCAACCTGGAACTGCTGAGGCGCACCGCCGCCGCCGGCGGGCCGCAGCGGCAGCTCGACCGCATCCAGGAGGCGGCGAAGCGGCTGGAGGGCTCGACCCGCGCCATCCTCAGCCTGCTGCGCCGCCCGGTGGGTCAGACTGGGGCGTTCAGGCTGTCGGACATCCTTCGCGCCGCGCAGCCGCTGCTGCTGCTGCTGCCGACCGGCGGCTTCCGGCTCGAGCTCGCGGAGGAGGATCCGCCGGTGCTGCTGGACCGCGCCGCCTTCGAGGACGCGCTGCTGGCCACCGCGCAGCAAGCGGCGGAGGCCATGCCGCGCGGCGGCGTCCTTCATCTGCTGCTGGAGCGCCAGGAGGGCGGGGTGGCGCTGGCCATCCGGCATCCGGAGGGGATGGTGCCGCCTGGCCTCGACGCCATGGCGGCCCTCGCCCGGACCGGCGGCGGGCGAGCGGACGCGACGGCGGATGGGCTCCGCCTCACCCTGCCGGCGGCACCGGCGGCGGGATGATACGCGTCACGATTGGACCTTCGCCCGAAATCTGGGCAAATTGCGCCTCGCGAGCCGGTAAAGCTTAACCGATTGCTTCGCAATTCCGTGACGCTCTGCTATCGGCCGGAGTCCGGCGGTGCGGTTGCACGATCGGGCGTTGCCTGGACAACGCTCCGTGGCGCAGCATTTGCTGGACAAACAGGGACAGGGATCCGCCCCCGCACGGGGGGCGTCCACAACGGGAGACGGAGTTGATGCCCCAATTCGGGCCTATCGTGAAACGTGCTTTGGGCATGGCTGCCCTCGGCCTGACGCTGGCCCTGCCGGGCCTGGCGCAGGCCCAGCAGGCGGCGCCGGCCAATACCCTCGACGCCGTCCGCGCCCGCGGGCAGCTGGTCTGCGGCGTGAACACCGGCCTCGCCGGCTTCGCCCAGCCGGACAGCCAGGGCGTCTGGCGCGGCTTCGACGTGGAGTATTGCCGCGCCGTGGCCGCCGCCGTCTTCGGCGACCCGAGCAAGGTGCGCTACGTGCCGACCACCGCTCAGGTGCGCTTCACCGCGCTGCAGTCGGGCGAGGTGGACCTGCTCTCCCGCAACACCACCTGGACGCTGTCGCGCGACACCGCGCTCGGGCTCGACTTCGCCGCCACCAACTTCTTCGATGGCCAGGGCTTCATGGTGAAGACCGCCCTCGGCGTGAAGTCGGCGAAGGAGCTGGAGGGCGCCACCATCTGCGTCCAGCCCGGCACCACCACCGAGCAGAATCTCGCCGACTGGGCGCGGGCCAACCGCGTCCGCTTCACCCCTGTCGTGATCGAGCGGCTGGAGGAGATCGTCGGCGCCTTCGTCGCCGGGCGCTGCGACGCCTACACCACCGATGTCTCGGGCCTTGCCGCGACGCGCTCCGCGCAGCCGAAGCCGGACGACTACGTCATCCTGCCCGAGGTCATCAGCAAGGAGCCGCTGGCGCTGGGCGTGCGGCAGGGTGATGCGCGCTTCGCCGACATCGTCCGCTGGACGCACTACCTGCTGCTGAGCGCCGAGGAATTCGGCATCACCCAGGGCAACCTCGACCAGATGGCGAACGACCCGCGGCCGGAGGTGCAGCGCATCCTCGGCAAGAACGGCGAACTCGGGAAGATGCTCGCCCTCGACAACCTTTGGGCCGTGAACGTCCTGAAGGCGGTCGGCAATTACGGCGAGGTCTTCGACCGCACGCTGAAGCCGATCGGCATTCAGCGCGGGCCGAATGCGCTCTGGACGACCACCGGCGGGCTGCAATACTCGCCGCCCTTCCGCTGACATGAACAGGGGCCGGCCATGCGGCCGGCCCCGCCATCGGCCTGGAACGGAGAGGGCGCCATGTCCCAGACCACCATAGACCCGCGTTCGCTGCGCGCCCCGCCAAGGCGGCCGCTGCGGCTCTCCTGGTCCGACGAACGGGTTCGCGCCATCGTCTGGCAGATCCTCGTCGTCGGCTTCATCGGCGCCATCGTGTGGTGGTTGTGGTCGAACACCGTCCACAACCTCGAGGTCCGGCGCATCGCCACCGGCTTCGGCTTCCTCAGCCGCGAGGCGGGGCTGCCGATCGCCGAATACGTCATCCCCTACAGCCCGACCGACACCTATTTCCGAGCGCTGCTGATCGGCCTGCTCAACACGCTGAAGGTCTCGATCGTCGGCATCGTCCTGGCAACCGTCTTCGGCACGCTGATCGGCATCGCCCGCCTCTCGAAGAACTGGCTGCTCTCCAAGATCGCCGGCATCTATATCGAGGTGATCCGCGACCTGCCGCTGCTGCTGCAGCTGCTCTTCTGGTACGCCATCCTCCAGGGCCTGCCCGGCCCGCGCCAGGCGCTGCATCCGGTGGGCGGCGTCTTCCTCTCGAACCGCGGCCTCAAGCTGCCCTGGATCGATTGGCAGGATGCGCATTCCTATGCGCTGCTGGCCTTCGTGCTGGGCGCGGTCTTCACCTGGTTCTACCGGCGCGACGCCATCCGCAAGCGCATCCTCGACGGCAAGCCGCGGCCGGTCTGGCCGATGGCGCTCGGCTGCCTCGTGGCGCTGCCGCTCGCCGTCTGGGCCGCCGGCGGCGCGCCCTGGACCGTCGACTGGCCGGAGCTGCGCGGCTTCAACTTCCGCGGCGGCCTCAACATGTCGCCCGAGTATTTCGCCCTGCTGCTGGGCCTGACCACCTACACGGCTGGCTTCATCGCCGAGATCGTGCGCGCCGGCATCCTCGCCGTGCCGCATGGCCAGTGGGAGGCAGCGCAGGCGCTCGGCCTCCGCTCCGGGCAGGTGCTGAAGCAGGTGGTGCTGCCGCAGGCGCTCCGCGTCATCATCCCGCCGATGACCAGCCAGTACCTCAACATCACCAAGAACAGCAGCCTGGCGGTCGCCATCGGCTACCAGGACATCGTCTCGATCGCCAACACGACGCTGAACCAGACCGGCCAGGCGATCGAGGGCATCGCCATCATCATGCTGGTCTATCTCACGATCAGCCTGTCGATCAGCCTCTTCATGAATTGGTACAACGCGCGCATCGCGCTGGTGGAGCGCTGAGCCCATGAGCGACATCACCCTCAACGCCTCCGCCAAGGTCGCCGAGGCTGCCCCGCGCAGCGCGCCGATCACCCAGATCGGCTTCGTCGGCTGGCTCCGGGCCAACCTGTTCTCGGGCTGGCTTTCGACCGCCGTGACGCTCGCGCTCGGCTACTTCATCATCCGCTGGGCGATCGGCTTCGTCGACTGGGCCTTCGTCAACGCGGTCTGGTCGGTGCCGAACAACCAGACCCAGGCCTGCCGCGACATGCGCGGCATCGGCGCCTGCTGGGCGGTGATCACAGAGAAGCACCGCTTCATCCTCTTCGGCACCTACCCCTATGAGGAGCACTGGCGTCCGGCGCTCTGCGTCGTGCTCTTCGTCGGGCTCTACATCGTCTCCGCCATGCGGCGCTTCTGGCGGAAGGAGCTGGCGCTGATCTGGGTCGGCGTGCTGACGCTGATCGGCGTGCTGATGTGGGGCGGCGTGCTCGGCCTGCCCTATGTGCCGCAGGAGCGGTGGGGCGGCCTCGTCATCACCCTGATCCTGGCGACCTTCGGCCTGGCGCTCGCCTTCCCGCTCGCCATCCTGGTGGCGCTCGGGCGGCGGTCGCAGCTGCCGGCGATCAAGGTGCTCTGCGTGGTCTATGTGGAGCTGATCCGCGGCGTGCCGCTGATCTCGCTGCTCTTCATGGCGAGCGTGATGTTCCCGCTCTTCCTGCCGGAGGGGATGAACATCGACAAGCTGCTGCGCGCCCAGCTCGCCATCATCCTCTTCGCCGGCGCCTACCTGGCCGAGGTGGTGCGCGGCGGGCTGCAGTCGCTGTCCAAGGGACAGTACGAGGCGGCGGACGCGCTCGGCCTCTCCTACTGGCAGAAGACCGGCTTCATCATCCTGCCCCAGGCGCTCCGCCTCGTCATCCCGCCGCTGGTGAACACCTTCATCGGCTTCTTCAAGGACACCTCGCTGGTCCTCATCATCGGCATCTTCGACCTGCTGACCGCCGGCAAGACGGCGATCATCGAGCCGGCCTGGCAGGGCTTCGGGATCGAGGTCTACCTCACCGTCGGCGCGATCTACTTCATCTTCTGCTTCGCCATGAGCAAGTACAGCCAGAGCCTGGAGGCGGAGCTGAACCGCCACCGCGTCCGCTGAGGGGAACCCAAGGATGAGCGAGACCCTGGAACACATCGCCTCGGCCGCGCGGACGGATGCGCCGCCGGCCATCCTGCTCGACAAGGTCAACAAGTGGTACGGCGCGCTGCATGTGCTGCGCGACGTGTCGCTCAACGTGGCACTCGGCGAGCGGGTGGTGGTCTGCGGGCCCTCGGGCTCGGGCAAGTCCACCATGATCCGTTGCATCAACCGGCTGGAGACGCATCAGGAAGGCCAGATCAAGGTCAACGGGATCGAGCTCTCGGACGACCTGAAGGCGCTGGACGACATCCGCCGCGAGGTCGGCATGGTGTTCCAGAGCTTCAACCTCTTCCCCCACCTCACCATCCTCGAGAACTGCACCCTGGCGCCCATCTGGGTCCGTCGGATGCCGAAGAAGGAGGCGGAGGAGCTGGCGATGGAGTACCTGACCCGGGTGCGCATCCCGGAGCAGGCGAAGAAGTATCCGGGCCAGCTCTCGGGCGGGCAGCAGCAGCGCGTCGCCATCGCCCGCGCACTCTGCATGAAGCCGAAGATCATGCTGTTCGACGAGCCGACCTCGGCGCTCGACCCGGAGATGATCAAGGAGGTGCTAGACACCATGGTCAGCCTGGCCGAGACGGGCATGACCATGATCTGCGTCACCCATGAGATGGGCTTCGCCCGGCAGGTGGCGGACCGGGTGGTGTTCATGGACCGCGGCGAGATCGTCGAGATGGGGGAGCCGAACCACCTGTTCGAGAACCCGCAGACGGAGCGGCTGAAGACCTTCCTCAGCCAGATCCTGCGCGGCCATTGAGGCCAGGGGGTGCGCCGGGGGCGGGCCCGGCGCCCCTTGCGTGCCACCCGGAAGCGGGCCTATGCGTTACGCCCCCTGATCCCCCGGGCCCATAGCCTTGCACGCACCCCCCGATGCCGGCTCCCGGCGCGCCCTGACCCCCGCCCTGATCCTGGGCGTCCTCGGCGTCGTCTATGGCGATATCGGCACCAGCCCGCTCTATGCGCTCAAGGCCTCCGTCATGCACTTCGCTGCCGACGGCGTGGAGCGCTGGGAGGTGCTCGGGCTGCTGAGCCTGATCTTCTGGTCGCTCATCCTCACCGTCACGGTGAAATACGTCGTCTTCGTCCTCCAGGCCGACAACAAGGGCGAGGGCGGCATCCTCGCGCTGATGGCGCTGGCCCAGCGCTGCGCCCGGACGGACCGGGGGCGGTGGTGGGTGGCGCTCATCGGCATGGCGGGCGCCTGCCTCTTCTTCGGCGACGGCATCATCACCCCGGCCATCTCGGTCCTCTCGGCGGTGGAGGGGCTGAAGGTCGTTTCCGACCGCTTCGACGCGGTGGTGATCCCGCTCTCGATCGTCATCCTGATCGCGCTCTTCCTGTTCCAGTACCGCGGCACGGGCAGCATGGGGGCGATCTTCGGGCCGGTCTGCGCGCTGTGGTTCGCCTCGATCGGCGTGCTCGGGCTGGCCGAGATCCTGCGGGAGCCGGCGGTGCTCGTCGCCCTGTCGCCGACCTATGCGGTCAATTTCTGCCTGGCTTACCGTCTCGCGGCCTTCATCGCCATGGGCAGCGTGGTGCTGGCGGTGACGGGGGCCGAGGCGCTCTATGCCGATATGGGGCATTTCGGCAAAAGGCCGATCAAGCTGGCCTGGCTCGTCTTCGTGCTGCCCTGCCTCGCGCTCAACTATTTCGGTCAGGGCGCGCTGCTGCTCTCGGACCCGGCCGCACTCGAGAATCCCTTCTTCCTCCTCGCCCCCGAATGGCTGCGGCTGCCGCTGGTGATCCTGGCGACGGCGGCGACGATCATCGCCAGCCAGGCGATGATCTCGGGCGCCTATTCCATTGCGCGCCAATGCGTCCAGCTCGGCTTCTGCCCGCGGCTCGAGGTGCGGCATACCAGCGAGACGGAGGAAGGGCAGATCTACCTGCCGCAGGTGAATTTCGCCCTGCTCGCCGGCGTGGTGCTGCTGGTGCTGGTCTTCCGCAGCTCGGACAGCCTGGCGGCCGCCTACGGCATTGCCGTGACGGGCACCTTCGTCTGCACCTCCATCCTGGCGACGCTGGTCTTCCACCGGCAGTTCGGCTGGTCGATCGCGCTGGTGGCCGCGGTCTTCGGCCCGCTCATGGCGCTCGACCTCGTCTTCTTCATCGCCAACGTGCTGAAGATCCCGGACGGGGGCTATGTGCCGCTGGTGCTCGGCGGGCTGCTGATGCTGCTGATGAACACCTGGTACCGCGGCCGGCAGCTGCTCTTCGCCCGCTTCCGCCAGGACAGCCTGCCGCTGAAGAGCTTCCTCGCCCGGCTGCCGCAGAGCCGCACCATCCGCGTCCCCGGCATCGCCGTCTTCATGACCGGCCAGGCGGACTACGTCCCCAATGCGCTGCTGCACAACCTGAAGCACAACAAGGTGCTGCATGAGCGCGTGCTCTTCGTCACCGTGCTGAACGAGGACGTGCCCCAGGTCGGGCCGGAGCGGCGGCGCGAGGTGCAGGAGCTCGGCGCCGGCATCCATCGCGTGATCCTGCGCTACGGCTTCCAGGAAAGCCCGCACATCCCCCGCGAGCTGCAGGGCCTGCGCGAGGCCGGCGTCGCCTTTGACCCGATGCAGTCCAGCTACTTCCTCGGGCGCGAGACGCTGGTGCAGGCGGTGGTGCCGAAGATGTCGCGCTGGCGGCAATGGCTCTACACCTTCATGTCGCGCAATGCGGTGCCGGCGACGGAGTTCTTCCGCATCCCCTCCGACCGGGTGGTGGAGCTCGGGGTCCGGGTCGCCATCTAGGCCTGAACCCATCCGATGCCCGGGCGTTACGTCATCCGCCGCAGCTTGGGAGGATGATGCAGCCGATGCCCCTGGTGACCCTGGTGCTGGCCAATGGCCCCGGCTTCCCGCAGGGCAGTGCGGACCATCGCTACGAGATGTCGGTGGTGCTGACGCCGGGCGGCCATCTCGAACCGGGCGCGTGGCTCGCTGACCCGACGCCCTGGCCCGCGGTGCGCTTCCGCCCGGACGGGCCGCCGCAGCAGGGCACGGTGCAGTGGAACGAGCAGACCGGCTGGTCGCTCGCCTTCTCCCCGGCCGAGGGCGAGGCGGCGGACGCCGCGCCGCATGTGCAGATCATCCAGCCCGGGCAGCTCCGCCCCGGGGAATACGTCACCATCCGCGAGCCGAACGGGCGCGACTACGGCTACCGGGTGGTGGGCGTCGGCTGAATGACGTTCCGCCCGGGACGGGCAACCGGTCCCTCCCGGGCCCCGTTGCGTCCGCTGGACCCCGCTTCCAAAGGAACGCGACCATGGCCGAGACCATCAAGGACCTGCTGGAGCTCTCCCTGCAGGACACCTACAGCGCGGAGAACCAGATCCTCGCGGCCTATCCGGAGCTGGAGGAGGCGGCCAGCTCGCCCCGGCTGAAGGAGGCCATCCGCCAGCACCGCGAGGAGACCGAGCGCCAGGTGGAGCGGCTGGAGGAGGTCTGCGAGATGCTCGGCGTCGAGCCGGATGGCGAGAGCTGCGTCGCCATGGAGGGCCTGGTCGAGGAGGCGGACGACCTGATGGAGGATCTGGAAGGGGGCCCCGTGCTCGACGCCGCCCTCATCGCCGCCGCGCAGAAGATCGAGCATTACGAGATCGCGGCCTATGGCACGCTCTGCTCCCTGCTTCGGTCGATGAACCAGACCAAGGCCGTCGATCTCCTGTCCCAGAGCCTGAAGGAGGAGAAGGACACCGACGAGACGCTGACCCGGCTCGCCGAGCAGGAGGTCAACCCGGCGGCGATGCAGACCCTGCCGGCCGACGAGCCGTTGGGCGGCTCGCGCGGCGCTGCCTGAGCGGCGCGGCTAGACCTGCTCCAGCGCCCGGGCCTGCCCCGGCACGGGCGTCGCGTTGCCGCCCTTCGGCTCCCGCCCGGTGATGAGCCGGGCGCCGCGCTGGAAGGTCAGGTAGCTCCACAGCCATTCGAAGGAGACGACGACCCGGCTGCGGAAGCCGATCAGGTACCAGACATGGGCGAGGCCCCAGAACCACCAGCCGATCAGCCCGGTGAGGCGGATGCGGCCGAGTTCCACCACGGCGGAGCGGCGGCCGATGGTGGCGAGGTCGCCATGGTGCCGGTAGCGGAAGGGCGCCGGCGCCGCCTGCCCCGCCGCACGGGCCGCGAGCAGCCGGCCGACATAGCGCCCCATCTGCTTCGCCGCCGGCGCATTGCCCGGCACCGGCTTGCCCTTGCCGTCCGTCACCGCGGCGGTGTCGCCGAGGGCGAAGACATCCGCCAGGCCGGGCACGGCGAGATCCGGCCCGACCCTGATGCGCCCGGCACGGTCCCGATCCGCCCCGATCCAGGCCCCGACCGGCGAGGCGACGACGCCCGCCGCCCAGACGATGGTGCTGGCGGCGATCCGTTCCTCGCCGCATTCGACGCCGGTCGGGCCGCAGCCGGTGACGCGGGTGCCGGTCAGCACCTGCACGCCCATCCGCTCCAGCGACTGCCGGGCCTTGGCGCCGAGCTCCTCCGGGAAGCTCGCCAGGATGCGCGGCCCTGCCTCGATCAGCACGATGCGCGCCATGGCCGGGTCGATGCGGCGGAACTCGCGCGGCATGGCATGGCGGGAGAGCTCCGCCATCGCCCCCGCCAGCTCCACCCCCGTCGGCCCGCCGCCGATGACGGCGAAGGTCAGCAGGCGCCGCCGCTCCGCATCGTCCTCGGTCAGCTCGGCGCGCTCAAAGGCGAGAAGCAGGCGGCGGCGGATATCCGTCGCATCCTCGATGGTCTTGAGGCCGGGTGCCACGGGAGCCCATTCGTCGCGGCCGAAATAGGAATGGGTCGCGCCCGTCGCCAGCACCAGCGCGTCGTAGGGGATGCGAAGGCCGGGGCCAGCCGCGACCTCGCGCGCCGCGGTGTCGACGCCCGTCACCTCTGCCATCATCACCCGCACGTTGCGCTGGCGGCGGAAGATGGTGCGGACCGGCCAGGCGATGTCGCCGGGCGAGAGCGCCGCCGTCGCCACCTGGTAGAGCAGTGGCTGGAAGAGGTGGTGGTTGTGCCGGTCGATCAGGGTGATCTCGGCCGGCGCCCGGGCCAGGGCGCGCGCCGCTTCCAGCCCGCCGAAGCCGGCGCCGATGATGACGACGCGGAAAGGCCGATCGGACATGCGGGGGGCTTCCTCGGGATCGTGGTTCAGCGCGGTAACGCGGGCCATGCCGCGCGGCCGGATGAACAGGGCGCGATCACCGCCGCGGCAGCCTTCCGCGCTGGCCTGCGTTCTCGGCATCCGCCCAGAGCACACTCCGATCAGGTGGAATCACCTGATCGGAGATATTTGCTCGGTCAAACAACAAGCCGGAGCGGGTTCCGCAAGCTTATGCGCACGGAACCCGCTCCGGAGGAGAGCCACGGATTGATCGCCGAACCGGAGGGGCTGCTGGCTGCGCAGCTGGTGGAGCGCATGCTGGCGGCGGGCGAGGCGGGCCTCGTCCTCGTCGCGCGGAGCGAGGGGCGGGCGGCGCGGCTGCACCGCGCGGTGCGGGCGCTGGCGCCGGAGGGCGCGGCGGTCGCGCTGCTGCCGGGTTGGGACTGCCTGCCCTATGACCGGGTCTCGCCCTCCCGCGCGGTGATGGGGCAGCGGATGGCGCTCGCCGCCGGGCCGCCGCCGGCCCTGCTGATCGCCTCGGCCGAGGCCATCGGCCAGCGCCTGCCCAGGGTCACGGAGCGGCTGCGGCTCGCCTGCGGCGAGGCGCCGGATGGGGAGGGGCTGCGCCGCGACCTGCTCCGCCTCGGCTACGCGCTCGACGAGCGCGTCGACGAGCCAGGCGAGGCGGCGCTGCACGGCGAGGTCATCGACCTCTGGCCCGCCGCGGGCGAGGCGGCCTGGCGGCTGCGGCTGGAGGCGGGGCGCATCGCCGCCATCCAGCGGCTCGACATCCTCAGCCAGCGGAGCCTCGATGAGGCGGTGGAGGCGCTGGAGCTCGGCCCGGCCTCCGAAGTGGTGCTGGCGGCCGACGACCCGCTGCTGGAGGCGCGCCCGCCGGGCCTCGAGCATGCGCTGGCGGAGCACGCTGCCGCGCTGGTCGCGCCGCTCGACCTGTTGCCGCAGGCCACGGTCCTGCTGGATGCCGGGGCCGAGGCGGCGCTCGGCCAGCGCCGGGCCGAGGTGGCGGAGGCCTTCCGCACCCGCATCGCCCTCGGCCCGGCCGGCTCGCCGCCGGAGGCGCTGCATTGTGGCGAGGACCTGCTCGACGGGCGCCAGGTGGAGCGGGTGGCGGAGGGCGAGGGCGCCGCGCCGCCCCGCTTCGCCGAGGCGGAGGATCCCGAGGCGGCCTTCCTCGACTATGCCGAGGCGCAGCGCGCGGCGGGGCGGCGCATCGCCATCGCCGGCGGGCGGGGGCACGGGGCGCGACGGCTGGCGCAGCGGCTGGGCGAGGCGGTGCCGGCCGCCGACTGGCCGGCGCTGCTGGCCCTGCCGCCGGGCAGCATCGCCCTGCTCGCGGCGGAGGTGCCGGGCTTCGAGTGCGAGGCGGCGGCGGTGGTGCCCCATGCCTCCATCCGCGCCGTCAGCGGGGCGAGGCGGGACCATGGGGCGGAGGCGCTCTTCGCCGCCACCGCACGCCTGCAGCCGGGGGATGCGGTGATCCATCTCGACCACGGGCTCGGCGCGCTGGAGGGCGTGGAGCAGGTGGACACCGGCGAGGCGCAGGTCGATTGCCTCCGGCTGCGCTATGCCGACGCCACTCAGGTCGTGCCCTTCGACGAGCTGGACCGCATCTGGCGCTACGGGGCGGAGGCGGAGGGGCTCTCCCTCGACCGGCTGGGCGGCGAGGCCTGGCCGAAGCGGCGCGCGGAGGCCGAGGCCGCGGTCGCCGGGAGCGCGCGGGCGCTGCTCGAGCTGGTGCGGGCGCGGGAGCGGGCCCGGGCGCCGGCGCTGCGGCCGCCGGCGGCGGAGTATGCCCGGCTCGCCGCGCGCTTCCCGCATGAGCTGACGGAGGACCAGGCCGCGGCGGTCAACGCCGTGCTCGGCGACCTCGCCTCCGGCCGGCCGATGGACCGGCTGGTCTGCGGCGATGTCGGCTTCGGTAAGACGGAGGTGGCGATCCGCGCCGCCGCGGTGGCGGCGCTCGGCGGCCACCAGGTGGCGCTGCTGGCGCCGACCACGGTGCTGGTGCGCCAGCACCTGGAGAGCTTCCGCCGACGCTTCGCCGGCCTCGGCCTGCGGATCGAGGCGCTGTCGCGCCTGACGCCGGCCGGCGAGGCGCGGGAGATCAAGGCGGCGATGGCGCGCGGTGAGGTGGCGATCGCCATCGGCACCCAGGCGCTGGCGGCCAAGGGCACCCGCTTCCGCGACCTCGCCCTGATGATCGTCGACGAGGAGCAGCGCTTCGGCGCGGCACAGAAGGAGCAGCTGAGGCGCCTCCGCCACGGGGAGGGGCTGCATGTGCTGACGCTGACGGCGACGCCCATCCCGCGCAGCCTGCAGGCGGCGCTGGTCGGGCTGCGCGAGCTGAGCGTCATCGCCACGCCGCCGGCGCGGCGGCAACCGGTGCGGACCATGCGCGCGCCGATCGAGGATGCGCTGCTGGCCGGCGCGCTGCGGCGCGAGGCGCGGCGCGGCGGGCAGAGCTTCTGCGTCTGCCCGCGCATCGAGGACATCGCGCCGATGCGCGAGCGCCTCGCCGGGCTGGTGCCGGACCTCACGCTGATCGAGGCCCATGGCGGGATGCCGGCGGCGGAGGTCGATGCCGCCATGGTGCGCTTCGCCGAGGGCGAGGGCGACGTGCTGCTCTCGACCAACATCGTGGAAGCCGGGCTCGACGTGCCGCGGGCGAACACCATGCTGGTCTGCCGTGCGGACCGCTTCGGCCTGGCGCAGCTGCACCAGCTGCGCGGGCGGGTCGGCCGCGGGCGGGCGCGGGGCGTCGTCTACCTGCTGACCGACCCCGAGGCGCGGATCGGCCCGGCCACGGAGCGGCGGCTGGCGATGCTGGAGGCGCTGGACCGGGTCGGCGCCGGCTTCGCCATCAGCGCGCGCGACCTCGACCTGCGCGGCGCGGGCGACCTGCTGGGCGAGGAGCAGGCCGGGCACCTGACGCTGGTCGGGCTGGAGCTCTACCGCCACCTGCTCGACCGGGCGCTGGCCGTGGCGCGCGGCGAGGCGCCGCCGGAAGCCTGGAGCCCGGGCCTCGCCATTGGCGTCGATGCCTTCGTGCCGCCCGGGCATGTGCCGGAGGAGGCGCTGCGCGTCAGCCTGCACGGGCGCCTCGCCGGCATGCTGCGCGCCGGGGACTCGGCCGCAGTCGAGGCGCTGGAGGACGAGGTGGAGGACCGCTTCGGCCCCGCCCCGGCGCCGCTCGCCCAGCTCTTCGCCCTTGCCCGGATCTCGGCCCGCTGCCGGCGGCTTGGCATCGAGAAGCTGGAGGTCGGGCCGCATGCCGCGGCGGCGACGCGCCGCGGGCCGGAGCGCGGCAGGCTGCTGCTGCGCCGGGCCAGCGAGACCCAGGCGGAGCGGCTGGCGGCGGCGGAGGCGCTGCTCGCCTCCTTCGTCAAGGCCCGTGCGGAGGCCAGGCGGGGGCGGCCATCGTGACCGGCCCCATGGGCTGCCCCGCCTGCCCATCGGCCGCAGCCTGAGCACGATGTCCTGAGCAGTTCCCGGCCAGGCGGGCTTACCGCGCCGGGGATGCAGGGTGCGGGAGCGAAGCGGCCCGCACCCTGCTGCAACGGCGCCCGCCGGGCGGCGTTCGGCCCCGGCACGGCAACCAGGAGAGGGATATCGATGCGCCCCGACGACAACAGAGCGGCGGACAGCCCGGCTATCGCCATCCATGGCCACCAGATGGATGTGGGCGAGGCGCTGCGCAGCCATGTGACCGAGAAGCTGACCAGCATCGCCGAGAAGTACCTGGGCGCCGAGGACATGACGGCGCGCTTCTCGCGCACCGGCCATGGCGGCTTTTCCTGCTCGGTGCGGGTCCATGCCGGCAAGGGCCTCTTCTTCGACGGCTCGGCCGAGGCGGCGGAGGCGCCGATCGCCTTCAACGACGCGCTGGAGCGGGTCGCGAAGCAGCTCCGCCGCCGGAAGCGGGAGCTGCGGGAGGACAAGCCCGTCAATCCCGACAAGGAAGGCCTGATCTAGCCAATGGCCCATGGCGGGTCCCGCCGGGTGATCCTGGCGGCACTGGCGGGCAACCTTGCCATCGCCGCCACCAAGCTCGCGGCGGCGCTCTACACCGGGTCGAGCGCCATGCTGAGCGAGGCGATCCACTCGGCGGTCGACACCGGCAACCAGGGGCTGCTGCTCGTCGGGCTCCGGCGGGCGGCGCGGCCGCCCTCGGCGCGGCACCCCTTCGGCCATGGGATGGAGCTGTATTTCTGGGCCTTCGTCGTCGCGCTGATGATCTTCGCGCTCGGCGGGGCGGTCTCCGTCTACGAAGGCTGGCGGAAGATCGCGGCGCCGGAGCCGGTCGAGAGCGCCTGGGTCAACTTCCTCGTCCTCGGCGCCTCGGTCGTCTTCGAGGGCCTGTCCTTCCGCGTCGCCTTCCGGGAGTTCCGCCGCAGCCATGCGGGCGAGCCCTTCTGGCAGGCGGTCCGGGCCAGCAAGGACCCCGGCGTCTTCGCCGTCCTGCTCGAGGATGCGGCGGCGCTGGCAGGGCTCGCCATCGCGCTGGTCGGGCTGGCGCTCGCCGAATGGCTGGGGATGCCAGCGCTGGACGGCGCGGCCTCCATCGGCATCGGCCTGCTGCTGGTGGTGACGGCGGGCTTCCTCGCCAACGAGACGCGGAGTCTGCTGACCGGCGAGGCCGCCTCGCCGCGGCTGGTCGCCGCGGTGCGGGCGACGCTGGCCGCCGACCCACGGGTGAAGACGGTGGAGGAGCTGCTGAGCATGCATCTCGGCCCGGCGGAGGTGCTGATGGCGGTGACCATCGACCTGACGGACGAGCTGCCCGGCCACGAGCTGGAGCAGGCGGCGCGGGAGCTGAGCCATCGCGTCGAGGACTGGCACCCGGAGGTGACGCGCTTCTTCCTCAGGCCCAAGCGCCTGGCGGCCTGAGCCGGGGGCCGGACTCGGCAAGCCGCCCGCCGGGAGGGAGCAATCCCCCGGCGGGCGGCTCTATGCCTTGACGTGTCGGCCCGGCGTCCGGCCGGGTGAGGGATACGCCCTCACCAGGCGGCGGGGCTCACCCCCGCGGGTGCCGGACGGTATCGGGCGCCGTCCGGTTCGCCGCAAGGCACAACCGGGCAGGCCGCCGAGGGTTTCGTGGCTCCTGGCCGAATCTCTCAGACCACGTCCTGCGCGGCGCCGGCCGGCATCAGCCCGGCCCCGTGCAGGAACCCATCCCGCTCCATGCGCCGGCGCACCGCGGCGCCCCAAAGCACCAGCGCCATCCCGGCCCCGAGGCCGAGAAGGCCGAAGGCTGCGGACAACATCACTTTCTCCTTCCGTGTTCTTCGACACGGGAGATGGGTTGTCCGGCCGCGGCGCAGGAGCGGCAGGGGGTCCCTCCAGCCATGCGGAGAATGCGCTGCTCACCGCCTCAGCGTCGCATGCCAGCGGCGGAGGCCGATGGCGCCGCTGCTCAGCAGCCGGTGGCGCAGCAGCCAGAGCTCCGCCTCCTCGACCAGCCCGGCGGCGGCGCCACGCAACTTGGCGGCGCCGGCGGCCCGCAGCTCCTCGATCACCCGCGCCCAGCTCTCGATGATGGCGGCGCATTGCCGGGGCGCGGCATCCTCCGCGACATGGAGCTGGAAGCCGGCGGCCTCGAGCGCGGCCTCCGCCGCCTGACGCTCCGGCGGCGGGCCAGTGCGGCCCTCGAGGGCGAGCCAGCGGTCGAGGCCGGCGCCGGCGGCTGGGTCGCCGCGGACGACCTCCAGCATCACGAGCTGCGCCTCCGGCTTCAGCGCCGCGGCCAGGGCCCCGGCGAGACGGTCGAAGGAGCCGCCGCCGGCCAGCGGCTCCAGCGCCAGGGCGTGGTGGTGGTAGCGGGCGCGGAAGGCGGGGGCCTCCGGCTGCCAGGGCAGCACCGTGGCGCGGCGGCCATGGGGGCGGAGGCGCTGCGCCATGCGCTCGGCCAGCATCAGGTCGTGCTGATGGGCGGCGACCCAGGCGCCGCAGCGGCCGATGACGGCGCCCGCCGCCGCGCCGGCATCGCGGCCGACCAGCAGCAGCGTCGTCGCCGGCGACAGGGGGAGGAGGCTGGCGAGCCGCTCGATCTCCGCCGGGCCGCCGGGGATGAGGCAGCCCTCCTCCCAGAGCCGCTCCGCCCAGGCGAGGCGGGCCAGGGCGAGGCCCTCGGCCGGGCCCGGCGCGGCCGGGGGCGGCGCCGGGCCCGCAGCCTCCTCCGCATCCTCCGGAGGGAGGCTGGCCGTGCCGCGATGCTCGCCGGGCCAGATCAACCGCGCCAGGGCGTCCCTCAGGGCCGGCATGGGGGCCGGGTCATGCTTCGGTTCCTGGCCTTGCAGCGCAGGGGAGCGGGAGAGGAGCATGCCAATGGTGAAGGAAGCGTTGCGGCGGGGCCGGCACGGGGCTATCGCAGGGGGCCATGCCAGAAGCGCCCTACCCGATCCGCTACGTCGCCAAGAACATGCGGCTCGACCTCCGGCTGATCGCCGAGATGATCACGCCGGGCGCGCGCGTGCTGGACATCGGCTGCGGCGACGGGGCGCTGCTCGCCTACCTCACCGCCGAGAAGGGCGCGGATGCCCGCGGCATCGAGATCGACATGGCGGAGGCGACGCGGGCTGTCGCCGCCGGCCTCGCCGTGATCCATGGCGATGCCGACCACGACCTCGCCTCCTACCCCGACGGCGCCTTCGACTATGTGGTGCTGTCCCGCACGCTGCAGGCGGTGGAGCGGCCGCGCGAGGTGCTGCGGCAGATGCTGCGCATCGGCCGGCGGGCGATCGTCAGCTTCCCGAATTTCGGCCACTGGCTGGTGCGCTGGCAGGTGCTCGCCACCGGGCGGATGCCGATGACCGAGACCTGGCACCGTGCCTGGCACGAGACGCCGAACATCCACCCCTGCACCATCCAGGACTTCTTCGACCTCTGCGCCCTCGAGGGCTATGTCGTCGAGCAGTGGCTGGCGGTGGATGAGCGGGGACGGAGGGCGCCGTGGAAGCGCTCGCCGTGGCTGGCCAACCTGTTCGGCGAGCAGGCGCTGTTCCTGCTGCGGCGGGGATAGCCACCGGGCCTAGAGCAAACTCCGGTCAGGTGGAAACACCTGACCGGAGTAATTCGCTTGGCCAAGCAATGGATCAGAGCGGCTTTCGTGAGTCGGTGCGAACGGAAATCGCCCTAGTGAAGCCGGGCGTTGCGCGGGCGGAGGGCGTCCGGCGGCGGGGCGCTGGCGGCAGCAGCCACCGGATCCGGCAGGTTGGACACGGCGAGGGCGACATGGCGCGCGGCCTCGGTGGCGCCGAGGCGCAGGCACTCCGCCTCCACATAGGACAGCATGAGGCGGAGGGCGGATTGGTCGGGGGACTCGGCCTCGGTTTCAAGAGGCTTGAACGCGGCACGCATCCAGCACGCTCCGGCTAACGTGATTACAGTGCACACATACTATTGACCCAGCCTGTCATCAACACTGGAATCGTTCCCAGGTTGCATGCGTGCGCGCAAGCAACCTTGATGAAGCGCGGGCGGCGACCCGGGAGCGCGTATTCCAACCCCATTTCAACCGTGAGTTCGATGATCTCGGCAGGGTCTGCCGCTGCCGCAGCGGCGCCTTGGGCATCGACTCAGAAACGTTCAACCCATGGCCGAATTTCCATCTCCCAGCTCCACGTATTACGCGGTTGACGGATGAGCTGAAGGTAGGTTGCGGCGATCGCATCGGGGTCGAGCAGGCTGTCCTGCCCGCCATCGGGCCGAGCTGTGCTCCGGATGCCACCATCGATGACAATATGCGCCACATGGATGCCCATCGGGTGCAGCTCCCGCGCGGCGGACTGGGCGAGGCCGCGAAGGGCGAACTTCCCCATGGCGAAGGGGGCGCTCAGCGGATAGCCCTTCACCCCGGCCGAGGCCCCGGTCAGCAGGATGGTGCCGCGCCCGGCCGCCAGCATGCGCCGCGCCGCCTCCCGCACCGCGAGGAAGGCGCCGAAGGCCGAGACCTGCAGGCTCTTCTGCACCTCGGCCGGGTCCAGCTCCGCGATCGGGCCGCGGGTGCGGTAGCTCGGGTTGTAGACGACGACCTCGGCATCGCCCTCCGCCGCGAACAGGCCGGCGACCTGGGCGGCGTCGGCCGCGTCGCAGCCATGGGTGGCGGCGCCGGTCTCGGCGGCGAGCGCGGCGAGCTTCGCCGTGTTGCGGGCGGCAAGCGCCACCGCATAGCCCTCGCGGGCCAGCAGCCGCGCGAGGGAGGCGGAGAGCCCGTCCCCCGCGCCGATGATCAGGGCCTTCGGCATTCGCCTCGCTCCTTACCCCAGGGTTTCCAGCAGCTCGCAGAGCACGGCGCAGCGCGGCGCCAGGTCCGGCCAGCGGATATGCTCCTCCGGCGCATGGGCGCCGGCGCCGGTGCAGCCGAGGCCGTCCAGCGTCGGGATGCCCATGGCGGCGGTGAAATTGCCGTCCGACCCGCCGCCGCGATGCTGCTTCGGCAGGTCGTAGCCCTGGCGGGCGGCAATCGCCCGGGCGGCCTCGTAGAGGGCGAGGTTGGCCGGGCTTTCCTCCAGCGGCGGGCGGTTGAGCCCGCCTTCCACGGTGATGCGGATGCCGTCCTCTTCCTTGGCCAATGCCCGGATGGCGGCGACCATGCGTTCCGCCTCGGCGAGGCTCGGGGCGCGGAAGTCGATGCGGCAGCCGGCCTCGGGCGGGATGACGTTCGGCCGCGTGCCGCCCCAGATCGGCGCGACATTGGTGGTGACGCCGCGCTCCAGGTCGGTCAGCGCATGGACCTTGAGGATCGCCTGGGCCAGGGCGACGACGGCGCTCCGCCCCTCGGACCAGTTGCCGCCGGCATGGGCGCTGCGGCCCTCGACCGTCAGGGTGAATCCGCCGGTGCCCTTGCGGCCGGTGACGCAGGCGCCCTGCGGGCCGCCCGCCGGCTCCGGGATCAGCACGGCGCAGGCGCCGCGGGCGGCGGCCTCGATCGGGGCGCGGCTGGTCGGGCTGCCGACCTCCTCATCCGGGGTGAGCAGCAGGGTGATGGGGCGGCGGGTCCGCGTGCCCTGGCGCAGGATCTCCCGCACCGCGTGGAAGGCGAAGAAGCTGCCGGCCTTCATGTCGTAGATGCCCGGGCCATGGGCGCGCTCGCCCTCCACGCGCCAGGGCATCGACTTCGCCAGCGTGCCATGGTCCCAGACCGTGTCCACATGCCCGGCGACGACCACCGGCGCGCCCTCGCCCGGGGTGCGGGCGATCAGCGTGTCGCCGAAGCCGCCATGGCCCGGCAGTCGCTCGATGGCGGCGCCCGCCCCGGCGAGGTCGGCCTGGCAGCGATCGAGCAGCGCGTTGACGGCGCCCGGGTCGGTGGTCGGGGTCTCATGCTCCACCCAGCTCCGCAGCTCGGCGAGGAGGCGGTCGGAGCTGCCGGTATCGGTCTGGGGCATGGGGTCGGTCCTGTTGCGGTCCCCCTCCACTCTGGCGATGCCGCGGCGCTTGTCCACCCGCCCGGCTCTCGTTAGACCGCCGGGGCATGACCCAGCCCCTCGTCATCACCGACTGGCGCGACCTGCCGCCCGGGCTGCGCGGCGCCACCGTCGCGCTCGGCAACATGGACGGGGTGCATCTGGGGCACCGGGCGGTGCTGGCGGCCGCCCATGCCGCGCGGCCCGGGGCGCCGCTCGCCGCCCTGACCTTCGAGCCGCATCCGCGCGAGCATTTCCGGCCCCAGGATCCGCCCTTTCGCCTCACCCTGCTGCCCGCCAAGGCGGAGGCGCTGGGGCGGGCGGGCGCGGCGCTGGTGGTGGCGCTGCCCTTCGATGCGGCGCTCGCCGGCATGCCGGCCGAGCGCTTCTTCCAGGATGTCCTGCAGGACGGGCTGGGCGCCGTGCATCTCGCCTGCGGCCAGGACTTCGCCTTCGGCCACCGGCGCGGCGGCGATGCCGGGACGCTGACGGGCCTCGCCGAGGCGGCGGGCATCGGGCTGACGGTGGTGCCGCCGGTCGCGGATGCGCAGGGGCCGGTCTCCTCCACCCGCATCCGCCGCGCCCTGCAGGACGGCTACCCGGAGCGGGCGACGGCCCTGCTCGGCCGCCCTTGGGAGGTCCGCGGCGAGGTGGTGCATGGCGACAAGCTCGGCCGGGTGCTGGGCTGGCCGACCGCCAATCTCTGGCTCGGCCGGCACCTGGAGCCGGCGCACGGGGTCTATGCGGTGACGGCGATGCTGCCGGATGGGCGGGAGGTGGGCGGCGTCTCCAATATCGGCCGGCGGCCGACGCTCGGCGGCGATCCGGAGACCAGGCTCGAGACCTATCTCTTCGACTTCTCGGGCGATCTCTACGGGCAGGAGATCGGCGTAAAGCTCCGGCACTTCCTGCGGGCGGATGCGAAATTCGACGGGCTGGAGGCGCTGAAGGCGGCCATCGCCCAGGATGCGGAGGATGCGCGGGCGGCGCTGGCGCAGGATACCTGACCCAATACTTGACCCCCTAGCCCTCCGATCCCCATAAGCCCCTCATGCATCGCCCGGTGGCCCATCCGCGAATTAGCCGCCCGGCCCTCGCCTGAGGGCCGGGACCGCCGCGCACCCGCCACCGCTGACCCGCCGCCGCATCGCCGGCGGCCGGAGACCGCCCCGATGAACGACACCGTAGCCCCCGCGACCCGAGACTACCGCGGCACCGTCTTCCTGCCGCAGACCGCCTTCCCGATGAAGGGCGACCTGCCGAAGCGCGAGCCGGACTGGCTGCAGCGCTGGGAGCGGCTGGACCTCTGGGCCCGGCTGCGCGAGCGCTCCAAGGGTCGCCCGCCCTTCGTCCTGCATGACGGCCCGCCCTATGCGAACGGTCCGCTCCATATCGGCCATGCGCTGAACAAGATCCTGAAGGACGTCATCAACCGCGCCGCCCAGATGGCCGGGCACGATGCCGACTACGTCCCCGGCTGGGACTGCCACGGCCTGCCGATCGAGTGGAAGGTCGAGGAGGAGTACCGCGACCTCAAGGGCAAGTACCAGGGCGGCCGCAAGAAGGACGACGTCCCCGTCCTCGAGTTCCGCGCCGAGTGCCGCGCCTATGCCGCGCGCTGGCTCGACGTGCAGCGGGAGGAGTTCCAGCGCCTCGGCGTCTTCGGCGACTGGGCCGGGCGCTATGCGACGATGGACTTCCCCTCGGAAGCAACCATCGTTGCCGAGATCGGCAAATTCCTGATGAACGGCTCGCTCTATCGCGGGCTGCGCCCGGTGATGTGGAGCCCGGTCGAGAAGACGGCGCTGGCCGAGGCCGAGATCGAATATCACGACCATGTCTCGCCGACGCTCTGGGCGCGGTTCCGCCTCCTGAAGTCGGCCGCGGATCTGGCCGGCGCGAGCGTCGTGATCTGGACGACGACGCCCTGGACCATCCCCGGCAACCGCGCCGTCGCCTATGGCGCCGGGATCGACTACGCGCTGGTGCATGTCGAGGGCGTCGCCGAGGGCAGCCATCTCGTCCCCGGCGAGCGGCTGCTGGTCGCGCTGCCGCTGCTGCCGCAATTCGGCAAGGATGCGGGGCTCGGCGCGCATAGCGTCGTGCGCGTGCTGAAGGGCGAGGCGCTGGCGGGCGCCATCGCCGCGCATCCGCTGCGCGGCGCGGGCTACGACTTCGACGTGCCGCTGCTGGCGGGCGAGTTCGTCACCACCGAGGCGGGCACCGGCTTCGTCCACATCGCCCCGAGCCATGGCGAGGACGACTTCAACCTCGGCCGCGAGAACGGCCTGCCGGTGCCCGAGACGGTGAACGACGACGGCACCTTCACCCTGCAGGCGCCGGGCTTCGCCGGCCTGCATGTCTTCAAGGCGCATGACGCCGTCTATGCCGCCTGCGAGGCGGCCGGCACGCTGGTCGCCAAGGGCAAGCTCACGCACAGCTACCCGCATAGCTGGCGCTCGAAGAAGCCGGTGATCTTCCGCGCCACGCCGCAATGGTTCATCGCCATGGACGATGCCAATGCGATCCGCGAGAAGGCGCTCGCCGCGATCGACGCCACGCAATTCGTCCCCGACCAGGGGCGCAACCGCATCGGCAGCATGGTCGCGGCGCGGCCGGATTGGTGCATCAGCCGCCAGCGCGCCTGGGGCGTGCCCATCGCCGTCTTCGTCGACCGCCGCACCGGCGAGCCGCTGCGCGACACGGCGGTGATGGACCGCATCGTCGAGGCCTTCCGCGTGGAGGGCGCCGATGCCTGGTACCAGCCGGGCGCCGCCGCGCGCTTCCTCGGCGAGAGCCGCGACCCGGCGGACTACGAGCAGGTGATGGACATCGTCGATGTGTGGTTCGAGAGCGGCTCGACCCATGCCTTCGTGCTGCGCGACCGCGGCATGCCCTTCCCGGCCGATCTCTACCTGGAGGGCTCGGACCAGCATCGCGGCTGGTTCCACTCCTCGCTGCTGGAGAGCGTCGGCACCAATGGCGTCGCACCCTTCAAGGCGGTGCTGACGCATGGCTTCGTGCTCGACGAGTCGGGCCGGAAGATGTCGAAGTCGCTCGGCAACGTCACCGCCCCGCAGGAGGTGATGCAGCAATACGGCGCCGACATCCTGCGCCTCTGGGTGATGAACTCCGACACGGCGGAGGACCTCCGCATCGGCAAGGAGATCCTGAAGCAGCAGGCGGAGCTCTACCGGCGCCTGCGCAACACGCTGCGCTGGCTGCTCGGCAACCTCGCCGGCTTCGAGGAGGCCGAGCGCGTCCCCCATGCCGAGCTGCCGGAGCTGGAGCGCTGGGTGTTGCACCGCCTCGCCGAGCTGGATGGGAAGCTCCGCCAGGCCGCGAAGGATTACGACTGGACCGGCGTCTATCCCGAGCTCCACACCTTCTGCTCGACCGACCTTTCGGCCTTCTACTTCGACATCCGCAAGGACAGCCTCTACTGCGATGCCGCCGACAGCCACCGGCGGCGCAGCGCGCGGACGGTGCTCGATGTGCTGCACCGCTGCCTCTGCGCCTGGCTTGCGCCGGTGCTGGTCTTCACCGCGGAGGAGGCCTGGCTTGCCCGCTTCCCCGATGAGGGCGACAGCATCCACCTACACGACTTCCCCGAGCTGCCGGCCGAGTGGCGGGACGAGGCGCTGGCCGAGCGCTGGGCCACGCTGCGCGCGCGCCGCGCCGAGGCGACCGGGCTGTTGGAGGAGCTGCGGCGCTCCGGCGAGATCGGCTCCTCGCTCCAGGCGCGGGTCGAAGTGCCTGCGGCGGCCGGCTTCGATCCCGGCTTCTGGGAGGAGATCCTGATCGTCTCCAAGGCCGAGATGGCCGCGGGCGAGGGCTTCACCGCGGCGAAGGCTCCCGGCGCCAAGTGCGACCGCTGCTGGCGGGTATTGGAGGAGGTCGGCCTCTCCGCCGCCCACCCGACGCTCTGCCGCCGCTGCGAGGCCGTGGTGGACGGCCAGTGATGCGCATCGGCCTCGCCATGGCCGCGCTGCTGCTGGCGGCCGACCAGGCGAGCAAGTGGTGGGTGCTGGAGGTGCTCGACCTCCCCGGCCGCCGCACGCTGCCGCTGGTCGAGGCGGGGCCGCTCGGCCTCGACCTCACCATGGTCTGGAACCGCGGCGTCACCTTCGGCCTGCTCTCGGGCGAGGGGCCGCTGAACCATATCATCCTCGCCCTCGTCGCCGCCGTCATCGCCGCCTTCCTCCTGCGCTGGATGGCGCGGGCGGAGAACCGCGCCGTTGCAACCGCCCTGGGTGCTGTCGTCGGCGGCGCGGTCGGCAACGTCATCGACCGCCTGCGCTTCGGCGCCGTCGTCGATTTCATCGATGCGCATGGCTGGGGCTGGCACTGGTACGTGTTCAACATCGCCGATGCCGGGATCGTCTGCGGCGTCTTCGTCCTCCTCGCGGATGCCTTGTTCCGGAAGCCGCCGGCGAGTAGAGAGGCGACATGAGGATGCGCCGCCCCGCGGGCCAGTCCATGGCCCTCAGCCTTCTGCTCGCCACCGCCTTGGCTGCCCCCTTGGCCGGCTGCGGCGGCGACACCGCGCGCACCTTCGGCCTGACGCGGGATGCGCCGGACGAATTCCAGGTGACGACGCGGGCGCCGCTCTCCATGCCGCCCTCGCTCGGCGGCCCGCTGCCGGCGCCGCGCCCCGGCGCCGACCGGCCGCAGGAGGTCTCGACGCGCCAGGCGGCGGAGGCGACGCTGGTGCCGGGCGCGGTGCTCGGCGGCCCGGCCGCGGCGAGCGCCCCGAGCTCCGGCGAAAGCGCCCTGCTGAGCCAGGCCGGCCGCCCGGTCGGCGACGACATCCGCCGCCGCGTGGACGAGGAAAGCCTGAAGCTCGACCAGCCGCAGCGCACCCTGGTCGACCGGCTGATGTTCTGGCGCGGGCCGGAGCCCTCCGGCACCGCGCTCGACCCGCGGCGCGAGGCGCAGCGGCTGCGCGAGAATGCCGCGCTCGGCCGCGAGGTGACGGATGGCGAGACGCCGGTCATCCAGCGCGCCCGCAGCAGCAACCCGGTCGCGGCGCTGTTCGAGAGCATCTTCTAGCAGCCATGCCGCCAGGACGGCGCCGCGGCCGCGCGGCGCTCAGAAGGCCGTCCGCAATCGCAGCGCCAGCACCGGGATCGGGCCGCGATCGGCGTTGTAGGCCGGGTTGACGATCAGCTGCGCATCGGCCGTCAGCACGGTGCCGGGCGCGACGCCGAGCGCGTAATAGGCCTCGACCGCCACTTCCGGCCGGTAGCTCAGCCGCCCGTCGCCGATGATGAAGCCGGCGCCGCCGGCGGCGATGAAGCGCCGGTGCCGGCCCGACAGGCCGGCAATGTTGCCGGCCAGCCCCACGGCATCCGCGTCCCGGCCCCAGCGCGCCCCGCCCACTACCAGCCCGGCCGAGGCGGCCCAGTCCATCTCGGTATACATCCATTGCTGGGTGCGGCCGTCATTCCAGGAAAGCCGCGCGAAGGCGCCGAGCTCATCCGCCAGCTCCTGCTCGGCGTTCAGCACCAGCATCGCCTTGCCGGCGGTGCCGCCGCGGAGGTTGGTCTCGGTCTGGCCGATATCGCCGCCGAGCAGCGCGGCATAGCTCTGCGAGCGGGTCTGCGACCAGCCGCCGAGCAGCCGCACCGCCCCCGGCCGGCCGCCCAGGGTGTAGAACCGGTCCGCCTGCAGCAGGACCTGGTAGCCGCGCAGCGGCTGCGGGTCGAGCGAGAGGGAGTTGATCCGCTTCGCCACCTGCAACGCCCCGGCGCGGAGACCCCAGGCGCCGTTGTCCCACTCCACGGCAGCGCCGTTGGTATAGCCCTTGGCATCGTTGGCGAAGTCGAAGGCGCCGGCGGAGACGAAGGCCCAATTCAGGAATTGCGTCCGCGGGTCATGGGCGTAGCGGTTGTCGTCGAAGATGTCGAAGACGGCGATCTTGCCGATGGTGAGCGTGATCCGCTCGCGCGGCAGTGGGGCGGCGAAGCGGTAGGGGTCCCCGTCCGCCGCCACGGTGTCGCCCGAGAGGGCGATGGTCTGGCGGAGGAAGGCGCGGGTCACATAGGCCGCCGGCCCCTCGGAGCCGGTGCGGAAGGCCTCGCCATTCGGGAAGGCCGCGGCGCCCCGGGTGCCGGAGAGGCCGAAGCCGCGCGAGACCTGCGGGTCGATGACGAACTCCGCCCCACTCCACAGGCGCCGGCCGATCACCATGTCGAGGGAGAGGGTGTTCCGCTGCATGGCCTTGGCCTGCATGCTGTTCTCGCCCCGGTAGGGCGAGGGGAAGCCGGGATGGCCCTGCTCGACGAAGGTGGACTGGCCGTGCAGCAGCCAGCCCTCCGCCTCCAGCCGCTCCTGCCAGGCCGCCAGGCCCGGGAGAAGCGCCTCGGCCCGGGCGGCGAGGCTGGCCGCCATCACGGCCCCGGCCATGGCGAGCCCATATGAAGACCTGCCCATATGCAAAGCTGATGATGGCTTCGTTAAGTTTTTCAGGAACATAGATGGTATTGATTCAAACCGTCGCGGAACGCAAGCGGTGCTGGCGCAAGCCGGCCAGCGTCCCCACATCGGAGAGATGCCCAGCGTGACACGCCGTACCGCCCTTCGCTCCGCCGCCGCCCTGCCGGTGGCCACCGCCGTGCCGGCCCTCGCCCAGCCGGCCATTGCCCCGCCGACGGAACCGCTCGCCGAACGCCCGCTCTTTGGCGCGGTGAGCTGGACCATGGCGAACGGGCTGCGGGTCGTGCTGGCCGAGAGCCGGCGGGTGCCGGTCGTCTCCCACTACCTCTTCTACGGCGCGGGCGCCGGCGAGGACCCGGCGGGCAAGTCCGGTACGGCGCATTTCCTCGAGCACATGATGTTCAAGGGCAGCCGCAACGTGGCGCCGGGCGCGCTGTCGCTGGTGGTGGCGCGGGAGGGCGGGCAGGACAATGCCTTCACCTCGCGCGACGTCACCGCCTACCACCAGACGGTCGAGGCCTCCCGCCTCGCCCTCGTCATGCGGATGGAGGCGGACCGCTTCGCCCATCCGCTGCTGCCCGAGGCGACGCTGGAGCCGGAGCGGGCGGTGATCCTGGAGGAGCGCAACCAGCGCACCAGCAGCAACCCGCGCGGGCGCTTCTGGGAAGGGTTCGAGGCCGCCATGTGGGGGCCGCAGCACTGGCACGGCCGTCCGATCATCGGCTGGGAGGAGGAGATCCGCGCCATCACCCTGGCCGATCTCCGCGGCTTCCACGACCAGCGCTACGCCCCTGGCAATGCCGTGCTCGTCGTCACCGGCGATGCGCGGGAGGCGGAGGTGCGGGCGCTGGCCGAGGAGTTCTACGGCGTGGTCCCGGCCCGGCCCTTCACGCCGCGCCGCCGCGCCGAGCCGGTGCCGGCCGCGGCCGAGCCGCGCTTCGTCCAGCACGACCCGGCGGTGCGCGAGGCGAGCTTCATGCGCAGCCTCATGGCGCCGAGCCTCACCTGGGGCGAGATGCGCCATGCCTGGCCGCTCGAGGTCCTGGCCCATCTGCTCGGCAGCGGCTCGGGCAGCCGGCTGCACAAGGCCCTGGTCGAGACCGGGCTCGCGACCAGCGCCAACGCCTCCTACGACAGCGAGACGGTGGGGCCGGGCAGCTTCAGCGTCTCCGCCACGGCGCGGCAGGGCGTGGCGCCGGAGCGGGTGGAGGCGGCGGTGGATGCCGCCCTCGCCGCGCTCCTGCAGGACGGGCCGGGCGAGGCGGAGGTTGTCCGCTCCATCCGCCAGCTCACGGCGGGCGCGGTGCTGTCGCTCGACGGCATCGGCGCCGCGCCGCGGATGCTGGGCGGCGCGCTGGCGATCGGCCTTCCGCTGGAGATGGTGGAATTCTGGCCGCGCTACCTGAAGGCGGTGACGCGCGAGCAGGTGACGGCGGCGGCGCGGGCGGTGCTCGGCCAGCCGGTCGGCACCACGGGCTGGCTGCTGCCGGGGGCGCCGGCATGACCGCCGTGCCCGATCGCGGCGCGCCGGGGGCGAACGACGTGAACCCGCCCCGCAACGAGCAGGGCTTCTCCCTGCCGATCCAGGTGGTCGAGGCGGATGGGCTCTCCGCCTGGCTGGTCGAGGACCAATCGGTGCCGGTGGTCTCGGTCGCCTGGTCGTGGGCCGGCGGGGCGGCGCTCGACCCGGCGGGGCAGGAAGGGGTGGCGGCGCTCGCTGCCTCCCTCCTGACCGAGGGGGCGGGGCCGCTGCGCGCCACCGAATTCGGTGATGCGCTGCGCGATCAGGCGATCAGCCTTAATTTCTCGGCCGACCGGGACAGTTTCGAAGGCGGCTTCCGCGCCCTGACCACGGCCCTGCCGGAGGCGGTGCGCCTCGCCCGCCTCGCCATGCAGGAGCCGCGGCTTGATGCGGAGGCGGTGGAGCGGGTGCGCGCGCGGTCCATCGCCGCCGTCCGCCGCGCGCTGGAGACGCCGCGCGGCCAGGCGGTGCGCGCCTTCTGGGCGAATGCCTATCCCGGGCACTCCGCCGGGCGGCCGAGCAGCGGCACGGCGGAAAGCCTCGCCGCCCTGCCGGTGGAGGCGCTGCGCGCGGCGCTGGCCCGGCAGGTCCACCGCGAGGGCCTGCAGGTGACGGCGAGCGGCGCCATCACCCCGGAGGCGCTGCGCGGCCTGTTGCCGGCGCTGTTCGGCGGGCTGCCGGGCGGGGCGCCGCCGGCCATCGCGCCGCTGCCGGCCTTCCGCGGCTTCGGCCAGCAGGTGCTGCCGGTCGCCTCGCCGCAATCGGCGGTGATCTTCGGCCAGGACGGCCTGTCCTCGACCGATCCGGACTGGGAGGCGGCGCAGGTGGTGCTCCGCATCCTGGCCGGCGGCGGCTTCTCCTCGCGGCTGATGCAGTCGGTGCGGGAGCAGCGGGGCCTCGCCTATGGCATCGGCGCTGGGCTCGACCTGCTGTTCCGGCACGGCGTCGTCATCGGCTCGGTGGCGACGGAGAATGCCCGCGTCGCCGAGACGCTGGCGGTGACGCGGGAGGAATGGGCCCGCATGGCGGCCGAGGGGCCGACCGAGGTGGAACTCGCCGATGCGGTTGCCTTCCTCACCGGCTCCCTGCCGCTGCAATTCACCGACAGCCGGCGGGTGGCGGAGACGCTGCTGATGCTGCGGCAGAACGGCCGGCCGACCGACTGGCTGGCCGGCCGCCCGGCCCGGCTCCGGGCGCTGACGCGGGAGCGGCTGGTGACGGTGGCGGCCCGCCTGCTGGCGCCGGATGCGCTCTCGGTCGTGGTGGCGGGGCAGCCTGCGGGGTTGTGAGGCGGCGGCGGATTCCTCGGGCGGCTGCTTTGCCCTAGAGCAGGCTCCGATTGGGTGGAAACACCTGGTCGGAGGTATTTGCTCGGCCGGACAATGGATTGGAGCGGCTTCCGTGAGCCAGTGCGAACGGAAACCGCTCCAAGCGAAGGATGCTCGAAGCGGGAGGGAAGCGCATGGCGCAGGAACTGGCGGCGGCCTGGGCGGCGGTGATGGCCCTGGCGAAGACCCCGCGGGCGGATGGCAGCGCGCCCTCCTCCATCCGTCGGCTCTTCGCCGCCGATCCGGAGCGCTTCCGCCGCTTCTCCCATGCGGCCGACGGGCTGCTGCTCGACCTGTCCAAGACCGCGATGAGCGATGCGGTGCGGACGGCGCTGCTCGGCCTCGCCCGCGCCGCCGACCTGCCCGCTAGGCGGGATGCGATGTTCCACGGCGAGGCGGTCAACGTCACGGAGCGGCGGGCGGTGCTCCACATGGCGCTGCGCGGCGAGGGCGGCTTCCGCGCCGGCGCCGAGGATGCCTCTGCCGAGGTGGCATCGGTGCTGGGGCGGATGCGGGACTTCACCCTGGCCGTCACCGAGGGGCGGCTGACGGGCGCCACGGGCGAGCGCTTCACCGACGTGCTGAACATCGGCATCGGCGGCTCCGACCTCGGCCCGGCCATGGTCGCGCGGGCCTTGTGGACGCCGGCCTCGCCGCTCCGGCCGCATTATCTCGGCAATGTCGATGCCCATGCCTGGGAGGAGATCCGCCCGCGGCTCGACCCGCGGCGGACGCTGGTGCTGGTGGCGAGCAAGACCCTCACCACCCAGGAGACCATGACCAATGCCGCGCTGGTCCGCGGCTGGCTGGCCGGGTCCCTGGGCGAGGCGGCGGTTGGCGGGCATCTGGCGGCGCTGTCGACCAACCTCAAGGCGACCGAGGGTTTCGGCATCGCCGCCGATCGGGTCTTCCCCTTCCGCGACTGGGTGGGCGGGCGCTTCTCGCTCTGGTCGGCGATCGGCCTGTCGCTGGCCCTGTCGCTCGGCTGGGAGCAGTTCGAGCGGCTACTGGCCGGCGCGCGGGCGATGGACGCGCATTTCATGGCGGCGCCGCTCGAGGGCAACCTCCCGGTGCTGCTGGCGCTCGCCGAAGTCTGGCACGTCAACGGCCTCGGTTGCGCGACCCGGGCAGTGCTGCCCTATGACGAGCGCCTCGCCCGGCTGCCGGCGCATCTGCAGCAGCTGGAGATGGAGAGCCTCGGCAAGCGGGTGACGCTGGCAGGCAAGCCGGTTGGGCACGACACGGGGGCGGTGGTCTTCGGCGAGCCGGGGACCAATGCGCAGCACAGCTTCATGCAGCTCATCCACCAGGGCACGCGGCCGGTGCCGGCCGACATCATCCTGGTCGCGCGGCCGGACCATGGACACGCCGACAGCCACCGGAAGCTGCTGGCCAACGGCCTCGCCCAGTCGGCGGCGCTGATGCGCGGCAAGACCGAGGCGGAGGTCAGGGCCGAGATGGAAGCCGCCGGCACCGACCCGGCCGAGATCGCCCGGCTGCTGCCCCATCGCGTCTTCCCCGGCGACCGGCCGACCGCGACGCTGCTGCTGCCGCATCTCGATGCCTTCACCCTCGGCCAGGTGGTGGCGCTCTACGAGCACAAGGTCGCGTCGCTCGGCATCCTCTGGGACATCAACGCCTTCGACCAATGGGGGGTGGAGCTCGGCAAGCAGCTCACCGGGCCGATCCTGACGGCGCTGGAAGGTGGTGCGGCGGAAGGGCAGGACGGCTCGACCCTCGGCCTGCTGGCGGCGCTCCGGCACGCCGGTGGGTGACGCCCGCCCTACCGGCGGCTTCGCGCCGCTGGTGCCCGAATTCGAGGTCGAGGACCTGGCTGCGAGCCTCGATTTCTGGTGCGAGGCGCTCGGCTTCCGCATTGCCTATCAACGGCCCGAAAGCGGCTTCGCCTATCTGGAGCGGCCGGAGGGGGCGCAGGTGATGCTGAACCGGCGCAATGGGCATTGGGATACCGGACCGCTGGAGCCCCCCTTCGGGCGGGGGATCAACTTCCAGATCAAGGTGGCGGCCCTGGCGCCGATCCTCGCCGCGCTGGAGGCGCGTGGCTGGCCGCTCTTCCGTCCGGCGCATGAGGCCTGGTACCGGGTGGGCGCGGAGGAGGTCGGCGGGCGGCAGGTGCTGGTGCAGGATCCCGACGGCTACCTGCTGCGCTTCATGGAGGAGCTGGGATGGCGGGCAGCGTGAGGCGCATCGCCGTCCTCGCCGATATCCACGGCAGTCTCCGCGCGCTGGAGGCGGTGCTGGCCGACCTGCCGCGGCGCGGGGCGGACCTCGTCGTCAATCTCGGCGACTGCCTGTCCGGCCCGCTGCAGCCGGCGGAGGTGGCGGACCGGCTGATGGCGCTCGGCTGGCCGACGGTGCGCGGCAACCATGACCGGCAGCTGCTCGACCGGCCGGTCGAGGCGATGATCCCCTCCGATGCGTACACTGCGGTCCGCCTCGCGCCGGCGCATCGGGAGTGGCTCGGCACGCTGCCGCCGGTGCCGCGGCCGGCGGAGGGGTGCTCGCCTGCCACGGCACGCCCGCGGACGACCTGACCTATGCGCTGGAGGTGGTGGCCGGGCCGCATCACCTGCGCCCGGCGACGGCGGTGGAGGCCTCGGCGCGGATCGGGGCGACGCCGGGCGCCGGGCTCAACCGCTGCGGCCATTCGCATCTGGCGCGGATGGTGCGGCTGCCGGACGGGCGGCTGGTGCTCAACCCGGGCAGCGTCGGCCATCCCGCCTATACCGATACCGAGCCGCACCCGCATGTCGTCTTCGCCGGCACGCCGCATGCGCGCTATGCGATGGCGGAGCGGGCCCCGGCAGGGTGGAGCGCCGAGTTCATCGCCCTCCCCTATGACTGGGACGCCGCTGCGGCGGATGCCCGGGCGGCGGGGCGGGAGGACTGGGCGCAGGCGCTGGCGACAGGGCAGCTCGACCCGGCCTGAGAGCTGCCCTGGCAGGCGAGTCGGCGGCGCCTTATCATCCAGGACGGAGGTTCGCTTCGCCCCCATGACCGCCCCCGCGCCGAGCCCTCCCTGATGCCAATTCGCCTCCTCCCCGAGACCACGGCCAACCGCATCGCCGCCGGCGAGGTGGTGGAGCGGCCGGCCGCCGTGGTGAAGGAACTGGTGGAGAATGCCCTCGATGCCGGGGCGCGGCGCATCGCCGTCACGCTCGAGGGCGGCGGGATCGAGCGCGTCGTCGTCGAGGATGATGGGCATGGCATGGGGCCGGAGGATCTCGGCCTCGCCGTCGAGCGCCACGCCACCTCCAAGCTGCCGGAGGAGGCGATGCTCTTCCGCATCGCGACCCTTGGCTTCCGCGGCGAGGCGCTGCCCTCGATCGGCGCCGTGGCGCGGCTCTCCATCACCAGCCGCCCGCGCGAGGGCGATGCGCATGCGCTCGGCGTCGAGGGCGGGCGGAAGGGGGCGGTGGTGCCGGCCTCCGGCGCGCCCGGTACGCGGATCGAGGTGCGGGACCTGTTCTATGCCGTCCCGGCCCGGCGGAAATTCCTGAAATCCCTCCGCACCGAGGCCGACCAGGCGGTGGAGGCGGTGCGGCGCCTCGCGCTGGCCTGGCCGGAGGTCGGCTTCCGGGTGACGCAGGACGGGCGGGAGGTGCTGGCCCTCGCACCGGCGGAGCGCGATGCGCGCATCGCCGACCTGCTCGGCGCGGATTTCGCCGCGGCCGCGCTGCCGGTCGCGGGCGAGGGCGGCGGGCTCTCGCTGTCCGGCCTCGCCGCCCAGCCGGCCTATACCCGGGCGACGGGGACGGAGCAGCACCTCGTCGTCAACCGCCGCCCGGTGCGGGACCAGCTGCTGCGGACGGCGCTGCGCGTCGCCTATCGCGACCTGATCGCGGCCGGGCGGCATCCGGTGGCGGCGCTCTTCCTCGAGCTGCCGCCCGAGGCGGTCGACGTCAACGTCCACCCGATGAAGACCGAGTTGCGCTTCCGCGACGAGGCGGCGGTGCGTGGCCTGCTGATCGGCGCGCTGCGGCGGGCGCTCTCGGCCGGCGCCGGGGTCGCGGCGCCGGCCCCGTCGCTCACCGCCTATGCGCCGCGCACCGGCTGGTCCGGCGGCTGGCGGCGGCCGGAGCCGGCGCCGCTGCCCGACCGCATCGGCCTCGCCGAGATGCAGCTCGCCCTCACCCCGCCGCCCGCCGAGCCCGCGCCCGCCCTGCCCCTCGGCTTCGCCCCGCCGCGGCCGCCCGCCCCGGTGCCGGAGCGCGCACCGGCTGCGCACCCGCTCGGCCGGGCGCTGGCGCAGGTGATGGAGACCTACATCCTCGCCGAGGCGCCGGACGGGGCGCTGGTGCTGGTCGACCAGCATGCGGCGCATGAGCGGCTGACGCATGAGGCGCTTCGGGCCCAGCTCATCGAGGGCGGCGTCCGGGCCCAGCCGCTGCTGCTGCCCTCGGTCGTGGACCTGCCGCCGGCCGATGCGGCGCGGCTGCTCGGCTTCGCCGAGGCGCTGGCGCGGCTCGGCCTCGAGATCGAGGGCTTCGGCCCCGGCGCGGTGCTGGTCCGCGCCCTCCCCGCCCTGCTCGGCCCGGCCGATCCCGGCCCCTTGCTGCGCGACCTCGCCGAGGAGCTCGCCGCCTATGATGAGGCGACGGCGCTCGACCGCAAGCTCGACGCGGCGGTCGCGCGGCTGGCCTGCCACGGCTCGGTGCGGGCCGGGCGGCGGCTCACCCCGCCCGAGATGGATGCGCTGCTGCGGCAGATGGAGACGACGCCGCGGGCGGCCACCTGCTCGCATGGCCGCCCGACCTTCCTCCGCCTCGGCACCGCCGATCTGGAGAAGCTGTTCGGCCGGCGCTGATCGCGTAAGCTCCGCCCGGGAGGAAGCCGCCGGGCACCAACGCCCAGGGGGATACGCGCATGGCCAGGCGCCGCATGCATCTTGGCTTCGACTTCTCCTACTCGCATATGGGCGGGCGCTGGCGCATGCCGGGCTCCTGGCCCGGGCGGACCTTTCCCGACATCGCCATGTTCGAGGAGATGGCGCGCATCGCCGAGCGCGGGCTGCTCGACCTGCTCTTCTCCGGCGACGGCACCGGCGTGCCGGATACCTGGCGCGGCTCGCGCGATGCTGCCATCGAATGGGGCATCAACTGGCCGCGGCAGGACATCCAGCCGATCGCCGTCGCGATGTCCCGCGTGACGCGGCATATCGGCTTCGGCCTGACCTACTCGTCGAGCTTCATGCACCCGTATTACACGGCGCGGCTGATGAACACGCTCGACCACGTCACCGGCGGGCGGATCGCGATGAACCTCGTCGCCTCGACGCGGCGCTCGGACTTCGCCAATTTCGGCTTCGACGGCCTCGTCGACCACGAGGCGCGCTATGCGCGAATGGAGGAGTTCGTCGCGGTCTGCAAGGCACTCTGGGCCAGCGCTGAGCCGGATGCGATGCTGTGGGACCGGGCGACAGGGCGCGTCGGCGATCCGCGCAAGATCCATGACGTCCACCATGAGGGCCGCTTCTTCAAGGTGGACGGGCCGCTGAACACGCCGCCCTCGCCGCAGGGCAGGCCGGTGCTGATCCAGGCCGGCGGCTCGCCGCGCGGGGTGCGCGCCTCGGCCCGCGTCGCCGACCATGTCTTCGGCGCCGACATGGCGCTCGACCTCCAGGTGAAGCAGCGCGCCGCGCTGGACGAGGCCCTGCGCGCGGAGGGACGCGACCCGGAGGCGGTCGGCATCCTCTGGCAGACGCCGATGGTCATCGCCGAGACGGAGCAGGAGGCGCTGGCCCGGCGCGACCTGATGCTCGCCGCCATCCCGGACGAGGCGGTCGGCGCCTATCTCTCCTACAATTCGGGCTACGACTTCTCGACCCTGCCGGAGCGCTTCACGCTGCGCGCGCTGCATGCCGAGATCGTCGCCGGCCAGGCCTCGCCGGTCGGCTTCATCCATGAGCTGGCGGCCGAGATCGGCGGCGACACCGAGATCACGCGGGCCGAGTTCTTCGAGCATGGGCGGCGCGAGGCGACGGCCTACGACACCACCCTCGCTGGCTCGCCCCGGCAGATCGCCGACCGGCTGGAGGAGGTGTTCGAGGCGACGGGGGAGCGCGGCGGCTTCATGCTCGGCCACACCGTCTCCATGCCGCTCGACCTCATCGGCATCGTCGAGCTGCTGGTGCCGGAGCTGCAGCGGCGCGGGCGCTTCCGCACCGAGTATCGCGGCCGGACCCTGGCGGAGACGCTGGCGAAGGCCTGAGCCGCCATCGCGAATGGGTGTCCCTCCCTGAAGCATGCGTCACACGCGGTGGAGGACCCTGCCATCTCCCCGGCCGCAAGCTCCCGCTTGTCCAAGCAGGACGGGAGATAGTGACATGCGCTTCGCCTCCATGGCCTCGATCGGCGCGGCTGCCTTGCTCATCGGGCTGGCGCCCGGCGCCCGGGCCGATGACAGCGACATCCCCGGCATGAACCGCCGCACGGCCAGCTTCGAGCGGCCCATGCGCGACAACCCGGAGATGCGCGCCTTCATGGCCGAGGCGGCTCCCGCGCCGCGGCGCCGGCCCCCGTCGCCACCCGGATGAACGTGCTGCACAACGCGGATTCGCTGATCCGCGAGGCCGAAGCCCGGATCCGCGCGCATGATCCGCGCCGGGCCGAGATGAGCCTGGCGCAGGCCGCGACGGCGCTGCTGAACGCCCGCGCCGCCGGCGAGGCGGTGCCGGACCAGGCGATCCAGCCGCTCGACCAGGCCCGCTCCGACCTGCATCGCGGCCGCATGGCAGCCTCGGAGCGTAAGGCGGAGGCGGCGCGGCAGATCATCGCCTCCGCGGAGTAGGCGCGGCGCGCTTGCGGGATCGGCGAGCGCCCTCCATCCTGTGCCATGCCGCAACGGAGTGACTGGGACAGGATGGGGAGTGCCGTCCAGGGCAAGGGGCCCATTCCGCTTGAGCGCCGCCGGCATCCATGGGAGAGGTGCCGCTGATGCCGCCCGCCCCTCCCGCCGCGGCGGGCCGCTGGCGCGGCCTGCTCGCCTGGTCGCCGAGTCCCGTGATCCGTGCCTCGCTTGGGCTGCATGCCGGCGGCCTGCTCGCCATGGCCGCGGAGCCGGGCTGCTGGCCGGAGGCGCTTTCGGCGCTCGCTGCCAACCACCTCGGACTCGCCGGCTGCATGCATCCGCGCTGCGGCCTGCTGGGCCCGGTGCTGACGCGGCTGCCGGGGACGGAGCCGCGCATCGCCCTCACCTTCGATGACGGGCCGGACCCGGAGGTGACGCCGCGCGTCCTCGACCTGCTCGATGCCTGGGGCGCCAAGGCCAGCTTCTTCGTCGTCGGCGAGCGGGCGGCGCGCCACCCTGCCCTGCTGCGCGAGATGCTGCGGCGTGGCCATGGCGTCGAGAACCACACGCATCGCCACCCGCTCGGCTTCGCCGCCTGGGGGCCGGCGGCGATGCGGCGGGAGATCGAGACGGCGCAGGCGGCCATCGCCGATGCCTGCGGCCAGGCGCCACGCTGCTTCCGCCCGCCGGCGGGGCTCAGGAGCCCGCTGCTCGACCCGGTGCTGTCGCTGGCCGGCCTGTCCCTCGTCGCCTGGACCCGGCGCGGCTACGACACGGTCTCGCCGAACCCTGCCCGGGTGCTGGCGCGGCTCAGCCGCGGCCTCGGGCCGGGGGATGTGCTGCTGCTGCATGACGGGCGCTCGGCCCGGGGCTATGCCGGCCGCTCGGTCGCACTCGACCTGCTGCCGGCGCTGCTGGCGCGGATCGCCGGGGCCGGGCTCAGCGCCGTCGCGCTGCCGCCAGCGGAGGAGGCGCCGCGCGCCGCCGCCACAGCAGGACCGGCAGGCGCGGCAGCATCCCCAGCACCAGCCGCGTATGCATCCAGGTGAGCAGCAGGTTGTCCCGCGCATAGTGGAAGTGGGAGACGCCGCCCTCCTCCTTCGACAGGTAGCGGCAGGGCACCGGCAGGTTCACCGCCGGCAGGCCGCGCCAGCTGAGGCGGACGGCCGCCTCCGGGTCGAAGTCGAAGCGCCGCATCCAGCGGTGCCGCTCCATCACCGCGACCAGCGGCGCCACGGGATAGACGCGGAAGCCGAAGAGGCAGTCGCCGATGCCGCCCCCCGCCGTCTCGACCCCGGCCAGCCAGTTGGAGATGCGCCGCCCCTGGACGCGGAGCCGGGGCGCCTCCGGCCCGAAGACCGGCCGGCCGAGGATCATCGCCTCCGGCGCGGCGCGGGAGGCCGCCATCATGGCGCCGATGCAGGCCGCCGGGTGCTGCCCATCGGCATCCATGGTCAGCGCATGGGTGAAGCCGCGCCGCGCCGCCTCCCGCAGCCCGTGCAGCACGGCCCCGCCCTTGCCGCCGTTCCGCGGCAGGACCACCACCTCGAGGCCCGGGTCGCGCGCCGCCTCCTCCAGCAGCAAGGCGTCGGTGCCGTCCGTGCTGCCGTCGAGGACGACCCAGACCGGCGTCCAGGCGGCGCGGGCCTCACGCACCGTCTGCAGGACGCGCGGCCCGGTGTTGTAGCTGGGGATCAGGACCAGCCGCGTCTCCGCCGGCATCAGCCAGGGGTCTTTGCCGGCAACTCCTCGCGGAAATAGCCCTCGAGCCCGGTGACGAAGGCCTGCGGGTCCTCCCCCACCTCGAAGCGCCGGCCGAGACGGATGCGGTAGACCAGCGGCAGCTGCGGCCGGCGGAACAGCGGCCAGCCCTTGCGGAGATAGGGGCTGTCCGCCTCGATCAGCAGGGTCTGCACCGGGGCGCCGGCCGCCTTCGCCATCACGGCGAAGCTGCGGTGGAAGGCATCGACCGGCGGCCGCGCGGTGCGCGAGCCCTCCGGGAAGATCAGCAGCTGCGCCCCGTCGCGGATGGCCTGGGCGGCCCGGCGAATCATCGGCAGCGGCGAATCGTTGCGGATATAGGCCGCCAGCCGCACGCTGCCGCCATAGAACACGTTGTCCCACAGCGCCGCCTTGGTGATGCAGACGACCCGCGGCAGGCGGGAGGTGAGCAGCACCGCATCCAGCATGGTCGGGTGGTTCGGGGCGATGACCAGGGCGCGCTCCCGCGCCAGCCGGTCGAGCTCCGCGAAGTCGACCCGCAGCACGCCGGTCAGCCGCATCAGCCCGATGAACCAGCGGAAGCCGGACATGATCATGAACTGCCCGAAGACCGCGCCGGAGCGCTCCGGAAGCAGCCGGTGCAGCAGCGAGGCCGGCAGGCTCCAGAACAGGCACATCATGCCAAACATCAGCAAGCAAAAATAGAAGGCCACCGGGTAATAGACCGCGGCCAGCCAATCAAGGATGGAGAGGCTTTCACGCGGCTGCCGCAAACTCGTCGGCTGCATCTTTCCCATGCCTCCCTGTTCGCATATCATAATCTGCGTTGATGCTTGACGTCCAGGAGCCGGCCGGACCGTGACAGGGAAACAGGGGTTGCAGGCAGCGGTTCGGCCGCAGCCCGAGACTAGCACGGCCGTGCCGGTTCCGGAGGGGGCGCATCCGGCGCCACATCCCACCTTGACCGAATATTACCCGACGCCGGCCGACCGCGACGGCTTCGTCCAGTCGCTCTTCGACCAGGCGGCCGGGTCCTATGACCGGATCAACGCCGCCTTCTCGCTGGGCTCCGGCGCCTGGTACCGGCGGCGGGCGCTGCTGCAGGCGGGGCTGCGGCCGGGGCAGCGGATGCTCGACGTGGCGATCGGCACCGGCCTCGTCGCGCGGGAGGGGTTGCGCATCCTCGGCCGGCGGGAGGCCGTGACCGGCCTCGACCTCAGCGAGGGCATGCTGGCCGAGGCGCGGCGCGGCCTCGCCATCCCGCTCATCCGCGCCCGGGCGGAGGCGCTGCCGCTGGCCGATGCCAGCTTCGACTTCCTCAGCATGGGCTACGCGCTGCGGCACGTGCCCGATCTCGGCGCCACCTTCGCCGAGTACCGCCGCGTGCTGCGGCCGGGGGGCAGGCTGCTGCTGCTGGAGATCGGCCGGCCGGAGGGGCGCCTCGCCTACCGGGCGGCGCGCCTCTATCTCGGCCGGGTGGTGCCGGCGCTGAGCCGCCTCTCCGGCGGCGGGCCGCGGGCCGGGCTGATGATGCAGTACTACTGGGACACCATCGATGCCTGCGTGCCGCCGGCGACCATTCTCGCCGCGCTGGCCGGCGCCGGCTTCGCCGCGGCGCGCTGCGAGACCCAGCTCGGCCTGTTCCGCGCCTACATGGCCGAGCGGCCGGCATGAGCGCCACGCTGGCGCGGGAGGTGGCCGGCCTCTATGCCGGCGCCTCGCGCTTCGCCCGCGGCTATGTCGGCGGCAAGCTGCGGGGCGACCCGGCGAGCCGGGCGGTGCTGGAGCGGGCGGCGGCCAGCCCCTTCGGCATCGTCGCCGATCTCGGCTGCGGCCGCGGGCAGCTCGGCCTTGCCCTGCTGGTGGCGGGCGGCGCGCGGGAGGTGATTGGCCTCGACCGCGATGCGCGGAAGATCGCCGAGGCCCGGGCGGCGGCGGCGCGGCTGCCGGCCCGCTTCACGGTGGGCGACCTCACCGCGGAGAGCGTGCCGGACTGCGACACGGCGCTGCTGATCGACGTGCTCTACCAGCTCCCGGCCGAGGCGCAGCGCCCGGTGCTGGCGGGGGTGGCGGCGCGGGCGCGGCGGCGGGTGCTGATCCGCGCCTTCGACCCGGCGCGCGGCTGGCGCAGCACGCTGGGCCTTGCCATGGAGCGGGCCGGGCGGCTGGTGCGGGGCAGCAGCAATGCCATCGCGCCGCTGCCCATGGCGGTGCTGGCGGCGCCCTTCCAGGCGGCGGGCTTCGCCGTCTCGGTGATGCCCTGCTGGGACGGGACGCCGTTGCCGAACGTCCTGCTAGCGGCCGAGCGATGAGGCAAAAACCTCACTAGGCAGCAGAACCCTGCGGTCGTTCCGCAAACTGTGTCGCCCGCTTCCTTGCCTCCGCGGGTAACGGTCTGATATCGAGGGTTAGAATGCGCAACACCCGTTAACGCCAGCGCCAAAGCAAGGTTTCACGGTTCCATGCCTGACGGCACCACCAACCCCATTGCCGCTGCTTCCGGCCTCACCCCGCAGGAGCTCGCGGTGGCGCGGCTGATCGTGGGCGCGCTGTCGCTCGACGTCGCGCCCGAGGAGATCGAGCCGGACGCCCCGCTGTTCAACGAGGGGCTCGGCCTCGATTCCATCGATGCGCTGGAGATGGCGCTGGCCGTCTCCAAGGCCTATGACGTGAAGCTCCGCTCCGATGACGAGCGCAACCACCGCATCTTCTCCTCCCTCCGGAGCCTCACGGCGCATATCGAAAAGCACCGGACGCGCTGAGCGCATGCGGAGCGCGCGCGGCCTCGCCCGGACGCTGCTGCTGATCGCCGTCTCGGCCGCCCTTGCCCTGCTGCTCGCCGGCAGCCCGCTGGCGGCGGCGCTCGGCAATGCCGCGGTTGCGCTGCGCTTTGGCCTGACGCTGCTGCCGGGGCGGGAGCCGCTGATCGCCCGCTACAGCCGCTTCGACTGGGCCGGACCGCCAAAGGGCGGCTACACGCGGGCGCTGACGCTGGCCTGGGCGCTGCTGCTCGCCGGCTTCGCCCTCGGCCATGCCGCGCTGGCCCTGGCCGGGCTGGACGGCGCGCCGCTCGCCCTGGCGGAGCCGGCGATCTGCGCCCTGCTCTTCTGCGCCGAGCACTGCTTGCGCAACCGCCGCTTCCCGCAGCATGGCAGGGCGACGCCGCTCCGGACGCTGCGCGCGATCGGCCTGGCGCATGGCTTGGTCCGCCATGCCGCCTGAGGCGCTGCTGCCGCTCGTCGATCGTGGCGCGACGGAGGTGATCTGCCACCGCCCGGGCGGGCCGGTGACGGTCGGCCGCTTCCTTGGCGAGGCACGGGCGCTGGCCGCGCTTCTGCCGCCCGCGGGCCATGCGATCAACCTCTGCGGCGACCGCTACCGCATGCTGCTCGGCTTCGCCGCCGCCCTGCTGCGCGGGCACCCGACCCTGCTGAATGCCGATGCCTCGCCGCACCGGCTGCGGGCGCTGGCCGAGGCCTATCCGGGGACCTACCTGCTGGCCGACAAGCCGGTCGCCTCCGCGCTGCCGCTGGTCCTGGTGGAGGACACCGCGGCGGAGGGCTGGACCGGGCCGGTGCCGTTGCTGCCCGCCGGGCAGCTGGCCGCCATCGCCTTCACCTCCGGCTCCACCGGGCAGCCGACGGCGCACCGCAAGCCCTGGGATGCGCTGGTCGCCGCCGCGCTCGCCGCCGCCGGGCGCTTCGCCCTCCGCCCCGGCGACGGGCCGCCGGGCAGCGTGCTGGCCACCGTGCCGCCGCAGCACATGTACGGCTTCGAGACCACGATCATGCTGCCGCTCCAGGCCTCGCTCGCCTGCCATGCCGGCGAGGCCTTCTTCCCCTCCGACGTACTGGACGCGCTGGACGCCCTGCCGCCGCGCCGGCTGCTGGTGACGACGCCGCTACATCTCCGCGCCCTGCTGGCGGAAGGCCGCCGGCCGGCGCCGCTCGCCGCCGTCATCTCGGCGACCGCGCCGCTCGCCCTGCCCATGGCCGAGGCGGTGGAGCGGGACTGGGGCGCGCCAATGCTCGAGATCTACGGCGCCAGCGAGGCCGGCTCCATGGCCAGCCGCCGCACCGCCTTCGAGCCGGACTGGCTGCCCTATTCCGGCATCCGGATGGGGCAAGGCGAGGTGCATGTGCCCGGCCTCGGCGCCGTGCCGCTCGCCGATGTGGTGGAGCCGGCGCCGGGCGGCCGCTTCCGCCTGCTCGGGCGCCGGGCCGACCTGGTGAAGCTCGGCGGAAGGCGGGCCTCGCTCGCCGAGCTCAACCGGGTGCTGGCTGAGGTGCCGGGGGTCGAGGACGGCGTCTTCGTCGCGCCGGAGGATGTCGAGCGCAACCCCGCCGCCCGGCTCAGCGCCTATGTCGTCGCGCCGGGGCGGAGCGCGGAGGAGGTCCTGGCCGCGCTGCGGCTGCGGCTGGAGCCGGTCTTCCTCCCCCGCCCGCTGGTGCTGGTGCCGGCCCTGCCGCGCAACGGCCTCGGCAAGCTGACGCAGGCGGCGCTGGCCGAGCTGCGCCTGGCGGTGGCCGCGCCGTGACCACGCTCTTCGAGGTGCCGGGCGACCATCCGGCGCTGCCCGGGCATTTCCCCGGCCGGCCGATCCTGCCCGGCGTGGTGCTGCTGGATGCCGTGCTGCAGGCGGCGGGCCTCGGCCAGGCGCATCTGCTGCGGGCCAAGTTCACCGCCCCGGTCCTGCCGGGGGATGCGGTCGCGATCGGCCTCGTCCCGCGCGCCGGCGGGCGTATCGGCTTCACCTGCACCAGCGGCGGGAGGACGGTCCTGTCGGGGGAGCTGGCCGAGGCGCCGGCGCCCGCCGGCCCCATCCCGGGCGCTCCGGCCTGAGATGAGCTTCCTCGGCAGGACAAGGGCCGGTGCGGTCGCGCCCCTTTGCGGGACGGACACGGCCCCCCCGGAATGGGTGGATGCGCCGGAGCGGGGCAGCGTGCGGCTGGCCCGCTTCATGGTCTGGCTGGTGCACACCATCGGCTGGTGGCCGGGCCATGCGCTGCTCTACCCGATCGCCTTCTACTTCATGCTCTTCTCGCCGCGGCAGCGGCAGCTGACGCGGCGCTTCCTCGCCCGGGCGATGGGGCGGCGGGCGGGGTTCGGCGACGTGTTCCGGCTCTACTTCGCCTTCGCTTCCACCATCCTCGACCGCGCCTTCCTGATCACCGGGCGGACCGGGCGCTACCGCATCGACGTCCACGGGCTGGACGCGCTGAAGGCGCGCATCGTCGAGGGCCGCGGCTGCCTGCTGCTCGGCGCGCATATGGGCAGCTTCGAGGCGCTGCGGGCCGTGGCCGATGCCGGCAGCCCGGTCGAGGTCGCCGTGCTGATGCACGAGGCGAATGCGGCGCGGCTCAAGGCCGTGTTCGACGCCCTCGGCGGCGCCAGGCGGCACGCCACCGTCATCCCCCTCGGCACCACGGATGCGATGCTGCGGGCGCGCGAGGTGCTGGAGCGCGGCGGCCTCGTCGGGCTGCTGGCCGACCGTGCGCCAAGGGGCGAGCGGATGCAGGCCGTGCCCTTCCTCGGGCAGGAGGCGCCGCTGCCGACCGGGCCGCATGTGCTGGCCGCCGTGCTCGGCGCGCCGGTGATGCTCGCCTTCGGCCTCTGGCGCGGGCCGCGGCACTACGAGGTGCGGTTCGAGCCCTTCGCCGATGCCCCGCCCCCCGGCCGCGAGGGGCGCGCGGCGCTGGTCGCCGAGCGCGTCCGCCGCTATGCCGCGCGGATCGAGGCGCTGTGCCGCCTCCATCCCTACAACTGGTTCAACTTCTACGATTTCTGGCAGGAGCGCGGTCGTTGAGGCAAATACTCCTGCTGGCGCTCCTTGCCCTGGCCCCACCGGCCCGGGCGGAGGACCCGGCGCTGGCGCGGCTGATGCAGGGCTTCGCCGCCGAGACCCGCTCCGAGGCGCGCTTCACCGAGGAGAAGGCCATCCCCGAGCTGGACCTGCCGCTGCCGAGCGAGGGCACGCTGCGCTGGCAGGCGCCGGACAAGCTGGAGAAGCACACCACCTCGCCGATCGAGGAGGTGCTGCGGGTCGAGGGCAGCCACCTGCTCTATGTGCGGCCGGACCGCGGCATCCGCCGCGAATTCGGCCTCGAGGACCAGCCGGAGATGCGGGCGCTGGTCGAGGCGGTGCGCGGCACGCTGGCCGGCGACCTGGCCACGCTGCACCGCTACTACGACATCAGCTTCACGCCGGAGGGGTCCGACACGCCCTGGCGGATGGTGCTCAGCCCGCTCTCCATCCGGCTGCGGGCGGCGGTGCAGCGCATCACCGTCAGCGGCCGCGGCCCGCAGGTGCGGCGCATCGAGACCGAGGGCGGCGGCGGCGTGACGCGCATGCAGATCAGCCCGTGAGGCGCCTGCTCGCGGCGCTGCTGGTGCTGGCGGCACTGGGCGGGGGCCTCGTGGCGCTGGTCGGCATCCGGACCGACCTGGCGGGGTTCCTCCCCGCCGGCCGCAGCCCGGAGAGCGCCTTCCTCTTCCGCGAATTGCAGAGCGGTGCGGCGGCCACCCTGCTGCTGGCCGGCATCGAGGACGCGCCGCCGGCGGAGCTGGCCCGGCTGTCGCGCGAGACGGCGGCGGGGCTGCGCGCCTCCGGCCGGTTCGAATTCGTCGGCGACGGCACGGTGACGCTCGGCGAGGAGGAGCAGGCCTTCCTCTTCCGCTACCGCTACCTGCTCTCGCCCGAGACGCAGCCCGAGGCCTTCAGCGCCGCCGCCCTCCGCCCGAAGCTCGAGGGGCTGCTGGAAGGGCTGCGCAGCGCCGTCTCGCCGCTGCTGGCGCGCTTCGGCTTCGCCGACCCGACCGGGACCTTTCTCGGCCTGGCCCAGGCCTTCATCGCCGAGAGCAAGCTGGAGGTGCGGGACGGCGCCTGGTTCCCCGCCGGCGGGGCGCCCCGCGCCCTGCTGATCGCCCGCGCCCGCGGCGGGGCGGGGCTGGATGCGGAGGCGCAGGGGGCGGCCGTCGCCGCCTTCCGCGCGGCCTTCGAGGCGGCGAGGCCGGGCGGGGCGCGGCTGCTGCTGAGCGGGCCGGGCGTCTTCGCCTCCGAGGCGGCGAGTTCGATCCGCGGGGATGTGCGACTGATCACCCGGGCTTCGGCCGGGCTGCTGGCGGCCTTCCTGTTCTGGCGCTACCGCTCCTTCCTGCTGCTCGGGCTGGTGGCGGTGCCGCTGACGGCGGCGACGGTCGCGGGCTTTGGGGCGACGGCGCTGGCCTTCGGCGGCCAGGTGCAGGGCATCTCCTTCGGCTTCGGGATGACGATGCTCGGCGTCGCCGTCGACTACCCGATCCTGCTGGCGAGCCTCCGGCGCCGCGAGGAGGCGCTCAGCGAGACGGCGCGGCGCATCTGGCCGACGCTCGGCCTCGCCGCCGCGGCGGCCGCGACGGGGCTGGCGGCGATGCTCGGCTCCGGCTTTCCCGGCCTCGTCCAGCTCGGCGTCTTCGCCGGGACGGGGCTGCTGGTCGCCGCGGCCACGACGCGCTGGGTGCTGCCCTGGCTGCTGCCGGAGGCGCGGGTCGCGGCGCGGCCGCTGCCCCGGCCGGTCCGGGCCGCGCTCGGCGCGCTGCGCGGGCGGCCGCGCCTGGCGGGCGGGGCGGTGCTCGGCGCCGGGCTGCTGCTGCTGGCGCTCGGCGGGCCGGCCTGGCAGCGCGACCTCTCGACCCTGAGCCCGGTGCCGCGCGAGGCGCTGGCCCTCGATGCCGAGCTGCGCCAGCAGCTCGGCGCGCCGGATGTGCGGGTGCTCTTCGCCCTCGGCCCGGGCACGGAGGAGGAGGTGCTGCAGGCCTCGGAGCGCCTGGCCGGGGCGGTGGCGCCGCTGCTCGGCGGGGCGCTCCAGGGCATCGACCTGCCGAGCCGCTACCTGCCGAGCGAGGCGACGCAGCGGGCCCGGCAGGCCGCCCTTCCCACCGCCGAGGCGGCGCAGGCGGCGCTCGGCGAGGCCATGGCGGGCCTGCCCTTCCGCCCGACCGCCTTCGCCCCCTTCCTCGCCGCCCTCGACGAGAGCCGCTCCCTGCCGCCGCTCACCGCCGCGACGCTGGCCGCCGGGGCGCCGACCCTCTCCGCCCGCCTCACCCCGCTGCTCTCCCGCCGGGACGGGCGGATGCAGGGCGTCGCCCTTGCCCAGGGGGTGCAGGACACGGCGGCGCTGGCCGCGGCGGCGCGGCGGCTCGGCGATCCGCGCATCCTCCTCGTCGACGTGAAGACGGAGACCGAGAGGCTGCTCGACGCCTATGGCCGGGCGACGCTGCTCTGGGCCCTGGCCGGTGGCGGGCTGGTGCTCGGCTTGCTGGCGCTCGGCCTCGGCGGGGTGCGGCGGGCGCTCGGCGTCGCCGGGCCGATCGGCGGGGCGCTGCTCGTCACCCTCGCCGCCCTCGCCGCGCTCGGCGAGGCGCTGACGCTGTTCCACCTGGCCTCCCTGCTGTTGCTGGCCGGGCTGGCGATTGACTATTCTCTCTTCCTCGCCGGCGACGCGACCGACGACACCGTGGGAGCCATCTTGAACTGCGCCGTCTCCACCCTGCTCACCTTCGGATTGCTCGCCTTCTGTGGAACGCCGGTGCTGCACGGGATTGGGCTGACGGTCTCGATCGGCGTGGCAAGCGCCTTCCTGCTGGCCTGCCTGATGGCCCCGAGGCCCCTTCCCCATGCCCGATAAGCGCCTCTGGCCGCTGAGCCTCGCGGCCGCCACCACCGTCACCGCCCTCGGCGCCGGCATCGCGCCGCTGCGCCGGGCGCTGCATGCGCGGCAGGGCGGCCTGCGGCCGAGCGCCTTCCCCGGCGGGCCGGAGGATATCTGGGTCGGCCAGGTGCCGGGGGTGGAGGCGGTGGAGCTGCCGCCCGCCCTTGCCGGCTTCGCCTGCCGCAACAACCGCCTCGCCGAGATGGCGCTCCGCAGCGACGGATTCGCCGAGGCGGTGGCCGCGGCCGCGGCGCGGCATGGCGCGGAGCGCATCGCCGTCGTCCTCGGCACCAGCACGGCGGGGATCGAGGAGACGGAGCAGGCCTATCGCCGGCGCGACGGCGCGGGCGCCCTGCCCGCCTCCTTCAACTATGCCGGGTCGCACGACCTCCAGAGCCTGCCCGCCTATGTGCGGGCGCGGCTCGGCCTGCGCGGGCCGGCCTTCGCCGTCTCCACCGCCTGCACCTCCGGCGCGCGCTCGATGCTGGAGGCGGCCTCGCTCATCGCCTCGGGCCTCGCCGATGCGGTGGTGGCGGGCGGCGTCGACAGCCTCTGCCGGCTGACGCTGCACGGCTTCGCATCGCTCGAATTGCTGAGCCGCGGCCGGCCGACGCGGCCCTGCGCCGCCGACCGCGACGGCATCTCCATCGGCGAGGCGGCGGGCCTTGTCTTGCTGACCCGGCCGGAGCACGCGCCGCCCGGCGCGCCGCTGCTGCTCGGCGCCGGCGCCAGCAGCGACGGGCACCACATGTCCTCGCCACATCCGGAGGGGCTCGGCGCCGTCACCGCCATGCGGGCGGCGCTCGAGGCGGCGGGGTTGACGCCGGGGGAGGTCGACTATGTCAACCTCCATGGAACCGGCACCCGCGCCAATGACTCCATGGAGGACCGCGCCGTCCACCACCTCTTCGGCAGCGGCGTGCCCTGCAGCTCGACCAAGGGCTGGACGGGGCATGCGCTCGGCGCCTCGGGGGCGGTGGAGGCGGTCATCGCCATGCTTTGCCTCGAGGATGGGCTGGTGCCCGGCTGTCTCGGCGTCGCCGAGCGGGACCCGGAATTCCGCAGCGCCGTCGCCATCGCCAACGAGGCCTGGCCGGTGCGGCGCATCGCCAGCAACTCCTTCGGCTTCGGGGGCAGCAATTGCTGCCTGCTGATCGGCCAGGCCGCGTGACCTGCTGGATCGCGGGGGTCGCGGTCCTCGGCGCTGGCCTGCCGGGCTGGGCGGCGAGCGAGGCAGCGCTCGCCGGCACTGCGCCCTGGAGCGCGGGCGAGGTCGTGCCGCCGCCCCCCGCCCTGCTGCCGCCGACCGAGCGGCGCCGCACCAGCGCGGCGGTGCGCCTCGCGCTCGCCGTGGCGACGGAGGCGACGGCGGGGGTGGAGGACCGGGCCGCGCTCGAGACCGTCTTCGCCAGCAGCAATGGCGACGGCGCGGTGGTTGGCGGCATCCTGGAGGCGCTGCACGATCCGGGCGGCGTCGCGCTTTCGCCGACGCAATTCCACAACTCCGTCCATAACTCGGCGGCGGGGTACTGGCATATCGCCATCGGCTCGACGGCGCCCTCGGTGAGCCTCGGCGGGTATGACGGCAGCTTCGCCGCGGGGCTGCTGGCGGCAGCGATGGCGGTCGCGGCGCGCGGGGCATCGGTGCTGCTCTGCGCCTATGACCTGCCGCTGCCGGCGCCGCTCGCCGCGGTGCGGCCGACCGGGCCGGGCTTCGCCGCGGCGCTGGTGCTGCGGCCGCAGCCCGTGCCGGGCGCGCTGGCGCGCCTCGCGCTGCGGCATGTCGCCGAGCCGGCCCCTGCCCTGCCGCCCGGGGATGCGCTGGATGCGTTGGCCGAGGGCAATCCCGCCGCCCGCGCCCTGCCGCTGCTGCGGGCGCTGGCGGCGCGGCGCCCGGCGCGGATCGACCTGCCGCTCGCCGCCGACGCGCATCTCACCCTCGACCTCGCCCCATGCTGAGACGCGAGGCGATCGCGGCGCTCATCCCGCATCAGGGAGCGATGTGCCTGCTCGACCGCGCGCTGGAATGGGACGAGGCCCGCATCCTCTGCGAGGCGGACGGCCATGCCGCGCCCGGCAACCCGCTGCGGCGGGACGGGATGCTGCCTGCGATCTGCGGCGTGGAGTTCGCCCTCCAGGCCATGGCGCTGCATGGGGCGCTCTCGGCCGGCAGGGTGCCGCAGCGCCCGGGCTTCGTCAGCAGCCTGCGCGACGTGCGGATGGCGGCCGGGCGGCTCGACACCATCGCCGGGCCGCTCCGGATCGAGGCGGTGGCGCTGGTCGCGGAGGCGCAGGGCTTCATCTACCGCTTCGACGTCGCGGGCGAGGGGCGCAGCCTGCTCGCCGGCCAGGCGGCGGTGATCCTGCCATGAGCGCCCGCCGCGCCCTCGTCACCGGCGGGGCAAGCCCGATCGGCGCCGCCATCACCCGCCGCCTCGCCGCCGCGGGGCATGAGGTGCTGATCCACGCCCATGCCGGGCTCGGCCGCGCCGAGGCGCTGGCCGCGGAACTGCGCGCCGCGGGCCACCGGGCAGGGGCCTTTGCCGCCGACCTCACTGACATGCCGGCGACCGCAGGCGCGCTCGAGGCGCTGCTCGAGGGCGGCCCGATCCAGATCCTCGTCCACAATGCCGGCGCGCATGACGACGCGCCGCTCGCCGGCATGAGCGAGGCGCAGTGGCGCAGCGTCATCGACATCTCGCTCAACGGCTTCTATGCCGCGCTCCGCCCGCTGATCCTGCCGATGATCGGCACGCGCTGGGGGCGGATTGTCGCCATCTCCTCGATCAGCGGCACCATGGGCAATCGCGGCCAGGCCAACTACGCCGCCGCCAAGGCAGGGCTGATCGGCGCAGTGAAGACGCTCTCGCTGGAATATGCCTCGCGCGGCGTGACGGCGAATGCGGTGGCGCCCGGCATCATCGATAGCCCGGCCGTCGCCGCCGCCATGCCGCGCGAGCGCATCGCGCAGCTCGTCCCGGCCAGGCGTGCCGGACGGCCGGAGGAGGTGGCGGATCTCGTCGGCTTCCTTGCGTCGGACCAGGCCGGCTACATCACGGGCCAGGCGATCGCCGTCTCGGGCGGGCTCGGCTAGGGCAAGCCCCGCAAGCTGCCTTCCGGCCAGAAATTGCGTGCGGCGACAATGGATTAGGGCGAATTCCGCGAGCCCAGGGCGGCGGAATTCGTTACGAAAGACATCTCTATTAAGGAACCGATAATCGCGCTGCGCGAGCTTCGTGTGGCGAGTGCGTCCGTGGCGCAACGCGCCCGGCGCCGCTCATGCCGCACCCGCGATTTCAGTGGACAGGGCAGCTCTCGATTTGTTGTTGTAATATATGCTTAGGAAGGGAAAATCCCTGTGTCGCTTGGCATTCTGAACCGCACCAAGGATGGCAACCCCTTGCCCGAGCCGGCGGCGAAGCCGCGCGAGGCCGATACGGGCATCCCCGTCTTCCGCCCCGCCGGCAACAAGCCGCCGAACGCCGCCGTCCACCCCGATGCCGCCACTCCCGCCCTGGTGCCGGAGCCGATCGACCTGCGCACCCTCGTCGTCGGCCGCGGCATCCGCCTGCAGGGCACCGTCGCCGATGCCGAGCGCCTGGTCGTCGAGGGCACGGTGGACGCGAAGATGGAGGCGACCGAGCTGATGGTCGCCGCCGGCGGCACCTTCCGCGGCGAGATCACCGTCGATGTCGCGCATGTCGCCGGCCGCTTCGAGGGCTCGATCACCGCGCGCAAGCGCCTCGTCATCCGCGAGACCGGCGTCGTCAGCGGCACGGCGCGCTGCCACCGCCTCTCGGTCGAGGAAGGCGGGCAGCTCACGGCGCAGATGGAGATGCTAGGCGAGGCGCCGGCCAAGCGCGCCTTCCATCCGGAGGCGGCGGTCCAGGCCGGCGACTGAGGCATCGCGGCCGGCTGTGCCCGGCCCAGGCCAGGCAAGGCGGGCACCCCCCGCCCTGCCCACCGCCACCGGGACGGCACGGCGCCGCCCGGTGCGTTCGAGCCTTCGGTCATCGCCCCGTTCAACCGCTGCGACGAGAGCCTCGGATGACCACCACCGGCAAGATGATGCATGTCGCCGCCTGGGGCGTGACGGTGCTGGCCAGCCTCTTCGTCCCCGCCGCCGGCTTCGTGCTGATGCGGCTGGATGGGCCGGAGGCCTTCCTCGCCCTGCCGCCACTGCACCTCTCCGTCATCATGGCCGCGCTCTTCCTGCCGCCCTGCCTCCTGATGCTGATCTTCACCTGGCTAACGCAGCGGATCGAGCTCGGCACGCTGACCGAGAGCCTGCTGCGCCAGACCACCATCTTCTGCAACCAGCGCGCCCTCTCCGAGACGCTGGTGGAGGAGGTGCGGGCGCAGTCGGCGCTGCTGCAGGAGCAGCTTCGCACCGCCGCTGCCGACCGGGTGACGGAGCGGCGGACGACGCAGCTGCTGTTCCAGGAGACGCGGCTGCTGCGCCTCACCGCCGAGTGGAGCCTCGTCGTCAGCGAGCTGGGCGGCATCCTCGTCGCCATGTGGCGGCTGATCCATGGCTGGACGGAGCCGGGGGCGGAGGCGCGCTACTCCTCGCTGCCGCCGCCGGAGGAGCTGCCGCTGCACATCCTCCGCATCCTGCCGGTGACGCCGAAGGAGATGGCGAAGTACGACATCGACGAGCGCTTCATCCGCCAGGCGGCGCGCTACCGCGCGGTGTTCCAGGCCTTCCTCGAGCAGGTGCCGGAGAGCGGGCGGCTGTCGCGCACCGCCTTCCGCCAGCTGGTCTACGGCCAGCTCGATGCGCGGCTCGCGCTGCTGCCGCGGCCGAACCATGGCGAGATCATCGAGCCGGAGACGCTGGCCGCCGAGCCCTATCCGGAGCAGGACAGCCTGATCGACCAAGCTTAGCCCTGCGCGCCGGACTGCACGAGGATGGCGTTCTGCAGGTTGCGCACCCAGGTGTTGTAGTTCCGGTGGATGGTGGCGCCGGTGTAGTCGAGATTGGTGCTGCTGACGTAGCGGATGCTGAAGCGGCGCGCGTCGTAGGGGATGTCGACCACGGCCTGGTGGCTGCGGATGTTCAGCGTGCCGCGCATCAGCCCCGGCCCCTGGTCCTGCATCACCCAGCCGAGCCCGGCGCCGGCCCGCCTGATCTCGGCGGCGCGCTGCGCCAGCGTCCCGCGGCCGACGAACTCGCCGCTGCCCTCCTGCAGCGGCGCCGGGCGCGCGCAGGCGGCGAGGGCGAGGATGGCGCCGAAGGCGACCAGGCGACGTTGGATCATGGGTGAGGGCCTCCCGTGTGTCCTACCGTTGCAGGATCTTAGCGCAGCCGCGGCGGCCTTGCCACCGGGCGGGGCGCGCCATATCCCACTGGAATCCCATTGGGACCACCCGACGGAGTTGTCGAGCCGATGTCCGCCTTGCTGCGCGCCCTTCTCGTGCTTTGCCTGGTCGGCGCGGCCGCCTGCCAGAGCCGCCAGCCGGCGACGCGGGCCGGCGAGGCGGTCGACCGCGCCGGCACCCGCACCGGCCAGGCGCTCGGCCGTGCGGCGAACTCCACCGGCAATGCGCTGGAGCGCGCCGGCACCTGGATGCAGCGGCGCACGGAGTGAGCCTCACCCGCCGACTCTGCCTGCTCGGGCTGCTCGGCGCCGCCGGCTGCACGCCGGTGGTGATGCCGGCCGGCCGGCCGGCGGGCGACCCGGCCTTCGGCAACAAGGCCTTCGTCACCGCCGACGGCGCGCGCCTGCCCTACGTCTCCTGGATGCCGGAGGGGCGGCCGCGCGCCATCCTCCTCGCCCTGCACGGCTTCGGCGACTATTCCTTCAACTTCTTCGACATCCCGGCGCCGCTCTTCGCCCAGCAGGGCGTCGGCGTCTTCGCCTATGACCAGCGCGGATTCGGCGCGGCGCCACATCGCGGCTACTGGCCGGGGACGGCGACGCTGATTGCCGATGCCGCCGCCGTTGCCCGGCTGCTGGCGCTGCGCTACCCGGGCGTGCCGGTCTTCCTCGCCGGCGAGAGCATGGGCGCGGCCGTCGCCCTGGTGACGTTGACGGCGGAGGACCCGCCGCCGGTCACGGGGCTCATCCTGCTGGCGCCCGGCGTGCGCGGCCGGGCCTCGATGGGCGAGTTCGCCTGGAAGACGCTCGAGATCGCGGCGCATGCGATTCCGGCCGTCGGCTTCAGCGGCTCCGCCCCCGGCTTCTCGCCGACCGACAACGAGGAGGCGATGCGCCGCTGGGGGCGGGACCCGCTGACGCTCCGCACCTTCCGCGTCGACCTCGTCTACGGCCTGGTCGACCTCATGGACCGGGCGCTGGAGGCGGCGCCGCGCCTCCGCGCGCCGACGCTGCTGCTCTATGGCGGCGAGGACCGCATCGTGCCGCAGGGCCCGGTGCGGCGGCTGCTCGGCGCCTTCGGCCCGGCGGCGCCGGTCCGCCTCGGCTTCTACCCGAAGGGCCACCACCTGCTGCTGCGCGACCAGGAGCGGGCGGTGGTCGCCCGCGACATCCTCGCCTGGATGGAGGAGCCGGCCGAGCCCCTGCCCTCCGGCGCGGAGGCCGCGGGCCGGGACTGGCTGGCGAGAACCGGCTGACTACTCTGCCAGGGCGAGGGCCGGCGGCGGGCCCTCCTCCGCCATCTTCGGCCCGAGCCCAACGCGGTGCAGGGCCGAGAGGGTGTGGTAGACCACCTTGAAGCTCAGGATCGGCACCGCCGCGCGCCAGGAGCCGCGCAGGTTGCCGGCCAGCATGTTGATGATGCCGTCGCGCATCCAGAGCGCGTTCTTCGGCGCCATGAAGAGCGAGCGCATCACCGGGTCGTTCACCCGGTAGATCAGCCAGGAGATGCGGTCCATCGCCCGCCCTAGCTCGCGGTTGGTGCGCTCCGCCAGGCGCTGGCCGCGCACCGGGTCGTCGAGCCAGCAATGCGCCGCCTTGGCGCCGAGCTCGCCCGCGGTCATCGCCATCAGCACGCCGGTCGAGAACATCGGGTCAACGAAGCCGTAGGCGTCGCCGATCATCAGGTAGCCCTGGCCGTTCCCCTGCCGCGCCCGGTAGCTGTAGTTGGCGGTGGCATAGATCTCGGAGGCGATCTCGGCATTGCGCATCCGCGCCGCGACCGTCGGGCTGGAGGCGATGCGCTGGAGGAAGAGGTCCTGCGCGCTGCCCTGCCGCCCCTTCCAGGCCGACTGGTTGCCAACGAAGCCGACGCTCATCACGTTGCCGGGCAGCGGGATCAGCCAGAACCAGCCATCCTCGGCGAGGTGGATGCTGATATAGCCGTCGAGCTCGCCCTCGCGCCGCTCCACGTTGCGGAAATGCGCGTAGCAGGCGGCGGTGTTGTTGTACTTGTTGCTGGTCTTCACCTTCAGCCGGCCGGCGAGGAAGGTGTCGCGGCCGGAGGCGTCCAGCAGGTAGCGCGGGCGGAAGGTGAGCGTCTCGCCCTCCGGCCCCTCCGCCGTCACCGTCGCCCGCTCGCCGGCCGCGGCGAATTGGATGTCGGTGACGCGGGTGCGCTCCATCGTCTCGGCCCCGAGCCGCCCGGCATTGGCGAAGAGCAGCCGGTCGAACTCCGACCGCCGCACCTGCCAGGCATGGGTCCGCTCGCGGTCGAGCGCCTGGGCGAAGGGGAAGGCGCAGCTCCGCCCCGTGCGGTCGGAGACGAATTCGGCGCCGGGCTTGTGCACGCCGATGCCGCGCACCGCCTCCAGCACGCCGAGCCGCTCAAGGATGTCGAGGTTCCGCGGCAGCAGGCTCTCGCCGATATGGAAGCGCGGGTGGCTCTCCTTCTCGACCAGCACCACCTGCCGGCCCTGCTGGGCGAGGAGGGCGGCCGCGGTGGAGCCGGCGGGGCCGCCGCCGATCACGAGGACATCGGGCTCGATTGTGTCGTGCATGGGCGCGAGAATTCCCAAGCCGGGCCCGCATCGTCAAGCGGGCTCGTGATCACGCTCTACGCGGCCGCGACCCTCAGCGCCCCGGCGAGCTGCCGGGCGAGCGCCACCCATCGGCCCTCCTGCGCCGCCGCCTCGGGCGCTTCCCGCGCCGCCCGGGCGACCGCCTCGGGCAGCAGCCGCACCAAGGCGGCGAGCATCCGGCGGTCGCGCTCCTGCGGCAGGCGGTCGAACAGGTCGCCGGCAAGATCGGCCTCCCGCACCAGCCAATAGGGGCCCCAGCCATCCGCCTCCGTCCCCGGCCAGGCGGAGAAGAGGCTCGGCCAGCCCTCGCGGTTGCGGAATTCCAGCACCGGCCCCTCGCCCCGCTGCGCCAGCTTGACGCGCAGGATGGGCCAGCTCCACGGCCCGTCGCTGACCTGCTCCAGCCAGAGGTCGAGGTGGCGGTAGCCGCCATCCGGGGTGACGAAATACTCCTGCAGGCGGATCAGCGCCGCATGCGGCCCGGCCGCCATCGGCGAGGGGGCGGCCAAGGGGACGGCTGGGGCGGCGGCCTGCCAGGCCACCGGCGCGGGCGCGGCCCGCACCGGCTCCGCCGGCGGCGGGGCGGGGAGCGGCCTCGCCGGATCCGGCCGCGGCGCGGCGGCGAGGGTGCGGAAGCCGAGCAGCTCCGACCATTCCACCCGCAGCGGCTGGTCCGGCGGCGAGCCGGCATGGCGCAGCACCAGCACCACCGCCGCCTGGCGCGGCCCGTCGGGCGGCAGGGCCAGGGGCAGCAGCAGCGGCCCGCCCTCCGGCGGCGCCGTCCGCCAGCCGCTCCAGCGGGCCTCCGCCGCGTCCAGCACCAGGTCGCCCTCGAGCGCCCGCGCGCCCCCCTCCGGCTGCAACCAGAGCGCCGCCTCGAGCAGGCCGGGATCGCCGCGGGCGACCGCGACCTCCGCCTGCAGCAGGTCGAGCCCATTGACCGGCACCGTCGGCAGGGCGATGGCCAGCCGCCGGCCGGCGCCGAAGCTCGCCTGCAGCCGCGGCGCCTCGCTGCCGAGCGCCACCCACTCCACCTGCCCGGCCGGGAAGCGCGCCGCCTCCCACAGCTGGGCCGGCAGCCGCATCGGCACGCCGGGCCAGCCGAGATCGAGCCCGACCGCCTCGGCATCCCAGTGCGGCGGCACGGTGAAGCGCCGGCCGAAGGGCGCGGTCCAGAGCCGCAGCGCGAGGCCGCGCTCCGGCGCCGGCCCGCCCCGCACCGCCAGCGCCCGCTCCGGCGCCGTCACCCCGGCCTCGAGCGAGAGGGCAAGGCCGTCGCCGGCCTCCAGCTCGGCTGCGATGTCGAGGCAGGCGGTTTCCCGCACCGGGCCGATGGGCGTCGGCAGGTCGAGCACCAGCCAGCCGGGCAGCAGCGCCTCGCCCGGCACCAGCCAGGCGCCGTGAACCCGGCCGCTCTCCGCCCCGTAAAGCCGCAGCCGGAGCAGCCCGGCCGGGCCGACATGCGCCTCCCGCAGATGCAGCGCGAGGCTCGCCACGCCTTCCAGCCGGAGGCCGAGCACCTGGGCCGCCGCCAGCCGCCCCGCCTCGGCCGCCGCCTCGGCGCCCGGCTCGGGCTCCAGCGCTAGCACCTGGCTGAGCGGGGCCGGCGCAGCCTGGCGGCTGCCATGCCGGACCAGGGATACGAAGGCCTCGCGGCTCTCCTCCGCCTCCTGCCGGGCCGCGGCGAGGGCGCGGTGCAACACGGCGATGGCCGCGGCCTGACGGCCAAGGGCGGCCAGCGCCAGGCGGGCGAGCGCCGGGAAGGCCGCCCCGGCCTCCGCCGCCTCGATCACCGGCGGCAGCTCCGCCCCGGCGGCGGACCACAAGGCGAGCAGGGGCGCCGCGGCTGCGGCATCCGGCGCCAGCAGGGCGAGCACATGGGCCGGCGGCACCGGCACCGGCTCTGTCGCCCGCTCCGCCGCCGCGCCCGGGCGATGCAGGCAAAGGCTGCCGCCGCGCATCGCCACCTGCCAGGCGGAGAGGCCCGGCAGGGCGAGGGCGGCGAAGTCGACCCCCTCCAGCGCCAGCAGCAGCGGGCTGCCGTCATGCAGGTCGGCGAGGTCGGCCGGGGCGATCAGCAGGGTCATCGGGGCAGTCCTGGCGCCGGCACCAGCCGGTCGAGATGGTCAAGGAAGTCCCGCATGCGCTCCGGCCAGCCGCCCCCGGCCTGTCGGGCGGCGGCCGCGGCGGCGATGCCGGCCAGCAGCGCCCGGTCGGCGGAGAGCTGCGCGAGGCTCTCGACGAAGCCGGCGACGATCGCCTCCTCCCCCTGCCGGTGCGGGACGAGGAAGCCGTCCTCCCCATGCCGGATCGCCTCGGGCACCGCGCCGACATCGGTGGCGATCACGGCGCAGCCCATGCGCTGCGCCTCCAGCACCACCAGCGGCACGCCCTCGAAGCGGGAGGGCAGGACCAGCACGTCGGCCCAGGCATAGAGCGCGTCCAGCGCCTCCGGCTCGAGGACCGGCGGCTCGACCGCGACGCCCAGTTCCGGCTGCGCGGCATCCTCCAGCACCGCCCGCCCGGCCACGCGCCAGCGCAGGCCGAGCGGCGCGCTGCGGCCGATGATGGCGGCCAGCCGGTCGAGCCCCTTCTGCCAGTCCAGCCGGCCGAGGAAGAGCACCTGGAGCGGCCGCCGCGGCTGCCTCTGCCGGGCGGCCAGCGCCGCCGCGACGCGCGCGGGCCGCGCCGCATAGCCCGGCGCATTCTCGACCAGGTGGATCTTCCGCGGCGGGATGCCGGCGCCGATGCACCAGTCGCGCAGCTGGCGCGAGATCACCATGACGCCGTCATAGGCATGGTCGTAGGCGGCCTGGACATGCGGCGTGCCGCGCGGCTCGCCATGCGGCCCGTGCTCGATGAGGTGCAGCCCGCCGAAGACGCGGAGGCCGAGCCGTCGCAGCGGCGCCATCAGCGCCTGCCCGGCCAGCGAATGGACGTTGACCAGCACGTCGAGCCCGGCCAGCACGCCGAGCACGTCCCGCGCCGCCTCCGACCCGCCGAAATGCGAGACCCCGGCGCCGAAATAGCCGCCCTCCCAGGACACGGCCGTCTCGCCCAGCCCGTCGAGCAGCATCACCGTGTCGAAGGCGCCGGCGAACTCCGCGCCCCGGTCGATCCGCCTCTGGCCGAGCACGACCAGATGCGTCCGCCAGCCGCGCCGGCGCAGCACCGCGGCCTGGTTGAGGATCACCTTCTCCAGCCCGGCGAAGGCGAAGAGCGGCAGCAGGAAGCCGATGTCGCGCGCCCCCGGCCGCGGCAGGCGCGGCAGGAGGCGGCCGATGCCGATGACGGCCCCGGCATCGGCGGCAATGCGGCCGCGCGGCGGGCGGTACTCGCGCTTCCAGCCGGCGGGCATGGCGCTCCGCCGTCGGCGCAGGCGGCCGAGCGCCGCCGCCTCCAGCAGCAGCAGCCGCAGCGGCAGGGGGCTGGCGAGCGCACCCGGCGCCGGCAGGTGCAGCCGCAGCAACGCGCTGGCGGGCTGCGGCGACGGCCCCTGCAGGCTCTCGATCCAGGCCGGGGAGAGGTCGCCGGCCGCCTCCCACAGCATCCGGCTGCGGGCGAAGACCAGCGGCGCCTGGGCCAGGTGCCCGGCGGCGGTGCCGGGGCGCTCCAGCGCCAGCATCGGCTGGCCGGCCGCGACGATCTCGAGGGCCACGACATGCGCCTCGCGCAGCAGCCGCTCGGCCCACCAGAAGACCATGTGCAGCACGCCGGCGCGGCCGAGCAGCTCGAGCACCGGCGCCTCGGTGAAGCAGAGGACCTCCGGGTGGTGGCAGGCGCTCGGCTGCTCCATCGCCGCGAGCAGCCGCTCGCGGGCCTGGCTCGGCGGGAGGCCGAGTCCCCCCTCCGCCGGGTCGAGGACGAGGCGGACCTGCCCCTCATCCGGCAGGTGCAGGGCGAAGCGCGGGGCCTCCGCCGCCTCCATCGCCAGCAACCGCCTCGGCGCGAGGAGGCGCGCATGCTTCCGCTGCATCTGGCCGAGCAGCAGCGGCCGCAGCCGCTCGGAGGAGGAGAGCATGCTCTCCGGCCGGCGCCGGTAGCGGAAGCCGGCATGCGGCAGGTGCCGGCCGCGCCAGCCGCGGGCGGCGGCGGAGAGCCAGAAATCCCAGTCCTCGAAGCCCTCCCGCATGGTCTCGTCGAAGCGAAGGCCGCTCTCGGCCAGCTCCCGCCGGACGACGCTGCCGGCTTCGCAGTAATTGCAGGTCAGCAGCTGCAGCAGCGAGAAGTCACCGCCGGTGGTCCAGTGGTCCTGCCCGCCGAACTCGTCGATGTCCGGGTAGACCCAGCCGACCTCCGCCGGCGCCGCTGCCAGCGCCGCCAGCGCCCGGGCCAGGTAGTGCGGATGCAGCCGGTTGTCGGCATCGAGGAAATGCAGCGCGCGGCAGCTGGGAAAGGCGGCGAGGGCGAAGTCGATGCCGGTGTTGCGCGCGGCGGACAGCCCGCCATTCGCCCGGCGCAGCAGGAAGACCCGGCCGGGATGCAGCCTGGCGAAGGCGAGGGCGGTCTCCGCCGTCTCCGGATGGGGGCAGCCATCGTCGACGACGATGGCGGCGGCGGGCGGCCCGCCCTGCTGGTCGAGGACGGAGAGGATGGCTTCCGGCAGCAGGCCCGGCTGGCCATGGGCGGGGATGATGACCGCGACCTCGACGGCGGCGGTCCAGCTTGTCCCGGCAGGCCCCGGGAGGGTCCGCGCCTTCGGCGTCGTCTGCATCGGTCAGCGTCCGTCCGGATGGGCCCGGGCCGGCCCCGATGGCGCCGCAGCCGGACCGAGGCCGCGAAGCAGCGCAAAATACTGGCCGACCATCCTTGGCCTGTCAAAATCACCGGCCTTCTTCCCGGCGAGGTCGAGCAGGGGCGCCATATCCGCAGGCTTCGCTATCGCAACGGAAACCCGGTCGGTCAGGTCCAGTACCGATTGCGTCGCAACGACCAGGGCCAGCGAGCGGGCAGCGTCGCCCCAGCATTCGAGCGCGGCGGCGGTGGCGACGATGGGGCAGCGCCGCGCCGCCGCCTCCAGCGCGATCAGCGGGCAGCCCTCGAGCCGCGAGGGCAGCACCAGCGCGTCCGCCGCCAGCAGCCAGTCCCCTACGTCGTCGACCGCGCCCGGCAGGCGCAGCGGCCCCCCCTCCCGCGCTGCCGGATGGGCGGCGAGCAGGGGCGCCAAGGGCCCTGCGCCGAGCGCGGCCAGCGTGGCGCCCAGCTCCTCCCCCAGCCGCCCGGCCAGCGCCGGCAGCAGGTCGGCGCCCTTCTTCTCCTCCAGTCGCCCGGCGAAGAGCACCAGCGGCGCCCCCGGCCCGAGGCCGAGCGCTGCCCGCCGCGCGAGGCGCTGCGCCGCGCGCCGGGCCGGGTCCTCGGGCGGCACCGCGACGCCGTTCGGCACCACGGCGACCTGCCCGGGCGCGAGGCCGAACAGCGCCGCCACGCGCCCGGCGACCGGGGCGGAGACCGCGGCCCAGGCCAGCGGCGCGGCGAGCGCCGGGCGCAGCAGGGCGGCCGGCACAGGCTCCGGCTCATGCGGGGCGAGATGGGCGATGGCGAGGCCGGGCAGATGCGCCTCCGCCAGGGCGCGTTGCAGGCCGAGGCCATGGCTCGGCCAGGGCAGCGGCAGCAGGGCCGCCTCCGGCACATGGCGGGCGATCAGCGCCGCCGCGGCCCCGGCCTGGCGGGCGGCATTGGCCTCCATCCCCTCCGCCTCGCGCCAGCCGACCGGCGCCGCCACGGGGGCAAGCGGGCGGAAGAGCGCGGCCAGGCCCGGCAGCAGGGCGGGTTCGGCGGCGACGGTCACCTCGACGCCGGCCTCGGCGAGCGCCAGGGCGAGGCTCGCCGTATGCCGCTCCGCCCCGCCGATGGCGGCCGAGGGCAGCGGCACCAGCAGGCGCCGCAGCCGGCGGACGGCCATCATGCCGGGCGCAGCACCAGCAGCTGCGCGGCGCCATGCGCCCGCTCGGCCAGCAGGGCGAAGCCGGGCGGCGGCGCGGCGGCGCCGGCGGCATACTCGGCGCAGATGATGGCGTCCGGCGCGATCCAGCCGGCGGCGGCCAGCGCCGCGAGCGCCGCCTCCATCAGCCCCTCGGCATAGGGCGGGTCGAGGAAGAGGAGGCCGCAGGGCGAGGGCGCGCGCGGCGGCCGGGTCGCATCGGCGGCGAGGACGGTGCAGCGCGCCTCCTCCCGGCAGGCGGCGATGTTGGCGCGCAGCGCGGCCAGCGCCCCCCGGTCGGTCTCGAGGAAGCTGGCCCGCGCCGCGCCGCGGGAGAGCGCTTCCAGCCCGAGCGCCCCGGTGCCGGCGAAGGCGTCGAGCACCGCGGCGCCCTCCACCCGTTCCCGCCCCGCCCAGGGGGCGTGCCAGAGCAGGTCGAACAGCGCCTGGCGCACCCTGTCGGCAGTCGGGCGCGTCGCCATGCCGGCCGGAGCCTGGAGGCGCCGCCCACGGTGCCGCCCGGCGATGAGCCTCACCCTTCCGCGGCCCTCGGCGCGGCCCGCCGGCGCGGCGCTTGCTCCTCCGTCAGGCCGAGCTGCTCGCGCATCACCTTGGCATTCACCTCCTCCACCGCCCCGGCCGGCAGGGCGCCGAGCTGGAAGGGCCCGTAGGAGACGCGGATCAGCCGGTTCACGGTGAGGCCGAGATATTCCATCACCCGCCGGATCTCGCGGTTGCGCCCCTCCTGCAGGGCGACGGTCAGCCAGGCATTGGCGCCCTTGCGGCTGTCGAGCCCGGCCTCGATCGGCGCGTAGCGCACGCCGTCGACGACGATGCCGCGGCCGAGCGAGGCCAGCACCCCCTCGTCCACGTCGCCGTTCACCCTGACGCGGTATCGGCGGATCCAGCCGTTCGAGGGCAGCTCCAGCCGCCGCGCCAGCGCGCCGTCATTGGTCAGCAGCAGCAGCCCCTCGGAGGTGAGGTCGAGGCGGCCGACCGAGATCAGCCGCGGCAGGCCGGGCGGCAGCGCGTCGAAGACGGTCTTGCGGCCCTTCTCGTCGCGGTGCGTCGTCACCAGCCCCTCGGGCTTGTGGTAGCGGAAGAGGCGGGTGCGCTGGGCATTGGCGACGGGGCGGTTGTCGACCATCACCGCCTGGCCGGGCTGGACGAAGGTGGCCGGCTTGCCGACCACCTTGCCGTCCAGCTTCACCCGGCCCTCGGCGATCATCCGCTCCGCATCGCGGCGGCTGGCGACGCCGGCGCGGGCCAGCCACTTGGCGATGCGCTCGCCGCGTTCGCCGTCCTCCTCCTCCGCCTCGCTCACCGGCGGCAGGCCGCGACGAAGGCGGCGAAGATCAGCGGGTCGGCCGGGTCGACGGCATATTCCGGATGCCATTGCACGCCGAGGGCAAAGCGGTGGCCGGGATGCTCGACGCCCTCCACCACCCCGTCCGGCGCCACGGCATTCACCCGCGCACCGGCACCCGGCGTGGCGACGGCCTGGTGGTGCGCGCTGTTCACCGCCATGCGCGGCTTGCCGATGATGCGGGCGAGCAGCGTATCCTCCGCGATGGCGACCTCATGCCCCGGCTCGTTGCGCGGGTTGGGCTGCTCATGCTCGATCTCGGTCCTGATGCTGTCCGGGATGTGCTGGATCAGCGTGCCGCCCAGCGCCACCGCCAGCAGCTGCTCGCCGCCGCAGATGCCGAGCACGGGCATGTCGCGCTTCAGCGCCCCGCGCGTCACGGCGAGCTCGAAATCCGTGCGCCCCGCCTTCAGGGTGACGGTCGGGTGGGTGCTGCCCTCGCCATAGAGCGATGGGTCCACGTCGAAGGCGCCGCCGGTGACGAGCAACCCGTCGATGCGGTCGAGATAGGCCTCCGCCAGCTCCGCATGGTGCGGCAGGGCGATCGGCAGCGCGCCGGCCTCGGCGAGGGCCGAGAAGTAGTTCTTGCGGAGCGCATACCAGGGCAGCTTGGAGTAGCCGCCGGGCTCCTCCGCATCCAGGGTGACGCCGATGATGGGACGGGTGGGCATGGCGCTCTGCTAGACCTCCTGCATGGGGCGGGGCAAGCTCGCGCCATGCCCTCCCCGATCGAAATCGCTCTCGACGAGGCCCGCGCCGCCGCCGCGCGGGGCGAGGTGCCGGTGGGCGCGGTGGTGACGGACGCCGCCGGGGGCGTGCTGGCCCGGGCGGCCAACGAGGTGGAGGCGCGGCACGACCCCTCGGCCCATGCCGAGCTGCTGGCGCTGCGCGCGGCGGCGGCGGTGCGACGCGACAAGTTCCTCGCCGACTGCACGCTGACGGTGACGCTGGAGCCCTGCCCGATGTGCGCCCAGGCCATCGGCTTCTTCCGCATCCGCCGCCTGGTCTTCGGCGCCTATGACCCGAAGGGCGGCGGCGTCGAGCATGGCGCGCGGATCTATGCCGCACCGTCCTGCCATCACGCGCCGGAGGTGGTGGGAGGCCTGCGCGAGGCGGAATGCGGCGCCGTGCTGCGCAGCTTCTTCGCGGCGCGGCGGTGAGTCAGGCCTTGGCGGCGGGGGAAGGGGCCTCCGGCTGCGGCTCGGCCTCCGAGACCTCGGCCTGCGGGGCGTCGGTGCCGGCCGAGGCCGTGGATACCGCGGCCGCACTGGCAAGCCCGGCCGAGAGGAGGATTCGCCGCAGGAAGTCTCCCCAGGGATCGGTGCGCTTCTCCATGCGCCTCATCTCCCCGCCGGGCCGGTGCAGCGCGCAGCCTGTCTGCGTGGCATCTCTGGTCTCCTGCATCCGGGGGGAGGATGCCTGGTGGTTGTGTCATGATAACGGCAAAGTAGAAACCAAGTGTATCCCGAAGCTTGACCAGCGCAGTTCAGGCCGTCACGAAGCGGTGATGTTTCATTACCGGATATTTCTGGAGGGGAAGAAAAGATGATCCGTCGCCGCGCGCTGCTCGCCGCGCCCCTGCTTGCGCCCGGCGCGCTCCGCGCGCAGGAGGCGCCCTGGCCGGCGAAGCCCGTGCGCATCCTCCTCGCCTATCCGCCGGGCGGCAGCACCGATGTGCTGGCCCGCGCCCTGGCCGAGGCGCTGGCCGCCGCCATCCCCGGCAGCAGCTTCGTCGTCGAGAACCGGCCGGGCGGCGCCGCCGTGGTCGGCACCCAGGCGGCGGCGGTGGCGGCGCCGGACGGCTACACCCTCAGCCTCGGCAACAACCAGACCCATGCGGCGAATGCGGCGATGGTGCGGGACCTGCCTTACAGGCCCGTGGAGGACTTCGCCCCCATCGGTCGGCTGGCCGAGGTGCACCACGCCCTCGTCGTGCCCGCCGCCTCGCCCGCGCGCACGCTCGCCGAGCTGGCCGCGCGCGGCAAGGCGGGGCCGCTCACCTACGCCTCCTCCGGCGTCGGCTCGGCGAGCCATGTGATCGCGGAGAGCTTCGTCCGCCGTGCGGGGCTCGAGGCGACGCACATCCCCTATCGCGGCGGCGCCCAGGCGACCACGGACACCATCGCGGGCGTCGTCGACTTCTTCGTCTCGACCTGGCCGCAGGTGATGACCCTGGTGAGGGAGGGGCGGCTGCGGGCTCTCGGCATCGGCGCCCCGGCGCGGCTGCCCGACTTCCCCGACGTGCCGAGCTTCGCCGAGGCGGGCGCGCCCAGCATGGCCGTCGATGCCTGGTTCGGCCTCTGGGCCCCGGCGCGCACGCCCGCGCCGATCATCGACCGGCTCTCGGAGGCCCTGCCCCGCATCCTCGCCGAGCCGGCCATGGCGGCGCGGCTGGCGACCCTCGGCTTCGCCCCGGCGCCGCTGCGCGCGGCGGAATTCGCGGCCTTCCAGAAGGCGGAGGTCGAGCGCTGGCAGGCGCTGGTGGAACTGACCGGGATCCGGCTGGAGGGCGGCTAGGCCTTCTTCTCCCAGCCCCGCGCGCCCTGCTGCCAGTAGGAGAGCGCATGCCCCGCCGCCTTGGCCGCGCTCCAGCGGCGGCGGGCGGCGGCGACGGCCGCCTCGTCGGCGCCGTCGAAGAGGTCGAGCACGCGGTCGTACTCCGCGACCCGCGCGCTCTCCGCCCCGTCCACCAGCACGAGGAAGCGGGCGCCGTTCGGCGCCGGCGCATCCTCCGCCGTCAGCCAGATCGGCTGCATGGCGGCATGGCCGCTCTTCGCCGTGCCATGCGGCAGCCAGTCGGGATCCGTCGATTTCCACAGCGCGTCGTCGAGCGCCGCCACCCGCTCCTCGCTGCCGCAGAGCACCAGCGCCCGCCCGCCGGTGCCGAGCACGCGGCCGAGCAGCTTCGGCAGCGCCATCTCGAGCGGCAGGCGCGTCAGGTGGTAGAAGGCGACCTCCGCCATGCTCAATCCTCCATCGGCCGATTCAGACCTCCGCGCCAGGCGGCGCTGCGGTCATCGGACGATACCCTCCACCGGCCGATTCAGACCTCCGCGCCAGGCGGCGCTGCGGTCATCGGACGGTCAGTGCTCGAAATACATGGCGACCAGCGCATCGAGCAGCCGCGCGCCGAAGCCGCTCGGGCCGCGCGGGCCGAGCGCCGCGGCCTCCGGCCGGTCGTCGACGCCAGCGATGTCGAGATGCGCCCAGGGCGCGGGGCCAGCGAATTCGCGCAGAAAGGCCGCGGCATGGCAGGCATCCGGCTGCCGCCGCCCGGTCGCGCATTGCTTGAGGTCGGCGATGGCGCTGGCCAGGTCCTCGCGGTGCCGCGCCCCGATCGGCATGGGCCAGAGCGGCTCGCCCACCGCCTCCCCCGCCGCCTGGGCCTGGGCCAGCAGCCGGTCGTCGGTGCCGAACAGCCCCGCCCGGTGATGGCCGAGCGCGGTGACGATCGCGCCCGTCAGCGTCGCCAGGTCGAGCACCGCCTGGGGCTTGAAGCGCTGCGCGTAGTGCAGCGCATCGGCCAACACCAGGCGCCCCTCCGCATCGGTGTCGATGACCTCGACGGTGCGGCCGGAGCCCATGCGCAGCACGTCGCCCGGCCGGTAGGCCTCCGCCCCCACCGCATTCTCCGCCAGGGCGAGGATGGCGACGGCCGGCGCCGGGGAGCGCCGCAGGGCCAGCGCCAGCACCGCCCCGGCGCAGGCCGCGGCGCCGGCCATGTCGGCCTTCATCGCCTCCATCCCCGCCGCGCCCTTGATGCTGATCCCGCCCGTGTCGAAGCAGATGCCCTTGCCGACGAAGACGACGGGCGCCGTCGCCACGCTGCCCCGCCAGCGCAGCACGGCGAGGCGCGGCGGGTTCTCGCTGCCCCCGCCGACGGCGAGCAGGCCGCCCAGCCCCTCCCGCGCCAGCCGCTTGCGGCCGAGCACGTCGACGCCGATGCCATGCTCCGCCAGCGCCTCCAGCCGGGCGGCGAAGGCGCGCGTCGTCAGCGCATTGCCCGGCTCCATCGACAGGTCGCGGGCGAGGAGGCAGCCCCGCACCCCGGCCGAAGCCCGGTCCCAGAAGGGCGCCATCGCCTCCGGATCGTCGACCAGCAGGTCGAGCCGGCGCGGCCCGGGCTGGGGCTCCGCCTTGTAGCGGGTGAAGCGCCAGGCGCGCAGGCAGGCCCCGGCGGCGAGCGCGGCCGCGTCCGCCGGCGCCAGCCCGCGCGCATCGATGGCGAAGCGCCGCGCCTCCCCGGCGGCGGCGGCCGCGATGCCCCCGGCCTCCTCCCAGTCGAGCGGGCGCCGCGCGGCGCCGGTGCCGAGCAGCATCACCCCCCGCTCCGGCAGCAGCACCGCCTGGCCCGCCGCGCCGGTGAAGCCGGCCGCCTCCGCCGCCGCCCGCAGCGCGGCCGGCACCGCGGCGGCTTCCGGCAGCGGCAGGGCGAGCGGCGCCCGCGCATCCTCGCGCGGCGCCCGCCGCAGCTTCACTGTCAGCATGGGGCGCGGCTCAGCCTTCGTAATGCTCGGCGACCATACGGTCGAGCAGGCGGAGGCCGAAGGCCGTCGCCCCCTTCGGCGCCGTCGGCAGGTCCTTGCCGCTCCAGGCCGTGCCGGCGATGTCGAGATGCGCCCAGGGCATCGGCCCCGCCTTGGTGTCGACGAAGCGCTGGATGAACTGCGCCGCGCTGATCGAGCCGCCCGGCCGCCCGCCCACATTCTTCATGTCGGCGATGTCGGACTTGATCTGCTTGTCATAGGCCTCGCCGAGCGGCATCCGCCAGCAGGCCTCGCCCACCGCGCGGCCCGCCGCCATGATCTGCCCGGCCAGCTCGTCATCGTTGCTGAAGAGGCCGGCATGCTCGTGGCCGAGGGCGATGATGATGGCGCCCGTCAGCGTGGCGAGGTCGACCATGAAGCGCGGGGCGAAGCGCGTCTGGCAGTAGTGGATGACATCGGCCAGCACCAACCGCCCCTCGGCATCGGTGTTGATGACCTCGACGGTCTGCCCGCTCGCCGTCGTCACCACGTCGCCCGGGCGCTGCGCGCTGCCGCTCGGCATGTTCTCGACCAGGCCGACGAGGCCGACCGCATCCACCTTCGCCTTCCGCCCCGCGAGCGCCGCCATCAGCCCGATCACGGTGCCGGCGCCGGCCATGTCCCACTTCATGTCCTCCATCCCGGCGGCGGGCTTGATGGAGATGCCGCCGGTGTCGAAGGTCACGCCCTTGCCGATGAAGGCGACCGGGCGCTGCGCCGGGGCCTTCTTGCCCTTGGAGGCGCCGTTCCACTGCAGCACCACCATGCGCGGCTCCTGCACGCTGCCCTGCGCCACGCCGAGGATCGCGCCCATACCGAGCTTCTTCAGCTCCTTCGGCCCCATGATCTCGACGGTGAGGCCGAGGCTTTCCAGCGCCCGGCAGCGCTCCGCCATCTCCGGCGGGTTGAGGATGTTCGGCGGCTCGCTCACCAGGTCCCGCGTCAGGAAGACGCCGTCGGCGACGGCGCGCAGCGGCGCCCAGGCGGCCTTCGCCGCGCTCGCCGCGTCGGTGGCGATGGAAAGGCGCTCGAGCTTCGGCTTGTCCTCCTCTTTCTCCGTGGTGCGGTAGCGGTCGAAGCGGTAGCTGCGCAGCAGCAGGCCCATGCCGAGCGCGGCGGCCACCGGGGCGGGCAGCGCCTCGGCGGCGACCACCGCCTCGCGCTCCGCCTGGACAAGGCCGTAGAGCGCGCCGCCGGCGGCCTCGGCGGCTTCCGGCGTGATCTCCTTGCCGAGGCCGATGGCGACGATGCGGGCCGGCCCCGGGGCGCCATCGGCCAGCGCCGGGGCCCAGATGGTGCAGCTCTGCCCCTTGCGGCCCTTGAAGTTGGCTGCCGTGAGCGCCCGCTGCACCGCGCCGCCGGACGCCGCATCCACCTCCTGCGCGAGCCCGCCGAGGGCCTCCGCCCCTTCGCCAATGGGCAGCACCAACGCGCCATGGCGGGGCAGGGCGGGCTTCACGAAAGCGATGTCGATCATGCGGCTGGGGTTCCGGGCTGAGGGGTCTGCCGGGAAAGATAGCACCCTCCGCCGCTGGCGGGAGACGGGCCGGGCGGGTAAAGCTCGGGGGATGGACGATGCATCCCTGCTGGAGCTTGCCGCCGGCCTCGCCCGCCGCGCCGCGGCCGCGATCGAGGCGGTGCGCCGCGCCGGCTTCGCGGTGGACCGCAAGTCGGACGAAAGCCCGGTCACCGAGGCCGACCACGTCGCCGAGGCGCTGATCGTCGAGGGCCTGCGCGCCGCCCGGCCCGACATCCCCGTGGTGGCGGAGGAGGAGGTGGCGGCCGGCCATGTCACGGCGGTCTGCCCGGCCTTCTGGCTGGTCGACCCGCTGGACGGCACGCGTGACTTCGCCAAGGGCCGCACGGAATACGCCGTCTGCATCGGCCTGGTGCGGGAGGGCCGGGCGGTGCTCGGCGCGCTGGCCCTGCCGGCGACGGGCGAGGTCTTCGGCGGCCTGCTCGGCGCCGGGGCGTGGAAGGAGGATGCGGCGCCGCGTCGCCCCATCCGGGCCCGCCGCCCGCCGCCCGAGGGGCTGACGGTGCTCGCCAGCCGCCACTATGCCGACGATCCGCGCATGGGCACCTTCCTTGCCGGCCGGCCGGTGGCGGAGCGGCGCAGCGCCTCCTCCGCGCTGAAATTCTGCCGCGTGGCCGAGGGCGCGGCGGACCTCTACCCGCGCTTCGGCCCGACCATGGAATGGGATTCGGCCGCCGGCCAGGCGCTGGTCGAGGCCGCCGGCGGGGCGGTGACGCTGCTGGACGGCGCCCCGCTTCGCTACGGCAAGGCGGGCTGGCGCAACCCCGACTTCATCTGCCGCGGCGCATGACGGAGCGGCTGACGCCGGCCATGCTGGACCGCGCCGCCGCCCTGCTGCGCGAGGGCGCCCTCGTCGCCTTCCCGACCGAGACGGTCTACGGCCTCGGCGCCGATGCGCATGACGGCCGCGCCGTCGCCGGCATCTTCGAGGCCAAGGGCCGGCCGCATTTCAACCCGCTGATCTGCCACTACCCCGATGCGGACGCCGCCTTCGCCGATGTGCGCGCCGACGACCGTGCCCTTCTGCTCGCCGCCCGCTTCTGGCCGGGGCCGCTGACGCTGGTGCTGCCGCGCCGGCCGGAATGCCGGGTGGACCTGCTGGCCGGCGCCGGGCTCGACACGCTGGCGGTGCGCGTGCCGGCGCATCCGACGGCCCTCGCCCTGCTGCGCGCCGCAGGCGTGCCGGTGGCGGCGCCTTCGGCCAACCGCTCCGGCCAGGTGAGCCCGACGACGGCCGAGCATGTGCTGGCCGGGCTCGGCGGGCGGATCGCGGCGGTGCTGGATGACGGGCCCTGCGCGGTCGGCGTCGAGTCGACCGTGCTCGACCTCACCGGCGCAGGCCCCGTCCTGCTCCGCCCCGGCGGCGTGCCGGTGGAGGCGATCGAGGCGGCGCTCGGCCCGGTCGGCCGCACGCTGCCCCTGTCCGCCGCGGCAAGGACGGCCAGCTTGCGCTCGCCGGGGATGCTACTCTCCCACTATGCCCCGGGCCTGCCGGTGCGCCTCGGCGCCACGACGGTTGCGGCGGACGAGGCGCTGCTGGCCTTCGGCCCGCCCCTGCCCGGCGCGGCGCTGGCCTGGAACCTTTCCGCGGCGGGCGACCTGCGCGAGGCGGCCGCGCGTCTCTTCGCCGGGCTGCGCTGGCTGGACGAGGCGGGCACCGCCCAGGGCTGCCGCGGCATCGCCGCCATGCCGGTGCCGGAGACCGGGCTGGGCGCCGCGATCAACGACCGGCTGGCGCGCGCCGCGGCGCCGCGCAGCTGACGCTGCCGGTGGCCTCGACGAAGCGGGGTCCGCCCCGCTCATGCAGGCCGATGTCGCGCACCGGCCCTCGTGGCCTGGCTGTCGGCGAAGCCCGTGGGCCAACCCAAGGTCTTCGCAGACGGAAACCTAGCGCTGCGACACGTAATGCGCGATCTGCTCGATCTGCGCGTCGCTCAGCCCCTGCACCACGCCGTTCATCTGCGTATCCGACCCATGCCGCTTGCTGTCGCGGTAGGCCTTCAGCGTGTCGGCCAGGTAGTCTTCGCGCTGGCCCGCGATATGCGGCACCTGGTTCTGCCCGACGAGTCCCGGCAGGTGGCACACGCCGCAGCGCAGCTGCTCCGCCAGCGCCGCCCCGCTGTCATAGGCCGCGGCCTGGCGCGGCGCCCGGTCCGGCGCCGCCGCATGGGGCAGGGCGGCGAAATAGGCGCCGAGCTCCTCCACCTGTTGATCCGTCAGCCCCTCGGCGGGCGCCTGCATGGCCGGCACGTCGCGCAGCCCCTCGCGGAACAGCACGAGTTGCAGGGCGATGAACTCCGCCTGCTGCCCGGCCAGCGACGGGATCGCGGGCGTCGCCGAGACGCCGCGCTCGCCATGGCAGGCGCCGCACTGGCGCGCCGCCACCAGCGCCGCGCCGCGTTCCGCCGCGGCATCCTGCGCCGCGGCGGGCAGGGCCGGCGCCATCAGCGCCAGCCCGAGCACCAGGGCCCGCAAGCCGGTCACCGCTGGTAGGTGATGCGGTAGATCGCGCCGTTCTGCTCGTCGGAGACCAGCAGCGAGCCGTCCGGCATCACCAGCACATCGGTGGGCCGGCCCTTGAAGCTGTTCCCGGCGGCATCCAGCAAGCCGGTGAGGAAGGGCTCCACCCGCCCCTGCGTGCCGTCCTCGTTCAACGCCACGGTCACGACGTCGAAGCCGCTCTTCGCATCGCGGTTCCAGGAGCCGTGGCGCGCGATGAAGGCCCGCCCGCGATAGGCCTCGGGGAACATCGCGCCGGTGTAGAAGCGCATGCCGAGCGGCGCCGTATGCGGCCCGAGCAGGGCCACCGGCGCCGGGAACTCGGAGCATTGCCGCCCGGTATGCCCGGGGTCCTGCCACGCGGCGCCGGAGCAATAGGGGAAACCGTGGTGCTCGCCCGGGCGCGCCAGCCGGTGCAGCGTGTCCTCGGGCGAGTCGTTGCCGGCCCAGTCCCGGCCGTTGTTGCTGGCGTAGAGCAGGTTGGTCCCCGGCCGCCAGTCGAAGCCGACCGAGTTGCGGATGCCGTGCCCCATCACCTCGCGCCCGGACCCGTCCGGGTTGTAGCGCACGATCAGCGCATGCCGGTTCTCGTCGAAGGTGCAGACGTTGCAGGGCACGCCGACATTCATGTAGAGCTTGCCGTCCGGCCCGAAGGCGGCGAATTTCCAGCCGTGATGCGCCTCGGTCGGCAGGGCGAAGGCCTCCGTCAGCTCCACCGGCTCGGCATTCGGGTTCTGCGCGATGTTGTCGTAGCGCAGCACGCGGTTGACCGCGATGACGTAGAGCGCCCCGTCGCGCACCGCCACGCCGTTGGGGTTGTCCAGCCGCTGGGCGAGGATGCGCGTGCTGCGCGCGCCGCCGTCATCCTTCACCGCATAGACACGGCCGATGGTGCGGGTGCCGACATAGACCGTGCCGTCCTCGCCGCGCGCCATCATCCGCGCGCCCGGCATGCCGGCGGCCCAGAGCTCGGCCTTGAAGCCCTCCGGCAGCCGGATGGCGTCGAGCGGGATGCGGTCGGCGGGGGTCGCCGTCAGCCGGGGGGCGTGCGGGGCCAGGGAGCTGTTCGCCTGCTCCGCCGGGCGCCCCTGCGCCCAGCCGGGTGGGGCGGCGGCCTGCTGGGCCAGCGCCGGAGCCGCGAGGGACAGGGACAACGCGCCGGCCATCGCCAGGCGCCAGGAAGCGTGGGACGTCATCTTTCCTCCAGGACGGCGCGTGCCGCGCCATTGGCCTGCAGGCTAGCCATGTCGGGGCTGCGAGACAACGCCAGCGCATCGCCCCATGGCGGTCAGGCAGGGCTGCGCTCCAGCAGCTCGATCGAGATGTTCTCCGGCCCGCGCAGGAAGCAGATGCGGATGCCGGGCCGGGGCGAGTTCGGCTCCATGGTGAACCGCACGCCCTTCGCCTTCAGCTCCGCCACCGCCTCGTCCAGGCCCTCGACGCTCAGCCCGAAATGGTCGATGCCCTGATGAGGCGCGGAGGGCGGCGCGGCCGCCGCGGCATCGGCCTCGATGAGGAAGACATCCTGCCCGCCCACCTTCATGTCGATGCGCGGTTTGCCCTGCTGGACGGAGCGGATGACCTCGGCCCCCAGCATCGCCTCGAACCAGGCCGCGGTCGCCTCCGGATCGGGGCTGCGGAGATGCACATGGTCGAAGCGGTAGCGGAGCATGGCGTCCTCCTTCGCGGCGCCGAGCCTAGCCCTGCGAGGCCGGCCTTGACCATCGCCCGGCCGCCGCCTCATCTGGCCGGGATGGACCAGCAGAGCGAACTCGCCAAGGTGAAGGCCCGCATCCGGGCCCTCGCCGCCAAGACCGTCGAGCGCGGCTGTTCCGAGGCGGAGGCGATGGCGGCGGCGGCCAAGGTCGGCGAGCTGCTCGAGGTCTACGGCCTCTCGATGGGCGAGGTGGAGCTGCGGGAGGAGGCCTGCGTGCAGGCGCGCCTCCCCGTCCAGGGGCCGGGCCGCATCGCCCTGCGCTGGCTGTTCCCCTCCGTGCTCCGCCTCTGCGAATGCCGCGGCTGGACCGACGGGCGGGAGGACCTGGTCCTCTACGGCCTCGAGCCGGATGTGCAGATGGCGGAGTACCTGCTCCGCGTCATCGAGGGCGCGCTCGCCTTCGAGGAGGCGCGCTACCGCCGGAGCCCGGCCTATCGCGGCAACCCGCTGCCCGGCCAGGCCATCCTCCGCAGCTTCCGCTACGGCTTCGCCGACCGGGTGGCCAAGCGCCTCGACGCCATGGCCGATGAGCGCAAGGCCGCCGCCGCGGCGCGGCAGGCCACGACCTCCACCGGCACCGCCCTGGTGCTGGTGAAGGAGCGAAAGGTGGAGGAGGGCTTCCGCGGCCTCGGCATCCGCCTGCGCAGCGTGACCAGCACGGCGACGGTGCGGGACCGCGGCGCCTGGGGCCATGGCGCGGAGGCCGGCGGGCGCGTCGGGCTGAACCGCCCGGTCGGCGCCGGGCCGGGCACCCGCCGCCTGACATGAGCCGCGACGACGCGGCGGCCCGCCGCCTCTATGCCTGGGAGGACCGGGTGGTGGCGCCGCGCGACACCTCCCTCGTTCCCTTCGCGCGGCTGCAACCGCTGGTCGACCATGTCTGGGCGGCGGAGGGCCTGCGCTTCCCGCCGCGGGTACGGCCCCTGCCCCGCCAGGCCCGGCGCACCGTGGCGCGGGCCACGCGCCTCGCCATCGAGGCGCCGCCCGAGCTGCCGAGCTGGGTCCTGCTGCACGAGCTGGCGCATGCCATGACCAGCACGGCGGAGGGCGAGAGCGCCGGCCACGGCCCGGCCTTCGTCGGCCTCTACCTCCGCCTCCTGGTCCGCCATGCGCGGATGCCGGAGGAGGCGCTGGCGGCCTCGCTCCGCGCCGAGGGGATCGCCTTCGACCCCGCGGCGCGGCCAGCCTTCCTCGATCAGGTGCGCCCGTAGGTGTCCTCGAAGCGGACGATGTCGTCCTCGCCGAGATAGGAGCCGACCTGCACCTCGATCAGCGTCAGCGGGATCATCCCCGGATTCTCCATCCGGTGCACGCAGCCGAGCGGCAGGTAGATGCTCTCGTTCTCGCGCAGCAGCACGTTCTCGCCGTCGCGGTGGACGATGGCCGTGCCATGCACCACCACCCAGTGCTCGGCGCGGTGGAAGTGCTTCTGCAGGGACAGCTTCTGCCCCGGCCGGACCTGGATGCGCTTGACCTGGAAGCGGTCGCCCTGGATCAGCCCCTCATAGCTGCCCCAGGGGCGGTAGACGCGGCGATGCGCCGTCGCCTCCTTCTGGCCGGCGCGGCGGAGCTGGTCGACCAGCCGCTTCACGTCCTGCGCCCGCTCGCGCGGCATGGCGAGCACCGCATCGTCGGTGGTGACGATGACGACATCCTTCAGCCCGACCACGCCGGTGAGGATGCCCTCCGACCGCACCAGGCAGCCCTCGGCATCGACCAGCGAGACCGGGCCGCTGACGACGTTGCCCTGCCCGTCCTTCTCGCCCGCCTCCCAGAGCGCCGCCCAGGAGCCGAGGTCCGACCAGCCGATATCCGCCGGCACCACCGCGGCGAGCGTGGTCTTCTCCATCACCGCGTAGTCGATGGAGATGGCCGGCGCCGCGCCGAAGGCCGCCGCGCCGAGGCGGACGAAGTCGAGGTCCCGCTTGGCCTCGGCCATGGCGGCGCCGACGCTGCGGACCACCTCTGGGGCGAAGCGCTTCAGCTCGGCGAGCAGCGTCGCGGCGGTGGCGACGAACATGCCGCTGTTCCAGAGGTGCCGGCCATCGGCGACCAGGTCGGCTGCCTTGGCCGCATCCGGCTTCTCGATGAAGCGCTCGAGCCGCATGACGCCCGGCGCCTCGGCCAGCTCGGCGCCCGGCTCGATATAGCCGTAGCCCGTCTCAGGCGCGGTCGGCCGCATGCCGAAGGTGACGATGCGGCCAGCGCGCGCCGCGACCACCGCCTTCTCCAGCGCGGCATGCAGCGCCGGCACGTCGGCGATGGCGGCATCGGCCGCCTTCACCCAGATCACGTCCTCCGGCGACTGCTCGGCGACCAGCAGGGCGGCGGCGGCGATGGCCGGGGCGCTGTTGCGGCCGGCCGGCTCGAGCAGGATGCGCGGCCCGGCGACCTTCGCCTCGCGCAGCTGCTCGGCGACGAGGAAGCGATGCGCCTCGTTGCAGACGACGACGGGCGGCGCGAATGCGGCGCCCATGGCGCGGCCGGCCGTCTGCTGCAGCATGGTCTCGTGGCCGAGCAGGGCCCAGAACTGCTTGGGGTAGCCTTCGCGCGAGAGCGGCCAGAGCCGCGTCCCCGTTCCGCCTGACAAGATGACCGGCACGATCGCCACAGGAGTTCTCCGTCGTGTTTGCGGCGACCTACACCGGAAACCTGGCCGGAAACAGGGCGAAGATCAGGCGACCCTGAGGCCGCAATCGGCGAAGCCGGCGAACAGGTAGCCGGCGCCGCGCACGGTCTTGATGCAGTCGTACTGCGCCAGGCCGAGCTTCCGCCGCAGCCGGAGCACGAGGTTGTCGACGGTCCTGTCCTCGGCCCGGAAGGGGCGGCGGAAGACGGCGCGGGCGACGGTGTCGCGGCTGATCGGCTTGCCGCGATGCTCCACCAGCAGGCACATCAGGTCATACTCAGCCGTGGTGAGGGCGCATTCCGACCCGTCCGGCCGCAGTAGCTGCCGGCGCTGGGGGATCAGCCGCCAGCCATCCACGCCGATCGCCGGCTCCGCCTGGACGGTGCCCCAGGCGCCCCGCCGCAGCACGGCGCGGATGCGGGCCAGCAGGGCGTGCGGCGGCAGGTCGCGGTCCACCATGTCGTCGGCGCCGGCCTCGAGCACCACGATCTCGCTGAGGTCGTCGCCGCGGCTGGCGAGCATGATGCAGGGGATGACGGACAGCTCGCGGATCCGGCGGAGGGTGTGCAGCGCGCTGGCCGGCTTCTCCCCTTCGCCGAGCAGGATGACGCTCGGCGGCCGGTTCGGCAGGCGGGCCAGCAGGAGCTTCGGGTCCGGGTGCAATTCGGCTGGGAAGCCGTGCTGGTCGAAGAAATTGGCCAGTTTCCGCCCGAAGCCGACGTCCGTCTCGATGATCCCGAGCCCGAGCTGTTCCATGCCAATCCCCTAGGGCATTCCCGCAGCCGCCAGCGACCTCGGCCGTCAATCACAGATTGATGAGCGCCATTGTGTGCAGCGCAACACGACTTGTCACGCCCGAAATCTTAACCCCTCTCCCCTGAACACAATGTTACCAAACCAGAGGTTAAACACGATGTTGTGAAGCCCTAGCCCAACGCCGGGCGGCGCCCCGCGGCAACGGCGTCGATCAGCGCCAGGTGCTGCGGCAGGCAGACGCTGTCCAGGTCGTAATGCTCGACCACCGTCCGCCGCGCCGCCTCGCGGAGCGGGGCATGGGCGGCCGGGTCCTCGAGCGCGCGCACCACCGTCTCGGCCAGCCGGTCGGGCGCGAAGAAGTCCACCAGCAGGCCGTTCCTCCCATGCTCGATCACCTCCTGCACCGGGGCGGTGGCGGAGCCGATGACCAGGCAGCCGAGCGACATGCTCTCGAGCATCGACCAGGAGAGGACGAAGGGATAGGTCAGGTAGACATGCGCCATGGAGAGGCTCAGCAGGCCGAGCAGCGTCTCGTGCGGCACCTTGCCGGTGAAGTGGACGCGCGACAGGTCCAGCCGCCCGCCGAGCTCGGCCAGCAGCACCGTCTTCCAGCTCTCGCCCTCGCGCGGCTTGCTGCCGTAATGCGGCTCCTCCCCCCCGACCAAGACGATCCGCGCCGCCGGCCGCCGCGCCAGGATCTCCGGCAGGGCGCGCATGAAGACGTGGAAGCCGCGATAGGGCTCGAGCCCCCGCGCGACGAAGGTCACCACCTCGTCGCCCTCAGCCAGGGTGCAGCCATCGGGCAGCGTGATCCGCACACCCTTCCGCCGGCGGATGGCATGGGTGTCGACCCCCTCATGCACCACCGAGATCCGCGCGCGGGCCCAGTCGGGGAAGCGGCTGGCCTGCCATTGCGTCGGCGTCTGCCCCCAATCCGCCACCTGCAGCGAGACCAGGTGGTTGGCGTTCAGGATGCGCACCCGGCAGGCATCGTCCATCGAGATCTGCCCGGGCGGGTCGAAGCCGACATCGGCGCCGGTCGAGTGGTAGTAGAACTCCCAGTAGTAAAGCAGCTTCGTCTCTGGCCAGACGTCGCGGAGGAAGAGGCCCTCTCCCCAGCCCGGATGGCAGCAGACGACATCCGGCGTGAAGCCCCGCTCCTTCAGGCTGAGCGCCGCCCGCGCCGCCTGCTGCCCGCGATAGACCGCGCTCTCGAAGCGGCGGACATAGCGGTGCGTCTCCTTCGCCCCCGGGGGCGGCGCCTTGTAGCGCAGGTGCTGCACCCCCGGCAGCGGCTCCCCCGGATTCTCGCCGAGCCCGATCACCTGCATCCCCGGCCGCCGCGCCAAGGCGCGGGCGACATGGCGGTACTGGGCGGGAAAATTCTGGTGGACGAAGAGCACGCGCATCGCTCGGTCGGTCCTGTCGGCAGTCACGGGGGCGTGGGGCCCGCTCATGCCCGATCGGTGAAGCCAGGGCAAATGACTCGCGCCGGTGTGCTGCACGAATTCGCGGGCGAGGCAACGCCGGTACCCTTCCAGGCATTAACGGGTCGCATGGAAGCCGCCCGACCGAAGACCGACTGGTCCGTCCTTTCCACCCTCCTCCGCCTGGCTCAGCGCGAGGGCTGGCGGGTCGAGTTCGACGCCGACCAGGTGCAGGTCTCGAGCCGCCGCGCCCAGCCCGGCGTCATCGTCCTGCCCTCCCGCCTCATCCGCCATGCAAGGGCGAGCGGCTGGCAGGAGGCCATCGCCCCTGGTCGCATCGGCCTCCGCCACCCGGCGGTGCGCCAGGCGGTGACGCTCCGTCTCGCCGAGGGCTAAGCTCCAGGGACCTGTCCAGGCTCGGGAGCCTCCATGACCGACAACCCCACCGCCTGCCTGCTCGTCATCGGCAACGAGGTCCTCTCGGGCCGGACCCGCGACGCCAACCTGCAGCACCTCGCGACGCGCCTCGGCGAGCTCGGCATCCCGATGCGCGAGGCCCGCGTCATCCCCGACGTGCCGGAGACGATCATCGTCACGGTCAATGAGTGCCGGGCGAAGTTCACCCACGTCTTCACCACGGGCGGCATCGGCCCGACGCATGACGACATCACCAGCGAGTGCATCGCCCGCGCCTTCGGCGTGCCCTGGGAGGTGCATGAGGAGACGCGCGCCATCATGGCCGCCGACTACGCGCGGCGCGACCCGCCGGTCGAATTCAACGAGGCCCGGCTGCGCATGGCGACGCTGCCGCGCGGCGCGGTGCCAATCCGCTGCACGGAGACGACGGCGCCCGGCTTCAGCATGGGCAACGTCCATGTGATGGCGGGCGTGCCGCGCATCATGCGCTCCATGTTCGAGGCGCTGGCGCCGAGCCTCGAGCGCGGCCGGCCGATCCTCTCCCGCACCGTCCATGCCGACTATGTCTATGAGGGCCAGATCGCGGCGGGGCTGACAGCGATCCAGCGGCAGCACCCGGCGCTCGACCTCGGCAGCTACCCCTACTACCGCGGCAAGGGCGGCGGCGTCGCGCTGGTGGCCAAGGGCACCGAGGCGGAGGCGGTGGAGGCGGCGGCGCGCGCCATGCTCGCCCTGCTCGCGCAGCATGGCGAGGCGCGCGAGGGCGAGCCGCTGCCCGAGGGCTGACGGAGCCCGGCCGCCGAAGGCCGGAACGGCCAGGGGCGTAAATCCGGCGAGCCGGAGCAAAGCCCGATCGGCTGGCATCACCCGACCGGAGGCATGGCCCGGCCAAGCAACCAGAGGAAGCGGGGTCCGTGCGCCGGGCCGGACGGAACGCGCTCCGCGTCACCCGACGAAGCGCGCCAGCCGCACCGCCGTCTGCCCCGGCATGGTGCGGAGGCTCGGCATCACCAGCAGGCAGTCGTCATGCGGCACGCGGATCTCCATCTCGCCGTCGAGGGCGATCAGCGTGTTGCGCCGCTTTACCACCTCGCCGCCGCGGAAGGCCTGGACGAAGGCGAAGCCCGGGGTGCGGGCGCAGATGGTGCGCGTCACCTGGGCGAGGCGCGGCCTCGGCCGCTCCGCCGGCACCGGGGCCAGCACCGGGTCCCCCGGCGCCACCACGCCGCTCGCCCGGAGCAGCGCCGCCGCCGTCGCCTCCATGGTGGCAACCGTCGCCGCCTCCCAATGCGCGCCCGCCTCGACCAGGATCGCGGGGCGCTGGCTGAGCGGCGCATAGTCGATCAGCCGCCGCCCGCTCGCATGCCCCTCATCCGAGACGACGAGCGGTGGCACCCCGAGGCCGAGCGCCAGCTCCGCCGCCCGCACCGACCGCCCGACCAGCATCAGCGGGTCCGAGGGCCAGAGCATGGAATGCAGGTCGAGCAGGATGTCGACGCCATTGAAGAAGGGCCGCAGCACCCGCGCCCGGCGCAGCTCGGCGGAGCGGCGGCCGCTCTCCAGCGTCTCCTCGTCCCAGAGCCGGTTCATGTCCTCGTCGATGAAGCGGCTCGCCGTCGGGTCGGCCGGGTCGAAGCGGGCGAAGGCCTCGACATTGGCGAAGACGAGGGAGAGCCGCCCGCGCACCGGCCGCAGCCCGGCGCGCAGCCAGCGCTCCAGCACCACGGCGCCGGCGATCTCGTTGCCATGCGTCAGCGCGACCACGGCGACATGCGGCCCCGGCGCCTCGGCGGCGAAGCTCCAGACGCCGGGCAGGGCATTGCCGCCGAGGAAGGGGCGCAGGTCGGGCGCCTCGATCCGCACCTCGAGGCGCAGGATGCCGGTGCCGCCCTGGGCCGCAGGCTGGTTGCGCGCCACGCTCACCCCGCCTGCATCCCCGCGAGGCGGCCGAGGAAGCCGAGGCAGGATTTGATCTCGCTCTCCGCCACCCATTCCTCCGGCTGGTGCGCCTGGGCAATGTGCCCGGGTCCGCAGACGATGGTGGGGATGCCGGCGCGTTGGTAAACCCCCGCCTCGGTCCCGTAGCTGACGCGGCCGGCGGCATTGCGCCCGGTCAGCCGCTGCACCAGCAGGGTGAGCGGCGCATCCTCGGCGAGGTCGAGCGGCGGCAGCACGGAGCGCGGCGCGATGCGCAGCTCCGCCGCCGGATGCACCGCGCGCAGCGGCGGCATCGCCTCGCCCTCCATGAAGGCGGTGAACTCGGCGAGCACCGCCTCGGCATCGTCGCCCGGCACCGTCCGCACCTCGAAGGTGAGCTCGGCCCGGTCGGGCACGATGTTGAGGATGCTGCCGGCGCGGAAGGTGCCGGCATGCACCGTGGTGAAGGGCGGCTCGAACCCCTCCGCCCGCCGCCCGGAGCTGGCGAAGAGCCGCGCCCGGCGCGCGAGGAAGGCGACGCCCTCGGCCGCCGCATGCAGCGCATTCGCCGTCTCGGTGGCACGCGAGGAATGGCCGGAGAGGCCCGTCACGGTGACATCCCAGCTCGCATAGCCCTTGTGGCCGATCACCGGCGCCATGCCCGTCGGCTCGCCGACGATGCAGCAGCCAGGCAGCGGGTCGGGCTCCAGCTCGGTCGCCAGGCGCCAGGCGCCGGCGGCATTGGTTTCCTCGTCATGCGTCAGCCAGAGATGCACCGGCCGCGCGAGGTCCATGGCGGCGAAGGCCGGCATCATGGCGATGGCGCAGGCGGCGAAGCCCTTCATGTCGCTGGTGCCGCGGCCGATCAGCCGCCCCGCCTCGCGCCGCAGCCGGAAGGGATCGGCCTTCCAGTCCTGGCCATCGACCGGCACGCAGTCGACATGCGCCGAGAGCGCCACGCCGCCCGCCACGCGCGGCCCGACCATGGCCTGGAGATTGGCCTTGCGGCCCTCCGCGTCGAGCGTGACGCGGCTGGCGATGCCATGCGCCGCCAGCCACGCCTCCACGTCGCGGATCAGATCGAGGTTGCTGTTGCGGCTGGTGGTGTCGAACCCCACCAGCCGGTCGAGCAGCCCCAAGGCCTCGCCGAGCTGCGCCATTCCAGATGTCTCCCGGGGCGCATCCTATACGCGGGAGCGGCGCCGGCAATCCGGGGGGCGGCCGCGGCGACTCAGGGCTCCACCATGCCCGCGGCCCAGGCGCAGTAGCGCTCCGCCGAGCGGGCCAGCGCCGCCTTGGCCCCGGTCACGATCTCCCGGTCCTGGAAGGCGCCGTAGATCGCGTCGAAGCCGAGCCGGCCGCAATAGCCCGCCATCCGCCGCACCTTGGCCGGCGGCAGCGGGATCAGGCAGGGATAGCTCCGCATGAAGCCGAGATGCTGCCGGTCCGGCAGCACCTGCAGGATGTCGCCCGAAAGGAGCGCCCCCCGCCCCGCCGACCAATGGGCGACCGCCCCGCCAGCGAAATGCCCGCCGAGCCGGTGCAGCACCACCTCCGGCAGCACCGGCTGCGCATCCCCCTCCCAGAAGCGGAGGCAGGGGTCGGGCCGCGCCACATGCTGGCGGTCATCGGCATGCAGCCAGACCGGCACGCCGAAGGCGCGGGCCCATTCCACCATGGTCGAGTAGTAGTGCGGGTGGCTGATGGCGATCCCCGCCAGCCCGCCGAGCCCGCGGATGATCGCCTCCGTCGCATCGTCCAGCAGGGCGATGCAGTCCCAGAGCAGGTTGCCCCCCGGCGTCCGCACCAGCAGCGCGCGCTGGCCGATGCCGAAGGCGGGCACCGTCTGCACTGCGAGGAGGTCCGGCGCCAGCTGCCGCCAGGCATTGCTGTGGCCGCCGCGCAGCGCCTCGAGCGTGGTCCAGGACTGGCCGCGAGCCGGGACGAATTGCCGCTCGTCCTCGCAGATCGGGCAATGCGGGGGCGGCGCCGCGCTCTCGGCGAACTGGACGGCGCAGGCCTGGCAGATGAAATGGGCCACCGCCTCAGCCCCCCCGCCGCGCCTCCGCCACCATCCGCTCCAGCGTGGCGAGGTCGACGGCGCCCGGCACCAGCGCCTCGCCGATGACCAGCGCCGGCGTGCCCTCGATCCGGAGCGCCTGGGCGAGGCGGATATTGCCGTTCAGCCGCGTCTGGATGCCGGCATCGTCCATGTCCCGCCTGAGCCGCGTCCAGTCGAGCCCGGCGCGCTCCGCCTCGCGCCGCAGCACGGCCTCGGTCGGGTCCTCGCGCAGCTTCATCAGCGCCTCGTGCAGCTCGGCATACCGGCCCTGGCGCTGGGCGGCGATCAGCGCGCGGCTCGCCAGCACGCTGGCGGGGCCGAGGATCGGCAGGTCCTTCAGCACCAGCCGCACGTCGCGCTGGCGGCGCAGCAGCTGCTCCATCGCCGGCTGCATCTGCTTGCAGTAGCCGCAGCGGGCATCGAAGAACTCGACGATGGTGACGGTGCCCTGCGGGTTACCCTTCACCGGGTCCGCCGGGTCGCGGAACAGCGCGTCGCCCTGCATGGCGATGGCGAGGCGCGTCGCCCCCTCGCGGTCGCGCTGCTCGGCCTGCTCCGCCGCGGCCATGGCCTCGCGCAAGATGCCAGGGTCCCGCACCAGCGCCTCGCGCAGGATGGCGACGATCTCCTGCCGCTGCTCGGGCGTGAAGCCCTGGGCGACGGCGGTGCCCACCAGGCCGAGGGCCAGCAGGGCGACGAGGATGCGTTTCAAACCGGCACTCTCCCGAGGATCGGCGGCCAGTCTAGCCCGGCCTTCCGGAATCAACAGCGGTTGCCGGTGATGACGAAGGCGTTTATGGCCGCGCCTGGATCGACGCGGCGCGGGGGCAATGTCTGGCCCCGCGCCGCCTTCGGCAGGGGGACCAGGCAGCAGCATGACCACCAGCGCCAGCGGCCTCAGGCGGGCCAGCCTCCTCCTGCTGGCCGCCGCCCTCGCCCTCCCCGGCTGCGGCACCGTGAACAACCTCCTCTCCCCGGTCCTCGGCGGCGGCCCGCCGGCCGGCGCGCCGGGCTTCGTCCGCGGCTTCCTCGGCGGCGTGGCGACGGAGGACCCGGCGGCGGCGCTGATCGCCCGCAACGTGCTGGCCTCCGGCGGCACGGCGACGGATGCGGCGGTGGCGGCCGGCTTCGCCCTCGCCGTCACCCTGCCCTCCCGCGCCGGGCTCGGCGGCGGCGGCGCCTGCCTCTCCTTCGACCCGGCCAAGGGTTCGACCGAGGCCGTGCTCTTCCTCCCCGGCAGCCGCGCCGGGGTGCCCGCCGGCGCCGACCGCCCGGCCGCCGTGCCGCTGCTCGCCCGCGGCCTGTTCGGCCTCTACACCCGCAACCCCGGCCGGCCCTTCGAGGAGCTGATGGCCCCGGCCGAGCAGCTCGCCCGCTTCGGCACGGAAGTCAGCCGCGGCCTCGCCGCCGACCTCGCCGCCGTCTCCGGCCCGCTCTTCGCCGACCCCGGGGCGCGGGCGATCTTCGCCCGGCCGGACGGGCGGCCGAAGGGCGCGGGCGAGACGATGATGCAGCCGGAGCTCGCCGGCACGCTCGGCCAGCTCCGCGTCGCGGGCGTCGGCGACCTGCACCAGGGCACGCTCGCCCGCCGGCTGGAGGAGGCCTCGCGCACCGCCGGCGGCAGCCTGACCCTCGAGGAACTGCGCGCCGGCCTGCCGAACCTCGTCCCGCCGATCGAGCTGCCGGTCCGCAACGGCGACCGCCTGGCCTTCCTGCCCCCTCCGGCCGATGGCGGGCTGGCGGCTGCCGCCACCTTCGCCGCCCTCCAGGGCGGGGCGAACCTCACCGATGCCGCGCGCCGCGGCCTGGCCGCCGCCGCCGCCTGGCGCCAGGGAGGGAATGGCGGCGGGGGCGACCCGCGGGCGATTCTCGCCGCCACCAGCCTGCCGGCGGCGGAGCCCGGGCCGGTCGGCGCCTCCACCGGCCTCGTCGTCTTCGACCGCAACGGCGGCGCGGTGAGCTGCGCCTTCACCGTGAACAACCTCTTCGGCACCGGGCGGGTGGTGCCGGGCTTCGGCTTCCTGCTGGCGCCGGCGCCGAATATCGGCCAGGTGCGGCCGCCGCTGCTCTCGGCGGCGCTGGCCTACAACCCGAACATCAAGAGCTTCCGCCTCGCCGTCGCGGCCTCCGGGCAGGAGGCGGCGCCGGCCGGCGTCGCCGGGCCCGCGGCGCTGCAATTGCTGCGCTCGGCCTCGCCGAGGGACGCCGTCGAGGGCGGCTCGCCCGAGCCGGCGCGGACCGAGCTCGCCGTTTGCCCGAACTACCTGCCGGGCTATCCGGACCGCTGCGCCATCGTCACCGACCCTCGCGGTGCCGGCGTCGCCCTCGGCGCCATCGACCGGTAGCGGCATGGCGCTCAAGATCGGCCGCGGGGCCGCGGCGCCGCCCTTCCTGGTGATGGACGTCATCGCCGCCGCCAATGCGCGGGCGGCGGCGCTGCCCGCGGGCGCCTTCCCGGACGGGCTCGGCATCCTCCGGATGGAGGTCGGCCAGCCCGGCACCGGCGCCCCGCGCGGCGCGGCCGAGGCGGTGGTGGCGGCGCTCGAGGCCGGGGCGCCCATGGGCTATACCGAGGCCTTCGGCCTCCGCTCGCTGCGCGAGCGCATCTCGGCCCATTACGCGGAGCGTTACGGCACCGCGGTGCCGGCGGAGCGCATCGCGGTGACGGTGGGCGCCTCGGGCGCCTTCCCGCTCGCCTTCCTCGCCGCCTTCGACCCGGGCGATGCGGTGGCCATGGCGGCGCCCTACTACCCGCCCTACGTCAACATCCTGACCGCCCTCGGCATGCGGCCGCAGATCCTGCCCTGCGACGCCTCCACGCGCTGGCAGCCGACGCTCGCCATGCTGGAGGCGCTCGACCCCCGCCCAGCCGGGCTGATCCTCGCCAGCCCCTGCAACCCGGCCGGGACCATGCTGCCGGCCGAGGAGTTCATCGCCATCGCCCGCTGGTGCGAGGCGGAGGGGGTGCGACTGGTCTCGGACGAGATCTACCATGGCCTCACCTACGGCACGGTGGAGGAGCGGACGGCGGCCGCCCATTCCGCGAGCGCCGTCGTCGTCAACAGCTTCTCGAAATACTTTTCCATGACCGGCTGGCGCATCGGCTGGCTGGTGCTGCCGGAGGACCTGGTCCGCCCGGTCGAGTGCCTGGCGCAGAACCTCTTCATCAACGCGCCGCATGTGGCCCAGGTCGCCGCCGAGGCCGCCTTCGCCTGCCGGCCCGAGCTCGAGGCCAACCTCGCCCGCTACCGCCGCAACCGCGACGCGCTGCTCGCCGGCCTGCCGGCCGCCGGGCTCGACCGGCTCTCGCCCGCGGACGGCGCCTTCTATCTCTGGGCCGATATTGGCCACCTCACCCATGACAGCCCCGATTTCTGCCGCCGCCTGCTGGCCGAGGCCGGGATCGCGGCGACGCCCGGCATCGATTTCGACGCGGAGCGCGGCGGGCGCTTCCTCCGCCTGTCCTATTGCGGGCCGGAGGCGGCGATGGCGGCGGCCCCGACGAGGATCGCCCGCTTCCTGGGCCTTCATAAACGTCGCTGACGGCCGTGAACCATCCCGCTGGTTGATAGGCCTTGGCCCGGTGAGCCGCCTCGCGTCAGGCGGACCGGCGCCGGCAGGCGCATGGCACGGCCTGCCGCCTCGCCCTGGAATTCACCGACCGCTGCGGCGCCGTGGCGCAGGCGCGGCGGAGCACCGGGCTAGTCCGCACCGCCGGCCCGACGCGCGAGACGGCGGAGGGTCAGGCCATGGCCAGCCGCGGCGGCTCGAGCAAGCCCCGGTCGGACGGGATCATCCGACCGAGGTGCTCGGCCCGACCAGGCAACGGGCCGGAGCTTGCCCGGCGAACCCGCGCGAGCCGGACATGCCCCGGCGCCCTACCAGCCGTGTAGGGCGAGGGAGTCGGCCGGCGCCTGCTCCCGCCGCTCGGCCATGCCGTAGTCGCGCAGCACGGCCGTGACACGCAGCCGGTAGCCGGCGAAGATGCCCGCGCGGCCTGCCGCCTGGCTGCCGCGATGGGCGTCATGGTTGCGCCAGCAGGCGACGGCCGCGTCATCCTCCCAGAAGGAGAGGCTCAGCAGCTTGGCCGGGTTGGTCAGGCTGCGGAAGCGCTCGACGGAGATGAAGCCGGGCACCTTCTCCAATTCGGGCTTCAGCCGGGCGGCGTGGTCCAGGTAGTCGTCGAAGCGGCCCTCGGCCAGCTCGACCTCGAAGATGACGGCGATCATGGAGGTCCTCCCGGCACCGAGCCTGCCACGCCGCGCGCCGCCTGTCCTTCGTTCCGCGGCGAAGCGCGGCGCCCCGATCCGGGCTAGGCTGCGCCGCATGACCAGCCCTGCCGCCTTCGCCGCCACCGCCGTGCTCCTCGGCGACCCGGCGCGCGCCGCCATGCTGACGGCACTACTCGCGGGCGAGGCGCTGACCGCGGGCGAGCTGGCGCGCGTCGCCGGCATCGGGGCGCCCGCGGCCAGCGCGCATCTGGCGCGCCTGGTGGAGGGCGGGCTGGTCGCCGTCCACCCCCAGGGGCGGCACCGCTACCACCGCCTGGCCTCGGAGGAGGTGGCGGCGATGCTGGAGACGCTGGGCGGCCTGACCGAGGCCGTCTCCCCCGCCCGGCGCTGGCCGCATGGCGAGGCCTTCCGCACCGCCCGCCTCTGCTACGACCACCTGGCCGGGCGGCTCGGCGTCGCGCTGCATGCGGGGCTCACCGGGCGCGGCTGGATCGAGCCGGCCGCTGGCGGCTGGGTGGCGACTGCGGCGGGCGAGGCCGGCCTCGCCGCGCTCGGCGTCGACCTGGCGGCGGCGCGCACCGCCCGGCGCTTCGCCTGCGACTGCATGGACTGGTCGGAGCGGCGGGCGCATCTCTCGGGCGGGCTCGGGCGGGAGATCGCCGCCTGCTGCCTGCGCCGCCACTGGCTCACCCGCATCCCGGCGGAGCGGGAGGGCGACCCGCTGGCCCGACGCCGGCTGCGGGTGACGCCGGAAGGGGCACGGCGGCTGGGCGAGGCGCTCGGCATCGCCGCATGAGGCCGGCCGCGCGCCTGCTGCTGGCGCTGACGCTGATGACCAGCGCCAGCCAGTTCCACCGTGCGGCACTCGGGGTGATCGGGCCGGAGCTGGCGCGCGACCTCGGCGCCGGGACAGCGCTGCTGGGCGCGGCGAACGGCGCCTTCTTCCTGGCGCTGCTCGTGCTGCAGATCCCGGTGGGGCTGGCACTCGACCGCATCGGGCCGCGGCGGACGGTGGCGGCGCTCAGCCTGCCGGCAGCGGCGGGGGCGCTGGCGCAGGGGCTGGCGCCGGATGCCGCCTCCTTCCTTGCCGGCCGCTTCCTGCTCGGCCTCGGTTGCGCCGCCTCCTTCATGGCGAGCGTGGTGCTTTGCGCCCGCTGGCACGCGGGGGAGGGGCTGACGACCGCGCTCGCCCGGGTCTTCGCCTTCAGCCAGCTCGGCATATTGCTGGCGGGAGCGCCTTTCGCCTGGGTAGCGGCGGAGCTTGGGTGGCGCGGGGCCTATGCGCTCTCGTCCGGGCTGACGCTCGGGCTGGCGGCGCTGTGGTGGGGCTGGGTGCGGGACGACCCGCCGGACCGCCCGCCCCCGCCGCGGCCGCGTGAGACGTTGGCCGGCGCGCTGCGCGGCCAGCTCACCGTCTGGAGGACGCCGGGGCTGCTGCCGGTGCTGGCCATGCATCTCGTCGGCTATGCGGCGATGGCGACGGTGCTCGCCGTCTGGGCCGGGCCCTACCTCTCCGAGGTGCATGGGCTGGCGCCGGGGCCGCGCGGGGCGGTGCTGGGCGCGATGGGGCTTGCGCTGGTGCTCGGCCTGCTCGGCGTGGGTCCGCTGGAGCGGCGGCTGAACACGCGGAAATGGCTGGTAGCGGGGATGGCGGGCGGGGCGGTGCTGGTGCTGCTGGCCCTCGCCCTCTGGCCGGAGGCGCCGCTGCCGGTGGCGGCGGGGCTGCTGGTGCTGCTCTGCCTGCTGAGCTGCTACCCTGTGGTGGTGGTGGCGCAGGGCCGGTCGCTCTTCCCCGACCATCTGGTCGGGCGCGGCGCGACGACGGTGAACCTGGCGCAGACGCTGGGCAGCGCCGCACTGCCGGCCGCGACGGGCTGGGCCGTCGCCGCGGCGCCGGCGGGGGCGGCCTGGCCCGTCGCCTTCGCCACCCTCGCTGGGGCATTGGCCCTGGGCCTGGCTGGCTACCTGACCGGCGCCGACGCACCACCGCGGCGCTAACTCAAGGTTTTCAAAGGCCTTTCGGCCTTTGGCGGGGAGAGTGTGAGAGGGGCAGAGCCCCTCTCATGTCTGGCGACTACCGCCGCCACCACCCTCGCCGCTTCGGCGCCGCCTCATCGAGCGCATCGACACTGACCGGCTGGATGACGGGCCCCTGCACCACCTCCGGCTCCGGCGTCGGGGCGGGCTCGGCCGCGACCGGCTCCGGCACGGGGTCGGGCACGGGCGGCGGGGCCTCAGCGACCGGGGCAGCCTCCGCCTCGGGCTCCACCGGCGGCGGCGCAGGCTCGGCCACCGGCTCGCTGGCGACGGGTGCCTCCGCCACGGGCTCTGGCGCAGGCGGCAGCGCGGCGCGGGCCGAGCGGCGGGCCGCCGCAGCGGCCTCGGCCGCGGCCTCGGCGGCCTCCATCGCGGCCATGATGTCGTCGACATGGCCGGCGAAGGGGTCGGCTGGGGTGGGGCCAACATAGCGCGGCGGCGCGGGGCGGGGCGCCGGAGCGGGCTCGGCCTCCGGCGCGGCGGCCTCCTCACCCTCGCGCGGCTGGCCCGGGCGGCCGCGGCGGCCGCGGCGACGGCGGCGCGGGCCGTCGCGGCCGGCCTCGCCCTCGGCCTCGGCGGCATCCATTTCGGCCTCGGCCGGTGCTTCGGCGACCTCCCCGGACGCGGCGACGGGCTGGGGCTCGGCCTCGGGGGCGGCGGGCGCCTCGGCCTGCTCCTCCTCGGCTTCGCCCTCGCCCTCATCCTCGCCGTCGCCCTCGGCCTGGCCATTCGCCTGGGCGCCCTCGCCCCGCTGGCCGTTGCCGCGGCGGCGGCGGCGGCGGCGGCGGCGCTCCTGGCGCTCGCCCTCGGCGCGCTCGGCCTCGCTGGCCTCGGCGGGGGCGGCGGCTTCGGCGACCTCCTCCGCCTCGGGCTCCGCCTCGGGCTCGGGCTCCGGCGCGTAGTCCATGCGAAGGGCGGCGGGCGGCGCCTCCGGCAAGCGGCCCGGCTCGGCGGCCCGCAGCCGCTCCAGCCGGAAGGCGGGCGGCATCAGCGTGTCGTCCGGCTCGAAGACGACGGACATGCCGAAGCGCGCCTCGATCGCCTGCAGCTTCTCGCGCTTGCGGTTCAGCAGGTAGAAGGCGACCTGGGCGGCGACATGGACGCAGATCTCGGCGGAGCGGCGGCGCGCCGCCTCCTCCTCGATGCCGCGCAGCACCTGCAGCGCGCTGCTCTCCAGGCTGCGGACCTGGCCGCGGCCCTGGCAATGCGGGCAGGTGACGAAGGTGGTCTCAGTCAGCGAGGGGCGGAGCCGCTGGCGCGACATCTCCAGCAGGCCGAAATGGCTGATGCGCCCGACCTGGATCCGGGCGCGGTCATGCTTCAGCGCCTCCTTGATCCGGCGCTCCACCATGGCGTCGTGCTTGGCCGACTCCATGTCGATGAAGTCGATGACGATGAGGCCGGCGAGGTCGCGCAGGCGCAGCTGGCGCGCGATCTCGTCCGCCGCCTCGAGGTTGGTGCGCAGCGCCGTGTCCTCGATATGCCGCTCGCGGGTGGAGCGGCCGGAGTTCACGTCGATGGCGACCAGCGCCTCGGTCTGGTTGATGACCAGGTAGCCGCCGGAGCGGAGCTGCACCATCGGCGAGTGCATCGCATCGAGCTGCGCCTCGACCTGGTGCCGGGCGAAGAGGCCGCCGTCGCGGAAGAGCTGGATCTTCCTCGCATGCTGCGGCATCAGCATGCGCATGAACTCGCGCGCCTCCTGGAAGGCGTTCTCGCCGTCCACCAGGATCTCCTCGACGTCGCGGGCATAGACGTCGCGGATGGAGCGCTTGATGAGGTCCGCTTCCTCGTAGATCAGCGCGGGCGCCGTCGAGGCCATGGTGCGGTCGCGGATGTTGTCCCAGAGCCGCAGCAGGTATTCGCAGTCGCGGCGGATCTCGGGCTTCGGCCGCTGCGCGCCGGCGGTGCGGACGATCAGGCTCATGCCCCCCGGCAGGCCGAGCTCGTCGATCACCTCGCGGAGCCGCTTGCGGTCGGTGACGGAGGTGATCTTGCGGGAGACGCCGCCGCCGCGGGGCGAGTTCGGCATCAGCACGGAGAAGCGGCCGGCGAGCGAGATGTAGGTGGTGAGCGCCGCGCCCTTCGTGCCGCGCTCCTCCTTCACCACCTGGACCAGCATGATCTGCCGGCGGCGGATGACCTCCTGGATCTTGTAGTGGCGGAGGAAGCGGGGCGGGATGCGCCGCTCACGGGACACCTCCTCCGGGCCTTCGCCGCCGATGGTCTCGGGGGCGGGGGCGTCCTCCTCCTCGCCGTTCTCGTCCTCGCCCTGCGCCTCGCCGGCCGCATGGTCATGGCCGTTGCGGAGGGGGCCGTTGGCGAGCGGGGTGGGGAGGTCGGGCTGGTCGCCCTCGCCGGGGACGGGCTCCGCAACCGGCTCCGGGGCCGCCTCGGAGCTGGCCTCGAAATGCGCCTCGGCGGCGATCTCGATGGGGCTGCCGGAGGCGGGCACCGGTTCTGCCTCGGCGGGCGTTTCGGCTTCCGGCTCGGCGGGCGACGCCTCGGGGGCCGGCCCGGCCTCGCCGGCGGCGTCCTCGAGGGCATCGGCGAGGGCGGCCTCGCGCTCCTCCGACTCCTCCTCCTCGCGGGCCTCGGCGGCCTGCATCTCGATCAGCCGCTGCCGGTCGGCGACGGGGATCTGGTAATAGTCGGGGTGGATCTCGCTGAAGGCGAGGAAGCCGTGGCGGTTGCCGCCGTATTCCACGAAGGCGGCCTGGAGGCTTGGCTCCACCCGGACCACCTTGGCCAGGTAGATGTTGCCCTTGAGGGGCAGCCGGCTCGCGGCCTCGAGGTCGAATTCCTCGAGCCGGTTGCCGTCCAGCACCACCACGCGAGTTTCTTCCGCGTGGGATGCGTCGATCAGCATGCGCTTTGTCATCGAAGCGTGGGCTCCGCGCCGCGCGGCACCGGGGTGCGGCACGGCGGATCGGGGTGGCGTGACCCGGAAGCGAGGGATGGCGCGACGCGGCCCGCTGTCGCGGAGCGGGGGGCTGCGCGACGGCGGCCCCTCCCTCCGGTCCACCGGGCTTCGATCCTGGTGACCTGCATCCTCCCGCTGACCGGCGCCTGGGGCGGCCAATCGCGGGGGCAGGGCACGCGCGTCATGCGCCCATCCATCCTCCTCCGGCGGGGGCCGGGGCCCGGGTTGCCGCCGCGCCGGTGCGGCGCAAGGCATGGGCCCGGGGCGGCACCCCAGGGTTCGCGCCCCCGGTGCCAGACCCGCGGGGCGGGGCTGGGGCGACGTCGGCCACGCTTGCACCAGGGACGCCCCGAAGGATTGGGAAGGGGCGCCAAGGGTCCGCACGCGACACGTCCCGCATGGCGACAGAGGCGGCGTCCCGGGCAGCCCCACCGACGCCATGCCCCGGGGCGGACCCAGGGGCCTGTCGGGGGACCGTGGCGGGTGGCGGGCCGGCGAAGCGCGGGGACGGTGGCCGCCCCCCATGCCGGACCGCCGCGAACCGCGCCGCAGGCCCGGCGGACCGATCCGGTCCATGGCCTGGCAGCGTGGAAGCGCCGTAATCCTCCGCCGGCAGCGGGCGCCGCCGGGGCAATGCACCATAAGGGAGGGGTTCGGCTTCCACAAGGCTGACGCAGCGGTGATCCGGACCACCATCGCGCCGCATCGCCCATGTTTTGGTCATAACGGCGCCCTACAAGGCGGCAATGCCTGGCGATGCGGCTTCACCCGGCATGGGGCAGGGGCTAGATAGGGGCCGCAACGCTGGGGGGCGTGGCACGGATGACCGAGGGGGATGGCCGGTTGCGGCTGGGGCGGCGCGGGCTGATCGCCGGCGCCGCGGGACTGATGCTGCCCGGCCTCGCCGAGGCGGCGGCGGCGCAGGCGCGACTCAGCGCAGCGCAGGGCGAGACGCGGGTCAGCCTGCCGATCGGGCCGGGGATCGCCTGGCGCGTTTCCGCCACGCTGCGCCCGGCGCGGCTGGTGATCGAGCTGCCGAACCAGCGCTGGCGCGGCCCGAACCGGCTGCCCGGCGCCGGCATCGTCGCCGAGCTGCGGCGCGAGGGCAGCGGCGGCACGCAGACGGTGATCCTGGCTCTGGCCGGGCCCGTGGCGCCGCCGCAGGTGGCGGCCGCGCGCGGGGAGCTCGTCATCCGGCTGCGGCCGGGGCCGGCGGAGGAGTTCGCCCGGCTTGCCCATGGCCGGCCATTCGCCACCGCGGCCCTGCCGCCGCGCGGCACCCTGCCGCTGGTCATGCTCGATGCCGGCCATGGCGGGCGGGACCCGGGGACGATCGGCAGCCAGGGCACGCATGAGAAGCGCATCACCCTGGCCGCGGCGCTGGAGCTCAAGCGGCAGCTGGAGGCTGCCGGCCGCTGCCGCGTGGCGCTGACCCGCGGGCGCGACGTCTTCATCCCGCTCGGCGACCGGGTGGAGATGGCCAGGCGGCGGGAGGCGGCGCTGTTCCTCTCGCTCCATGCCGACAGCGCGCCGGGGGCGCGGGGGGCGAGCGTCTACACCCTCTCCGAGACCGCGACGGACAGCCTGGCGGCCGGCCTCGCCCGGCGGGAGAACCAGGCGGACCGCAATGGCGGCCTTCGCCTGCCGAGCGTCCCGCCCGAGGTGCAGCGCATCCTGCTCAGCCTGATCCGGCAGGAGACGCGCTCCGGCTCCGAGCGCATGGCGCGGCTCGTCGTGGATTCGCTCGAGGACCGGGTGGCGCTGCTGCCGAACACCCACCGGCGGGCCGGCTTCGTCGTGCTGAAGGCGCCCGACGTCCCGGCGGCGCTGGTGGAGATGGGCTTCCTCTCCAATCCGCAGGACGAGGCGGCGCTGAACCGGGCGGCGCACCGGGCCAAGGTCGCCTCGGCGCTGGCGGAGGCGGTCCATGGCTTCCTCGGCGCGCCGGGCGCGGTGGCGGCGGCCGGCTGAGGCCGCCCGCACATCTCCGTGGTGCCGGCGGGAGGTGCCCCTATATCTCGCCTGGTTGCGTGGCCGCCCGCTCCGCGACGCTGTATTGGGACCGCCATGTCGCCGCCTGATTACCGCCCCGAGCCGACCCTTGACATCGCGCCGCCGCCCCCGCCGCCGCGCGACCCGCCGCCCAAGGCGAAGCGCCGGCGGCGGACGCCCTTCCGCGGCGTCTTCGGCGGGCTGCTGATGCTGCTGGCCATAGGTCTCGCGGGCGGGGCGGTGGCGGGCTACGGGCTCTACCGCCAGGTGGCCGCCGACCTGCCGGACTACCGCTGGCTGGCCGACTACCAGCCGCCGCAGATGTCGCGCATCTATGCCGCCGACAGCCGGCTACTGGCCGAGCTCGCCACCGAACGCCGCGTCTTCATCCCCATCGAGGCGATCCCGCGCAAGCTCCAGGCCGCCTTCGTCAGCGCGGAGGACCAGCGCTTCTGGGAGCACCATGGCGTCGACCCCATCGGCATCCTGCGCTCGGTGCTGACGGCGGTCGAGAATTACGGCAGCGGGCGGCGGCTCGGCGGCGCCTCGACCATCACCCAGCAGGTGGCGAAGAACATGCTGGTCGGCGCCGACCGGACGCTGACGCGCAAGCTGCGCGAGGCGATCCTCGCCATCCGCATCGAGGAGACGCTGCCGAAGGACCGCATCCTCGAGCTCTACCTGAACGAGATCTTCCTCGGCTACCAGGCCTATGGCGTGGCGGCGGCGGCGCAGGCCTATTTCAACAAGGGGCTGGACGAGCTGACGCTGGGCGAGACCGCCTTCCTCGCCGTGCTGCCGAAGGCGCCGAACAACTACAACCCCATGCGCTTCCCCGAGGCCGCTCGCGCCCGCCGCGACTGGGTGCTGGACCGCATGGCCGAGGACCATGCCATCAGCCCCGCCGAGGCAGCGGCGGCCAAGGCCGAGCCCATCGTCCCCCGCCCGATGCGGCGGCCGGAGGTGCTGCCGGTCGGGCAATACTTCACCGAGGACGTGCGGCGCGAGCTCTCGACGCGCTTCGGGCCGGAGCAGACGACGACGGGCGGCCTCGTCGTCCGCACCAGCCTCGACCCCGCCTTGCAGGCGGCGACCGAGGGCGCGCTCCGCACCGGGCTGCTCGGCTATGACCGGCGGCGCGGCGGCTTCCGCGGGCCGGTGGCCAGGATCTCGGCCAATGCCACGGAATGGCTGCCGGCGCTGGAGGCCACCCAGCGGCCGGGCGGCGCCATGCCGGAATGGAAGCTCGCCGTGGCGCTCGAGGTCCGGGACCGCGAGGCGAAGCTCGGCTGGATCGAGCGGCCCGACCCGCGCGGGCCGGCGCAGCCGCGCACCGCCGCCCTGCCGCTCGAGGAGGCGGCCTGGGCGCGGCGGGCGCTCGGCGAGGGGCGGCTCGGCCCTGCGCCGCGGCGGATGCAGGAGGTGCTGGCGCCGGGCGATGTCGTCCTGGTCGAGCTGCAGCCGGCGCAGGTCGCGCAGGGCCGCGTCCCGGCGCGGCCGGAGCGGCTCTCGCTGCGGCAGATCCCGCAGGTGGAGGGCGCCATCGTCGCCCTCGACCCGGCGACCGGGCGCGTGCTGGCCATGGCCGGCGGCTGGTCCTTTGAGAAGAGCCAGTTCAACCGCGCCACCCAGGCGCAGCGGCAGCCCGGCTCCTCCTTCAAGCCCTTCGTCTACCTGCCGGCGCTGGAGGCGGGCATCCCGCCGACGCAGCGCTTCCTCGACGCGCCGATCGAGATCAACACGCCGCAGGGCATCTGGCGGCCGGGCAATTACGGCGACACGGTGAGCAACGGCTATGTCTCCATCCGCACCGCGCTCGAGAAGTCGCTGAACCTCGTCACCATCCGGGTGGCGCAGGAGGTCGGCATGGACAAGGTGGCGGAGACGGCGGCGCGCTTCGGCGTCATCCCCAACATGCCGCGCTACCTGGCGATGTCGCTCGGCTCGGGCGAGACGACGGTGCTGCGCATGGCCGCCGGCTACGCCGCCTTCGCCAATGGCGGGCGCGAGGTGACGCCGACGCTGATCGACAGCGTGCAGGACCAGCGCGGGCGGGTGATCTGGCGCAGCGACACCCGCGCTTGCGCGGGTTGCACGGCCTCGGGCCCGCAGGCGGGACCGCCGGAGCTGGCCGACAACCGCCGCCAGATCACCGACCCGATCGCGGCCTACCAGATGGTCAACCTGCTGACCGGCGTGGTGCAGCGCGGCACGGGCACGGCGGCGGGCAAGGGCCTGAACCGGCCGATCGCCGGAAAGACCGGTACGACCAACGACTATGTCGACAACTGGTTCGTCGGCTTCACGCCGGACATCGTGGTCGCCGTCTGGATGGGGTTCGATGAGCCGCGGACGCTCGGCAACGGCGAGACCGGCGGCGGCAATGCGGCGCCGATCTTCCATGACGTGCTGGAGGCGGCGCTGCGCGGCAGCCCGGCCGTGCCCTTCCGCACGCCGCCGGGCGTGGCGCTGGTGCGGGTGCAGGCGGATGGCGGGTCGATCACCGAGGCCTTCCGGCCGGGCACCGAGAATGCCGCCCGGCCGCCGGAGGAGGATCCAGCACGGGGCACCGCCGTCGGCCTGGACCGGGGCCTGGGGGGGCTGTACTAGAACGGCCCCCGTTCGCCTCGGCTCACGGAGGCCGCTTCAAGCTCAGCGCCGCCTGCTCACGCTCCGAACTGCAGCGTCGCCAGGCGCCCGTAGAGGCCGCCTTCCTGCACCAGAGCCGCATGCGTGCCGCTGGCGACGATCCGCCCGCCCTCCAGCACCACGATCCGGTCCGCCTGCCGCACCGTCGCCAGCCGGTGCGCGACGACCAGCGTCGTCCGCCCCCGCGCCAGCCGCTCCAGCGCCTGCTGCACCGCGCGCTCGGACTCCGCATCCAGCGCGCTCGTCGCCTCGTCCAGCAGCAGCACCGAGGGGTCGCGCAGGATGGCGCGGGCGATGGCGACGCGCTGCCGTTGCCCGCCGGACAGCGTCACCCCCCGGGTGCCGAGATGCGTGTCCAGCCCCTCCGGCAGCGCCTCGAGGAAGTCCGCGGCCGCCGCCCGCATCGCCGCCTCGATCTCCGCATCCGAGGCGTCCGGGCGCCCGAAGCGGATATTCTCCCGCGCCGTCGTGCTGAAGATCACCGGGTCCTGCGGCACCAGCCCGAGCCGCCCGCGCAGCGCCGCCGGGTCGAGCCGCGCGATGTCGGCGCCCTCCAGCCGGATGCGCCCCGATTGCGGGTCGTAGAAGCGCAGCAGCAGCTGCAGGACGGTGGTCTTGCCCGCCCCCGAGGGCCCGACCAGCGCCACCGTCTCCCCCGGCTCCACCTGGAGCGAGAAACGGTCGAGCGCCGCCCGGTCCTGTCGCGTCGGATAGCGGAACACGACCTCCTCGAAGGCGATCCGTCCGCGCGGCGGCGGCAGCAGCAGAGGCGCCGCCGGCGCGGTGACGGCGGGCCGTTCCGCCAGCACCTCCAGCAGCCGTTCCGCCGCACCGGCTGCGCGCTGCACCTCGCCCCAGACCTCGCTGAGGCTCGCCCCGGAGGTCGCCAGCATCACCGCATAAAGCACGAAGGCCGAGAGCTCGCCCCCGGTCATCCGCCCGGCGATCACGTCCTGCCCGCCGACCCAGAGCGCGAAGGTGACGGCGCCGAAGCCGAGCAGGATGACGACCAGAATCAGCAGCGCCCGCGTCCCGATCCGCCGCAGCGCCGCGCCGACCGAGTCCTCCACCTGCACCGCATAGCGCGCCCGGTCGACTGGCTCGTGGGTGAAGGCCTGCACGGCCCGCAGCCCGTTCAGCACCTCCTCCGCCGTGTGGCCGAGATCGGCGACACGCTCCTGGGCAGTCCGGGAAAGCCGCCGCTCCCGCCGCCCGAAGCCGATCATCGGCAGCACCACCATCGGCACGACGACGGCGATGATCCCGGCCAGCTTCGGGCTCGTCACCAGCAGCATGGCGAAGGCGCCCGCGCCGGTGAGGATGTTGCGGATGCCTTGCGAGATGGCGGAGCCCGTCAGCGACTGCAGCAGCGCGATATCGGCGGTGAGCCGCGACAGGATGTCGCCCGTCCGCGCCCGCTCGTAATAGGCTGGCGAGAGCGTCAGCAGGTGCTCGAAGACGCGGCGCCGCAGATCGGCCGCCACCCGCTCCCCGAGCCAGGACATGAGGAAGAACCGTCCGCAGGTCGCCGTCGCCAGCGCCGCGACCAGGCCGAACAGCACCAGCGCCGTCCGGTCGAGCGCCGCGCCGCTGCCGGCCGAGAACCCCTCGTCGACGAGGTGCCGCAGCCCCTGCCCCAGCCCGAGCGTCAGCCCCGCCGCCGCGACCAGCGCCAGCCCGGCCAGCGCCACCCGCCCCCAATAGGGCCGCAGATAGGGCAGCAGCAAGCCGAGCGAGGCGAGGCTGGCACGCGTGGCCGCCATCTACAGGCCGTCCCCGGATGCCCCTCCCCGGCCCTGCCTTGAAAGGCAGGACCGAGGCCCGCAGCGCAGGGTCCCGTCGTGGGGAGGGATCAAAGGATGTAGCGGCTGAGGTCGGCGCTGCCCGCGAGCGGGGCCACCTTGTCCCGCACATAGGCCGCATCCACCGGCACCTGCTCCCCGGGCCGGTCGCTGGCACTGAAGGAGATCTCCTCCAGCAGCCGCTCCATCACCGTCGCCAGGCGCCGCGCGCCGATGTTCTCGACCTTGGCATTGATGTCGGTGGCGAGGTCGGCGATCGCCTCCACCGCATCCGCGGTGATGTCGAGCGCCACGCCCTCCGTCCCGAGCAGCGCCGTGTACTGCTTGATGAGCGAATGCTCCGGCTCCGTCAGGATGCGCCGCATGTCGTCCCGCGTCAGCGCGCCGAGCTCGACGCGGATCGGCAGCCGCCCCTGCAGCTCCGGCAACAGGTCGGAGGGCTTGGACAGGTGGAAGGCGCCCGAGGCGATGAAGAGGATGTGGTCCGTCTTCACCGGCCCGTGCTTGGTGGTCACGGTGGTGCCCTCGATCAGCGGCAGCAGGTCGCGCTGCACGCCCTCGCGCGAGACGTCGCCGCCGCCGCGCACGCCGCCCTCGCCGCTGCTGCGCGCCACCTTGTCGATCTCGTCGAGGAAGACGATGCCGTTGTTCTCGGCATTGGCGATGGCCTCCCGCGTCAGCGCCTCCTGGTCGACGAGCTTGTCCGCCTCGTCCTTGATGAGCGCGGCGCGCGCCTCGGCCACCGTCATCTTCCGCGGCTTGGTCCTGCCGCCGAACATCTTGCCGAGCATCTCCTGCATGTTCTGCATCTGGATGCCCTGGGCGCCCGGCAGGTCGATCATGCCGATCGGCATGCCGTTGCCCTGGTCGGCGACCTGAACCTCCACCTCGCGGGTCTCGAGCTGGCCCTCGCGCAGCATGCGGCGGAACTTCATCCGCGTCTCGCCCGAGGCGCCCTCACCGACGAGGGCCGTCACCAGCCGCTCCTCGGCGCCCAGCTCGGCCTTGGCCTGCACGCCGCGGCGGGACTGCTCCCGCGTCTGGGTGATGGAGACCTCGATGAGGTCGCGGATGATGCTGTCCACGTCGCGGCCGACATAGCCGACCTCGGTGAACTTGGTCGCCTCGACCTTGAGGAAGGGCGCGTTGGCGAGCCTGGCCAGCCGCCGCGCGATCTCCGTCTTGCCGCAGCCGGTGGGCCCGATCATCAGGATGTTCTTCGGCACCACCTCTTCCCGCATGGCATCGGGCAGCTGCTGCCGCCGCCAGCGGTTGCGCAGCGCGATGGCGACCGCGCGTTTCGCATCATTCTGCCCGATGATGTAGCGATCGAGCTCTGAGACGATCTCGCGCGGCGAGAGGTTGACGGTTTCCGTGCTCATCTCAGGCCGCTTCCAGGGTTTCGACGACGATGTTGCCGTTGGTGTAGACGCAGATGTCGCCCGCGATCGTCATCGCGCGGCGGACGATGTCCTCGGCCGAGAGCCCCTCGACCGGCAGCAGGGCGCGGGCCGCGGCGAGGGCGAAATTGCCGCCCGAGCCGATGCCGATCACGGCATCCTCCGGCTCCAGCACGTCGCCCTGGCCGGTCAGCAGCAGGCTGCGCTTGGCATCCGCGACGGACAGCAAGGCCTCCAGCCGGCGCAGGTAGCGGTCGCTCCGCCAGTCCTTGGCAAGCTCGACGCAGGCGCGCTCCAGCTGGTCGGGGAAGCGCTCCAGCTTCGCCTCCAGCCGCTCGAGCAGGGTGAAGGCATCGGCCGTGGCGCCGGCGAAACCGGCGAGCACCCGCCCGCTGGCGATCCGGCGGACCTTCCGCGCATTGCCCTTGACGACGGTCTGCCCGAGCGAGACCTGCCCGTCGCCCGCCATGGCGACAAGGCCGCCCTTGCGGACCGAGAGGATGGTGGTGCCGTGCCAGCCGACGAGGTCGGGCGCGGCATGGGGGGAATGATTCGACATAGCCGCCGATGTGGCCCTTTGCCGCGCCCGGGGCAACTACCCCCGCCGGTTGGCGGGGGTAGAACCTTCCTCCGCCACAACCTCCCCATTTCCCCCCGGGCCCGCATCCGCTATGCCCGCGTCCATGTCTGCTCCTCGCACCGCCGTCATCACCCGCAGCACGGCCGAGACCGCCATCACTGTCCGCCTCGCGCTGGACGGCACCGGCCAGGTCCGCGCCGCGACCGGCATCGGCTTCCTCGACCACATGCTGACGGCTCTCGGCCGGCATGCGCTGTTCGACCTCGAGGTGGAGGCCAAGGGCGACCTGCATGTCGACTTCCACCACACGACGGAGGATGTCGGCATCGTCATCGGCCAGGCGCTCCGCCAGGCCTTGGGCGACAAGCGTGGCATCCGCCGCTACGGCCAGGCCCTGCTGCCGATGGACGAGGCCCTGGCCGAGGCCGCGGTCGACATCTCCGGCCGGCCCTTCCTCGCCTGGAGCGTGCCCTTCGCCCGCGACAAGATCGGGGAGATGGACACGGAATTGTTCGAGGAGTTCTTCCGCGCTCTCGCCTTTAACGCCGGCATCACCCTGCATGTCACCTTGAAGGCCGGTACCAACGCGCACCATGTCGCCGAGGCCTGCTTCAAGGCGCTGGCCCGGTCGCTGCGGATGGCCGTGGAGACCGACCCGCGCTCGCCGGACGCCATCCCCTCCACCAAGGGGGTCCTGGAGGCCTGATGCGCGTGTGGACCGTCCATGCCCTTCCGGAAGGTCGCCCCGCGACGCTGGAGGCCCGGCTGCCCGCCCTGGTGCCGGAGCGCTTCGCCTGGCTCGCCTTCCTCCTCGGCTTGCCCTGGCTGCTGGCGTACCGACTCTGGCTGGAATCGGTGATCTACCTGGCCACGATGGCCCTTCTGCTCGCCCTCGCCCCGGCCTGGATGCTCTCGCCGCTCGGCCTCGCCCTGCACCTGCTGCTCGGCTTCCATGCGGAGGACCTGCGCCGCGCGGCGCTCGGCCGCCGCGGCTGGCGCCAGGCGGGCGTCGTGGCCGAGCGCGATGCCGACCTCGCCCTGCTGCGCGCACTGGACGCCCGGGCATGAGGGTCGCCGTCATCGACCCGGGCTCGGGCAACCTCGCCTCCGTGCTCCGCGCCCTCGACCGCGCGGCGGAGATGGCGGGCGAGACGGTGGAAGCCGCAATCACCCGCGACGCCGCCGAGGCCGCGGCGGCCGACCGCCTCATCCTCCCCGGCCAGGGCGCCTTCGCCGCCTGCATGCGCGGCCTGCAATCCCTCCCCGGCATGGTGGAGGTGCTGGAGGAGCGCGTCCGCGGCCGGGGCGTGCCCCTGCTCGGCATCTGCGTCGGCATGCAGATCATGGTCGAGCGCGGCCTCGAGCACGGCACGACCCCCGGTCTCGGCTGGATCGCCGGCGAGATGGCGCCGATGGACCCCAAGGGTGCCGACGGCGCCCCCCTCCCGCTGCCGCAGATGGGCTGGAACACCCTCGCCTTCACCCCCGGCGGGCACCCCCTGCTGGACGGCATCCGCCCCGGCGAGCATGCCTATTTCGTCCATTCCTACGCCCTGCGCGGCGCCGGGGAGGACGAGGTCGCCGCCACCACCGACTATGGCGGCCCGGTCGTCGCCATCGTCGCCCGCGGCAATGTCGCCGGCACGCAATTCCATGTGGAGAAGAGCGCGGCCGTCGGCCTCCGCATCCTCGCCAACTTCCTCCGGTGGGAGCCATGAGCGGGACGATCGCCGAGCTCCGGGTCGACCGCGTCACCGAGCTGGACGACCACGACATCGCCGAGCTCTGCGAGGCGACGGACGCCGCCATCATCGAGGGCGGCGGCTTCGGCTGGGTGGAGCCGCAGGGCCGCGCCGCGCTGGAGCGCCATTTCCGCGGCGTCCTCCTGGTGCCGGAGCGGGAGCTTTTCGTGGCGCGCCTCGACGGCATGGTGGTCGGCAGCGCCCAGCTCGTCCGCCCGCACCGCAACAACGAGGCGCAGGCCTTCTCCGCCCATCTCACCCACGCCTATATCGCCCCCTATGGCCGCGGCCATGGCCTGGCGCGCCTGCTGATCCAGAAGGTCGAGGAACGCGCCGCGGCACTCGGCCACCGCGTCCTCAACCTCGACGTGCGGGAAACGCAGCAGACCGCGATCGCCCTGTTCCAGGCGCTCGGCTACGTGCTTTGGGGTAGCCACCCGGTCTATGCCAGGGTGCGGGGCCAGACGGTCGCAGGGCAATACTACTACAAGCTGCTGGAGCCCGGCCGCGGCCGCCGCACGGAACACATGGTGCCATAACCGATGGGCCTCACCCTCTACCCCGCGATCGACCTCAAGGCCGGCCAGGTGGTGCGGCTGAAGCGCGGCGACATGCGCGAGGCGACGGTCTATTCCGCCGACCCGGCCGCCCAGGCCAGGCTCTTTGCCGCCGCCGGCTTCCGCTGGCTGCATGTGGTCGACCTCGACGGCGCCTTCGCCGGCCGCCCGGCCAATGCCGCGGCGGTGCAATCCATCCTCGCTGCCAGCCCCGGCCTGCCGGTGCAGCTCGGCGGCGGAATCCGCAGCATGAACTCGGTCGAGGCCTGGCTGGACCAGGGGGTGAAGCGCATCATCCTCGGCTCCGCGGCGCTGAAGGATCCGCATTTCGCCCTCGCCGCCTGCCGCGCCTGGCCGGGCCAGATCGCCGTCGGCATCGATGCCCGCGGCGGCATGGTGGCGACCGAAGGCTGGGCCGACATCAGCACCATGCCGGCGCAGGAACTCGCGCTGCGCTTCGAGGATGCCGGGGCGGCGGCCATCATCTACACCGACATCGACCGCGACGGGATGCTCGGCGGCGTGAACCTGGAGGCGACGCTCGCCCTGGCGCGGGCCGTGCGCGTCCCGGTCATCGCCTCCGGCGGCGTCGCCTCGCTGAACGACCTCGCCGCGCTGACGGCGGTTGCCGCCGAAGGGATCGAGGGCGTCATCATCGGCCGTGCCCTCTATGACGGGCGGATCGATGCGGCCAAGGCGCTGGCGCTGGTCTCCGACCCGGCCAGGGGGTAGCGCCGGCCGCTATCGGCCCGGTGCGCCATCAGGCCGGTGACGTGGTCGCGCCGCGGCTCCTGCCTGCCGAGGATGGTCATGATGGCCAGGCCAACGGCAGTGGCGGCCACCGGCGCCCGGATCGCCACGGCCCCCATCCGGAGGGGGCCGCGTCCGCTGAGGGCCCTTCGCATCGGACATGACGATCCTTCGCTCCCCGGTCATGAGGGAGGCCGAAGCGCGCGTCCGTCCCGTCTCCCGCGCCGGCGGCAGCGAGAGCTGGGGTCCATCCAGGCCTGCAATGCGCCTCGCAGGCATTGATGGACCACACCTCCCACCGGGCGGGCCGCTCGCGCGGCCCGCCAGGGTCAGGCGGCTGAGGTAAACTCCCTGGAGGTGCAATCACCCGATGGGAGTTCGCCCGGCCGAACACCGGGCTGCAGCGGCCTCCGCGAGCCAAGGCGAACGAAGGCCGCCCCGGCTTGCCCCTCGGGTCAGAGGTACCAGTGCCCGGTCGCCTCGAAGTTCTCGGTGACGTGGGCAGCGATGGCATTCCAGTCGACCACGTCGTTCGGGTTGAGCCCGAGGTCGCTCACGGCCGCGAGCACATCGGCCGCCGGGGCCACGCCGTTCAGCTCGCCGGAGGCAACGGGCAGGACCAGCTTGTAGCCGTCCGTCCCGTCGACCTCGCCGGGCGTCCCCGCGCCCTGGTTGGCGTTGGTGGTGAGGCCATGGATGACGATCTCCTTGGCCTCGAGCGGCGTGATGCCGTCGAAGATCGCACTCGCGTTCGGGTCGTCGGCCGCGAAGGTGAAGACCTCGTGGTAGCTGAGCATGCCGTCGGCGCCGACCGTCGGGAACATCGCCTCGTCGGTGTGGTCGTGGCCATCCATGCCATGGTCGTGGGCGGAGTTCTCGGGGTTCAGCGTGAGGTTGAGCTGGATCGGACCGTAGGTGGCGAGGCCCTCGGCCAGTTCCACGAAGCCGTCCCCGTCGCTGTCCTGGGCGATGGTGGGCGACCTGGCATCGGTGTCGTCGGCGAAGCCGTGGATGTGCTGGATGTGCATCGGGCCCGGCTCCAGGCCGCTGGCCTGGATGTCGACGGTCAGGGTGCGGGCATCCTGGTCGATCAGCAGGACAGCCCGGCCGTCGACGCCCGAGTTGTTCAGCGCCGTCAGGTCGGTCGAGTAGAGCAGCTTGCCGTCCTGGACGTAGGTATCGTGTGCCATGTCTTCCTCCTGGGCCGTATGGACCCAACTGCCCTACCAGGCAGGAACCAGGCCGGATGCGGAACAGCACGCAAAATAAAAAGCGTCAGGAGATTGCCTTACGACCTGGGGGCGCACTCAGCAGCCATGCGCAATAAGTACGCCTTGCTGAATATTACTTGTGATAGAAACTCATCTGCATCGGCGATGGGGTTTGTTCACAGTGCTCATCGCCCAGGGAACCCCACGACAGCGGCGGTCCGCCGAGCGATGCAGCATAGCCAAGAGCGCCTGGAAGGACTCACTGGGCGCTGCCGGTGGAAGGCCCAGGACGGCGAACTCATCCGGAAACCTGCCTGACCCGTCATCGGGGCCGGCGTCATCATGGGTGGCCGAACAGCCGCTCCTGGGCGCGGCGCTGGACGCTGTAGCACTCGCAGGATGCGGCCTCGAGGCCGGGCCGGTCGGTGATGGCGATGCGCCCGCTGGCATAGCGGATCAGGCGCGCCTTCTGGAGCGCGCCGGCGGCCACGGTGACGCCGGCGCGGCGCACCGCCAGCATCATGCCGAGCATCTCGTGGGTGATCGAGAAGGCGTCGCCTTCGACCCGGTCATGCGCCATGAGGAGCCAGCGAGCGAGCCGACGGTCGGTGTGGTGCCGCCCGTTGCACGCTGCCGTGCGCGCCACCTGCCCATGGTGGACCAGGGCATACCGGTTCAGCAGGCGCCGCAGCGACGGCAAGCCGTCCAACGCCTCCCGGAATGCCGAGGTTGGCAGCCGCAGGGCCGAGCCGGGGACCTGGACGACGCCCTCCAGATCGTCGCGGCCATCGTCGAGCAGCAGCGGCAGCCCGACCAGGCCCTCCGGTCCGATCATGCCGACTTCGGCGGCGTCGCCATCCTCCAGGGTTGCCATCATCGAGACGATCCCGCTCTCGACGAAGTAGGCAGCCGGCATCGGCTGTTCCGGAGCCTGCAGGCCATTCCGGAAGTGCAGCTCGACCTGCTCCAGCTGCGGCCAGAGCTGGGCCAACTCCTTCGGCGGCAAGGCCTGGAGAAGACGGTTGCGCGGGTTGGGCGCCGCCGCCGCTGCTGAAGTGGACATCACGCACAGCTCCTCGCGGGACAGGCAGGGGCAGCCGCCTCTCTTCCCGTGGGTCCGCCCGCAGCGATGCGGGCGGTTGCGGCTACCCTGCGCCCTCGCACCCCGAGCGTCTACACAAGCCGATACGGCCCGCCAGGCCGGCCCTCGGGAAGACCTGGGCCGGCGCCGCCGCAGCGGTCCTGTCGGGCCTTGCGAAGCAACCCCGCGCCGTTGCAGGCCATGGCAGGGCAGGACGGCGGCGCATGGCCTTGGCGACGCCGGGCCGATCCGTCGAGGGGCGGCGGTTCGCCGCCAAGGCGATCCCCGGGCGTCGGGTGGCACCGCATCGTCCGGCGGGCTGCCACGGCCTCGAACTCATGCCGGCCGACGGTAGCCGGAGCTCCCGCCAGGCCGATACCATGGGCACCCGCCCCGGCAGGACCACAGCATGTGCAACCTCTACAGCATCACCAAGGGCCAACAGGCGATCCGCGAGTTCACCCGCGCGGTGACCGACCGGGCCGGCAACCTGCCGCCGCTCCCCGGCGTGTTCCCGGACTATGCCGCGCCGATCGTGCGCAACCAGCCCGATGGCCGTGAGCTGGCCATGGCCCGCTGGGGCATGCCGTCGCCGGCCTTTGCCCTCAAGGGCAGGAAGACCGATCCCGGGGTGACGAATGTCCGCAACACCGGGTCGCCGCACTGGCGCCGCTGGCTGGGCACGGAGAGCCGCTGCGTCGTGCCCTTCACCAGCTTCTCCGAGCACCAGGCCATGCCGGACGGCAGCCGCCCGCCGGTGTGGTTCGCCCTCGGCGAGGACCGGCCGCTCGCCGCCTTCGCCGGCATCTGGACGCGCTGGACCTCGGTCCGCAAGGTCAAGGAGGGCGAGGTCACCGCAGACCTCTTCGCCTTCCTGACCACGGAGGCCAATGCCGAGGTCGGCGCCGTCCATCCCAAGGCCATGCCGGTCATCCTGACCACGCCGGAGGAGGTCGAGCAGTGGCTGACGGCGCCAGCCGGGGAGGCCCTCGAGCTGCAGCGGCCCCTGCCGGACGGCTCCCTAATCGTGGTCGCCCGCGGCGAGAAGCAGGACGGGGCGCCGGCCGCAACCTGAAGGGGCGACCTTGTCCGACGCCGACACCGACCAGGAAGGCCTGGGCCGAGCCGCCGTCTGCGGGGGCGCCGCTGCCGAGGCGGCGCGGCCGCGCAAGATCATCCATATCGACATGGACGCCTTCTACGCCTCGGTCGAGCAGCGGGACCGCCCGGAGCTGCGCGGCCTGCCGGTTGCCGTCGGCGGCTCGCGGGAGCGGGGCGTCGTGGCCGCCGCGAGCTACGAGGCCCGCAGATTCGGCGTGCGATCGGCCATGCCCTCGGTGACGGCCCGGCGCAAATGCCCCGAGCTGGTCTTCGTGCCGCCGCGCTTCGACCTCTACCGGGCGGTTTCGGCGCAGATCCGCGGCATCTTCGCCGAGTTCACGCCGCTGATCGAGCCGCTCTCGCTGGACGAGGCCTATCTCGACGTCACCGAGAACCTGCAGGGCATCACCATCGCCACCGAGATCGCCCAGCGCATCCGCGCCAGGATCAGGGAGGAGACCGGGCTGACCGCCTCGGCCGGCGTGTCCTACAACAAGTTCCTGGCCAAGCTGGCCTCCGATCACCGCAAGCCCGACGGCCTGTTCGTCATCACGCCCCGCATGGGCCCCGCCTTCGTCGAAGCCTTGCCGGTCGGCCGGTTCCACGGCATCGGCCCGGCGACCTCGGCCAGGATGAACGGGCTCGGGATCCACACCGGCCTCGACCTGCGGGCGCAGACCCTGGCCTTTCTGCAGCAGCATTTCGGCAAGGCCGGCGCCTACTACTACTGGGTCGCCCGCGGCGTCGACGACCGCCCGGTCCGGCCCGACCGGATCCGCAAGTCGGTCGGCGCCGAGAACACCTTCTCCACCGACTTGTTGACGCTGGGCGCGGCCCGTGCGGCGCTGCAGCCGATCATCGACAAGGTCTGGCGCAGCTGCGACGGCACCGGGATCCGCGGGCGCACGGTGACCCTCAAGGTCAAGTATGCCGATTTCAGCCAGGCCACGCGCAGCCGGACGGCGGCTGCGCCGATCGCAAGCCAGGACGAGCTCGAGCGGGTGAGCCTCGCGCTGCTGGAGCCGCTCTTTCCCGTGCCGAAGGGCGTGCGGCTCCTCGGCGTCACGCTCTCGACGCTGAACGACCAGCCGAGGGACGCGGAGCCGCAACTGCGGCTGTCGATCTAGCGCGCGGCGGGGGCTCCCGGTCATCACGGCCAGGCCTCGTCCTGCGGATCGGGGGTCCGGTCATCCTGGCTGTCGCGCCGGGTCCGCCCGGTTGGCATCGCAGCATCCTGGATCACCCCCGGCACCTGCGGATCGTGATGCGGCCGCATGCGCTGCAAGCCCATGTCGGGCGGGACCCGCCCTTGTGAACGCTTCCGTACGAAGAAGCGCTCGCCGATCGCGCCGACGCTCGGTTGGTGCTCATGACACAGGCTGCAAAGCACCAGAAAGGCACCCACAGTCGGTTGCATGTTGCCCTCGAGGACTCCGGGAAGGTCTTGCCTTCCCTTTGCTGGGCTACAAATGCCTTAATGGGGCGAGCGAACCCACAACCCAGGCGGGAGCGCGGGACGCTGCTTGGGCTGCAGCCAGGGCCGGACGTCACGATGAGCAAACCCGGCGGCACCCCGCCAGAGCACGGCCGCTTGAGGCATGGCGCCGGACAACCGGACGGCGAAGGCAGGGACCCGGCGGGCGATGGGGCTGAGGCGACGCTGCGTGGTGGGATACCGGGCCAATCGCTCGAGACGCATCCGGCAGCCGGCAGGAGCATGCGGTACCTGAACGCGCAGGCGCTCCGGTCCAGGCTGGCCGGGACCGAAGCGCTGCTCGCCGAGCAGCGGCATGAAGCCGCCGCCCAGGCCGCGGCCCGCCGCGCGGCCGAAGCCAAGGTGCAGGCTCTGGAGACCGCCTTGAAGGAAGCCAGAGCCGTGCTTGGCGGCGCCGGCCGTGCCCTTGAGCAGGTCGAGGCGCGCACCGCCGAGCTGGCCGCTGCCAATGCCCTGCTCCGCGCCATCGCGGATACCGTTCCCCACCTGGTCTGGAGCTCCCGCCCGGGTGGGGACTGGCGCTTCGCCAACCGCCGATGGACCGAGCACACCGGTCTGTCGGAGGAGGCATCCGCCGGACTTGGCTGGGAGCGGGCGATTCACCCCGAGGACCGCGAGCGGGTCATGCAGGCATGGCGCGACGCCGTCGTCTCCGGCGAGCTGCTGGTCGAGCACCGGCTGCTCGGCCGCGATGGCACCGAGCGGTGGTTCGTGACCCATGCCCTGCCCCTGCGGGACTTCCGCTGGGGCGGGGAGGACGACACCGAGCACTGGTTCGGCACCTCGACCGACATCGACGATGCCTGGCAGGCCAAGCTTGCCTTGTCCACCAGCGAGGCGCGCTTCCGCTGCTTCGCCGAGATGACGCCCGACGTGGTCTGGATGGTGGACGCCCGGACCGGCGACCTCGAATACATCAGTCCCGCATTCGAGCAGCTGTGGGGCGAGAGCCGGGAGGCGGTGATGGCCGACCTCGGGCGATGGGCGGACATGATCCATCCGGACGACCGGGACCGGGTGCTCGCCGCCCTGCCGGGCACGGCGCTCAGAGGCGAGCGCGGCGACATCGAGTACCGCATCCTGCGGGCGGCGGACGGCGCCTTGCGCTGGGTGCGGGACGTCGGCTTCCCGGTGCGCGATCCCGAGGGGCGGATTCGCTGGGCCGCCGGGCTGGCGCGCGACATCACCGCGCGGAAGGAGGCGGAAGCCGCCCAGGCCTTGCTGCTGGCCGAGCTGAACCACCGGGTCAAGAACGCCCTCGCCGCGGCCCAGTCGGTGGCGAGCCAGACCGCGCGGACCACGACAGGGTCGACCGATTTCCTGGCGGCGTTCCAGGCGCGGCTCCTGGCACTCGCCCAGGCGCATGACCTGCTCACGCGGGAGGCTTGGCGCGGCGCCTCCCTCGGTGAGGTGATCCGGCGCACCCTGGCCCCGCATGCGGGCCGGGACGCCGACCCAGCCGTTGCCCTGCAGGGTCCCGACGTGCGGCTGCGGCCCGAGGCTGCCATCGCCCTGCACATGGCCCTGCACGAGCTCGCCACCAACGCGGCCAAGCACGGGGCGCTGTCCGCGCCGGGCGGCCGCGTCGACGTCACCTGGCGCAGGGTCGGCGGCGCGCAGGATGGCGGCATCGCCCTGGAATTGCGCTGGCGGGAAAGCGGCGGGCGCGCCGTCGAGGTGCCAGTCCGAAGGGGCTTCGGGTCGCGGCTGCTGGAGCAGGGCCTGCCGCGCCAGATCGGGGGTGAGGCCACCCTGAGCTTCGCGCCCGGCGGCGTCGAGTACGTGCTGCGCGCCCCGCTGGGCGCCAGCCTGGCGCAATCGCCGTGAACCACGAACCCACCCGGCCCCGCGGCGCTGGATGCTGAGCCCCTAACGGCGCAGCGGCTCCCGCCGGGTGCACGCCTGGCGGCCCCACGTGGCGAGGGGCTGCCGCCGGGCGTCACCGGGGACCATCAGGCCGAGGCCGGGTGGGGCCGCCATCGCCGCCCGGCTTCCGCCGCGGGACCCGGGTTGCGAAGCCTGTGCCCTCCCGCCTCGCCTGGCCTGCCGAACCGAGCGGGACGGGCGCCGTCGGCCGAGCCGCATGCCTGCACCAGGCCTCGGTGACGTCGAGGTGGAGGGCAACCGCCGCAACCAGCGCGAAGGATGCCTGCGGCGGCCTGCGATCCTGCAGCCCTCGGCGCATGCATCCATTCCTTCCCCCAGGCTGTGATGCGCCATGCGCCGCCCTGCAAGGCCGCCGCCGATGCTCCCCTCGCCGGCCTGGCTTCGTCCTCGGAATGGCATTGGCAGGGTGGGTAGCTTGATCGGCTTCCGCGGCTTCGGCGCCCAGTGCATGTCCGTGGCGCAGAGCTGGGGCGCGGAGATCGAAGCAAGGCCACACACGGCGACAAGGTTCGAGGCAGGGATCTACCAGCTGGGCCGGCAACCAGCCGACCACCTCCAGCGCCCCTGCCCCGATTCCGAAGCACGCCATCGCCTATGCATCGGACAGCTTCCGGTCGGTCTAGTGGAGCGACGGCCGGCTGATCGCGGACCGGACGATCCGCAGGGGAGAGGTTCTGTTCTTCGCTGCCGGCACGAGACCCGCGGCCGTGAAGATGCGGCTGCGGAGCGCGACCATGGGTTCTTCCGGAACCGCAGGGCCGACCGGGTGCGGGTCGGCCACGATGTCTGGATCGGGCACGGGGTCACGGTGCTGCCGGGGGTCAGCGTGGGAAACGGCGCGGTGCTGGCGGCCGGTGCCGTGGTCACGCGGGATGTGGCGCCCTGCACCATCGTCGGCGGCATGCCGGCGCGGCCCATCCGGAGCCGGTTCCCGCCATCGATCGCCGAGCGGCTGGACCGCATCGCCTGGTGGGACTGGCCGTTCAAGCTGATCATGCAGCGCCTGGCCGATCTCCAGTCCGCCGATGTCGAGGCGTTCTGCACGCGGTGGGAAGCGGCCCCATAGGCATCTCCGCTGCCATCAGCAGGGGCTGCGGGCACCGCCTCCCCGGCCGGGATCAGCGCCAGAGGCCACGAGGAGCAGCATCGGCGCCCGGCCCGGCGGCGTCGTCCGCCAGACCGCAGCGGCCGCCAGAGGAAGAGTAGCATGGCCGCAGCGGACCCGCAGGGCCCGGGACCAGCGCATCGGCAAGCCATCCCGGCCGTTCCGCCGGGCAGCGAGGATGTCCCAGGCTCCGCGGACGGAACTTGGGGGAAAACGGTCCAATGCCTGGAACGAAAGCGCCGTGTCCCTGTTCTGCTGCGGCTCAGGTGCAAGGGGAATAAGGGCATGGATACCCGGGTGGAGCTTCCGGCGCCGCAAATCATGCGGAAATCCCGCGTCAGGGAGGGCTCACCTTTCCCCTTGGGGGCGACCTGGGACGGGCTCGGCGTGAACTTCGCCATCTTCTCCGCCCATGCCACGAAGGTGGAGCTTTGCCTCTTCGACGACGCAGGCGAAACGGAGCTGGAGCGGCTGGAACTGCCGGAATATACGGACGAGGTCTGGCATGGTTACCTGCCCGATGCCCGGCCCGGCACGATCTACGGCTACCGCGTCCACGGCCCCTACGAACCGGAGGCCGGGCATCGCTTCAACCCCAACAAGTTGCTGCTCGACCCCTACGCCCGGACCATTGTCGGCGAGCTCCAATGGGGGCCGGAGATCTTCGGCTATACGCTGGAGACCGGGGACGACCTCACCTTCGATAAGCGCGACAGCGCCGGCCTGATGCCGAAGGGCCGCGTCATCGACCCGGCCTTCAGCTGGGGGCGGGAGCGCAGCCCGGGCGTTCCCTGGGACCGCACCATCTTCTACGAAACCCATGTGAGGGGCTTCACCAAGCTCCGCTCCGACCTGCCGGAGGAGATGCGCGGCACCTATGCCGGCCTCGCCGCGCCCGAGGTCGTGGATTACCTGCGCGGCCTCGGCGTGACCTCGGTCGAGTTGTTGCCCATACATACCTTCGTCAACGACGGCCCGCTGGTGGACAAGGGCCTGACGAATTACTGGGGCTACAACACGATCAGCTTCTTCTCGCCGGCGCGGCGCTATGCCCGCAACCCGGCCTTCGCCTTCTCCGAGTTCAAGGAGATGGTGGCGCGCCTCCACGATGCGGGGCTCGAGGTGATCCTCGACGTAGTCTACAACCATACCGCCGAAGGCAATGAGCGCGGGCCGACCCTGTCGTTCAAGGGTATCGACAACGCCAGCTACTACCGGCTGCTGCCGGACCAGAAGCGCTACTACATCAACGATACCGGCACCGGGAACACGGTCAACCTTTCGCATCCGCGCGTGCTGCAGCTCGTGACGGACAGCCTGCGCTACTGGGCCACCGAGATGCGCGTCGACGGCTTCCGCTTCGACCTGGCGACGATCCTCGGGCGCGAGCCGCATGGCTTCGACGAGGGCGGCGGCTTCCTCGACTCCTGCCGGCAGGACCCGGTGCTGTCGCGCGTGAAGCTGATTGCGGAGCCCTGGGACTGCGGGCCGGGCGGCTACCAGGTCGGCGGCTTCCCGCCAGGCTGGGCGGAGTGGAACGACCGCTTCCGCGACACCGTTCGCGCCTACTGGAAGGGCGATGAGGGCATGGCGGCGGAACTCGCCGCGCGGCTCACTGCCTCCGGCGACAAATTCAACCGTCGCGGCCGCAAGCCGTGGGCCAGCGTGAACTTCATCTCGGCCCATGACGGGTTCACGCTGAACGACCTCGTTTCCTATAACGACAAGCACAACATGGCCAATGGCGAGGACAATCGCGATGGCCATTCGCATAACCTGTCCTGGAACTACGGCGCCGAGGGGCCGACGGACGACCCCGAGATCAGGACGCTGCGCGAGCGGCAAAAACGGAACATGATGGCGACGCTGCTGCTCTCGCAGGGGACGCCGATGGTGCTCGCGGGCGACGAATTCGGCCGCACCCAGCAGGGCAACAACAACACCTACTGTCAGGACAATGAGCTCAACTGGATAGATTGGGCCGGCATCGACGCCCAGGGCCGGGATCTCGCCGCCTTCACCCGCAAGCTGGTCGCCCTGCGGCAGGCTTTCCCGGTGCTGCGCCGCAGCCGCTTCCTGTCCGGCGCCAGCAACGAGGAGCTGGGCGTCAAGGATGTCACCTGGGTGACGCCACATGGGACGGAGATGGAAGGCGAGCAGTGGGACGACCCGAACACCCGCTGCTTCGGCATGCTGCTCGACGGGCGCGCCCAGGCCTCCGGCATCCGCCGCCCCGCCTCGGATGCGACATTGCTCCTGGTCCTGAACGCGTACCACGAGGCGGTGGAATTCTCGCTGCCCGAACCCCCTGCCGGCCAACGCTGGCTTCTGCTCATCGACACGAACCGGCCGGAGCTGGAGGAGCCGGAGCCATTCGAATTCGGCCATCCCTACATCGTCACGGGCCGCTCGATGCTGTTGCTGGTGTTGCGGCCCGAGCGGGGCGGCGGCGCCATCCTCGCCGCCGCACGCAATGCGCTGCTGGCCGGCACCGCGCCGCCACCGCTTCCCGAGGCGGAGCGGTGACGGCTCCGTCATGGTGCCCGCCACGGGGTGGCCCACTGGTCGTATCTGGCTGCGGCTGACCAGCCGCACGACCTCCCGCCCTGGCTAGCCACTCCGCGCTGGCCCCGGCGTCTGGCCGACGGCGGCGCGGTCGACCGCAGGCTGGCCGGGCGCCAGGCGCTAGCGGATGCCTGCTGCGAGCCGCCGCCCCGCCTGCCGGAGTTGCACCATGGCCGTGGCGGAGCCGCAGTGGCGCAGGCCTCGCAGTATCCGTAACCATCGATCGCGTTAGGCTATCCAGATCGCGTCCCTGCCGGCCGCGCAGACCCGCGCCGGATTGATTGGGCCGAAGCTGGCCACTTGGCTCCGCCGTCCAGCCCCGTCGATTGCTTCGTGCTCGCCGCCATCCCAGTCACACGGTCAACGCGTCCGCTGCCGACCGTGTGACTGGGATGTGCGGTCCAACGACCGGCCGGTCAGAACCTCAAAAACGGCATTCGGCCGGGCGTGAGCCCGGCCGACATACTGCCGATTCCAGTCCTGTGCCGAAAGCTCAGACCGGTCCGGAACGGGAGGGCGTGGACATCGGCTCGCTGCCGGGCATCCCGCTTCGCCGCGGCTCGCCGGAGTCTGCCGTCGGATTGGATTTGCCGGCCTCGCCGGCGGCCAAGGTATTGCGGGCCTCTTCCGCGACGTCGTGGGTTGCCTCCCGTACCGCGTGTCGGACCTGCTGCGCGGCCTCGGTCAAGGTAATGCCCACCTGCCCACCGGCATTGCCGGTCACCTGTTGCTTGGCTTGACCGCCCGCCTCACTCACCGCAGCCGTGACGGCTTCCAGGCGGTCGCCTGCGACTTCCTTCGCCTTCTCGTAGCCTTCCTGAACAGCGGCCTGGGCACGGCCTGCCGCCGCGTCGCGGGTCTCGCCCATCAGGCGATCTTCCGCCCGCGTAGCGGGGATCAACGAACCGATCGCAGCCCCGAGCGCCACGCCGATGGCACCCAGAACCAGGGGCTGCTCGCGCATCAGCCAGCCAAGGCCCTGCCGGGCGCTGGTGCCTAAGTCATCGATCTGGTCCCTTGCGTTCTGTCCCGCTACCGACACCCGGTTCATGGCCGTGGTCGCGGCGCCCTGCATGCTGTCGACAACCTGGTCCGCCGCCCCCGTGATCTTGTTGTAGGTCGAGCTCGCACGATCAGCGGCCTGGCCGGCGGCGCTGGCGAGGCTGTCGCCCACCCCGCCGGCGGCCGACCTTGCCCGCTCACCGATCGAATCCTTCGCATCGGATGCGCGTTCGAACAGGGGAGCGTCGCCGTAATCGCCCATGACCTGGTTCTGCTCCACGCCTTCATAGACCCGGAAGCGCGAGCTGGAACGCGGCGTATGGTCGGCCCTGTAGCCCGGACCGGGCTGCGCCGCGGCGGCGCGGTTGTTGCCGGTGAACATGAGCCAGCCGATGCCCGCACCGATCAGCACAAGCGGCAGCGGGTTGTCCTGCACCGACCGGCCGAGATTGCGGACCAGCTCCGCACCGCCCGATGTGCGGGCGTAATCCAGGGCCTGCTCGAACAGCTGGCCCGGCGAGGCGCGATCGCGCAGCTCCTCCAAGGTGCTGGTGAGGTTGGAGCGCGTGGCTTCGACCTCGCGCTCGATCTCGGCGCTGGAGCGGCCGTTCGGGTCTGTTGCGCTGCTCATTGCACCTGCTCCTTTACCGCTTGGGCATCCTTGGACAGTTGCTGTGCCGTGCGGTTGGGGGTGAGGCTGGATGCCTGCAGCCGGGAGATCCCGCTGCGGATCAGGATGTATCCCCCAAGCGCCGCGACCACGCCGGTGATCAGCTGCGCCCAGCCGATCGGGATGTCGAAGTAGACTAGCAGGGAGGCGAACGCGAAAAGCAGCAGGATCAATGCACCGAGCAACAGGCCGCCGCCTGCAGCAATCGGCGCGATGGCTCCGGCGGCATGACCGACCTTCTCGCCGACCTCAGCCCGGGCCAGCTGAATTTCCTTCCGGAACAGCGTCGATATCTGGCCGATGACACTACTGAAGAGTTCCGGCATCGAGCGATCCGGGGAACGGGTATTGTCTTGCATGGCCTGCCCCTCGTTAGCCGGTTTCGTTAAGCGGGTCGCGGTTGCCCGCTGGCGCAGCGGGCCGAGCCGCAGCGCCGCCGAGAGATGCGGCAGCCGTGGTGGCAGGCCATGCGGGCTGGATCGCATCGTCGCTCGAGCGTCCAGGGGCCGGCGGGACCCAGCCCGGCGCGCCCGACATCGTCGGCCGGCCGCTCGCCGCGGTTCGCCCCGGAGCTTGCCGCTCGGGTCCCAGCCGGGCCTGTTGGGCGTCGGTGGCCGAGCTCTTGGCGAAACGAGCCAGCGCGAAGCCGGCCAGGACCGCGGCACCGAAGAAGGCGACCGGACGGTTCCGGGCGAGATCCTCCGCATAGCCCATGAGCTGACCCGGGCTGTTGTCCCGCAAGGTTCGGGCGAAGCCGTCCATCGCGGCGGCAGCGTCGTGCACGTACTGCGCGATTTGCGGCGAGGTGCCTTCCAGCTCGTCCGCAGCGCCATGGACCGCGCGTGCGAGGCCCTCCGCATGGTCGGCGCCGACTCGCTTCTGCTCTTCGGCAAAGCCGAGCGCACGGTCCTTCGCAGCCTCGGCTACGTCAGCGCCTTCCGCCTTGATGTCGGACGCCGCGTCGCGGGCCACGTCACGGATCTGGCTGGCCGTGGCGCTCGCCTGCGAGCCGATCTCGGCAGCAGCGACCTGGCCCTGCTCCGCCGCATGCCGCAACGGATTCCCATCGGACGTCGCTGAGTTTCGGCCGGGTCCTTCTGACCTTACGGTGTCGCTCATCCACGCCTCCCTGTTATCGCAGCCTCTTGGTCCAACGTCAGCGGCTTGGGTAATCCGGAGACAACAACGGGCGAGAAAGGATGTTCCGCAGTGAGCCAAAAAAAACGCAGGCGACGGAAATCTGAGAAGGGCGTTGCCGCGCCGCATGTCCTCCGCCGGAATGAACAGGCATGGCCGTGCCAGCCGGGTGGCCACCGAGGCCGCCACCGATCCGCCCTGTCGCTTCTCCGCCACGGCCATCCATCACGCCGCCGACCTCAATCCGACCGCACGGAAGCGATCCGCGGGTGATCTGGTCCGGCCGAAATGAGAATGGTTTGCAGGGAGAGGCATATGCAGGGCGCCTATGCCGTGCGCAGCGCTCTACAGATGCAGTCGCGGACCGCTGCGACGCCATGCTGCCGGCCCTCAAAGGGCACGCGTGTTATCCTTGCTTACGCCCGAACGCGCGTCCTGCCGCCATGGGCTCGTTCCCCCACCCCGTTGGCCCGGCAATTGGCGACGCCAGGAAGACGATGCGGCCTCCTTTCATGACAACCAACGGGAGCGGCCGCCAATCGGTGTCGCGCCTGCGCTCCAGCAAGATGGCGGTGGAGCACCGTGGGCTGCCGGCATCGCCAGCCCCAGCGACAGCGCCGCCGATCGCCATGCAAGGCGCTGCCGGCGCCGCAGGCTAGGAGTTGAAGTGCCGGTCTTCCTGATGCGTCCTTTTCAGCCAAAACTTATCGTTGGGCGAGTCGCCAGCGACGATACAGCCGAGCCCCATCACGAGCCCGCCGATGTAGTCCAATAATGCGGCGATTACGGTTATGGAGACGCCGAGCACTATTATAGGCACAGCGATAAAATTTCTCATTGTCCGCAACTCCATGCCATCACTATCCAGGGTATTTAAGCCAAGCATTCAGGCAAACGAGCAAGCCCGCATGTCGATGTTGGTTCGAGGCGGCGTAGGTCGTGGTCAAGGGCTTGTGCAAGACGGCGGCCCAGGCCACGCAATGACGCCGGTGCAGGGAGAGCTGGGGAGGCAATTCGCTCACTCAGCCTCAAAGGGGGCTGCCCAACGGTGGAGCCCCGAGAGAAAGCACTGATCAGAACTATGAGCAATGGCGATGACCGAAAAGCCGATCGCATCCAGCATCAAGGCGAGAGCAACCACGAGTCGCGCGACACCTCGCCGCGGGCGCAGGAGAACCATCCGCGAATGGAGGAATGCAGGTGCGTCACGAGGAAAGCTGACTCCAAGCGCGCCGCACGCGGCAAGTGGCGGTTGCAGGATACCATGGCTGTGAACCGACTCGGCCTCCTGCGGACTTGTGATTATGAGTTGGGCAATTGTTCACCTAGCCTGCAGCAGCCATGACATCCGCGCCGCCATAGATCCCGGTTTCCTGTCGCCCTAGTGCCGCTCGCGGCCGAGGGCGCGTGCGTCCCGCGTTTCGCGGGATGAGCGGTCGCGCTTCCACGTCCCGTTGCCCGGTTCAGCCACATGCCCGCATGTGGTGATCCGCACGGAGTTTGGCCTGATGTCCGTGCTCTCGCTTTCCCTGCTGCCCTTCGGCGGCTCGTGCCTGCTGCCCGTCTCCGCGAACGCCCCCGCTTCACGCCGCCCCTGCCGGATGCTCGCCCTTCCGGCCAACGGCGGCGAGGCTCCGCACCGCATCGAAGCAGGAGCAGCCGCCAGGAGCACCGGACCCACTCCGCTTGCCGGCGCTGCTTATGCGGGGAGCCCGGGCAATGCGTGAGCAAGCAAGACCGCCGCGTGACGGCGAAGCGACCATGACCGCCCTGGCGAAGGCGGATGTCGCTCCGACGTGGTCGGCCTACCTGGTCGCCTTCCTCGGCTCGCTCGTCGCCATGTTCGCGCTCTATCACGGCGCGCTGCTTGGCCTGTCGGCCACCGGCAACCTGCCGCCCCCGGCCATCACGAACTCCCTTTGCATCGATGAGAAATTCGCCTCGATGCGGCAGGAGCCTCCCGAGGCCCCGACCATGCTGGTGGTCGGATCATCGGTCGCATGGCGCCATTTCGATGGCGACACCATGAAGCGCGCCCTGCCTGGGACGGTACCCTTTAATGGCGGCATGTGCGGCCGCAGCATCAACCAGACCACCTACGCCACGGATTGGCTGCTCAGTCACTTTGGGACGGTTCGGGACGTGCTGCTCATCGCGTCGCCGCAGGACTTCGACAGCTGCCCCGCCTCCTCGACCGCCTTCTTCGACCGCCGCGACGTGGACGACTACGTCTTCGGCCAGGCGAATCCCTGGCTGTACTACACCCGTTACTTCTCCCTGGTCTCGCTGGCGCGCAACGCCCTGTCGATCGCCGACAAGCGCTCCGGCGCGGACAGGATCGATCCGCTGGTCTTCGACAAATACGGCAGCGGCCCGCTCGGAGGCGAGGGCGTCAGGGGAACCCTGCTCTACGGCAAGGTCGCCGAGGCGGATCCGGCTTGCCTGAGGGCCTTGTCGCAGCTCGCCAGGACGTCGCGGCAGGAGGGCCGCCGCTTCATGGTGGTGTCCACCCCGCTCCACCCGGAATGGCGGAGGCTCTACGACCCCAGGGGCGAGTATCTCGGGCGCCTCAACGCCGCCATCACCGAAGCCCTGGCCGGAAGCGGGGCCGAGTTCTGGGACGGCAACTCCTCGCAGTCGGTGGATGCCGCCGACTTCTTCGATGCCATCCACCTGCGCTGGACCGCGGTCCCCGAGTTCACGGGCGACATGGTGAGGGCGTTCGGTCTCGTCCGCGGCCTCGCCGGATCTTCAGCGCCAACCGCCCGTGGAGGTGCCTGACCATGCAATCCCTGTGTCCGGCGTGGACGCCCGTTCGATACGAGATTGCCGTGTACTGCAGCAACGGTGCGGTGGGGCTGGACCTGCCCTACCCGACCCGATGGGCGATAGTAAACGGCCTGGACAAGAAGCCGCTGATCGAGCGCCGCGCCGACACGCCGAAGGCGGCCAACGACGCAGCGCTGAAGGCCTTCGCCTGCATGGTGGGGAGCTAGAGCCTGCCCGATTCACAGGGTCTCACAGGAAATGCTCTAGCAGCCTGTCGGATTCCCAACGGGCCTGATATCGGCGAATCTGTTCGGCATGACGCAGTTCATTCCGTTCAGCCGCGACCAGGCTTTTCTGCTGCCGCCGGATGCCAAGGATTGGTTGCC